>Ga0335079_10000088_pt1 | contig 105510 bp, 84 predicted proteins | sample Lox_Sample_33_FD_206719 | JGI IMG/M metagenome (GOLD analysis project Ga0335079, IMG submission 206719) | Soil microbial communities from Loxahatchee National Wildlife Refuge, Florida, United States - Lox_Sample_3.3 | ecosystem: Environmental > Terrestrial > Soil > Wetlands | place: USA... | reverse complement strand
GAAGCGGAGTGGGGCCTGCGTCTCGGCGCGGCGCTGTTTCGCTTCTGGGAGACGCGCGAATATCTCGCTGAAGGCAGGGACAGGCTGGGCAAGCTGCTGAGGCTCGCGCGAGCCGAAGCTCCCACGAAATTGCGTGCGCGCGTGCTGTTCGCCGCGGCCGTGCTCGCCAGGGACCAGGGCGATTACGTCTCGGCGGAGACTCTCCACGGCGAAAGCCTGGACATCGCGCGTCAGCTGCACGACCAACAGGGTGTCGCCGTCTGTCTGAACGCGCTGGCCGTCGTTGCCCGCGACCAGAATGACTTGACACTCGCCCATTCTCTGTTCGAGGAAAACCTCATGCTCTGGAGGGAATTGGGCGATCGGAAGGCTGTCGCTCGTGCTCTCAGTAATCTGGCCACCATCGTAAGATTGCAGGGTGACTATGCCCGCACGCGCTCCCTCTACGCGGAGTGCCTCTCGATCTTCCAGGAATTGGGAGATCGAACGGGGGTCGCCTGGTCGCTAAATTCCCAGGGCGATGTAGCCCGCGATCAGGGTGACTCCGAGGCCGCTCGGGCATTGTACGAAGAGGCCCTGACAATTTTTCGGGAACTCGACGACCGCTGGGGCATCGCCGGCACGCTTATTGATCTGGGAACGTTGACGAGGGAACAGTTGGATTGTTCCGCTGCATATCCCCTCTACCGGGAGAGCCTGAGTATTTTTCAGGAGCTGGGACACAAACGCGGAGTTGCACGTGTGTTGGAATGTTTCGCGTGCCTGGCGGTGGCTCGACTCCAGGCTGAACGCTCGCTGAGGCTGGCCGGTGCCGCAGCTGCGCTGCGCCTGAATATCGGCGCTCCGCTCACGCCTAGCGAACAGGCTAAACTGGAAGCCACTCTGGACCCAGCGCGGCGGGCGTTGACCAATACGGCGGGTGCCACAGCGTGGTTGGAAGGCTGGACGATGCCGGTCGAGAGGGCCATTGAGGAAGTTCTGATGCTCGAGGCGGCATCTCCGACCGACTAGCGAGCGGGTGCTGGGACCAGCTAAGTTGGCTCAGGAGGGAATCCACTGCCGCTCGAAGATAAGGGCAGTCCGGGACTTATTCCGCGGTCCCCGCGTCGATGAGTCGGCGCACGGCGGAGATCCGATTCGCAGGAATGCCTGTGCGCTTGGCGTGCTCTTGAATAGTTGCTTCGTCCGGGGCCAGGTAGACGCAGTACACCTTGTCGCCAGTCACGTAGCTATGCAGCCACTGAATCTCGGGACCCATCGCCTTCAGGACCTCGACCGATCGTCGGGACGCTTCCCGCAATTGGGCATCGGTCATATTTCCGGCGCCCGGGATTTCGCGTTCGATGACAAACTTGGGCATGGTTCCCTTGTTCTTTTGGCATGCTAGCATGCGCGGTGAGTGTCTTCAAGGCGACCTGGCCGAACGCAGGGTCGGCAAAGAGGCGCTAACAAGAGAAGTATGTTGAGGTTGCCATGGATCTCCGATCGCTTCAGAAGCCGTTGAAAGAGCAGTACCGCAGTGACCCAAACGCCTCGAAGATCACTCTCCGGGCCAAAGGCGGGCAGACCGATGCTCCGGTGGCGTGCTCGGTCGACATCGGGCGGGCCATCTACCGTGCGGAAGCTCACAAAGGAGTAGGCGGCGCGGGCGCTGGGGCTTGTTCCGGCGACCTTCTGCTGGGGGCTCTGGCGGCGTGCGCGCAGATCACTTGTCAGATGGTGGCTGCGGCCATGGGCATACCGACTGAACGCATTGAGGTCACCGTGGATGGAGACTTGGATCTGCGAGGGACCCTGGGTATCTCGAAGGATGCGCCCGTCGGTTTTGAGAGCATTCGACTTCATTTCGATGTCGATGCTCCCGCGGCAACCGCGGAACAACTGCGCGGATTGCAAGAAAAGACAGAACAGTATTGTGTGGTGATGCAGACCTTGATGCAGCCGCCAAAGCTGCAAACGGAGTGGGGCCGCCACGACTGAAACCGGCGGCGCCATTTTATCCTGCGACCGTCCGCGCTGACGCGATTTCACAACCGATCGCCGATCAGTTCAAGCCGATGCCAGGCATATCGCTGCCGCGGCCTTCGCCAAGCTGCGCGCAAATCGCCTCCAGGAGGGTCGACTGCGAAGCCACGTAGCTTTGCGCCACGGATTGGAGATTGGCGAGGTTTTGCGGCGTCACGTCGTCCATGTCATTCGAGGCTTGCTGCAGGTTCTCGATCTGGAGACGATGGTAGGTGCATCCGGGCAGGTTTTCGAGTTCGTAGTCAACGGCCTCGGAAACGCTATCCATGAAGACGGGCACAATTTGTTTCGCCCAACCGAGCAGCCCCCACCCCTTCGCGGTGGAATATGCAATGCGATCCTGGCGGTCGCCCGTGCCCACCGAGACGACGACAAATTCCGCGCGGTCAGAGTACAGCGCGCGCGCTTCGGCGTATGCCGCCATCGCTGGATTGTTGACGAACACTCCGCCATCAACCAGAGCATAGTCGCCCTGACCGCGCGCCAGGTGCAACGGCGGAAAGAACGTCGGGGCGGCAGAAGTCGCTCTGGCAATGGACGCGACCGGCCAGTTGTAATCCGGATCGGCGGCGATTTTGTGACTCTTGAAGAAAAAGGGAATCTGTCCCTGCAGATCGTAGCTCGAAATCAAGAGCGGCGTCAGCGCCGTCTTGAATTCGGCCGCACCGAAAAATCTCGCGAGGGTCGCTTCCAGTGCGGCCGGCGAGTACTTCGGTCCCAGCGCGTTCCTGAGCAGCGGAAACAAGCCCTTCTTGAAAATCGCGGGGCCATTCTGCACGTACAAGTCGACGAGCTCATCCGGGGAGTAAGGCTGATTATTGTTGCAGCGCGTTCCGATCCCTAGCGCGATGATGCCGCCCGTCGAGGTCCCGGAAATCAAGTCGAACACATTGTGCAGGCCAGTGCCCAGGCGTTTCTGCAAGTCGCTGAGAATGACGGCGGGGATGATTCCGCGAATGGCGCCGCCGTCAACCGAGAGGATCTTGATGCTTTTCACGGCCAACCTTGAGTCAAGAAGATACCCCGTTATTGATTCTTAATCACCTCGCCGCCCTTCATCACGAAACGGACGTTTTCAAGCACCTGAGCGTTCGCGAGCGGGTCGCCGTCAACCGCGACAAGATCCGCGAACCTTCCCGGTTCGATTGTCCCGACGCGATCCGACCAGCCCAACAAATCCGCCGCGTTCACCGTTCCGGCCTGAATCGACTGCAGCGGCGTTAGTCCCATTTCGACCATCTTCCCGAACTCGTGCGCGTTCAAACCATGTGGGTACACGGCCGCGTCGGTGCCGAGCGCGATCTTCACTCCGGACCTGAAGGCGTGCGACTCGTTCTTTGCGGCGATGGGAAGCACAATCTTGGCCTTTTCGATCATGTTGGGCGTTAGACCGAGCGACTCCATGTGCTGCGCCATCCAATCCTGGAGATAGACCGTTGGAACGAGATACGTTCCATGCTCCTTCATCAATTGAATGTCTTCATCGTTGATATAGCTGCCGTGCTCGATCGAGTCCACTCCTGCGAGGACGGCATACTTGATTCCGAGCGCGCCATGCGCGTGCGCCGCCACTTTGCGTCCCAAGCCGTGCGCCGTGTCGACGATGGCCTTCATTTCTTCCGGGCTATATTGCGCGAGCGCGGGATTGTCTCCCTCCGACAACACTCCACCGGTGGCCATGAACTTGATTACGTCGGCCCCGTACTTGATGTTCTCGCGAACCTTCTTCATTACGCCGTCGACGCCGTCCGCGACGCCGTCGCTTGAGAAATCAAATTGCGGCCCGAGAAAATTCTCGTCGGCGTGGCCGCCCGTGATGCTCAGCGCAGGTCCCGAGGCCAGGATTCTCGGACCGGGAACGTCGCCCGCGTTGATGGCGTCACGGAGGGCGATGTCCGAATAGCCGTGAGCGGCGACATTGCGGACCGTCGTGAACCCCGCCTCGAGCGTCACGCGGGCATTTCGCGCACCGATCAGCGCCTCGCGCGGATACGAAATGTGAAGGCCGGCAGGGCCCGCAAGCCACGGGTTCATCGTCAAATGTACGTGGCAATCAATCAGGCCGGGGAGCACAGTCGAATGGGACAAGTCGATGATCTTTGCGCCGGACGGCAAATCCTTCTGAACGTCGGCGGCTTTCCCGACTTCCTTGATGCGATCGCCTTCGATCCAGATGATTTGGTCCGACAAATAATTGCCCGTGCGAACATCCAGGATCCTGCCCGCCTTCACGGCAACCTCGGCAACCGCTGTCTTCGCCTGTTGCGCAAGCGCCGCCTGGGCCGCAAGAACCAAAAACAACAAAGAGAAAAGTGCCAATCGCTTCACCAGATGCCTCCTCAGAGGAAATGAATAACCGGTCGCGTGGCGCTCCGCACGCGGACCGCGCCGGATTGTATCCCCACTCGCCAGGCGGAATCGTGATATTTTGGCGCGCAAGAACAGGCTCTTGGATCCACGGTGATGCGTTCAGGCGGAGGTGCACATGGATTGGAAGCATTTTCTCCTCGCGCTTTTGGTTGCGGGAGTCGCCGCGTCATTCGCGGATTGGCTGTTCGCCGGCGTGCTCTTTCACAAGAAGTATCTCGCCCATCCCGAAGTCTGGCGGCCCAGCCTGAAGCAGAGCGATGCCGGGCCTATCGCATGGAGCACCGCCCTCGGCTTCGTCTCCGTCGCCGCATTCTTGCTGTGCTGCGATGCTTTCGGAATCCACGGCTATAGCGCGACGCTCAAGTTCGCGTGCCTGGCGTGGCTGATGGTTCCCGTTCCGCTGACCATTACGAACGCGCTGTTCATCAAGATTCATCCGCTCATTGTCGTTTCACACTCGCTCGGCTGGCTGGCGAAGCTGGTTCTTGCTGCGCTTGCCACGGCATGGTTCCTCTCCTAGTGTCTGCTGACTGACTTCCGGTGTCGCACGCAATTAACGCTTGACACCTTCGCCGCTGGTTGTATGATTATGCAGGAGAGTGAATATTCACGCATCGACGGCGATGGGCGTACAGAAACGATTCCGGCAAGGACAGATTCTGAAGGTCCTGGCGAGCCAGCACGTGGCAAGCCAGGATGAGCTGCGCCGCCAGCTCGTCCACGTCGGCGTTCGGGCCACGCAGGCGACGCTTTCCCGGGATCTGCGCGAACTCCGCCTCGTCAAAACGACGGAAGGCTACCGTTCGCTGGGTGAAGCTGCCGAGGAACCGGCCCCGCCGGCCGCGATCAGCCGCGCCGTCAAGGAATTCCTGCTCGACATGCGGCCCGCTCAGAACATGCTCGTCCTGAAGACACCGCCCGGCGGCGCACAACCGCTCGCCGCTGCGGTCGACGCCGAGCGCTGGAAAGAAATCGCCGGCACGCTCGCCGGCGACGACACGGTTCTGATCATCGCCGCCTCACGTCCTGGATGTAACAGCGTCCGGAAACGCCTGGAGGAACTGCTTCGATGAGGGGACCCGTAAGGGTCGCCGTCGTCGGAGCAACGGGCTACGCAGGGTACGAGCTGGCCCGGCTTCTTCTTCGGCACCCACAAATTGAAAAGCCCACGTTCTATCTGCGCGACGGGCACGCGAACGTTCACTGCCTCACCGAACTGTTTCCGCAACTTCGCGGCTGGGGAGAAGCTCCCTGCAAGACGCTCTCGGTCCAAGCGATCGCGGACAGCGGCGCTCAGTTCGTTTTTCTCTCGACGCCGCACGAAGCGTCCATCGAGCTCGTGCCGGAACTGCTCGCCACGAATCCCGGCCTGCGAATCATCGATCTCAGTGGAGCCTTCCGGTTTCGCCAGCCGCAGACGTTTGCGGACTGGTACAAGCTGACGCCGCCGCCTGTCGGCCTCCTCGCCGAAGCTGTCTACGGCTTGCCGGAGCTGTACGCGCCGGCCCTGCCGAAGGCACGGCTGGTCGCAAACCCCGGCTGCTATCCGACGTCCGTGATTTTGGGATTGCGCCCGCTGGTGGACGCGGGCTGGATCGCCGCAACGCGCGGAATCGTTTGCGATTGCAAGTCCGGCGTCAGCGGCGCGGGCAAGGAGCCGAAGCGCGAAACGCACTTTGTCGAAGTGAACGAGAACTTCCGCGCGTACGGCGTCTTCACTCACCGGCACACGCCGGAGATGTCCGATCACCTCGGACTCGCCGCCAAAGACTTCGTTTTCACCACACATCTGCTGCCGATCGAGCGCGGGATCCTTTCGACGCTTTACGTCTGGCTCGGCGCCCCTCGAAAGGCCCACGACATCGAAGCTCTGTATCGCAAGTTCTATGCCGGAAGGCCGATGGTTCGCATTTCCGCCGCAGGCAAGCTGCCGGAATTGCGGGACGTCGCGCACACAAATTTCTGCGACATCGGGTTCGCGCTCGACGCGTCGGGCGAGCGCTTGGTGATCGTCTCCTGCCTCGACAATCTCGGCAAGGGCGCGGCGGGACAAGCAGTGCAAAACATGAACGGAATGAACGGCACACCGGAGGTCACAGGGCTGATATGAGACTCCTGATCAAGATCGCAGGCGCGCTGCTCGAGCGCAACGAACACGTGCACGGCATCGCTCGGCAAATTGCGGAACTGGCGCGCGAGGGCCACGAGCTGCTCGTGATCCACGGCGGCGGCAAGATCTTTACGAGTACGCTTGCACGGATGGGCATCGAGAGCCGCTTCATCAACGGCCTGCGCGTCACCGATCGCGAGACGCGCGACGTGGCCGTGATGGTGTTCGCCGGACTGCTCAACAAGAAGCTGTCGGGCGCGATTTCGCTTTGCGGCCAGCCGGCCGTGGGCATCAGCGCTCCGGACGCGGCCTGCTTCCTGGCGGAGCCGATGCAGGTTGGCGATTACGGCGCGCAACTAGGATTCGTCGGTTACCTCACGGAGGTCAATGTCGATTTCCTGCACTCGCTCTGGCGCTCGGGAATTGTTCCGGTGGCGTCGTGCCTCGGCCTGGGTGCGGACGGTGAAATCTACAACATCAATGCGGACCACATGGCTGCGGCCGCCGCGGAGTTCATTCGCGCCGATCGCCTGATCTATCTGACGGACGTTGCCGGCGTGCTGGACGGAGAGAAAGTGCTTCGGGCCGTGCGTGGCACGGACGTTGAGGACCTCATCCGGCAGAACAAAGTTTCGGGCGGCATGATTCTCAAGCTCGAAGCGGCGAAGCGCGCCCTGGCGGCGGGCGTAAGCGAAGTGCGCATTGTCGGTGGCACACAGGCGCGCGCCCTGCTTGCGGCCGCAAACGGCGGGCGCGCGCCGGGAACGAGGGTTTTGCCCGTTGTTCCGGCTGCAAGGTCGGCGCACGGAGCGGCGCGATAGAAAATGGCGAAGAAAAGGAAATCGACGAAGGCTCGCGTTTCGCCGGCGGGAATCCGCGCCGAAGAAGCGCGTTTCCTGGTGAATACTTACCGCCGGCCAGCCGTCGTGTTCACGCACGGGCGGGGCTGCCGCGTCTACGATTCGGCGGGGCGCGAGTATCTCGATTTTCTAGGCGGCATTGCGGTCAACGCCCTGGGACACGCTCATCCAAGGCTGGTCCGCGTGATTCGGCGGGAGGCCGGCCGCGCCGTCCATTTTTCGAACCTCTTCCATAATCCCTACCAGGCGCCGCTCGCGCACAAGCTGGCGAAATGGTCGGGACTCGGCCGCGTCTTCTTCACCAACAGCGGAACCGAGGCGATCGAGGGGGCGTTAAAGCTGACACGGGCTTACGCGCGCGGAAAGGCTGCGGGCGCGCCAACATCGAAAACGCGCATTCTCGCGCTCGAAAATTCGTTTCACGGACGCACGTTTGGCGCGGTTTCGATCACGTATCCCGCAAAATACCGCGAGCCGTTCGAACCCCTCGTGCCGGGTGTCGATTTCGTCCGCTTCAACGACGTCGCCGATCTGGAATCGAAATTCGATGACTCCGTTTGCGCCATCGTTGTCGAGACGATCCAGGGCGAAGGCGGAGTCTTCCCGGTCAGTCCCGCGTTCTGGCAGCGCGCGAGGGAACTTGCGGCCCAGCACGATGCCGCACTGATCGCCGACGAAATTCAATGCGGGCTCGGCCGCACCGGCCGTCCTTTCGCCTATCAAAAGTTCGGGTCGCTGCCGGACGTCGTCACCGTCGCCAAGCCGCTCGCGGGCGGGCTTCCGCTGGGCGCGTTTATCACGAATGAAAAATTCGCCGCGGCCTTCTCGCCCGGAATGCACGGCACGACTTTCGGCGGCGGCCCGCTGATCTGTGCGACGGCGCTCGAATTTCTAACAGCCATCGAAGATGAGCATCTTCTCGACAACATCCGGGCGCGCGGCGCTGAGCTTCGGTCCGGACTCGAGAAACTCAAGGCGCGCTTCGACTTCATCCGCGAAATTCGCGGCGAGGGGTTGATCCTCGGACTCGATCTTTCGATCGACGGCGCACCCTTCGTCGAAGAAGCGCTTCGCCAGGGTCTGCTCATCAATTGCACGCACGAACACATCCTGCGGCTGCTGCCGCCATTCATCATTCGCTCGCGCGACGTTGCCGAGTTCCTGCAGAAATTCGAAAGAGTCCTGGCTCGCGCATCGAAGCCATCCCAGGCCTCTTCGGCAAAACCCGCTTCCAGACAATCCGAAACGCACGCGCAGCCCGCCGTCCTGGCTGCCACGAGGTGAACATGAACGCTGCTGCTGCAACGCTCACATTGACAAAAGACCTGCTGACCGGCACCGAGTGGAGCCCGGCTCAGCTCCGCGATCTTCTTCATCTCGCTGCAGACGTGAAGGCGCGGCCCGAAAAGTATCGCGGCGCTCTGGCCGGACGCTCCTTCGCGCTCATCTTCGAAAAGCCCTCGCTCCGCACGCGCGTGACGTTCGAGGTCGGAATCGCGAGCCTCGGAGGCTCCTCCCTCTTCCTCGACCACACCGCCAATCATCTGGGCGAGCGCGAGCCGATTGCAGACGTCGCTAAATGCCTCGAGCGCTGGGTGCATGGAATCGTCGCGCGCGTCTTTGCGCAGCAATCGCTCGACGAACTCGCCGCGGAGGCGCGCATCCCCGTCATCAACGCGCTTTCCGACCGCTTTCACCCCTGCCAGGCGATTTCCGATTTCTTCACGCTCGAAGAACGGTTCGGCAGCCTGCGCGGGCTCAAATTCGCGTACATTGGCGACGGCAACAACATGTGCCACTCGCTTCTCGCTGCCGGAGCGCGCGTTGGCGCTCACGTGCGAATCGCGACGCCTCCGGGCTATGAACCCGATCCGGCCATCGTGGCGGAGGCGAAGCGCGCAGCACGCGAAACGCGGGGCAAAATCGAGATTCTGCGTTCGCCCGAAGACGCCGTTGCCGGCGCGCAGGTGGTCTACACGGACGTCTGGGCCAGCATGGGCCAGGAACAGGAAGCTGCCGCACGCGAAGCTGCCTTCGCGGGATACCAGGTCAACGAAGACCTTTTCTCGCAGGCCGCACGAGACGCGGTGTTCATGCACTGTCTCCCGGCGCATCGCGGACTCGAGGTTACCGACGGCATGATGGATTCGCGGCGATCGATTGTGTTCGACCAGGCGGAGAATCGCCTCCACGTTCAGAAGGCGATCCTGCTGACGCTGCTTGACTAAGGAGAAGGCATTGCCGAAGAAAGTCGTACTCGCGTATTCCGGAGGTCTCGATACCTCCATCATCATTCCATGGCTGAAAGAGAATTACGGCGGCTGCGAAGTGATCGCCATGATCGGCGATCTGGGCCAGCAGGAGGATCTGGAAGCAGCGCGCAAGAAAGCGCTCGCCACGGGCGCTACCTCCGCCTACGTCGAAGATCTTCGCGAAGAGTTCATCACTGGCTACATCTGGCCCACGCTCCGGGCCGGCGCCGTGTACGAGCACAAGTACTTGCTGGGCACGTCGTTCGCGCGGCCGTTGCTTGCGAAGCGCCAGGTTGACCTCGCTAAGAGGCTCGGCGCGGACGCGCTGGCGCATGGCTGTACCGGAAAAGGGAACGACCAGGTGCGGTTCGAGCTCGCGGCGAAAGCGCTCGCGCCCGAGCTCAAGATCATCGCGCCCTGGCGCGAATGGAATATCGTTTCGCGGGAACAGGCGATCGACTATGCACGGTCGCATAACGTCCCGGTCGATCAGACCACCAAGAACATCTACAGCCGCGACCGCAACATATGGCATTTGAGCCACGAGGGCGGCGTGCTTGAGGATCCTGCCAATGCGCCGGAAGAATCGATGTGGCAGTGGGTCGTATCGCCCGCCAAAGCGCCCGACCGCGCGACGACGGTCGAGATCGGCTTCGAAGCTGGCACGCCGGTTTCTCTCAACGGCAAGAAGCTGGCGCCGCTCGCGCTCCTCGAACAGCTGAACGACGTTGCTGCAGCGAACGGCGTTGGCCGCATGGAATTGGTCGAAAATCGCCTCGTGGGGATCAAGTCGCGGGGCGCGTATGAAACGCCGGGCGGCACGTTGCTTGTCACTGCGCACCGCGAGCTCGAGTCGCTCTGCCTCGACCGCGAAACCGCGCACTATCAACAGATCCTCGCGTTGCGGTACGCCGAGATGGTCTACTACGGTATGTGGTTCACCCCGCTGCGTGAGGCACTCGACGGATTCTTCTCGAGTTCGCAGCGCCGCGTCACGGGCTCGGTGGCCCTCACGCTCTTCAAGGGCAACCTTAGCGTCGCCTCGCGCCGGTCACCCTTCTCGCTCTACCGCACGAACCTCGCCAGTTTCACGATGACCGGTTACAACACCAAGGATGCCGAGGGCTTCATCAATCTTTTCGCGCTTCCCATCACCGTTCCACGTGAAACGGAAGCGACTCGAGCAGCCGAATCGAAATGACCGCTCCGGGTGACCAAAGGATGTGGGGCGGGCGCTTCGATCGCGGTCCGGACGCCTCCTTCTACGAGTTCGAGCGCTCCTGGCTGTTCGACCGGCGCCTGCTTCCGCAGGAGTTCGCCCTCGACCGCGCCTGGGCTCGCGCCATCACCGCTGCTGGAATCCTCTCTCAAGAGGAAGGCGAGAAAATCATCGTCGTCCTCGACGAGCTTGAGCTCCGCGCCAAATCCGATAAGGCCTGGCTCGATCAATCCAAAGCCGAGGACGTCCACCATTTCGCTGAGAGTGCCCTCATCGAGAAGCTTGGACCGCTCGGCGCACGGCTTCACACAGGCCGCAGCCGCAATGAAATGATCGCGACCGAATTTCGCATGTATGTCCGCGAAGCGGCTCGCAACACCCGTCTAGCCGTCGTCTCGCTCGCGCGTGCAATTGCCACCCAGGCTGAACAGAATCTCGGCGTTCCGATGCCGGGCAACACTCACATGCAGCACGCGCAGCCGCTCCTTCTTTCGCACTGGCTGCACGCCCACGGCGAGGCGTTTCTCCGCGACGCCGAACGCCTGGCTTCCGTAGCGGTTCGCGCCGATGCTTGCCCGCTCGGTTCCGGCGCGCTGGCGGGCTGCGCGTTTCCCATCGACCGGAGAGCCCTGGCGCGGGACCTCGGCTTTTCGCGTCCGACCGCGAATAGTCTGGATGGCGTCAGCGACCGCGACTTCGCGCTCGAGTGTTTATTCGCTTTCTCGACGCTCGCCATGCATCTTTCGCGCCTCGCCGAGGACATGGTTCTCTTCGCCTCGCCCGAATTCGGATTCGTCGAGTTGCCGGACGAGTACTCCACCGGCAGCAGCCTGATGCCACAAAAGAAAAACCCCGACGCGTGGGAATTGATCCGCGGAAAAACAGGCCGCATCTACGGGGCCCTGTTTGCGCTGTTCACGACGATGAAAGGACTACCGTCGAGTTACCAGCGCGACCTTCAGGAGGACAAAGAACCCCTGTTCGACGCGCACGATCAGGCGCTGGCGATGACTCAAATTGCCGCGGCAACTCTCGCGGCGACGAAGTTTCGCGAAGCGCGCCTGCGCGAAGCGGCGCAGGACCCTGCTCTCGTCGCTACCGAAGTGGCCGACTATCTTGTCGCGTTCGGCGTGCCCTTCCGCGAAGCGCACGAAGTGGTCGGGAAAGTGCTGCGCGCCGCCGAGCAGGAAGGCAAATCGATCCGCGAAATGCCGATGGATCGGCTGAAAGAGTTCTCGCCCGCGTTTGGCCGCGACCTCGGAACGGCGCTGACGCTCGAATCGGCGCTGGCGCGCCGCGCGGTCGTTGGCGGAACGGCTCCCGGCGCGGTTCGCGCCGCGCTCGAAGATTTCAAGTCGCGCCTCGCAAAGCTTGAGGAGAATCCTTGAGCGTAACCATTGCCTTCTCGAACGCCGATATTCCTCGGGGCTTCACCTTCGCCGCCACGCATTGCGGGCTCAAGAAGCGGAAGCTCGATCTCGCCCTGTTCGTCAGCGAGACTCCGGCAAAGGCCGCGGCGATATTCACAACCAACCGCCTGCAGGCGGCGCCACTTCGCGTCTGCCAGGCGCACCTGCGGCAGTCGCGCGGGAAGGTTCGCGCCGTCATCGTCAATTCCGGCAACGCAAATTGCTGCACCGGCCCGCGCGGACTTGCTGCTTCGCGTTCGACCGCCGCGAGCATAGCGCGCGCCCTCGGCTGCCCGCCGCAGGAAATTCTGGTCTCCTCGACGGGCGTGATTGGGGCTCCCCTCCGCGTCGAGAAAATCCTGAGCGCGGTCCCCGAACTCATCGCCTCGCGCGGTTCGGACGTCGCCGCGTTCGAAAACGCCGCCCGCGCGATCATGACAACCGACACGCGCCCGAAATGGGCCGCCGTCAAGTGCACTCTGGGCGGAAAACCGGTACGCATTCTCGGATGCGCAAAAGGTTCGGGAATGATTCACCCGAACATGGCGACCATGCTCGCCTACGTCGTCACCGACGCTGCAATTTCGCGCGCCATGCTTCAGCGCGCGGTGCGCTCCGCCGCTGCGCCCACCTTCAATTCCATCACCGTCGACGGCGACACCTCCACGAACGATACGTTCGCCGTGCTCGCGAACGGCCAGTCTGGCGCGCCGAAAATCACCAGCAAGGGCCGCGATTACGGGAAATTCCGGGTTGCGCTGCGCCAGGTGTGCCAGTCGCTCGCCCTTGCGATTGTGGAAGACGGCGAAGGCGCGCAACACGTGATCGAAATCGAAGTCCGCGGCGCGCCCAGCGATCGCGCCGCCGATCAGGTGGCCCGCACGATTGCGCACTCATCGCTGGTCAAGACGGCCTTCGCCGGCGCCGACCCGAACTGGGGTCGCATCCTCGCCGCCGCTGGCCGCTCGGGTGTGGCGTTCGATGCCGGACGCGTCGACATCTGGCTGGCCGGCATCGCCGTGTGCCGCCGCGGGCAGGAGCATCACTTCGACGAGCGTGCCGCCCACGAGAAGATGCTCGAGAAGCGCGTCCCGATCCTCGTCGATCTGCGCTCCGGCCGCGGCCGAGCCCGCATGTGGACGTGCGACTTCACGCAGGAATACGTTCACATCAACGCCAGCTATCGCACCTGATCCTGCGCCTGCCAGTCCCAGTCCTTGTACCGTTCGCGCAGCTTCATTTTCAGCAGTTTCCCCACCGATGTGTGCGGCAGCTCGTTCACGAAAACGAATGCGTCGGGAAGCTGCCACTTCGCGAACTTTCCCGCCAGAAACGCGCGAAGCTCCTCCGGACGAGCCGCCGCATTTTCCTTCAGCACCACTAGAGCGAGCGGGCGCTCCTGCCACTTCGGGTGCGCGACGCCGATCACGGCCGCCTCGCGCACGGCCGGATGGCCCATCAGCGTGTTTTCCAGGTCCACGGAGCTGATCCATTCGCCGCCGGACTTGATGAGGTCCTTGCTGCGATCGACGATGCGCAGGTAGCCTTCCTCATCCATCGTGGCGATATCGCCGGTCTTGAACCAGCCGTCTTTCGTCCACCGGTGCTGCTGCTCGGGACACTCGAAATAGCTCGCGGCGATCCACGGCCCGCGGATTTCGATTTCGCCGGGCGTCTCGCCGTCGTGCGGCGCCTCGCCATCGGGACGCATCACTCGCACTTCGACGAACGGCGTCGTCACGCCCTGCATCGCGCGCCTTTCCAGTTGCCGGTCCTCGGGCCACGCGGTCATCTTTGCCTTGAGCGAACCGATCGTCGCGACGGGTGCTGTCTCGGTCATGCCCCAGCCGTGCGTGATCTTCAGGTTCGAGCGGTCTAGGTCGCGAATCAGCGAAACGGGAGGCGCCATTCCACCGCACAGGATTCTCACCGGCTCCGCAAATTTCCAGCGTTCGGGCTCCTTTTCAAGCGCTGCCTGCACCCCGAGCCACACCGTGGGCACCGCGCAAGAGTGGGTCACCTTTTCCGCCGCCATCGTGTCCAATAACGTCTCTGCATCCAGATGAAGACCCGGAAAGACCAGTCCCGCTCCGATCATCACGGACGCCCATGGAATTCCCCACGCGTTCGCGTGAAACATCGGCGACACCGGAAAAACCATCGAATGAGTCGAGAGATTCATGACATCGGGAATGGCGATCGCGAAGCTGTGAAGCACCAGAGCACGATGCGAGTAGACCACGCCCTTCGATTGTCCCGTCGTTCCGGATGTGAAGCACATCACCGCGGCATCGTTTTCCTCGGCGTCGGCGGCTGAAAATTCTTCCGACCCGCTCGCCAGCAACTCCTCGTAGTCCTGAAACTCTTTTGGCGCCTTGCAACCGCCGAACGGAACCACGATCACCCGCTCGAAGTTCGTCTTGCTCCTGAATTTCTCGAAGGTCGGCAGCAGGACGTCGTCGACAATCAGGAAACGGTCGCGAGCATGGTTCGCAATCAGCGCGATTTCGTCGGGATGGAGCCGCAGGTTCAGCGTGTGCACCACACCGCCCGCAAACGGCACGCCGAAGTACGCTTCCAGATGGCCCGAGTGATTCCACATCAGCGTGGCCACGCGGTCTCCGCGCTTCAATCCGATACCCTGAAGCGCGGCTGCAAGCCGCTTGGCCCGCCCGCAGAAGTCTCCGTATGTGTAGCGATGAACCGTGCGGTCCGGCCGGCGCGAGACGATCGGGCGGTCCGCGAAGTACTTCCCGGCACGCTCGAGAATATGGTTTACCGTCAGCGGAAAATTCATCATCGACCCGCGCATCATTCCCCCCGGCGAACGTTGCGCGCATCCTACCACCAATCTGCGGCTCGCTATACGCGTCGCGGCCCACCACTGGTACGGGAGAGCACGTCTCCACCCGGAGTTGTTGACTGCCGGGAGGAGTTGCCGCAAGATGCTCCCTGAGTTGCTGGAGCGCTTGCTTCAGTCCGAGCAGCCTGCGCGCGTGACTGCCCGTGGCCGGGATCCTGCCTCTTCAGCCTCGGAAGGCGTGCTTCGCAGCAGCGAAGCACAAGGAGCACGATCGTGAAGAAACTCTACGTGGGCAATCTCTCGTTCAAGGCCACAGAAGAACAGGTGCAGGCGCTGTTTGCGGAAATCGGCGTGACTCCCGATTCGCTCACCTTGCTCCGGGACCGTTTCACCGGCCAGCCGCGCGGATTCGGTTTTGCGGAAGTTCGCGACGACGCCGAAGCGGAAAAGGCCATCGCTGCTTTGAATGGCAAGGATTTTCTCGGCCGCGCGCTGGTCGTGAATGAAGCGCGTCCCCGCGAAGGCGGTGGAGGTGGCGGCGGACGCGGTGGCCACGGCGGGCACGGCGGTGGTGGCGGCGGACGCGGTGGCGGTCGGGGCGACCGTGGCGGCGGCAGGGGCGGCTACGGCCGCGACCGCTAACGGAATCGCGCTTTCCATCTACGGACCCATAGCGCTGCCCGCGAACAGGTGATCAGCCCCTGTGTATCGTTAGCGCCCGGACTCTCTCGGTTTGGCGGGAAGGTCTTCAGTGCCTGCCGGTTTCGTCCCTCGTACTTCCGGGCACCCCCAAGTGCGCGGTAACAGTCTTTTAATCTGGCTCTTAAAGGCGGTCGTGGTTTACTCTTGCCGCGTGGAAAACGAAGCACGCGAACTCTCGATTCCTTCAGGTGATGCGCCGCGTATTTGCCAAACTCGCCCTGCGATTCTCCTGCCTGCTGCTCGTGTGTTCCGCGCTGCCCGGTAACATTCCGGCCCAGCCGGCGCAATCTGATTCAGCCGCTCCCGCACAAATTCTTCAACAGTCTGACCAAACGGCCGTTCCCTCGCCAGCCGATTCCGACTCCGATTCGCTCACTCTCTTCCCGCATTCCGAGTCCAGCCGCTACTGGATCTCCGGCCAGGCAAACATCATCTTGCAGTGGCATCCGTCGTTCCCGGCACAATATAGCGGCAAGAACAGCCTTCATTCGGGTGCTGAGAATGCCACTTCGCGACTGTTCACGCTCTACCTCGGCTATCAACTCACTGGCACCACGGAGGTCTTTCTCGACGCCGAAAGCGCCGGTGGGCGCGGCATCAGCAAGGCCCTCGGCCTCGCCGGCTTCACCAATCTCGACGTCGTCCGCAATCCCACGCTTGGTGCAACGCCTTACCTTGCGCGCGCCATGATTCGGCAGATCATTCCTCTCGGAGACGATCGCGTCGAGGAAGAGCGCGGGCCGTTCGCCCTCGCCACTTCCGTTCCCGCGCGGCGCATCGAGATTCGCGCTGGTAAGTTCAGCGTCGCCGACTTCTTCGATCAGAACGCCTGGGGCTCGGACAGCCATTTTCAATTCCTGAATTGGACGCTCGACAACAACGGCGCGTACGACTATGCCGCGAACACCCGCGGCTACACCGACGGCGTCATCATCGAGTACGATGATCGCTGGTTCACCGCTCGCTTCGCCGAAACGCTGATGCCGAAAGTTGCGAACGGCCTCAACTTGGATGCCGACGTTGCTCGCGCTCGCGCGGAAAACCTCGAGTTCGATTTCAGCGGCAATTGCGTCGCGCACCGTGCCGGCGTGTTGCGCCTCCTCACATACTTGAACCACGCGGACATGGGCAACTATCGCCAAGCGATCGAAGAGTACCTCGATGGTCATACCTCCACCCCTGACATCATCGCGACTCGCAGGCGCCGCCACAAGTACGGCTTCGGGCTGAATTTCGAGCAGGAGATCACCCCGGAAATAGGCCTTTTCGGGCGCCTTGGTTGGAGCGATGGCCGCAACGAATCCTTCGCCTACACGGAAGTCGATCGCACAGTGGAACTCGGCGCGTTCTCGAAGGGAACGGCGTGGCACCGGCGGAACGACCGCGCCGGTGTCGCCTTCGTCGCAAACGGCATCGTCGCGGCGCACCAGCAATATCTCGCCCTCGGCGGCCTCGGTTTTCTCTTGGGCGATGGCAGCTTGACCTATGGTCCCGAGAAAATCTTCGAGGGCTTTTACACCGCCCACCTCTGGCGCGGATTTTTCGCCTCGTTCGATCTGCAACACATCAACAATCCCGGCTACAACATGGCGCGTGGCCCGGTCACGGTCCCTTCTCTGCGCCTTCACGTCGACTTCTAATCGGCACTTTCGAGCGGCTGGCTTCCCGCCCGGAGCCGGGGTAAGCTCCCCGGCCGGAGGACGTCCTATGAAACGACTTGCGCGCTGCCTTCTCGCCGTTTGCCTTGGCCTCACGTTCCTGGCCGTAGCGGCCCAATCGCAGACGCCACAGCAGGAGTCGCCGGCGATTCCCGCGCCCCTCCCGCAAGGCCTGCTGACGTTGCCTCGCCCGACGCAATTCTCGCGGCGACTTACGACGTGATTTCAGGCCCCGCGGGACAGAAACGCGATTGGGACCGCTTCCGCTCCCTCTTCGCGCCGGGCGCTCGACTGATTCCTGTAAACGAATCGAAAACGGGCGGATTCGTCGCGCGAACTCTGTCGCCGGATGAGTACGCCGCGCGCGCTGAGCCTTACTTCGAGAAGAATGGCTTCACAGAGCGCGAAATCGCCCGCCGGACCGAGCGCTGGGGGAACATCCTCCAGGCCTTCAGCACCTATGAGTCGCGTCACGATGCAAAGGATCCCGCTCCGTTCGAGCGCGGCATCAATAGCTTTCAGCTCTATTTTGACGGCAAGCGCTGGTGGGTGATGACTATCATGTGGCAGGGCGAAACGCCCGCCACTCCGCTGACGCCCGAATTCCTTCGGTCTCATCCGTAATGGCAGGTTTCTGGGTAGGGGCAGTGCATGAGGGCTTCAGCCCTCGGAACTTCTTCGGAGGCGATTCTAATGTTCGATAAGAACCTGCTTCAAGGCCGGACGATTCTGATTACCGGCGGCGGCACGGGGCTCGGCCGCTCGATGGCGCTGCGTTTTGCCGATCTCGGCGCCGCTTTGTTCCTGATGGGACGCCGCGAAGACCCGTTGAAAGAGACCGCCGAGGCGATTCGCGCGAAGGGAGCGCGCGCCTCATATTGCTGCGGCGATGTGCGCGATTTCGCCGCGGTCGAGAACATGATCGCCGCCGCCGAACGGGAGTTCGGCCGCCCCTTCGGCGGAATAGACACGCTCGTCAATAACGCCGCCGGCAATTTTCTCGCGCGCACCGAAAAGCTCTCGCCGAGCGCGTTCAACGCCGTCGTCGGCATCGTCCTGCACGGCACGTTTCATTGCACGCTCGCGCTCGGACGCAAATGGATCGCCGCGAATCAGCCCGGCGACATTTTGAATATCGTCACCACCTACGCCGCCGTGAATTGCGGCTCCGGCTTTGTCGTGCCGTCGGCGTGTGCGAAAGCCGGAGTCCTCGCCATGACGCGCTCGCTCGCGGTCGAATGGGCGCGCCACCGGATTCGCCTCAACGCCATCGCCCCCGGCCCATTTCCCACCGAGGGCGCGTGGTCGCGCCTGATGCCGTCCAAGGATTTCGAAGAACGCGCGAAGAATTATCATCCGATGAGGCGCTTCGGCCGCCACGACGAGCTTGCGAATCTCGCCGCCTATCTGCTCAGCTCGCAGGCGGGATACGTCAACGGCGAATGTGTAGTGATCGACGGCGGCCTGTGGCTCCGCGGCGCCGGCGAATTCAACGACGCCATCGACATCCCGGACTCCGCCTGGGATGCCTTCGACGCCGCCCGCAAGAAGTGACCGGCGCATCGCCCGCGTCCCGATGCCGTGTAGCCGTGGTTTTCTTGGTTTTGAACGGCGCAATCAGAGCCCTGCGCTACAAATCCAGAAACACGCGCGCTCGGCAGCCCTCCGCCGTTCTCTCCACCGAAAACTGATGCAGCGTTACCGCCTTGATGTACGTTCCCGCCGAGTGCCGTTCGCGATCGAATTTCTCGCCGTACGCAATCCCTCGAACTTCACCGGCCGAATTTCCCCGTGGCTCGTCCAGACTTGTCACCTCCACGCGCTTAAACACCAATTGCTCCGCGTCCGCCACGGCGAGGATCTCCGCCAGCCACGCATATAGCAGTGCTTCAATGTCGACTCCGCTCGCTACGATCTCACGTTCCGCTCGCTCCTCAATTCTCTCGGGCGCGCATGCCAGTGAGCACATCGCCAGCGCCGCGCCCTCGAACAGCTCCGTGAGGCTCCCTCCGTAGGCCACGAAGCCCACGTCTGCCGGATGCTCGATAATCTCAAATCGAATCATTGCTCCGCGAAGACCAACCCCTATCATATCTGCCGAAAGCCGCGGCGACGACCTCGCCTCTTCGGTCTTCGCATTCTCCTTGGTTCCGCCCCTGGCCGCCTCAACCGCTGTGCTAGAATGACCTTTCAAGGAGAGCCGCGCGATGAAATTCGGAGTGGTCGTGTTCCCCGGATCGAATTGCGACGACGACGCCTACCAGGCGATTCGCACCGTCGTCGGCCAGCCCGTTGAATTCATATGGCACCAGTCCGAGGAAGTCTCCAGGTTTGACGCCATCATTCTGCCCGGCGGATTCGCTTTCGGCGATTATCTTCGCACCGGCGCGATCGCCCGCTTTTCTCCCGTGATGCGCGCCGTCGAACGCTTCGCGCGCTCAGGCGGACTCGTTCTCGGCATCTGCAACGGCTTTCAGATTCTTCTTGAAGCCGGCCTGCTTCCCGGCGCGATGCTGCGGAACAAGCGCCTGCGCTTCCTCTGCCGCCAGGTCCACATTCGCGTCGAGAACACCGACACTCCGTTCACCTGCGCGGCCCGGCGCGGCCAGGTGCTGGAAATCCCCATCGCGCACATGGAAGGCAACTACTTTTGCGATGCGGCGGCGCTCGCGGAGCTCATGCGCAACGAGCAGATTATTTTTCGCTACGTCCATCCGGACGGCACCTCCGCTGCCGTCGACGACTTCGACGCGAATCCCAATGGTGCGCTCGATGCCATCGCCGGCATTTGCAACCGCGAGCGCAACGTCCTCGGCCTTATGCCGCATCCCGAGCGCGCCGCCGAATTGCCGCTGGGCTCCTCCGACGGCTTGGTCATCTTCCGCTCTATCGTCGAAAGCCTGAGCCTCGCCGCGTCGAAGGCCAAAAGCGTCCCGCAAGCCGTCTCCGCCTGATCCGCGGTCCTGCGGAAACAAGAACTACAATTTAGGATCGTTTGCGGGCTTGCCCCCGCTGAGATTTGTTGCGACAATTCGCCCGCGACGCCCGAAGGAAGGAGCTGGGCGATGCGTGTGGCTGTCGAAGAGGGGAGGGGGCCCGGTCCGGAGACGTGGCTGCTAGTCTGCATCTAATCTGCCCCGAGAAGATTAGAAATGCCCGTAAGTGATTGAAAACAAAGCATCGGGGCCAGTTCTAATCTATCCCGAATCCGGATCCAATTTCTCGATGCCCGAGCACCCATGGCGATGATCGACACTGAAATCAAGGTCACCCCGCAGCTTGCCGCCGAACACGGCTTGACCCCGGACGAGTACGCCCGCATCCAGAAGATCCTCGGCCGCGATCCCAACTTCACCGAGCTTGGGATTTTCAGCGTGATGTGGAGCGAGCACTGCTCCTACAAATCCTCGCGCGTTCACCTGAAGCGGCTTCCGACGAGCGGCGCGCACGTCGTCCAAGGCCCCGGCGAAAACGCCGGCGTCGTCGACATCGGCGACGGCCTCGTCGCTGTCTTCAAGATCGAATCGCACAATCATCCAAGCTTCGTCGAACCGTTTCAGGGCGCGGCCACCGGCGTTGGCGGAATTCTTCGCGACATTTTCACGATGGGCGCTCGGCCGATCGCCGTGCTCGATTCGCTGCGCTTTGGACCGCTCGCGCCGGGTCCCGGGGCGGGAAATGCAACCGAGGAAGAAGTCGCGCGCAACCGCCACATCCTCGACGGTGTGGTTCGCGGCATCGCGTTTTACGGCAACTGCTTTGGCGTCCCTACGGTGGGCGGTGAAGTTCTCTTCGAACCGTGCTACTCGAATAATCCCCTGGTGAATGCGCTCGCTCTGGGCATCGCGCGCCGCGAAGATCTTTTCTTCGCGCGGGCGCGCGGCGAGGGGAATCCCGTGATTTACGTCGGCGCGAAGACCGGACGCGACGGCATTCACGGCGCCTCGCTCTTGGCTTCGGCGGAATTCAGCGAGGAATCGCAGCAGAAGCGCCCGAATGTTCAGGTGGGCGATCCGTTCATGGAGAAGCTTCTGCTCGAGGCTTGCCTTGAAGCGATGCAAACAGGAGCTGTCGTCGCTATTCAGGATATGGGCGCGGCGGGCTTGACGAGCTCCAGCTCGGAGATGGCTTCACGCGGCGGACTGGGAATTGAAATCGAACTCGCGCGAGTGCCACAGCGCGAAAGCGGCATGACTCCGTATGAAATGATGCTCAGCGAATCGCAGGAACGCATGCTGCTCGTCGCTGAACGCGGCCGCGAGCGCGGGGTCTTCGACGTTTTCCACAAATGGGGGCTGGATGCCGTCGAGGTCGGAAAGGTCACAAACGACGGCAAACTGCGCGTCCTGCATCACGGACAAGTCGCAGCCGAAATTCCCGCGCACGCGCTCGCTGAAGAAGGCCCGCGTTACGAAAGGCCGGTTGCCGCTCCGCAAGCTTCGCCGGCGGTAAGTGCGCCGTTGGTCGAATTTACGCGGCGAGGCACGGACCTCACGGAAAACTTCCGCCGCCTGCTTGCGTCTCCGGCGATTGCTTCGAAGTATTGGATCACCGAGCAATATGATTCGATGGTACGCACGAATACGCGCGTCGGCCCCGGCTCGGGCGATGCAGCCGTGCTGCGGCTGAAGGGGACGAAGCGCGCGCTGGCGCTTTCGACGGACGGCAACGGGCGCTGGGCATTTCTTTCCCCGCGGCTCGGAGCGATGCATGCCGTCGCGGAAGCCGCGCGCAACGTGGCCTGCACCGGCGCGCGGCCGGTTGCAGCGACGAATTGCCTGAATTTCGGCAATCCGGAGAAACCCGAAGTGATGTGGCAGTTTACCCAGGCGATCGACGGCACTGCCGAAGCGTGTCGCGTCCTCGAGACTCCCATCACCGGCGGAAATGTCAGCTTCTACAACGAGACGCTCGGCAAACCAATTTATCCGACTCCCGTTCTCGGCGTTCTCGGCTTGCTCGAAAACTCCGACAACGCTCTCGGTTCCGCCTTTCGCAATGAGGGCGATGCGATCATTCTGCTCGAAGCCGGAGGGCGCGCTGGCTCGTTCGAACACGTGAAGCGAGAATTCTCTTCCACTGAATACAGTAAGACGATTCACGGCATTGTTGCAGGCGCCCCGCCGGCCATCGACCTGGCCGCCGAAAAGCGGCTGATCGACTGTCTCGTCAAGCTGGCCGCCGAACGCGCGGCTGTTTCCGCGCACGACGTGAGCGACGGCGGACTCGCCGTCACCATCGCAGAATCTTGCTTCGCGAGCGATGGCCTCTCCGCGCAGGTTAGCTTGGGCGCCGCACATCCGGATGCGCCGGTCGAACCCATACTCTTTGGCGAACGCGGTGCTCGCGCCGTAGTGTCGGCTTCGCGTGACTCCCTTGCTCAGGTCAGCGCGATTGCGGCACAATATGATGTTGCGGCAGAGCAGATCGGCCGGGTGACGCACGGGGCGTTTCAAATCGAATTTCGGGGCGCGCCCGTTATCAATGAAGATATCTCTTTGCTTCGCCGGGTTTGGGACAAGTCTCTGCAGGAAGCACTCGAGAGCGCATGAATCCAATTCGAAGCAACGACGACCACTTCCGCGATGAATGTGGCGTGTTTGGAATCTTCGGCCACCCGGAAGCCGCGAAGCTCGCCTATCTTGGCATTTATGCCCTGCAGCATCGGGGCCAGGAGTCCGCGGGCATCGCCTCTTCTGATGGAGTCGACGTGCACGCGCACAAGGCGCTCGGACTCGTGCAGGAGATTTTCACGCCGGAAGTGATCGCGCGCCTGCAGGGAGGCGCCGCGATCAGCCACACCCGCTATTCGACCGCGGGCGACACCTCATTGACTAACGCGCAGCCTGTGGTCATCGATTGCAATAGAGGCAAACTCGCTCTCGGGCACAACGGAAACCTGACCAACGCTCTGGAAGTGCGCCGGCGTCTCGAACACCGTGGCTCGATCTTCCAGACAACCAGCGATACCGAGGTCATCGTTCATCTCGTCGCTCGGAGCGCGGCGCGAAACCTTCCGGGCGCGCTGGCCGACGCGCTCAGTCAGGTGGAGGGAGCCTACTCGCTGGTTCTCCTCACGCGCGATGAGCTATACGCCATTCGTGACCCTCGCGGTTTCCGCCCGCTCAATCTGGGCCGCCTGGATGGCGCCTGGGTGGTTGCGTCGGAGACTTGCGCGTTTGACTTGATCGACGCGGAGTACGTCCGCGAGATCGAGCCCGGCGAGATGGTCCGGATTTCCAACAGCGGAATCGAATCGATCCGCTTCGCCCCGGAAAAGCCGCACCAGTACTGCATCTTCGAACATGTCTATTTCTCGCGTCCCGACAGCGTCGTCTTCGGCCGCCCGGTGAATCAAAGCCGGGAGCGGCTCGGCCGATTGCTGGCCCGGGAGCATCCGGTGGAAGCTGACATCGTCGCACCGGTTCCCGACTCGGGCGTTCCGGCAGCCGTCGGATACGCTGCGGAGTCAGGAATCCCCTTCCGCATGGCGCTGATTCGCAATCATTACGTCGGGCGAACCTTCATCGAACCGGAACAGGCGATTCGCGATTTCGGCGTAAAGCTCAAACTGAATCCGGTGCGCCGAATGCTCGAAGGCCAGCGCATCGTGCTGGTCGACGACTCGATCGTGCGAGGCACGACCAGCCGCAAGATTGTCCGGATGGTTCGCGAGGCGGGAGCGACCGAGGTTCACGTTCGCATCAGCTGCCCTCCGACGATCTCTCCGTGCTACTACGGCGTGGATACGCCGCGGCGTGATGAGTTGATCGCCTCCCGGCAGTCGGTCGAAGAGATCCGCCAGTTCCTGGGAGCCGATTCGCTCGGATACCTTTCGCTCGAATCGATGCGCGCGGCCGTGGAGGATACCGGGGGAAAATTCTGCACATCGTGCTACACCGGCAACTATCCGACTGAGCTGGTGCAGCTCGAAGTGGAGGCTCACCGTGGGAGCTAAGGTGGAAGCAGTGGCAATGGAAAAGAAGCAGGGCGCCGCGGCCGGCGATCGCGTTTGGCGCGAAGTTGTTTCGTGGTTTTGGGTGATTGTCGCATTCATATTGATCGAAGGAACGATGGTTCAGGCGCGCGTGATTCCCAGCGGGTCGATGGAAAACACTGTCTTGATCGGCGACCACCTGATCGTCAGCCGGTTCGGATACGACGCCGGCATTCCTTTCACCAACGCCCACGTACCGCTCTGGCGAAATCCAAAGCGGCAACAGATCATCGTCTTCAAGGCACCTCTTCCGCAGGAGGGTTATCCCGATTTTATCAAGCGCACGATCGGTCTGCCGGGCGATACAGTGGAGATCCGGGCGGGCGTGGTTTACATCAACGGGAAGGCGCTGTCCGAGCCCTATCGCCAGGATCCACCGAACCCCACGGAATACCGAGGGCCCTGGCACGTGCCAGCCGGTGAATACTTCATGATGGGCGACAACCGGGAGAATTCCTACGACAGCCGGTATTGGGGTTTTGTCCCGCGAGCGAACATTATCGGAACGCCTCTCATGATCTATATGTCCATCGATGCGCCCGAGGAGGCTTGGGAGCCAGGACACGTCGCCGAGCGATTCGAAACCTACTTGAGCGTGCTCGTCCATCCGAGCGAAGTGCGTTGGAAGCGTTTGTTCCATACGTTCTAAATCCTTTCCCCCCCAGCCCTCGTGAAACAAAGAGTGAAGAAGGCCATGCGGTACTCAGACGCTGGCGTAAACATTTCGGTGGCGGAAGAAGCGAAGCGCCGCATTGCGGCCATGGCTGGAAGAACGTTTCGCCGCGGCGTCCTCGCGCCGATCGGCGGATTCGGGGCGCTGTACCAGCTGGACGCAAAGCGATGGCGCGAGCCGATCCTCGTGGCCAGCGCCGACGGCGTCGGCACGAAGCTCAAAGTGGCCTTCGCCACCGGGATTCACTCCACGGTTGGCGCGGACATTCTGAATCACTGCGTGAACGACATCCTGACCCAGGGCGCTGAGCCGCTTTTCTTCCTCGATTATCTCGCGATGGGCAAAATGGATACGCACGTGGTCGAGCAGGTGATCGAGGGAATGAGCCGTGCCGCTAAGCAAGCAGGTTGCGCGCTGATCGGCGGCGAGACCGCGGAGATGCCGGAGTTCTATGCGCCGGGTGAATACGATCTTGCCGGGTTCATCGTCGGCGCCGTCGAGAGATCGAGGCAACTGGATCCCCGCCGCGTGAAGCCCGGAGACGTGCTTCTGGCGCTGCCTTCGACCGGACTCCATACCAACGGCTACTCGCTCGCGCGGAAGCTCGTGTTCGGAATGGCGAGACTCGAGCCGGACACTTACGTGGCGGACATTCAAAACAAGATTGGCGCGGAACTATTGAAACCGCACCGGGCCTACTGGCCCCTGCTGAAGAACATTCTCGCGCGCGGATGGGTCTCGTCGATGGCGCATATCACCGGAGGCGGCATCACGGGAAATCTTCCGCGGGCCCTGCCGAGGAACGTTCAGCCGGTGGTGCAGCTCGGGTCCTGGCCGGTGCTCCCCATATTTCGCTACCTCGCTAAGCTCGGAAATATCGACCGCGACGAACTGCTCCGGACATTCAACCTGGGAGTGGGGATGATTCTGGTCGTTCCCGCAAAACACATCTCGCGCGTCGAAGTTGAATTGAAGCGGCGTCGCGAGAAATTCTACCTGATCGGAAGGATCGAGAACTCCACACGCGGAAAAGCACACGTGTCGTATTCTGGAGAGCTTCCCCTCTAGGACCGGCTCGTGCGAACCCGTCTTTCCACCTGCTTGTTTCGCGGCGTTGGGGAACTGTGCTAATTTCGGGCAGACATGAAGAAACGGATCGGCGTGCTGCTCTCCGGGCGCGGATCGAATTTCGAGGCTCTGGCAGACAGCGTCGCCGCGGGGCGGATTCCGAACGCGGAAATCTCGATCGTAATCAGCAATCGCGAGGGAGCGCCGGGAATCGAGAAGGCGCGCGCGCGAGGTATTCCCGCGCCGGTGATTCCGTCGAAGGGGCTCGAGCGCGAGGCTTATGACAAGCTGGCGGTGGCGGCGTTGCGAGAGAACAACGTCGACCTCGTTTGCCTCGCGGGCTACATGAGGCTCCTTTCACCGTACTTCGTTTCGGCATTTCCGAATCGAATACTGAACATTCACCCGTCGCTCCTCCCGGCATTTCCGGGACTCGAATCGCAGCGGCAAGCGCTCGAACACGGAGCGAAGTTCACGGGTTGCACGGTGCACTTTGTCGACGAAAATCTCGACGCAGGCCCGATCATCGGTCAAGCAGTGGTGCCGATTCTCGATAGCGACACGGTGGAAACTCTCTCGGAGAGAGTCCTCCGTGAGGAACACCGGATTTACTCGGAAGCAGTGCGCATCGTGCTCGAAGGGCGGTACCGGATCGAAGGCCGGCGCGTGCTGACTACACCGGAGACGAAATAGTGGCTCCCACCAAATTCAAGCCGGCCCTTGAACAACTCGCCTACCTGAAGAAGGGCGCGGCGGAAATCATTCGCGAAGACGAGCTGAAGATGAAGCTCGCGAATTCGGTGCAATCGGGAAAACCTCTGCGCGTCTACCTGGGCGTGGATCCGACGGCGCCGGACATCCATCTCGGCCACACGGTCGTCCTGCGCAAGCTGAAACACTTTCAGGACATGGGCCACACGGCGATCTTTCTGATCGGAGATTTTTCGGCAATGATCGGCGACCCCACCGGCCAGTCGGAGACGCGGCCTCCGCTGAGCCGCGAACAGGTGGAAGCCAACGCGAAGACGTACCTCGAACAAGTTTACAAGATTCTGGACCGCGACAAGACGGAGGTTCGCTACAACAGCGAATGGCTCGGTAAGATGTCCAGCTACGATGTGGTTCGCTTGTGCGGGCACTACCGGTTGGCGCGGATGCTCGAGCGCGAAGACTTTCGTTCGCGACTGGACAAGAACTTGCCGATTTCAGTGCACGAACTGCTGTATCCGCTGCTTACGGCCTATGATGCGGTGGCGCTCGAGTCGGATGTGGAAATCGGAGCGACCGAACAGAAATTCAACCTCCTCGTGCACCGCGAAATCCAACGGGAATACGGACTGCCGGGCGAGGTGACATTCACGATGCCGATTCTGGTGGGGCTCGACGGCGAGCGAAAGATGTCGAAGAGCCTCGGAAACTACATCGGCATCACCGAGCCGCCCGGAGACATGTTCGGCAAGATCATGTCGATTTCCGACGAGCTGATGTGGCTGTACTACGACCTTCTGACCGACTTCCCGTCGCCGGTCATCGTGCGCCTGCGGGAAGAAGTCAATATCGGCGTGCTACACCCGAAGGACGCAAAGATGCAACTCGCGCATACGATCGTCGCGGGCTTCCACGGCGAGGAGGCCGCGAAAAAGGCGGCGGAGCAGTTCCGGCTCGTATTCAGCGACCGGCAGGCTCCCACCGAAATCCCGGAAATGAAATTGAAATGGGGAACACGGCCGCTGTTTGCCGTCCTGACGGAGACGGGCCTGGCGGATTCCAGAAGCGGAGCCGAGCGGCTGATCAAGCAGGGAGCGGTTGAGGTGAATGGAAAAGTCGAGAAGGACGTTAAGCAGATGGTCGTGCTGAATCCCGGCGAGCTTGTGTCGTTGCGAGTTGGGAAGAAGAAGTTTCTACGGATTGTCGGTACCTGAGTTCCGCGCAAAAAGAGGCTCGACTAGCCCATGACACTGTCTTCGAGACAGGAACTGTTGTGCTGGCTCTTCTTTGGTCTCTTAGCCATCGTGTTACTCCTGCTGTCGCACACTTTTTACGTGACACGCATAACGTACTATCAGGGGTTAGCGTTCGGTTCCGTAATCGCCTTCCTGTTCTGGTTCAAGTTTCGGAAAAGAGGGATACCCGAGCCAAAGTGGTTGAAAATCACTGCGGATTCTACCCTAGTCATCCTTTGTCTTGCGTTCCTCCTCTATCTTCTCGGATTAGCATCCTAGTACGAGTGATCGCACGCGACGACGCACCTACCGAAAGGTAATCACGGAGCACTCTGGCGCTCGGCAAGATGCCGCAGACGCGCGAGGCACGACCGATCGCGCCGAGCCACCGCATAGCGCGTAAAGATGCGGTCGACAAACCGGCCGAGCGCGCCTGGCATTTCGTAGGAGTCGCGCATGCGGAGGCGGGTTCCCGAGGCCACAGGAGCGAGGTCCCACCGCTGCAATCCGCGAACGCCGTAGGCGTCGTGAAATCGCCACTCGAGAAGACGCTCCCACTCGTACGCTGTCACAACGACCGTTAAGCTCACTGCGCGGCGCCCAAGTTTTCCCGCAATCCGTATCTTTTGACCGAGCGCGAATTCGGACGCGCCACCCTGCACTTCGAACTCGGAGTCCATCTCGGCGCCGTACCAAAGCGGCATTCGCTGTGGAATAAAGAAGGCAAATATCTCGTTCGGCGGCGCGGCAATGTCAGCAGAAAACTCGAGATCAGCCATCGCAAACTAGAGGACTTCGACGAGGACGAGCGAGACATCGTCCGAAGGCGGGCCTTCGCGCCAGGCCGCGACGCGATCGAGGATGCCTTGCTTCATTTCGGTGAACGGCAATGCGGACGTTTCACGCACGAACTTCTGAATGCCTGGAACACCGAGCATTTCACCCTGGGCGTTGAAAACGTCAGTGATGCCGTCGGTGTAGAGAACGATCCGGTCGCCCGGATCGAGATCCACGTCGAGCGCAGCTTCGACGTCAACGGCGTTCGGCAGCGCGCCGAGCACCATGCTGCGCGATTCCAGCAACCGCGGCTCCTGGCCGGGGCTGACCACCATGCCCGGCGGATGGCCGGCACCCGCAAAAACCATGCGCCGCGCCCCACGATCAAGCCGCGCAGCCGCCACCGTAAAGAAGAAAACCGAACCGCCAAGATTCTGCATCACGAAGCGATTCAATTGCCGGAGCATGTCCGCAAGAGAGGCGCGCGCGCGGAGCTGCGTCATCGTTTCGCTGTAGAGCCGATTTGCCACAAGAGCCGCCCCGATTCCGTGGCCGGACACGTCGAACACGAGAAGATTCAGATGGTCGTCGTCCTGCGGGCTCACCAGACCGAAGTCGCCGCCGATGCGATGGACCGGATGAAAATACGTGTCGACGCGAGCACCACCCCAGACGATGGATTTGGGCGCCAGGCTCTGCTGAACGCGTGCTGCGAGCGCCAGTTCCTCTTCAATCTCCTTATGCCGCTCCTCGAGCCTCGAGTTGGCCTCGCGCAATTGCGCCTCGGCGCTCTTCTGTTCAGAAATGTCCGTGAAGGTGATGATCGCGAACTGCCGCCCGTCGGGGTCCTCCAAAGCGCGCGCGCTGACGATCACCGGCACCCGGCGGCCGCCTTTCTCAGGAAGGACGAACTCGAACCGGTTGTGACCCACGCGCAATCCTCGTTCCCGGTGCTTCATAAGGATCGCCACTTCTTCGGGAGAATAGAATTGTGGCGCCGTCTCACCGAGCATTTGGTCTTCCGGGAAGCCCGTCATCTGCAGAAAAACCGAGTTCGCAAAGATGATGCGCTGGCAGTCGTCGACGACGATCACACCCTCGTTGAGCGTTTCGAGGATGCCTTCCATCTGAGCGAGCCACTCAGGCTTTTCGACTTCCACAGACCCTCTTCCCGCCGAAACTGCGGGCCATCGGTATCTTAATCGAATCGGGAGCCACGTCCAAAACGCACTCCATTGGATTCATCCGCCTCGATTGGAGACTCCAGCGACACATGAAGTAAAATGGCGTGAGTGGCGTACTACAACCTAGAGAGACGATGACCACGAACGGAAAACGGGCGATCCCAGGGCCGAAGGGAATTCCCCTCCTCGGCGTCTCGCTCAACCTGTTGCGGAACCCGCTGGAGCTGCTGCGGAGCGCCGCGCAGAAGTACGGCGATATCGTTCGGATTCCGGTGATCCTGCAAAGCCGCATCCTGCTGAACCACCCCGATTACATCCAGCAGGTGCTGCTCTTTCAGCAGAACAAGTTTCACAAGAGTAGGCTTAGCAAGGAAGCTACGGAACGGCTGCTGGGGCAGGGCCTGCTGATCAGCGAGGGCGACTTCTGGCGGCGGCAGCGCCGGCTCGCACAGCCGGCTTTTCATCGCCACCGTATTAACGACTATTCTTCGGCGATGATCGAGTGCGCCGAAGCGCAGGCAAGCCATTGGCGTGACGGCGAGACGCGCAACATCGCTGAAGAAATGATGGCGCTTACTCTTGAGGCCGCTGTGCGCACCCTTTTTGGCACAACTCTTCCAGGAGAGGCGCAGCAGGTCGGCCGCGCGATGACCTTCCTGATGCGTTATTCGCTGGGACGCGCGCGAAAACCCATCAGTATTCCCGCCAATTGGCCGACTCCGCGAAACAAGCGCGCCGCGCGCGAGTACGACTTCCTCGATTCCCTCGTCTACCGCATCATTTCGGACCGCCAAGCCCAACCGATTTCCAATCATCGCAACGACCTGCTTTCCATGCTGATGGGCGCGATGGACGAAGATGGAAGTCAGATGACTCCGAAACAGCTGCGCGACGAAACAATGACGCTCTTCCTTGCGGGCCACGAAACCACTGCGCTGACTCTGTCGTGGACATGGTACCTGCTGAGCAGCAACCCTTCCGCGGAGAAATGCCTTCATGAAGAATTGCGGAGCGTGCTGGGCGTTCGGCCGCCTGAAGTTACGGATCTCCCGCGTCTGCCTTACCTACATGCAATCGTGAACGAGGTTCTGCGGCTGTATCCGCCGGCGTACTTGCTGGCGCGAACCGCGATCGCTCCGTTCAGCATCGGCGGCTACGACTTCCCGGCGGGCGAGACCGTGCTGATGTCGCAGTGGGTGATGCACCGAGATCCGCGATACTACGACGAGCCCGACGACTTTCGGCCCGAGCGCTGGCTGGACGGGCTCGAGGGCCGGCTGCCGCCCGGCGCATATTTCCCCTTCGGAGACGGCCCGCGACGCTGCATCGGGCAAGGGTTTGCGATGCTGGAATCGGCTCTCGTAATTGGCTGTATCGCCCAACGATTCCGCTTCCAAATGGTGCCTAGTCGGGAAGCGACGCCCGAGCCCCTCGTTACTCTCCGGCCGAAACACGGAATCTGGATGACGATCCACTCGCGATAGGGCCACGGCCAAGCCTGGGCTCATCCTGTCATTTCACGAATTCCGGTTGTTCGCCGTGGTCCCAAGGGTCGTAGGTCAGCGCGTAACGGACCCGGTCGGGAATCGGCGGGTGGGAGTAGAACAGGAAGACGTCGACCGGATTCGGTGCGGGATCGGATAAATCCACTTCGCCAAGAATCTGAAAAGATTGCGCTGCCACCTGGCTCGAATCGGGAGTCAGCCCGTGCGTGACCTCCAAACCATACTGATCCGCCTGATGCTCGACGTATCGGCTAAAGGCACTTCCAATCGGCGAGCCAATGAATGAAAAAACCGCGACAAGAAGCAACAGGGCCGGCAACGAAGCCCAGTCATCGAGGCCGCGAATTCCCCATTTTCCACCCCAGCGAGCGAGCACCCATCCGACTGTCCGAAAACCGAGATAGAACAGAATGAGCAGGCCGACGGCGCCAAAGGCCAGCCCCTTCCAGATGTGATTCAGGACGTAATGGCCCATTTCGTGGCCGGCGACGAATACGATTTGCGGCGTCGTCATCTTCGCGATGGTTGTGTCCCACACGACCATACGCTTCGACGCGCCGATACCGGTCACGTAGGCGTTGAGCGCCGTCAGTTTCTCGCCGGCGTTCATCCAGTACATGCGTTCGGGCGGAATGTTTTGTCCGGCGCGCTGAACCATCGTTTCGAGGCTCACGGTAAGGGCAGGGTCCTTTTGAGCGAGCGGCTCGAATTTATGGAAGAGAGGGTCAATCACGAGGGGCTGGAGAAAGACAAGAAGAACCAAGATGGGCAGCGACACCAGCCAGAAATAGAACCACCACCGGCGGGGCGATTTGCGAATTTCCGCGTACAAAAGCCAGACGAGCAGCGTCCCCAGGATGAGAGAAATGATTTCCCCCTTTGTCCAATCCCATGACCACGAGCCCCAGCCTTGAATGCTGATTCCAAATTTTCGAAGCACCGATTGCTGCGCGATGTCGAATGGAATATTCAGCACGGCAAGGGACAGCAGCAGGGGCGGTGCGAAAATCCATGCTTGCAGAAATCTGGCCGAACCTCCTCTTTCAGCCCACTCACGATACTTCGGTCCGAGCTTCCAACCCAAGACAAGCCACAGAATCACCCACGAATACAAAATTGAGGACAGCTGGCCCCAGAAGGCTATCTGGGCCAGCGTATGGGCTTTTCGATAGAGGTCTGGCGGAAGCGTATACTCCGTGACTTTCTTTTCCGTTTGCTGAGAAGCCGGGACAGGCTCCGCGTTCACGGCAGGAGCTGCTGCGGAGCCCTGCGCCAGGTGCGCAAGCGGCGCCGCACGCCCGGAAAGCGGACACAGGATTGCGATTGCAAAGAGCGCGAGAGAAACAGGCAGAGTTTTCACGGAATCCCCCGAGAAGGACCGCACCGCTCGATCTCGGAAGCCGGGAGTATGCTCTTTTTCGCGCTCCGAAAACAAGCCGTGGGCCCCGCGTTGGAGCACCTGACACGCGGGACAGGTTGCCTCTTTGGGGTGCTGCCGGGAATGGCGTTTGTCATCGTTGCGACGCGCGACTAAGATAGCCATGAGAGTACGGAGCCGGAGAGAACGGTCATGAGAATCATCCAGTGGGGCGTCACGATTCTGCTCGTTTCGTTGCCTGGGATTGCGTTCGCACAGCAGCCGCCGACACAACAGCAGTCCTCGGATCAGAAGCCGGAGGATGCCCTGGCGGCCGCCGCGCGCCGAACTCGCGAACAGAAGAAGGACCAGCCGAAGGTCAAGAAAGTCTGGGACAACGACAACCTTCCAACAAAGGCCGATGAGGCCAACGTTGCCGGCGATACCGGTGCACAAGATCAGAACGCAGCGGGCGAAACCCCGAGCGCCCCGGCCGAAGCGTCGCCAGCCCCTGAGTCAGCTCCGGGGGATGCCGCGGCGGAGGCAAAGCGAAAGACGGAGATCTCCGGAGAGATCGGCCAAGCCAAGGAGCAATTGGCGGCGTTGACGAAGGAGTTGGACATTCTCACGCGCAAGTACGCGCTCGATCAGCAGACGTTCTACGGCAAAACGAATTACTCCTCCGACAAGCAAGGCGCCGCGACGCTGCAGGACGAAAAGAATCAAATCGATGCCAAGAAGCAGGAAATCGCAGACGCACAAAAGCGAATCGACGACCTCTCAGCCAAACTGAACGAGCCCGCCTCCGATACAGCGAAGGCTCCGGCGAACCCGCAGTAGCTCCTGCACCTTCGGCGGCGAAGAGGCCCGCTCTCCGCTCGAAACCAGCGGGGAACTGCCCCCCTACTAATAGTACATATTTTCCTTGACACACTAGAGCCCTCGGCAGACAATCCCGGCCGATATTCAGATTTCGGGGCAGTCGGCGGCGCTTTTCCCCTTCCCGCCGCCTGAGGGCTGGCAAATCTAACCTGCAGGAGCGAGAGCGGTGCAATATCTGCCTGGCTGGACGGTTCAGTGTTTGAATCCGGAATGCCCTGCACGAGGTCACTGGCTTCGCGTGCAGGGCGAAGCGCGGGAGATGTGCAGCGATTGCGGCGGTCCTCTTCACAACGTGCCGCCTCCCCTTGCGCCGCGCTTGAGAATGCGGCCTCGGCCGCTCGCGAGCTACCGCCCGATCGGACGCCCGCGCTAAGAAGCTTCGCCGTTCACCGGAGTGCTGCGGCCTCGTCCCCGGCCGCAGCTCCTCGGCATTCGGACTAGAGCCAAGGCTCTGTTCGAGCCCGAAATTGCGGCACTAGAAGCTCAGCCGCAGGGCCACCTGCAAGATGCGCGGATCCGCCGTGCTCGTGATCTGCCCGAACGTGCCGCTGAAAATGTTGGTGTCCGGACTGGAAAACTCGGCGTGGTTGAACACGTTGAACGCGTCAAGCCGCAGCTCTGCTTGTAGATTTTCGTAGATCTGCGTGGTCTTGGCGAGAGTCATGTCGAGATTGGTTACACCCGGCCCGCGGAAAAAGTTTCTCGGCAAACCGTAGCCCGTATTGGACGCGGAGATGGTGCTGAGGTCGTTGGGGTTAAAATACCAAGCACATCGGATCGAGATGCACTGGCCGCTTAGGCTGCTTTGATTTGACTTGGGATCGTACATCGCCAACTGAGTGACTCCCGAAGCGAATATTGCGTTCGCGAGATAGCCATCGCCAGCACCGGACGGGCCCGTCTGTGACGGATCAAAGGTAAAGCCGCCGTTGACGTTCAGCGGGAACCCGGTGTGCCAGGTGAAAATCGGACGGAGCGCCCATCCTTTCAGTAGCCACTTGGGACCCGCAGCCCAAGAGCGATCAAACGGCAAGTCCCAATCTCCTGCGAGGCTAATCCGGTGGGTAATGTCGAAGTCGGACGAACCCCGGAATTGGCCGATGTTGTAGGTGGGGACCTGCGAAGAACGGTTTCTGAACCCGGAGGCGTTGTCGATGCTGTGCGCGTATGTGTAGGCCAACGTGAAGTACGTGGTCCCGAAGAAACGGCTCTCCCCAACCTGTTTCGTCAATGACGCTTCGAGGCTGTTATAGCTTGCGAAGCTGACATTCGCAAATTCGGGCTCGCTTGCAAACGGGCAGTCGGCTGCAGTGTAGTTGTTGGCGCAGAATAGGCCTATCTCGGACGCAGGATTCTGGCTAAGGTTGAGGACGCGGTTTTGCGTCCCGAGGTCAAACGGGTTGATGTCCTCCAAGGCGGTCAACCCTTTCGAACTGCTCCCCACATAATTGACTTCGGCCATCAAGTTCCGTGCGAGTTCGTGCTCAATGCTGAGATTGTACTGGTACGTATACGGAGTGTGCAGATGCGGGTTCACGAAATAGATTCCTCCCACCAGGTTAAACGGAACAAAACCGCCATTGACGAAGTCAGTGCTGGAGCTTGGCGGGGTTGACGGAAATGGAGACGCCGTAAAGCCTCCAGACGTCCAGGGCTGGCTGAGGTAAGGTACGGTCGTGGACTGCCCGGGACCGACTGCGGCGTAGAAAGGCCCCGTCTCGCTATAGAACGGCGGGGCGCCGTTAAACTGCAAGTTATCTTCGCCCTTCAGCACGTCGTAAAAGATGCCGAATCCACCGCGGACGCTTGTCTTCCCGTTGTTCCAGGGATCCCACGCGAAGCCGATCCTAGGCGCGAAGTTATCTTTGTCAGGGAAGTTCACGCCTCTAGGAGCACCCTTATCACCTGGATAAACGAGCCCAACGGGCGCGTTGGGAAACCGCGTGGATTGGTCTCCGGGAATAATCGAGAAAGTTCGCCCATTGGTGTCGCGTTTGGGGGTGCTGTACTCATAGCGGATGCCCAACGTAAGGCTCAGATTGCTTCTCACGTGCCACTCGTCCTGCAGGAAGCCATACGTCGTCTTGCTGCGGATGTTGTTCGTTGCGTTAGGGCCTTCGAACAAATAGTTCGGGATCCCGAGCAGGAAGTCGGCAAAACTGTTGCCTGAGCCGATTCCCCCCGAGGCGTAATCTCCCAAGAAGAAGAAGTACCCATCGCCGTAGAAGTCGTAAACCGTGTTGTTCTGGTATGCGGAGAAGCCACCCCCAAACTTCCAATTGTTGCGGCCCTTCACCCATGTGAATACATCACTGTAGGCATAGGTGTCGCCCGGCTCGTATCGCGGTCCTTGGGGGCTAGAGCCAATCTGCAGGCCGCTATCAAACGCCAGGATTGCTGGTCCGTTCGGCAAGTCCGGCGTGATACCCACTCCCAGCGTGCTGGGCGGTGGCAAGGTCGTAGCCGGCTTGTCGCCAAAGAAATAGCGCCGCTGGGCCGTGGCGCGGAGTTCGTTCAGCATTGCGGAGGAAAAAGTCCGCGTGTAGGTGATATTCAGGAAGTAGTTGTTGGTCTGGTTCAAGCTTGGATATCCGGTCACGTCTGCCCCGTTTTCCCCGAACGGAGAGAACACCGGGTTGCGAAATCCGCCGATGGTAGCCGACAGCTTATCTTTCGGAGTGATTAGGAAATCCAATTTCCCGGTCAGCTCGTTGTTGTTGTCCGTACTGGTCGCCGCCGATGAGATCAGACCGCCCGGCGACGTCGGAATCAATCCTGCGGCGATGTAGTTGGCAGCGACGGGGTTGATCTTCGTCGGGTCAATGATCGCCTGAGCCGCATTGCCATTCGGGCTGGCGAAGTAAGGGTTCGCTTGAAGGAACGCGACAACCTTCGGATCGGGCCCGCCACTAACAGCCTGAGAAAAATTCCCCTGAAGTTCCCCAGGAGTGAAGGTCGTTATCTGGGACTCTACCTGAGTTTCCGTCTGGCGCTGCCCCTGGTATGAGAAGAAGAAAAAGAACCGATCCTTCCCGTTGATCACGTGAGGTATCGTGATCGGCCCGCCGAGCGTGCCGCCAAATTGATGCCGCTTCAAGTCGTTCCGGTTAAGCCCGTCGATAATGTTGAAAAATGAGTTCGCGTCGAAGTCCGTATTGCGCGCAAAATCAAAAGCACTTCCGTGAAGCGTGTTGGCGCCCGATTTCGTGACGACACTGATGACTCCCGCGCCGTTGCGTCCATACTCCGCTGTGTAATCGCTCGTCAGAATCTTGAATTCGGCGATCGTGTCAGGATTCGGATTCAAGACCACGCCGTTGCCCATCAACTCGTTGTTCAAGCCTCCGTCGAGGAGGTAGGTGATTGAATCCGGTCGCCCACCGGCTACGCTAAAAGTGCCTTGTCCCCCGGCGTCAGGGTTCTTCTCGGTGACGCCCGGCTGAAGAAGCGCCAAGTCCAGGACGTTGCGACCGTTCAACGGGAGATCAACGATCGGCCGGCTGGTTACAGATTGGCCCAGCGTCGGATTCTCAGTCTCGACTTGAGTTGCCTGAGACTCGACCGTAATCACTTCGGTGGGTGTGCCTACCTTCAACGTGATTTCGAGCTTCAGGGATTCGTTGATCAAAAGCTTGTTGGCCGTCGTCACATACTTCGTGAATCCCTCACGCTCCACCGTCACCGTATACGTTCCGATGGGCAGGTCGAGGACCTCGAAATAACCCTCGTCGTTCGTCGTGGCCTTGTTGGAGACCTGCGTCGCTTCGTTCGTGACCGTGACACTGGCACCGGGAATAGACGCGGCCTGTTGATCGACGACAGTTCCGAAGATTCTGCCCGTTGCGGCCTGTCCCCAAGCAACTGAAGCAACCGAGAGAAGAGCGGATACGCACCATACAACCAAGAATGCGGAACTCACAAAGCATCTCAAAGTTCACCTCCGGAAATCGGCCCTGGACGTCTAGGTGTACAGCTGCGGAATGATCCGTGGAGAAGCAGGCACCAGCCCGGCGCTCCCCAAGCGCCAGCTAGTCCAAGGAACGAAACAACAAACAATCCACCCTATTCTCGTATACGTCCGCGCTCGGATGAAGTCAATCAAATATACCTTCGATAAAAAACACAAATCGGCACTTCCGGCTGTGGGCTGGGGCTAAAACCACTTAGCTGAGAAAAAAATGAGCGGCCGGTGGGGGTGCCGGCCGCTCGTGGGCATGGGGGTGATGGAGGTGCAGATATTCGAGGTGGCTTCCACCTCGAATCCATCACCAGAATGCCTGCACCCTCCGCGAGCGTCGATAGGCCGCTCGGTTCAATTGGTCCCAGTACGGACGTACCCTCTTTCGGGTTCGGCTTCTTTTCGCCCCATCTTCCGGCGCTTTCTTGGTGCGGTTGAACCCGCCCCCGCGCGATGATAGGCTCGGCGCAGATAGAGACCGGCCTGCAGCCGAAGGCTAGCGCGAACCCACCGTGGGAGCCACCGGAACAAAACTCGACCGCAGGTCTGCTGTGGAAGCAGAGGCCTTGGCGATCGTGCGCCAGCTTCTGATCGAATTGGGCGCGTCGCGAGCCCTAGAGGAACTGCTTGCTCGCGGCCCCGCAGCTCACCTGGAGCGAGAACTGGGGCTCGGAAGCCTCGAGCGCGTGGAGCTAATGCTGCGCCTTGGGGACGCCCGCCGAGTGCGCTTGCCCGACCGTGTCATGGCAGAGGCCAACACGGTCGATGATCTGATCGACGCGATCGTCGCCGCGGACTCAGACAGCGTCGCTGAATCGATCGCTCTCTCTCCCCCCGTCGCGGCTCCAGAGCAGGATGCGAAGGTCGCGCGGCCCGAGCTCGAGCGGCAAATTCGCAACGCGGAGTCCCTCACCGAAATTCTCCGGCTGCGGGGCCTCAGCGAGCCCGGACGCCCACACATCCTTCTCTATGAGGAAGCGGACACACCTCGTACGATCACGTTCGGCGAGCTCTACCAGAGCGCTTCCGCCGTGGCTGCCGAACTCTCGAAACGCGGCCTCGAGCCCGGCCAGACCACCGCGATCATGCTCCCGACATGCGCCGAGTTCTTTGCGACATTTGCCGGCATCCTCCTCGCCGGAGGAATCCCCGTGCCGATTTACCCGCCGTTTCGCGCGGACCGCATCGCCGAGTACGCCACGCGGCAATCGAACATCCTTCGCAACGCCGAGGCTCGGTTTCTAATCACTTGGCGTCAGGCGGAAGGGCTTGCGCGTCTGCTTCAGCCCCGCGTTCCCTCCTTGCGGGGGGTCCTGAATGCACAGCGTCTTTGCGAGAAACGCCCGGCTTCCGAGAACTCAAACAAGCAGTGGCGGCCGATCGACCACATTTCCTATCACGCGCGTGGCGAAGACATCGCGTTCCTGCAGTACACGTCCGGTTCGACGGGCGATCCGAAGGGGGTCACGCTGACTCACGCGAATTTGCTGGCGAACATCCGCTCGATGATGGCGGCAGTCGATATTCAGCCGTCCGACGTGGCCGTGAGCTGGCTTCCCCTCTACCACGACATGGGGCTCATCGGCGCGTGGTTCACGCCCCTCTTTGCAGGCATTCCGCTCGTGGTCATGTCGCCAATCGCATTCCTCAGCCGACCGGAACGCTGGCTCCGGGCGATCGACCGGCACGGCGGGACTATCAGTCCGGCGCCGAATTTTGCCTACGAGCTTTGCATTCGAAAGATCGCCAACAAGGACTTGGAGGGACTCGATCTCAGTTCCTGGCGCGCCGCTTTCAATGGTGCCGAACCAGTCCACCCGGATACCCTCACGCGCTTCGTCGCGCGCTTTGAGCCTTACGGCTTCCGACGCGGAGCTCTCCTCCCGGTTTACGGCTTGGCGGAAGCGTCGCTCGCCGTTTCAGCGCCGCAGGTTGGTTCGGGGTTCAGAATCGATCGCATCAGCCGCGCCACGTTCGAGTCCTCCGGACGCGCCGTTGCCGCCGCACCAGAAGATCCGGCGGCGCTCGAATTTGTGGGCGCCGGGAAGCCGCTCCCGGACGTTGAATGCCGCGTCGTCACCGCCGAAGGCGGCGATGCAGGCGAGCGCGTCGAAGGGCAGCTCCGGTTTCGCGGGCCCTCGGCGACGACCGGCTACTATCGCAATCCCGCAGCCACCTGCGACCTGATGCGCGGCGACGGCTGGCTCGATTCCGGCGATCTTGCGTATTGGGCAGAGGGCGATCTCTTCATAACAGGGCGCGCCAAGGACGTCATCATCAAAGCCGGCCGCAACATCTACCCGCATGAGATCGAACTCATTGCGAGCGGCATCGCAGGCGTACGCGCGGGTTGCGTCGTCGCCTTCGGCGCTCCCGACGAGCGCAGCGGAACGGAACGGCTCGTCGTGACGGCGGAAATCCGCAACGCGGCCGATTCGAAGCGCATTGCCGGCGAGATCTCGCGCGCCGTCGACGACGCCATGGGGATGCCTCCCGACGTTATTGAGCTGGTCCCGCCTCAGTCCATACCAAAGACGTCGAGCGGAAAGCTGCGCCGCACTGAGACGCGCCGCCTGTACCTCGAAGGCAAGCTCGGCAAGAAGCAGGCCGCGCCCTGGGTGCAGATGGCAAAACTCGCGATCAGCGGAGCCGCGCCGCGGACCTTGGGTTTCGCCCGAACTAGCGCGCGCGGCGTGGTCGAATTCTTCTACGGCATCTACGCGCTCACCGTTTGCGGTGTGGTGCTCGCACCGCTTTGGGTGATCGTGGCGCTCACGCGCGATCCGGATCGCGCCGCCCGGATCACGCATTCCGCCGCGCGGCTGATTCTCTGGACTGCGGGCGTTCCCGTGCACGTAGAAGGACAGGAGGTTTTCGAAGAACTGCGGCGATCCGGCCCGTGCATCTTCGCGCCGAACCACTCGAGTTACGTCGACAACGTCGTCACCATTGCAACACTGCCGCCAAACGTCCGCTTCGTCGCCAAAGGCGAACTCGCGAAAATGTCAATCTTCGGAACGATCGCACGCCGGAGCGGCCAGTTCATGTTTGACCGCAGCGATCCCGAGGCACGCGTGAGGCAGGCGCAAGAAGTGAAAACGGCGCTCGAGCGCGGCGAATCTATCGCGGTGTATCCGGAAGGCACGTTCACGCCGGTGGCGGGCATCAGGCCGTTTCAGCTCGGCGCGTTCAAGGCGGCCGTGGACGCCCAGCGACCGATTTGTCCCGTCTCCGTCCGCGGCGCGCGCCAAATCCTCCGCGACAAAACGTACCTGCCCAAGCCGGGGCGCATCACGGTCACCTTCGGCCCGCTCATCGCACCGGATCCGAACGCAGGGAACGACTGGCACGAAATCGTTCGCCTGCGCGACGAAGTGCGCGCCATCATCGCCCGCAATTCCGGCGAGCCGCTCTTATAGTGGTTGTGACTCTAGCGACACACGCATACAGTCGCGAGTGCTGTTCGAATCAAACCGCCTTATTCTGACCTCAGAGTAACGAATGATGAACCTAACCATCGTTGCAGCCCTCGCGGGTTTCCTAACCGGATGTGCGCTCGCCAGTGCTACGGCCTTCCTGTTCGTGGTAACTCGGCCATATCGCCGCACCTTGAACCGCTTCGTCATCTTTGCTACCCAGCTCATCTTTGTCGGTCTGGTGGTCATAAGTATCCTGTTGGTCGGTAAAATCTGCTCGTTTCTAGGAATTGGACCGCATAGCGGTGGATCGTCCGCTGTGATGGCTGGTTTTCTGACGGGACTTCTAGCTGGCGAGATCTTGATCTTTCGTGCGGAAATAGAATGGAGAAAGTCTGTCGGCCTGTGGCAGCGAAGTCGCGACAGCTCCAAAATCTCGCCGATTACTGAACACCTTGTTCAATACGTCGCGGTTATTGCCCTGAGCGCCTTCTTCGGGGGCTTCGGGGCCGCGGTTCTCTTGGGGCCACGGTTCACACAGATCCCTCGCGGTCTTGCGCTTTACGCCACGGTGTCATCCCTTCTCGGTTTAGTCTTTATGGGCTACATCCTTCGCAAGGCGCTTCGCCGAAACCGAAGCGACACAATCGAACCGCCTTCGAGGTAGAGTTTCACAGGCCGAGTTGCTCGTAAACGGGAAGTGTGTGTATCATCCGCGCGCCATGAAAATCACACCATTCCTCTTGCTTGCCGTCTTCGCCCCCGCTGCGCTCGCGCAGGCGCCCACTGCGTCGGACGTCAACGCGATCTATCCCTCGGCCTACGCGCTGTATCTCGACATCCACGAGCATCCCGAGCTCTCTTCGCAGGAAACGCAGACAGCGGCGAAAATGGCCGGCCGTCTGCGCGATCTGGGTTATGAGGTGACGGAGCATGTAGGGGGTACCGGCATTGTCGCGCTGATCAGGAACGGCGCAGGCCCCACGATCATGCTGCGCACCGAACTGGACGCGCTTCCCGTGGAAGAGAAAACGGGCCTTCCGTACGCAAGCAAAGTGCACGAGAAGGATCCGGCCGGCCGGGACGTTCCGGTGATGCATGCATGTGGACACGATCTTCACATGGCTGCGCTCTACGGTACGGCAGCGATCATGGCGCACTCGAAGGGTACCTGGCATGGCACGCTGATGCTGATCGGCCAGCCCGCTGAAGAAACCATTACGGGAGCGAAGGCGATGCTTGCTGACGGCTTGCTCACGCGCTTTCCGAAGCCGGACGCGGGCGTGGCTCTGCACGTCGGCAACGCGGAACCTGCCGGAAAAGTCGGCGTCGGCGCCGGTTACCGTCTGGCCAGCGCGGATTCTCTGCGCGTGACCATTTACGGAAAGGGCTCGCACGGGTCGGCGCCGGAAAACTCGATCGATCCCGTCGTCATCGCGGCGAGGACGGTGGTTACGCTCCAGACCATCGTTTCTCGTGAAGTAAAGCCAGGCGAGGCAGCCGTAGTCACCGTCGGCTACATTCGCGCGGGCACGAAGAACAATATCATCCCCGACGAGGCCGAACTTGGCCTCACGGTGCGCACCTACAATCCGGCCGTCCGCAAACGAGTGCTGGCGGCAATCGCCAGAATCGTGAACGCGGAAGCGGAAGCGGCGGGTGTGCAGCGGTTGCCCACGGTCGACCGCTACGAATCCACGGATGCGCTCTACGACGACCCCGTGCTTGCGCGCCGCCTGACGCCCATCCTCGAGTCTGCGATCGGCAAGGACAACGTCGAGACGGGCGGTCCGGTGATGGCGTCCGAGGACTACTCCTACTTCGTCGAAGCCGGGATTCCATCCTTCTTCTATTCGCTCGGCGGCGCCGATCCGCAGAAACTCGCGCAGGCGAAAGCAACGGGAGTGCCGCTCCCGTCGAATCATTCGCCGCTGTTCGCGCCGGACGCCGAACCCGCCCTTCGCACGGCGATCGTTTCGGAGGTCGCCGTCCTTCGCAATTTGCCTAGCGGCTCAGCCGAAGCCCTGCGCAAATCGCTCGCTGACGAAGCCGTCCCGCCGCAGCCCTGATTGACATAGCGCGCAGCGACCTACTGTGACAGGACGAAATTCACCGTGATGTACGTCTCGACTTCTACGGGCGTGCCGCTCAGGAGCGTCGGGCGGTAGCGCCACTGCCAGACCGCCCTCTCCGCAGCTCGCGCGAGAATCGTGCTCCCGCTCAGCACCTCCAGGTTCTTGACGCTTCCGTCGGTTCCTATAATCGCACGCAACTGCACGGCACCCGAGAGGCGCATCGCTCGCGCGATCACCGGGTACTCGGGATCGACCCGGTGGATTAACTGCCCCTCCATAATTCCTTCGCTGATCTTTTGGCGCGTTGGGCGGACAGGCTCGGGGGCGCGAGGCGGCGCGACAGTCGGTCGGTCACCGCCGCCGATTATAAGTGGCCCGCCAAACCCCAGGGGCCCTTGCCCATCCGGGAGTCCTGGTGGGACGTCCGCATCGAGACTCGGAGGCTCGTCAACAACCGTTGGCTTCTGCCCGTGATGTCCAGGAAAGAAGATTTGGTTGGTGTTCGGAACGGGAATCGGGTGCGGTGATCCGTGCATCGGCCGATGGGGCTGCGCGGTGCCGGTGTTTCCTCCGCCGTGGTAGGGAGGCAGTGGCGTGACGACGTATCCGCGCGGAAGAACTCCCGGCGTAACCAGCGGCCACAGGAGCATGGCCACCAAGCAAGCTGCCTCGAGGCAGACGGAGGCCAGCAAGGCCTTTCGGCGCAGCCTGCGCGCGCGGGCAATGGCTTCCTGGTCGTTGTCGATCATGCAGCTGGAAAGGCTTCCTAGATCGCTCATTGGCACACTCCTCCTCATTGGTGTACAAACTGGGGAACCGGGTGGCGGCTTGGCGGGCCGTCCACCTGACTGCGCTATCGGAGGTCGCGATCTCTTACGGTCATAGACACCGTTCCAGACCAGCAGTTCCCGTCGGCCTCTCGGCATGGCCTGAAGAGGGCCGCAAGTCCTTCGAACTGCGGCTATTTATGCTTTGGCGAACAGACGTGCATCGCGGAGCGGCCTTGCTGCGTCTAAGGTTCTGTAGCCTTGAATAGGGGAGCTTCTGAGGTAGCAATCATGAGTCGATCTTCCATTGAGACTGTGGGTGTTCGGTTGACCGGATGGGCCGCGCTCAATCGCGATCCGCTCGACGACCGCGTGGAATTCACTTGTCCACACTGCGGCGCCCGTGGAGCCAAACCCGCGCGGCGGCCGCGGTCCGCATACCACTTCACGGATGGGTTCGTTCAGGACCTCCAGGGTGAGGTGACGTCGTGCCGGGTGTGCAAGCAGTGGCTCCGGCTCTCGCCGGTTGTCTTGCTCCACGACCAGGATGAGAAGCGGCGGTTCGACGCCGTGTTTTCCGCCGGCCTCGTTGTGTCAAAGAACTGACCGGCCAGCGGACGCCGTTGGGACCTAGCGATCGTCGTCCAGCACCAGGTGGTGCGCCTCCATGTCGGCGCGGACGTGATCGAAGGCTTCATCTACCGTATCGGCGAACTGAAGAAGCCGGTACTCGTGCTCGTCGATGGTTCCCGTTCGGACCATGTGCCGCCAGTTGAGCACCTTGTCCCAATACTTCCTGCCGTAGATCAGAATCAAGTGGTGCGAGGAAAGCTTCTCCGTTTGCATCAGTGTGAGCATTTCCCACAGCTCGTCCATCGTTCCGAAACCGCCGGGGAAAACAATCAGAGCCTTCGCCATCTGCGCGAACCAGAGCTTGCGCATGAAGAAGTAGTGAAAGCAGAAATTGAGCTCCGGACTGATGTAGGGATTCGGCCGCTGCTCGTGCGGAAGCTGGATACTCAACCCAATGGACGACCCGCCCGCTTCGGCCGCGCCGCGGTTCGCCGCTTCCATGATTCCGGGGCCTCCGCCTGAGCAGACGACGAACCGTTTCGGGTCGGTTCCAAGCGTCATGGCCCATTCCGTGATTCGCTTCGAGAGTTCGCGCGCTTCCTCGTAGTAACGCGACATGTGGAGTTCGGCACGCGCGGCCCGGATTTTTGCCCGCGACTCGCCGTTGCGCCGGCCGCGCGCGCTACGCTGGGCCTCGTGCAAGTGGCCGAGAGCCCGCTCGCGGGAGTGGATCCGCGCTGAGCCGAACATCACGATCGTGTCGGCCACCTTCTCTTTCCGCAGACGCCCGAGAGGATCGATATATTCAGCGAGGATTCGCAGCGGACGCGCGCCCAGGCTCTCCATGAACTTCGGGTCTTTGTAAGCCAGCTTCGGCATTGGCAAATGCCCGGAACGCCTCATCGTCTCCCCCGCGCACAAAGCAAACCAACATTCTATTACCTTTCGCCCCGCATCGCTTCGAGCGCATCCCGCATGTCTCGCAACGCTTACTGTCTTTCGTCGAAGGACTCCCGGCTGAACCCAGCCCACTGGATGCCGATACAACGGGTCCACGACTGCAGGAATCGTACTAAAGTAAGATCGATGAAGCGGCCAAGACTCATCTCCGTAGCGGTGTGCTCCGCTGTGCTTGCGATCGCCGGTGCGATCGTCGCCGATTCTGCGCGGGCGCAAGGAGCTCCCGCAGGACCACTCTACCCGAAGCCAGGTGTCACGCCCGAGAAGGAACCGCCACCGGCGTTGCAGAAGCATGTGATCCGCACGCGCGTCACCGAGGTGACTGCGCCGGTGACCGTTACGAATCCGCAGACTGGCGAAATGGTGCTGGACCTCACGAAGGAGACCTTTCACGTCTTCGACAATGGCGCCGAGCAGAAGATCGACCACTTCGACCTCGGCGGCGATCCGCTCTCCGTCGTGCTTCTCGCCGAAACGAGCTCCCACGTCGCTGCAATGCTGCCCGCCGTGCGCCAGGCGGGAATCGTGTTTACCGAGACCGTGATGGGCCAGACTGCCGAGGCAGCCGTGCTTTCTTTCGACGACACCGTCGACCTACAGCAGAGTTTCACGACCGACGTTGACGCCGTCCAGCGCGCCATCAACCGCTTGCCTGTCGGAAGTTCCGGGATTCACCTCTACGATGGGATGGCGCGCGGGATTCAGCTCCTCGAGCAGCGGCCGGCGGTGCAGCGGCGAATTCTCGTCGTTGTCGGGGAGGCGCAAGATGACGGCAGCGAAAACAAGCTCGGCGAGGTTTTGCGTCACGCCGAGCTCGCGAACGTGACGATATATTCGATCGGGCTCAGCACGACGGCGGCGGATTTCCGACAGCCGGCAGGACAGTACGTGCCGCCGCAGATCGGTCCGCCGGGAACCTATCCGCTGCCGACACCGAACGGAATGCCGCCGACCCCGGAGCTGGAACAAGCAACGCAGGGCAACATGGATTTGGGAGCGTTGCTCATCTGGCTGGTGAAGACGGGCAAGAACGCCATCGGGTCGAACTCACTCGAGGTAGCGAGCAAGGCGACGGGCGGGCTGCACGTGAACACCATGCACGATCGGTCGATTCAAAAAGCGATGGACGCGATCGGCGGCGAACTGCACGCGCAATATACCCTGGGCTACCGCCCGCCGGGAGACGAGCCCTCCGGCTACCACGAAATCAAAGTGACGGTGGACCGGCCGGGCGTCAAGGTGCGCACGCGTCCCGGCTACTACATCCCTCCGCCGGAATCATAGACGCGGTAGAGAGCCGAGGCGTGCGCGCGCAACGGCACATTCAAACCGTCGTTCTTTTCGGAATTCTTCTCCTTCCACAGATCGCGGACTGTGAATGAACCGGCCTTGAGCCCGACGTCAGTCCACTTCAACTTCGCACTTTGTTCTGTGTCGCCGAGATTGAATACCGCGACGAAATGGCCGCCGCCGGGCGCGTCCGCGACCCATGCGCGAATACTCTGGCGTTCGAACGCCTGGTGATTGGCGCTGCTATGCCGATCGACCGCGAGAACCTCCGGATTGGTGATCAGAGCAGTCGTGGCGGCGTCGTTGCTCGGCAGGTCGCCGCCGACAATCAACGGCGAGCGAGCAATGGACCAGAGCGTCATCACGGTTTGCTGCTCATCCGGCGTGAAATGCGTTTTGTCGGTACCGTTCTTGTCGGTGATACGCAGTTTCCCAAGCGGCAGCATGTCGGCGTCCGGCCATGTTCCGTTCTTGCCGATTTGAGGCGCCCAGTCGCGCGTGAGGTCGAATTGATGGCGCAGCAGTTTCCAGTCGTCCCAGAAATCGTCGGAGATGCGCCACATCTGCGCGTTCGCCTGCAACTCGGCGGCGTGGTCGAGCGGGGCCGGCCCGGGCGACAAGCTGAGCACGATCTGCCGGCCGCTTCTGACGATCGCGCGATGCAAAGCCGCGATTTCCTCGCCATGATACGGGCTGGACATGTCGTCGGCCTTGATGAAGTCGACTCCCCACGACGCGTACAACGCAACGATCGAATTGTAATAGTCCTGCGCGCCCGGTTTCGACATGTCGATGCCGTACATATCCGTGTTCCAGCGGCAGACATTCTTCTTGTCGGCGACGTCCGCGGCGCGGTAACGGCTCTCCGCGATCGGCGTGTTTTGGCCGACGGCCTGGCGCGGGATTCCGCGCAGAATGTGAATGCCGAGCTTCAGTCCGTGGGCGTGAACGTAGTTCGCGAGGGGCTTGAATCCGGCTCCGTTCGCGGCGGAGGGAAAGCGGTTTTCGGTCGGGAGCAGCCGGCCGTACTGATCCATCCTCAAGACGGCTCCTGCGCGGTAATCGTGGCCCTGCGCGTGTGGCTCATACCACTGAATGTCGACGACGATATAGTTCCAGCCGTACTTCGCGAGGTGCGCGGCCATGTAGTCCGTATTTGCGCGCACGTTTTCCTCGCGCACGGCGGCGCCGTAGGAATCCCAACTGTTCCAGCCCATCGGCGGAGTGGGCGCGAGGACAGGCGCGGCGTTCGCCGCGGCGCGATCGCCGGCGTCGAATCCGCAAACAAACATTGCCGCGGCAAGCGCGAAGAGGGCGAAAGTGGTTCTCATTGTGATTTGAGCGTCTCCGCGAAGAGTTGCGTCAACTTGCTGAAGGCGCGCTCGGCTTGCGGCTGGTCATAGACCGAGGAATTCGGATCCGGCACCGTCCAACCGTGACGGGCGCCCTCGTAGATTTCGCTTTCGTACCGGCCGCCCCACGCTGCGAGCGCACGCTCGAGTCTCTCGATCGCCTCTTTCGGCATGGAGCGGTCTTCGAAGGCGTGCCCAACATAGAGACGCGCCTTGATGCGCGGGAGAAGCAGATGCGGGCTGGTGGGCGCATCGGTGCAGAGACTCCCGCCGTGGAAGGAAGCGGCCGCGCCGATTTTATCCGGGCGCGCCGCGGCGATCCGCAACGCCATCGCTCCCGCGAAGCAATAGCCGACGACGCCGAGAGGCCCTTTCGCGACCGATCCATGGTTCGAGAGAAAATCGACGTAGGGTGAAGTGTCACGCGCGATGGCTTCCGGCGTCAAAGGCCCGGTCAGTTCGGCGAGGCGCTTCCTGCTCTTCTCCTCACCCATCTTGAACGGGGAATCGAACATGGGCGGGCGGCCCGTTCGATAGAAGACGTTCGGCAGCAGAACCGCGTAGCCCTGCGAAGAAAGGCGCTTCGCCATTTCGCGATGAGATGTGCGTATGCCGCCGATGTCGGTCAGATGGATGACGCCCGCAAACGGGCCTTTGCCATCCGGCTGAAAGAAGACGCCGTCGGCTACGCCATCCGCCATCTTGGTTTCAATTTCGCTCTCGATCAAGCAGGTGCTCCCGTTTTATCTCGACGCCGATTTGGTGATAACCCTTATAAGCATGCCAGGAAATCCAGACGAACACTGTCGCCATAGCGGTGTACATGACTCGAGGAACGATGCCTATTGTTTGGACCACGCGGACTGCGGACCCAGCAGCCCAAAGGAAGCAGACAAAGGATGTTGCACCCCTTAGGTTTCGCCGCTCACTAAGCTTTCGTTCATTCTCGGGAACGTGCCTTGCGTCTCTGACGCGATCCCTGAGCCAAAGCACGAGCGCGGCGAAGGCGAGGATGCCGACGGCGCCCAGCCAAAAGACCTTGTCGCTCATTACTTCTTCTCGGGTTCGGGAGCGGCGGCTTCCTCTTCTTCGAGGATGGCGGCGGCAGCAGCGATTCGGTCGCCCTCTTCGAGGCGCAGCAAGCGGACGCCCTGCGTCGAGCGGCCCGCTTCGCGAATTTCGCCAGCGTGGACGCGGATCACCTTGCCCTGATGGGTGATGATCATCACGTCGGAATCCTCGCGGACCTGGACGGCCGCAACGACCGGGCCATTACGGTCGGTAGATTTGAGGTTGATGACGCCCTTGCCGCCGCGCGACGTGACGCGGTATTCCGCGAGAGGCGTGCGCTTGCCGTACCCCTTTTCGGCAACGGTGAGCATCAACGACGTAATCGATTCGCGGATGTGGTCGCTTTCGAGCTCTTCGAGGTTCTGCGTTTCCTTCTTGAACTCCTTGGCGATGATCGCGAAATCGGGCTGGACGGCTTCCATGCTGACCACGTAATCGCCCTTGGCGAGGTCCATGCCGTTGACGCCGCCGGCGGCGCGGCCCATTGAGCGGACCTCTGTCTCGCGGAAGAGGATCGCCTGGCCGTCGTGACTCGCGAGGAAGATCATCTGCTTGCCGTCTGTGAGCTTCGCGCCGATGAGCTCATCGCCGGATTCGAGATTGATGGCGATGATGCCGGAGGGGCGCGGATTCGAGAATTCGGCGATGGCGGTCTTCTTCACGGTGCCGCTTTTGGTAGCGAGGAAGACGTAGCGATTTTCCTCTTCGAGGTTGCGTGCGGCGACGACGGCGGTGAGCTTTTCGCCCTCCTGGAAGCGGACAACATTGTTGATGGCTTTGCCGCGCGTGGCCGCAGCGGCTTCGGGAATTTCGTAGACCTTCAGCCAGTAGATGCGGCCTTTCGATGTGAACAGCAGGATGTAGCTGTGCGCCGACGCGACGAAGAAGTGCTCGACGAAATCGTCTTCGCGCGTTCTGGCGCCGATGCGTCCTTTGCCGCCGCGCGACTGATGGCGGTAGGTTTCGACCGAAGTCCGCTTGATGTAGCCGGCGTGGCTGACCGTGATAGCCATTTCCTCGTCTTTGATCAGGTCTTCGAGCTGGATTTCCTCGACGCGGTCAACGATCTGGGTGCGGCGGTCGTCGCCGTAGGACTTGATGACTTCGCGCAGCTCGGCAACGATGACGGCTTTCAATTTCTTGTCGCTTGCCAAGATTTCCTTCAACTCGGCGATGCGCTCGCGAATCTGGGCGAGTTCCTTCAGGATTTCATCGACCGAGAGCTGCGTCAGGCGATGCAACTGGAGTTCGAGGATAGCGTCGATCTGGATGTAGCTGAGGCCGAGCCCCTCGCCCGAGCTTGCGACCGTGATGCCGTATTTCTTCGCATCGAGCTTCACGCCGCGAATCGTGGTTTCCTTGCCGCCGACCGTGACGCGAATCGATTTGTTCTCGAAGAATTCGTGCAAGTTCTCGCGTGCGTTCGCGCGGCTGGACGATCCGCGAATGATCCGGATCACGTCATCAACATTGTCGAGCGCGATGCGGTAGCCCAGCAAAATGTGCTCGCGCTCCGAGGCTTTGCGCAGCTCGTATTGCGTGCGGCGGCGAACCACGTCGACGCGATGCTCGATGAAGAGCCGGAGCAATTGCAGGAGGCCAAGCTCGCGAGGCTGGCCGCTCACGATCGTGAGCAGGATCATCCCGTAGGATTCCTGCATCTGCGTCATCTTGAAAAGCTTGTTGAGGATGATCTGCGGCTCTTCGTCGCGCTTCAGCTCGACGACGATGCGCATGCCGTCGCGGTCGCTTTCGTCGCGAACGTCGCCGATGCCCTCGATTTTCTTGTTGTTGATGAGCTCGGCGATGTGCTCGATCAGGCGGGCTTTGTTGACCTGGTAAGGCAATTCGGTGATGACGATGTCCTCGCGATCCTTGCTGCGCTGCTCGATGGCAGCCTTCGCGCGTACTTGAAAAGAGCCGCGGCCCTTCTCATAGGCTTCCTGGATGCCTTCGCGGCCGTAGATGTAGCCGCCGGTGGGAAAATCAGGGCCGGGAATGATTTTCATCACCTGCTTGAGCGTGGTCTCCGGATTCTCGATCAGCAAAATGGCGCCTTCGATGACTTCGCGAAGGTTGTGCGGCGGAATCCGCGTGGCCATGCCAACCGCGATGCCGTCGGCACCGTTAACGAGGAGATTCGGAACTCGTGCCGGCAGAACGGAGGGCTCCATCCGAGTCTGGTCGAAATTCTCAACGAAATCGACAGTTTCCTTTTCGAGGTCGCGGAGCATTTCCTCGGCGATTTTCGAGAGGCGCGCCTCGGTGTACCGCATGGCCGCCGGCGGATCCCCGTCCACCGATCCGTAGTTACCCTGGCCGTCGACGAGCGGATAGCGCATGCTGAAGTCCTGCGCGAGGCGGACCAGTGCCGGGTAGATGATGGCTTCACCGTGGGGATGATAATTGCCGGAGGTATCGCCGCAGATCTTGGCACACTTGCGGAAGCCTCGGTTTGAGGCGAGGCCCAAGTCGTTCATGGCGATGAGGATGCGGCGCTGTACGGGCTTCAAGCCGTCGCGGACGTCAGGAATCGCGCGTGCCAGGATTACGCTCATGGCGTAATCGAGGTACGACTTCTTCATTTCCGATTCGATATCGACCGGCGTCATGATCGACTGATTCTGTTCGTCTGCCATTTGTTCCCCTTCGTGATTTGTGGTTCTGTCCGTGGCCTGGCGGCCTATAGCAACATAATTCGCCGAGCGCCAAGGAACTGTATATTAGACTTGGTCCCGATCCTTTGTTTTCAACGACTTACGGCGTTTTCTAATCGCGTTACTGTATATTAGCCGCCTCGGCGGCCAAGGAAAGCCGAGGCCCCGAGACTTCGCTCGGGGCAGGCCCGCGATCGGTGCTCCGCGACCCGTCGATGACCAAAACCCTCCCAAGAGTGTACCGATTGAAATTTTTTTTCCCTTTGTTTTGTATGAGTTGCAATGATTTCCGTTTGCAAAGTGTACCGATTGCCGCCCTGGCGGCTAGAAACTGGGCCACCCGTGACTGCCAGAGCCGCGTACTTCATGTCCGCATCCCCCAGGCGCAAGAACCGCCATCGTAGTTCATAGCACAAAGGCGGCGGACCGGCGGCGATTTCAGCACGCTGCTTACGATACAAAGCAAGCAAAACCGCCGCGTTGATCACATTCGCTTTACAGTCCGGTCGAGCACGAACGCCTTTACGGATTCGAAGGCCGCTGCGTTGTTTGAGAAGCGCTGCGGCGCGAAATGGTTCTCCAGCTCCCGAAGGAGCGCGTCGCGCTCGGCGTCGCTTGCACAATCGAAGGCGACTCCCTGCTCGTTGTTGGGCGCAGCCGTGGGCGTCGCGCGGAATTCGGAGCAACTGAGGCCGCGGAGGCCCGGGAGCGTTTGCCATGTGAGCTGGTAGAACATTTCTCAGTCAGCGCTTAGGTAGAACCAGAAACAGAATGGTTCCCAGTGCGAGCGAAAATGCCATCTCCACCAAATCGACGTCGAAATCCGTGTGATACAAATCCGCTCCCGAAGGATCGAAATGCAGAGCAGCGTGCCACTCACGGTAGTTAGCAATCGTGTCCGGCACGCGCCATACGGCGATTGCGAGTCCTACTCCCAACACAGCCCACCGGATTACATTTCGGATCTGCGTCCTTGGCATCTTCGCGATCTCACGATGCCGCGGCGACTGGATCCACGCCACAGCTAAATGTCGAGGTTGACGACGTCGAGGGCGTTTTCCTCGATGAATTTGCGGCGCTCTTCGACGTTTTCGCCCATCAGCGTGGCGAAGATTTCTTCAGCGGCGACGGCGTCCTCGAGTTTCACCTTGAGCAGCGTGCGGCTCTCCGCGTTCATAGTGGTGGCCCAGAGCTGCTCGGGATTCATTTCACCGAGGCCCTTGAAACGCGTGATGGTGAAATCCTTCTTCGCGTCTTCGAGGACGTAGCTCAAGAGCTGCTGCGCCGTGTCTTTGGTGGTCTTGTCGCCATTGTGGGCGACGGTAAACGGCGGCTTATTGTTTTCCGCAATGGCCTGGCGGAGCGTGCGTAGACGCTTGTATTCGGGCGACGCAGCGAGCGCCCAACTGATGCGGTGCTCACCGCCATTTTTCAGAATGAGCTCGTGGAGGCTGTGCTCTTCGTCATAGACGAACTTGGTTTCGACGTCGAGCTTGGCTTTCTCGATCGCCTTCGCGAGCTCCTGCAGCTTCTTCTTGTCGCCGAAGTCGGCCTTCTTTTCGAGGTCGCTATCGGCAAGCAACTCGACGAGCTTCGGATCGCGGAGCTTGCGAGCGAGCTTCGCGGAGACCTGGTCGTACTCCTGGACGTTGAGCAGGAATTGCGTGAGCTCGCCGCCCTCAAGCGATTTGCCGGTCTTGCCCTTGACGACGTGCTCTTCGGTGGCGCGCTTCATCAGCTCGCGGGAGAACTCGCGCTCGTCGCGGATGTAGCGGTCCATCTTGCCGCGCTTGACGCGATAGAGCGGCGGCTGGGCGATGTAGATATGCTCCTTGTCGATCAATTCGCGCATGTGGCGGAAGAAGAAGGTGAGCAGGAGCGTGCGAATGTGGCTGCCGTCGACGTCCGCATCGGTCATGAGAATGACTTTGTGATAGCGGAGCTTCGCGGCGTCGAAATCGTCCTTGCCGATTCCCGTGCCGAGGGCCGTGATGATGGCGCGGATTTCCTCGTGGCCGAGCATCTTGTCGTAGCGCGCCTTTTCGACGTTGAGGATCTTGCCTTTGAGCGGGAGGATGGCCTGATAGCGGCGGTCGCGGCCGCCCTTGGCCGAGCCACCGGCCGATTCTCCCTCAACAATGAAGAGCTCGCAGCGAGCGGGATCGCGTTCCTGACAGTCGGCGAGCTTGCCGGGCAAACCGCTGGAATCGAGCGCGGACTTGCGGCGCGTGAGCTCGCGGGCTTTGCGGGCCGCTTCGCGCGCGCGGGCGGCGTCAATGCACTTGCCGATGATGCGGCGGGCGATCGAGGAGTGCTTGTCGAAATATTCGCCAAGGCGTTCGTTGACGAGCGATTCGACGAGGCCCTTGATATCGCTATTGAGCTTGCCCTTCGTCTGCCCTTCAAACTGCGGCTGCGGGAGCTTGACCGAGACGACCGCGACGAGGCCCTCGCGAACGTCATCGCCGGTGATCGAGATTTCGTCCTTCTGCTCCTTGAGCATCCCGAAGGAGCCCGCATAGTAGTTGATCGTGCGCGTGAGCGAAGAGCGAAAGCCGGCAAGGTGCGAGCCGCCGTCGACGGTGTTGATGGTGTTGGCGAAGCAAAAGATGTTTTCGGCATAGCTGTCGTTGTATTGCAGCGCAATTTCGATGTCCACCTGGCCACGTTTGCCTTCTATGTAGATCGGGGAATCGTGGAGCGTCTGCTTGCCGCGATTGAGGTGCTTGACGAATTCGGAGATGCCGCCGGTGAAGCGGAATTCGGTCTTCTTGTTCGAGCGCTCGTCTTCGAGCGTGATTTTCAGGCCCTTGTTCAGGAAGGCCAGCTCGCGAAGGCGCTGCGCCAGCGTGTCGAAGCTGTAGACGATTTGGTCGAAGATGGACGGGTCGGCGTGGAAAGTGACTTTCGTTCCGGTCTTCTTCGTTTTGCCGGAAGACTTGAGCTTCGACGTGGGGACGCCCTTTTCGTAGGACTGCTCCCAGACTTCGCCTTCGCGCCAGATTTCGAGATCGAGCCAATCGGAGAGCGCATTGACGACGGAGACGCCGACGCCGTGCAGGCCGCCTGAAACCTTATAGGTCTCGCTGTCGAATTTTCCGCCGGCGTGCAGCACGGTCATGACGACTTCGGCCGCCGGCTTTTTCTCCGTGGCGTGCATGTCGACGGGAATGCCGCGGCCGTTGTCAACGACGGTGACGCTGTTGTCGTCGTGCACGGTAACGTTGATTTCGTCTGCGAAGCCGGCCATGGCTTCGTCGACGGAGTTGTCGACGACTTCCCAGACGAGGTGATGGAGGCCGAGCTCGCCCGTCGAGCCGATGTACATGGCGGGACGTTTGCGAACAGCTTCGAGTCCGCCGAGGACTTTAATCGAAGTGGCGTCGTACTTGTGGCCGCCCGCGGGCGAGGCAGAGCCCTTGGGAGCGGGAGTGTCTTTGTCACCCATGAATTGTGCGTCTCCTCAGAATGCTGAACAGTTCGGGAAGGCCGGGGTCGCGCGGAAGTGCTCGACACTTGCCTTGCCCATTGGCCCCATGTTCGCGCTGCGAAGCAGGATCGCGCTGGGACTCGAAGGGTTTTTCAGTGCTCCATCCCGTCCCATATCGACAGTGTCGGAGGGACGCGGCGAAGCGTATTATTTTCCCCCGCGGAAGGGGAACAACCGGAGCCGAATGCCCCGCTCGCTCTGGCGCGAACGAGAAAAAACGGGGGCAAGTTGCGTCCGGATGAAGTGCCGTTCCAAGACTTGAATTTTACCGGAATGATGGCAAATTCACAAGGCAAATGTCGAAGCGTAGATAGCGAGTATATGGCGTAAATTCAATGGCTTACAGGTTAGTCCAAGAGGCGATTTTACCTGGATTTTTGGGGCGCCTGCGAGTGAGCCGGTCACTGAAAAAAGACGTGCGCCGAACGAATCGACGGTTCAAATACGCATGGGCATGACGACGTAGCGGTAGCGGCTGGATTCGTCGGAGAGCGGGCGGAGCTGGCCGGCGGACTGCTCGTCCTTAAGCTCGAAACTGATCGGGCCATTGGCCGCGGCGCCGAGAAAATCGAGCAGATACTGCGCGTTGAAACCGATGGCGATGGGATCGCCCTTGAATTCCTTTTCGATCGCTTCCTTCGCTTCGCCGTACTCGGGACTCGACGCGGAGATTTCGACGCCCTCTTTCGCGAGCATGAACTTCACGGCGTGGGAGCGCTGGTCGGCAAGCTGGGAAACGCGGCGCAGGGCGTCCTGAAGTTCGTCACGCTCAAGGACGACGATCTTGCTGGCGTCGCGCGGCAGAACGGCTTCGTAGTTCGGGAATTGGCCGGTGAGTTTGCGCGAGGTAAGGAGGCGGCTGCCGAATTGGAAGAAGAGGTGGCTTTCGTCTTGCGCGAAGTCGACGGAGGTGTCATCGCCAGCGTCGGCAGCGAGACGCTGAATTTCGGTCATCGCCTTCTTCGGAACGAGGACGCGCGTCTCTGTCGGGAGGCCTTCGAACTTGTGGTCCCGCTCGACCATGGCAAGGCGATGGCCGTCCGTGGCGACCATTGTCAACGAGCTGGGCTTGAGAACGAGCAGCGCGCCGTTGAGCGTGTAGCGGGACTCCTCGAGTGAAATCGCGAAAGTGGTTTTTGAAATGACATCAGCGAGGAGCTTCGCCGGAACTTTGACGAGCGCATGAGGGAAACTCGGCAAGGCCGGGAAATTTTCCTTCGACATTCCCACCATCTTGTAATTCTTGCGGTCACAGGTGATCTGGACGTAATGATTGTCAAGAAGCTTGAACTTGATTTCTTCGTCCGGGAGCAAGCGAACCAAGTCGAGAAGTTTTTTCGCCGGGATTGTGCCAGCGCCGTCTTTTTTTACCTTGGCCTCACAGGAGGTGCGGATGCTGAGCTCCAGATCCGTGGCCGTAATCGCCAAGCGATTGCCTTTAGCCTCGAAGAGTAGATTCGACAGAATGGGGATCGTCGTCTTGCGCTCGACAACCCCTTGCGTGAGGTCGAGCTCTTCGAGTAGGTCGTACTTCTTTACACTGAATTCCATTTCGTGCAGCCTCTCGTGTCCGCTTTGCGTGCGGCTACTGTACAGCTTTTTCTATCTTGAATAAATATAAGAAAACCGCCGTCGCCGCCGCAATTGTGAATTCTGCGGAAAACCGCGCATTCTGAAGATGCGGCGGAACTTGCGGAGAACGCCGTCCTGTGGAAGCGCCGTGCACTGCTTGGAAAAAAGCCGGCCGGGGAGGATGCCGCGAAAGTCTTCCACAAGCCTTTCACTGGCGGAAGGGCGCCCGGCCGGTCCCCTGCCCCCAAACCTATCCGAATGAGTCGAGTAGCCTGTTGATCGTTTTGTTCAAATCTTTATTCGTCTGGCGAAGAGTCCCAATCTTATTGATCGAGTGCAGGACTGTGGTGTGGTGCTTTCCACCGAATTGCTTGCCGATTTCGGGCAGCGAGGCGGACGTTAGCTGCTTCACGATGAACATAGCGACCTGCCGCGGGAAGGCGATTTCGCGGGAGTTGCTTCGCATCTTGAGATCCTGCACGCGCAAACCGTACAGCTCGCCGACAGCCTTCTGAATCTGCTCGATCGTTACCTTCTTCTCCTGCGTTTCAATGATGTTCTTCAGGATCTGCTGGGCGGTGGGCAGGTCGACCGTGACACCCGTGAGCGAGGCGTAAGCGACCAAGCGAATCAATGCCCCCTCGAGCTCGCGAATATTGGACTTGATGGAGCGGGCGATATATTCCGCCACATCGTCGGGCAAATGGACGCGCTCGTTTTCCGCCTTCTTCTGGAGGATCGCAATCTTGGTCTCAAGGTCGGGAGGCTGAATGTCTGTGATGAGCCCCCACTCGAAGCGCGAGCGCAACCGCTCCTCGATCGAGGAGATGTCCTTTGGCGGGCAGTCCGAGGAAATCACGATTTGCTTCTGCTGGTCGTGGAGCGCGTTGAAGGTGTGAAAGAACTCCTCCTGAGTGCGCTCGCGAGTGGCGATGAACTGGATGTCGTCGACCATGAGGACGTCCATATTGCGGAAGCGATCGCGAAGAGCGGCCATACGCTCGAAACGAATCGAAGCGATCACTTCGTTCGTGAATTTCTCGGCGCTGATGTACGTGAGGCGCAAGCCGGGATTGCGGCGCTTGAGCTCGTGGCCGATAGCCTGCATCAGGTGCGTCTTCCCCAGACCCACTCCGCCATAGAGGAAGAGCGGGTTATAGGATCTCGAAGGCTGCTCCGCGATGGCCTTGGCGGCGGCGTGCGCGAACTGGTTCGAAGCGCCGACGACAAAGGTGTCAAACGTGTATCGTGGATTGAGCTGATGGTTCGACGACTCGAAATCCAGTTTCGCCTGGGGCGAAACTGCCGGACTGCCCGGCACAAGTTCAGTTTCCTGGCAGATGTACTCGAGAATGAGCTGCGGGTGGCCGATCTCGGCGAGAACCGCCTTCAACAGCTCTCCGTAGGTCTCGGTGAGGCGCTTGCTGAAGAGGCGCGTGGGCACGCGAATAACCAAGCGGTCGTCCTCGGCGCGCTCCTGGCGCGTGGGGCGAAACCACGTGGCGAAACTGTGAGGATTGACGCGACGCTCTGTGTGCTGCAGGATCTTGTCCCAAAGAGTCATAGCAAAAAGCAGCCCCTACCGAATTTCCACCGATGTGGAAATGTTGTGGAAAACCCCCAACGCAAGGGAAACGAGTTTCTAGACTGGAACTTTCAGGCTCGATGCCGCAAGTAAAGCGCCCCGGTCGCGCGACATCCTGGTACCCGTCCAACCACCTGCCCCATTTCCAATCGAACGCGAGCCGGGATTCTGCCTAAACGCGACAGAATGAGCAAGAGAAAACTGATCGAACACGCGAGGAGTACTCCACAACGATTCACAGTTTTTCCACAGCTCAGTTCTGATCGCCGAGGCAGCAAATTGGTTCGCAGTGAGAGGCGTAAATGGCATTTTCCACAGGATGCCATGTCCCTCCACGCTTTAGAATCAGCAACATGGCAATAGCCGCTGAGGATAGGAGCAAGAATCCTCGGCCGAGTACGTCATAGGGCATCGTGCACGGCCCGAACGCGTTTTCCACAGTCTTGGCACGATCAGAGCTTGTGGAAAACGGCAAATAGGGTGCAAAAAAGACGACGAACTTCCTTCTGCCCGACCAGCTGGAAGCAATGAACGCGGTCATTTTGCGGAGTGAGGAGGCGAGACAGCATGAAGAAGCAACGAAGGGTTATCGTGTATATCGCCACGAGCGCCGACGGCTACATCGCGCGGCCGGATGGAGATGTCGGATGGCTCGAACGTCCCCGGCCCAAGGGCAACTACGGCATGGGAGGTTTCTTCAAGAGGATCGACGCGATCCTGTGGGGCCGCAAGACGTACGACAAGGGGATCGAGATGGGGATGAAGCCCGGGGGATTCGGCGCGGGAATCAGGAACTACGTTTTTTCGCGCACGGCGCAAGAATCCCCGGTGGCGGGCTTCGAGTTCGTAAAGGAGCCGGTGAAGGAATTCGCACGGCGGTTGCGCGCGGAAAAGGGCAAGGACATCTTCATGATGGGCGGCGGCGGGATCATCGCGTCATTTCTCGACGAGGGAGAAATCGACGAGTTCAGCATCCACGTGATTCCGATCCTGATCGGCGAAGGGATCCCGCTGATCGCGCCGCGCCATCGGTCGATCCCGCTGAAGCTGCTCTCGACCAAGAGGTTTCCCGATGGCGTGGTTCACCTGAACTACCGAGTCGCCGGTCGCAACTAAGCGCGTCAGCGAGGCTGAGGCGGCGGCACGACCTGCGGGACGACCTCGAGTTGCTGCTTCGGCGGCGCCGCGAGTGGCTTGTCGGGCCGGGCGAATTCGAAGATTCCCCACGGGTCGGCGGCGATGAGAATGCGATCCGTTTCGACCAGTACGGCGACGGGCTTTACCGGTGTTCCGCCGTTCAATGTGAGGTAGTAGATTCCCACCGGACTGCCGTCCCTGCTGAAATGAACCAGCGTGTCGCCGATGCCGGCCCATATCTCGTGGTTTTCCGCGTCAGCGGCCATCGCCGTGATAATGGGTCTATCGAAGGCCGAGACACGGCCGAGATCACCGAGGTTCACGCGCATGGCTCCCGTGAAGCCGAAGGAATTGCGGCTGAACCGCCCGCGATATCCCCCGTCGAAATGTGAAGCGCCGGCAGAGTTGTGTGCTCCCGCTCTGGCGCCCGCCGAGTGCCCGGCATCAGGCGCGGAGCCGGTACCGGAGGCAGTGTCTGCCGCGCCGGGCAGTCCCTGGAATGCGCCCAGCAAGCCCTGCGTTTCGCGCGGGCGAAAGGCAAACGAATTTAGCGCCGAGCCGAGGACGAACGAACTTGGCAGACCTCCCTGGCCCGGGCCGAATCCTCCCGGCATGGGCGGCCCCGTGTAGACACCCGAGGCATTGGGCGTCCCGGTGCTGCTCGAGTCGAAGGGTCCACTTTGAAGCTGGGCCGTCATGTTCGATGGGTCAATGCTGGACGAGGGCTGGCTGAAGTCAGACAAGTCCGAGCCGCTGCCCGAAGCATTAAACTGCAAAGCAGCTGAGTTTTGACCGGTTGTCTGGTCATTGACGCTGCCAAAGCCGCCGCCGCCGCGACCTCGCCCTCCACGCCCGCCGAATCCACCCATGCGTCCCATCCCCAACTGAAAATCTGTTCCCTGGCTCGACACCTGGCCCGTGAACATCGCTCCGAGGGGACCGCCTCCATTTGGCATCGTCTGCTGCTGTATGGCTTGTCCGTATCCCAGTCCGCGCCTCATCGCTTCGCCGAAGCCGGCGCCAACTCCGGCGCCAAACTGGACATCACTGGAGGAACCGACGGTCAGGAAAGCGCTGGTCTGGCTCGAAAAAGACATGTCGGAAAAGCCGAAGCTGAATTGAACGCGGTCAGCAGGCCGCGCGGATCCTTCGCCAAACACAGCTTCGGGAATCGAGGCTTGGTATCCGAGATATCCGAATCGATCGTACTTCCGCACGGTCGGATCCGCGACCGACGTAAACGCGAAGTAGATGTCGCCGGTCGAGTCTCCGGAAATTCTTCCGAAATCCTGGAGAGGGTCTTTCTCTTTATTGGACTGCTCCGGCTGAGCGGGTTCGCCGCCCGCGTCTTCGACTTCGATGGGATCGCCGAAGGTCCGCACGATGCGTCCGCGCTGGTCGACAACTTGCACCAGTCGTTTCGAGGTGAGGCTCGCAACCGCATACTGATTGTCGGCGAGCGCGACAACGGACGTGGGAGCGACGACGGGGATCCGCGACAGGAGCGAGCCGTCAGGAGCAAAAACATCAAGGGCATTGGAACCTCGGTCCGCCACGACGAGGTTGCCGCTCGGGCCCACATCGATATCCACGGCGTAGCGGATCGTAGCGCCGTTCGACTTGCTGTTGGGGAAGCGGTCCACGAGATTGCCGTCCGGGCCGTAGACGGAGATCACAGACTCAGGCTTGGCCAGGACATAGTATCGGCCGGATGAATCGCGCTTGATCGCGGTGACGCCGGCTCCCACGGCTGGAAATACCCGCTCGCGCGGTTCGATGGCCGTCCGGAGACCCTGCGCAGCGCCCGGAACCGGGAGCCCCTCAACCAACAACCCAATTGCCACCAACTGGCCTAGTATCAACCACTTCCCACGAAACACAAGCCACCCCTCGGAGCCTATGTTTGACTTTTACGAAGATGCGTCTATTCATTCCCGCGATGCCTGGGCAAAGTTCCCGCGTTTACGCTGTCTAGACGGTGGCACGGCAGACCCAAGATTCAGTCGAGGCGGAAGTTAAGGCGTTCGATGGAGCGGGCGCGGCCGCTGGCCTCATCGGCGTCGATCAGGACTGCATTCATCTGAATGTCGTTTTCAGCGACGGAAAAACGAGCCGGCATGGAGTCCAGAAAGCGCTGCACGATGCCTTGCTTTTCCATGCCGATGACCGAATCGTGCGGGCCGGTCATGCCGACGTCCGTGATGTAGGCCGTGCCGCCGGGCAGAACGCGGTTGTCGGCCGTCTGAACGTGTGTGTGCGTGCCAAGAACCGCCGACACCTTACCGTCGAGGTGCCATCCCATGGCCTGCTTTTCGGAGGTGGCCTCTGCGTGCATGTCGACGACGATCACTTTCACGTCCGAAGGGATCTTCGCGAGCTGGTCGGCCGCGGTGCGAAATGGGTCGTCGATGGGGGCCATGAACGTGCGCCCTTGCAAGTTCATGACAGCGTAGCCGACGCCGTTCTTCGCGCGGCCGATGAAGAGTCCCTTTCCCGGCGAGCCGTTCGGAAAGTTGGCCGGACGCAAGAGGCGCGGTTCATGGGGAAAAAATTCGAGAATCTCCTTGCGGTCCCAGATGTGGTTGCCGCCGGTGATCACCTCAATGCCCGACGCGAAGAGATCTTCCGCGAGCCGCGGAGTGATGCCGAAGCCCGAGGCGGAGTTCTCGCCGTTGGCGATGCACAAATCGATCGATTGCTGCGCGAGGATGTCCGCAAGACGGTCATGCACGATCTTGCGGCCGGGCGAGCCGACGATGTCACCGATGAAAAGGATCCTCACTCTAGATGTTTACCCGCTTCCTTGCCGGCTGCCCGCGAACACCGGACACACAGAGTACACGCAGAACGACTGAGTTCACAGTTTCTCAGAGCGGAGCGGTCCACTTCGCCGTGCGTTACTAGGCCCTGAACCCCACTAATAGGTGGGTGCTCTGCGCCTGCTTCAGGCTTCCCCGGTCGAAGCCGGGGCGTGCGCAACGGCAGGACGACGTGAGCTCCCGGGGATCCAGTGTTGGTTCAAATAGGCTTTCGCAACGTCACCTGCGTCGCAGGCCATCTCCGCAATTCATTTTAGCAGGAATCGTCAGCGCAACGTTTTGAGGTAAGCGACGATTTGCCACCGGCGCTGCTCGGGAAGGCCGGACCATGATGGCATACCACGAGCAACATTGCCGTTTCGCAGGAACCACTCGAGTTCGCCCGGACTCGCTGTCTGAACGTCTGAAGCATGGAGATTCGCCGCCCGCTCGGCGCCCCAGCCGCCGAGGCCATGGCATTCCGCGCAGTGCCGGCGATACAGCTTTGCGCCCGCGAGCAGCGCGTCGGGATGCCCCTCATAAGGGTTCTTCCTTTCGCGCGCGCTGGCTGGCGCCTGGGCGATTGCCACCAGCACGCCGCGTGAATCTCGTTTCCAAGTCTTCGCAGAGTGAGCGGCCGCCGCTATGGAAGTCATGACAAGCAGGGGCGGGATCAACTTTAGCCACGACCTCATCGGAAGAGCCTCCCCAAACGCCGTGCGATGCCCGGAATTTCGTAGGAAACGCCCCACCGCAGGATGAAGCGATGAGCGTTCTCGTTTAGGCCGAAGCCGGGGGAAATCCGGAAGGTTGCGCCGTTCGGAAGCTGCCATCCCAGGATGGCGGCGCCGTAGTGTGATGTGCCGGCCGTAGTGAGGTCCCAGGTTGTTCCAAGGCCGCCGTAAACTTCGGCTCCTGCGATGAAATTCTCGAGGCAGAGATTACACGGCCGCGCAGACGCGGCTAACGCCAGCGGACGGCTCGCGCCAACGGCGTAGCCGAATTCGTACGGATCGTGTCCGAGATTCTTCTCTGTAATGAAATTTTCGGAGATGTTCCATCCCTTGAAATCGCTCGAAAGAATCAGCTTGGCCTCGAGTTCGTAGTTGTGCGCCTGCCGCAAGACCGAATTCGGCGGCGCGTAATCGGATTCGTTGTCGGAACCGACCACTTCGATCATCGCCTTGTCTGCTTCATTCACGTTTTCATACTCAAGGTAAACGACGGGATTAATCCAGTGCTCGCGCATCAACGGGCGGAAGCGGTTCTCCCACCGGAAGCCGGTGAAGGCAGTGTTGTCGCCGAAGGTGGACTGCCCGTCGAGGTAAAACTCCGAGGTCCACCAAGCTTTCACTCCGTACTCGAACTCCGTGGTGCCAGCGAGATAGTTGTTGCCGGCGCGCTGCGTGCCGAAGACGGGGTTGAATTCGATCTCGAGATTTCCCGGTTCTTCCAGATGGTGCGAGTAGGTGACGAAGTAGGGCGTCTCCTGGGCGGCAGCGGGCCTCGCACCGAGCGGCAGGATGCCCCCCACGGAAAGAAGTCCGAGGATCAGGACTCTCGAAGACCGAGCGCAAAAAGGGACCATAGGCGGCGCCTCTCAGTTGCAACTCAGTGTCAACAGCGAAGATCGAGGCTACTTTAGTTGAAACTCAGTGTCAAGAACAAAGCTGAAAATTAGTTTCAACTGGAAATTTACCTCCCGTTCGCGTTGGAGTCACACTTCCGGCAGGCTCAGTCTTGCGGCGAAACGAGACCCCGCCGGACCCCGACGATCCGGGGCCCGGGCGAAGGCAATCCTGAGGTTTAGAAGTGAAAGGCGATCTGACCGGTGAATGTTCGCGGTGTCACGTAGTGCGTGCCGCTGAACGTCGATAGGAAGTTGTACAGCGCCAGCCTATTCGCCAGGTTGATCACGGTGACCTGCACGCTCCACTTGTAGCGGTCGCTGCGACCGCGGAACAGGTTGTCGTCGCCGACAGCGAGGTCGAACAGGTTCCGAGGTGAGATGCGCGGCGGGTTGTGGTCGTCATCCTCCGTGCCGGGAGCCGGTATGGAAATCAGCGAGGATCCGTACTGCGTGGCAGCGCACTGGTTCGTGGGGCTGATCGGCGTGCCGGTCGGATTTGAGGCGCTCGGCGGCGTCGCGTGGACGGAGCCGCAAAACAGCCCGGCCTGGAACTGCTGATCCGGACTGATCCCCGACACGTCCACAATCGTGTCGCTGGTGATCCCATTCGCGCAGTTTCCACCCGCACACGGCACGGGACCGGCAACCAAGCCGCTGTCGTAGCGCCAGTTGAAGCCGAACCACGGGCCGAGCTTCCACGGCTGATATTGCAGGTGCGTCGTCTGGTTGAACTTTTCGTCGTGGTCGATACGGAACGGGCCCACGGCCGCCGGAACGGCGCCGGCTCCGCCAAGTTGCGGAGTGAAGAAGCGCGCGGCGACGCTGGACATCACCACGTAAGCCGTAAATCCATGGAAATCGGTCACGGTGGTGCGCAGCGCAAATCCGGGAATCTTGGAATTGTTCCACTCGACGGGAAACGTGACGGGAGTAGTGCCCAGGATGCTGAAATCATAGCCGTTGTGGGTGTATTTCCAGATGTACTCCCCGTCTAACACCACGTGTTTTCCGAAAGCCTGCTGGAGCCCCGCGTGAAATTCATTGCGATAGCCGGGACGCAACGGCGTGAATGCCAATCCGCCGGGAGCGCACGCCAGAAGCGGATTCAGGATCGGATCGCTACAGCCGATGCTGGACAGCACGAGGTTTTCGTTGAACGGAGTTTCGAGCGTTCGCGCGTACGAAACGCGAAGCACGGTATTCGTTTGCTTGACGTTGTAGGCAACGCCCAGCCGCGGTTCGGCCTGCCGGTCGATCGACAGCCCGTTGTAGAGGTCGCCGCGGATTCCAACGTTGAAATTCCAGCTTCCCGCCGTGATCGAGTCTTCCACGTACATCGCAAGCTGCTTCACGTCCGTGCGGCCGCGAAACCCGTAGTATCCCCCGCCGTTTGTCAGGTCGTAGGCACAGGCGGTGTTGGGCTCGGGGTTGCCGAGCGCGTCCAAACAGCCGAGCGACGCGGCAAACGTCGGGTCAACGATCGCGATGTTGTCGTGCTCTCGCAGGAACGTCTGCTCGTACGTGACTCCCGCCTTGATGTTGTGAATTCCCTTCACGTAAGAGACCTCCGAACGAATGCCTGCATTCGTCAGGAAGCGAAGCTGTGAAACAGTTTGCGATTGCAGCCCCGCCGGAGCGAGGTCGGCAAACGGATCGTTGCTCGGATAGTAGTTGTATTGGTCGCGCCGGACGAACGCGCCAAGCGTGAAGACGGCCGACTGGCCGAGCAAGTGCGTCCACACAGGGGCGACGTTGAACGTTCGGATCTGCGAACGCTGGTCGGTGATGCCCACCGGCTGCGTGCAGGCCGCGATGACGCAATTGTTCGATGAATCCACGGGTTCGCCGCCGCTCCCCACAAGTCCATTCCATGCCGAGGCATATGTAGCATCGAATGAATTCGGCGTCTGGAACCACGAGCGGGTGTATTGCAGGTTGAGGTGAACCGAATTGGCAGTCGAGAACTGATAGTCCAAGCGATCAAAGAGGTTTTCTTCATTGCCCTTGTCGTGCATGACCGTGAACTCCGGCGGGTCGAGGAACCGGCCGGTGTCGAGACCGCTCGCGGAGACGAAATTTCCCCAACTCTGTCCTCCGTACGCAAGGTCGAAGGCGCCGTTCGTCGTGCCGAAGGTGCCGTAGTCGGCACTCACCGTGCCATGGGGTGTGGTGACGCCCTGGCCCGAACGCGTGGTCGCAACAATCACCACGCTCGTCTTATCTCCATATTCCGCGGGAGGAGCGCCGTCGATCACCTCGAGTGACTGAACCGCGTCGACGGGAAGCTGATTCGAAAACACCTTGCTCTGCTGGTCCGTAACGGGCTGGCCGTCGATCGAAAACGAATTTTCAGCGTGATCGCCGAGGCCGTGAAAAAGTCCGTTCGAGTCCGCGGCGATTCCGGGGCTTGAGAGCGTCACGAGAGAGCTAAGCGAGGACGAAGGACTCTCGAGCGGCAGCTTGTCGACGATGGCCTTGTCGATGTCGGTGTGGTCGGTGGGATCGTTCTCGATCAGGTCTCCTCCGCTTTCGACCGTAATCGTGGTGTTCGCGCCAGCCACCTTTAGCGAGACTTTGATCGTCAGAGGCACAGAGGACGCGACGTCCACGTCCTGGGCGTAGGGCGCAAACCCGTTAATGGAAACCGACAGATGGTAGGGATTGAACGGAACGTTCGTGAAAGTGAAACTGCCCAAACGGTCCGTCGTGGTTGAGCGCTCATACTGGCTGACGGGATTGTGAATGGTGACCGTGGCGTTCGGGACTGCTCCTCCCGATGGATCAAGGACGGTCCCGGAGATTGTGCCCGAGTTTCCGATCTGTGCTCTTGCAGGCGACCCCGCGATCAACCAGCAAGCCAGCAACATCAAGCCCTGAATAATTGTGCCAAAGCGTTTCATGAATTCCTCTCCCAATTTGAGTGTGCTCCGGTCGCTTTCGGCGCCGGGTTGGAAAATGGATTGGGCTCCGCCATCACGTTGTGAAAGCAGGAGTTGGGAGAAAGCTCGGAGTCGGAGACTAGGCTTGTGTGGGAGGTGCGCGAGAGGAAAGCTGGTGAAATACAAGCTCGAGGCGCAGATCAACCGAAGTCGCGGCGGACAGCCGGCGCGCCGCAACAGGAACTTCCAGAGATGCGTTGTGCGACAGGCCGACCGCTATCGAGTGCGCAAAATGGCAAATCTGGCATTGCTGATCGCCGGAGGGGCCGTTGTGCCAGTGCCCGGCGGCTTCGAAGGCGAAAGCCAACACTGCCGCCACAAGGAGAACCGCGAGCAGGCGTTGTGCTGTTTTGCGCGACATACCCGGCCCAAACACCCCAAGCAACATGGTACTTAGACGTACTGACGTACGCAATAGATGCGAGTTTTTTGGTACCTGGATGCCAACTTCGAACAAATCCCTGGGGTTCGCCACCCACCCTTCACAGATCGTTGAGGCCATGGCGAAAGCGCTGAGGACCACCGCGGCTATCTTGGTGTCGATGTCGGGACCTCCCGCGTATTCCCTTGATATACTATACTGCCTTATAGTATGCTGAAAGTATGTCGCACACAGTCAAAGAAAAGGAAAAACTTCTGACGCGCGTTCGACGCATTCGAGGGCAGGTCGATGCCCTCGAACGCGCTCTCGAATCCGAACAGGAATGTGCTGGTGTTCTGCAGCTCATGGCTGCTTGCCGCGGCGCGCTGAATGGTTTGATGGCCGAGGTTATGGAGGGACACATCCGATTTCACGTCCTCTCTCCCAACAACGGCAAGAACTCCGCCCAAACCGAAGCCGCTGAAGAACTAATCGATGTTGTCAGGGCCTATTTGAAGTAGCAGGTGACCGGTTGCGAGGAACTCTTCCATGTCAAGCTCCGCAAGCAAGCCGCGTGGTCGAGGGTTGTTGGAAGCCGGACGGCGGAAGGAAGCGGCATCATCCGGACACGCCGAGTCCGAGCACGAACACGCGCAAGTGCTCAACTGGCGCGAGCTGAACCGAGTCTTCTTCGTAGCCGCCGCGGCGGGAGCGCTCTGGTTCCTGCGAGGCGAGTCCAGCGCCTACGTCACTGGGATCGGAGTCGCTTGCACGCTCGTGGGGGCGTTTCCGATCTTCGCCGAGGCATTCGAGAACATCGTCCAGCGCCGGATGACGATGGAACTCTCGATGGTCATTGCCATCGTGGCCGCACTCGTCATTCGCGAGGTTTTTACCGCTCTCGTCATCACGCTTTTTGTTCTAGTTGCTGAGATTCTGGAAGGCCTGACTGTCGGCCGAGGCCGCCAGGCGATGCGGCGTCTCATCGATCTCCTGCCAAATGCTGCCACAGTGCGGCAGCGCGGAGATTGGAAGGACGTGGGCATCGACGAAATCACGCCTGGGGACGAGGTGCTTGTTCGTCCTGGAACCCGCATTCCGGTTGATGGCAAAGTCGTCGGGGGACATTCCTTCGTCGACGAAGCGTCGATCACAGGTGAGTCCATGCCGGTCGAGAAGATCGCAGGGGGAAATGTTCATGCCGGTACGATCAATCAATCGGGAGCGCTCGAAATCCGCGTCGAGCGTCTTGGGCGGGATACGACGTTCGGAAAGATCATTGAGGCGGTCGAACGGGCGGAGAAATCACGTGCCCCGATTCAAGGGATCGCGGACCGGCTCGCGGGCTACCTTGTGTATTTCGCGCTGACCGCCGCGGCAATCACTTTTCTCATCACGCACAATCCTCGCTCCACCATCTCTGTTGTCATCGTCGCGGGTGCGTGCGGAATCGCCGCGGGAACCCCGCTGGCGATCCTGGGCGCTATCGGCCGGGCCGCCCAAGACGGCGCAATCATCAAAGGCGGCCTTTACGTTGAAAAACTCGCCGAGATCGATACGATTCTTCTCGACAAGACCGGCACCCTGACTTACGGCAAGCCCGAAGTTATGGAGATTCGGCCGGCTGACGGCGTCACCGCAGCATGCGTGATGGAAGCCGCGGCCATCGCTGAATTTCAGTCCGAGCATCCGGTTGCGAAAGCGATTTTGACCAAGGCTACTCAAATGGGCATTCATTTCCGCCAGCCCGACCGGTTCCACTACACGCCGGGAAGAGGGATTGTCGCCGAGATTGGCGGCGAAGAAATCGCGGTCGGTAGTTGGATGCACCTCCGAGACGAAAGAATTCAAGGTGCAGATGCCACGCACGGAACTTCGGATGGGGCCGTGCTTGTGACGCGCGCCGGTCATTTGCTTGGATCGATCCATGTTGCCGATCTGCTGAGACCGGAAGCAAGAACCGCCATTGAGAGCCTCAAATCTATGGGCCTGAAGACCATCTTATTGACGGGTGATTCAAAAGCTGTCGCCGAAGCGGTCGGGAAGGGGCTCGGCGTAGACGAGATCTCTGCGGAGCTGCTACCTGAACAGAAGCTCCAGCGTGTCGAGCAGCTTCTCGCCCGAGGCAACAAGGTCGTGATGGTCGGGGATGGAATCAACGACGCGCCGGCGCTTGCTCAAGCCACGGTCGGAGTAGCGATGGGGTCAGGCACCGACGTTGCGCGTGAGAGCTCCGATATCGTTTTGATTGGCTCAGACCTGACCAAATTTGCGGCAACGGTCCGCCTCGCCCGCCGTTGCCGGGGCATCATCGTCCAGAATTTCGGGGGCACGCTTCTCGTGGACAGCGTCGGGATTTGTCTCGCCGCAGCCGGATTCCTGAACCCCCTCCTCGCGGCTTCGATTCACGTTTGTTCCGAGCTCGCGTTCATCCTGAATTCCGCCCGCTTGCTGCCCTCATCCGCGTCAGCAGTCAAATAGCGCAAACGCGAGCCAGGGCGATCACACCTGCAAGACGTCGCCCTCACGTGCGACCAGTTCGTACAGCACCGGGTTCACGAAAAATCCCAGAAACAGCCGCGAGATCAAGCCGGCGACGATCACGATGGCGAACGGCTTCTGCGTGTCGGAGCCGATCCCCGTGGAAAGCGCCGCGGGGAGCAGGCCGAGACAGGCGACGAGCGCCGTCATCATGATGGGACGCAGGCGGAGCAGAGAAGCCTCACGCGTGGCCGTGCGGATGTCCTTGCCCTCTTTCCGCAGCTTGTTGATGAAGGACACAAGAATGACGGCCGTTTCCACGGATACGCCCAGCAACGCGAGAAGTCCCAGCATGGAGGAAACGCTGAAAGGCGTATGCGTCAGCTTCAGCGCAATCAGCGCGCCGACCGGCTCCGTCATCACGACGCCCAGCGCAATCGTGATCGGGAACTTGAAGTTTCCGTACAGGGCAAACAGGATCATGAAAATCAGCAGCAGCGCCAGCGGCCCGATGATGTCCAACTGGCGCTTGGCCTCTAGAAACTCGCTGTATTCGCCGCCCCAATCCAGCCGGTAGCCGGACGGCAGGGATTTTTCGACGTCGGCGATCGCCTGCTGGCCCGCCGCCACCGCGCTCTCGAGGTCACGTCCCTCGATGCTGTACTGCACGCCGATGTAGCGCGAATTGTTCTCGCGGTAGATGAACGACGCGCCGCTTGCCTCCCGGATGCTGGCGAGCTCGCTCAACGGAATTTGCTGTCCTGACGGCGTACCCACGAGGAGATTTCCGATTGCTTGCGCGTTTTCGCGGAACTCCGGCCGCATGCGAACCACCAGGTCGAACAGCTTTTCGCCCTGAATCACCTGCGTCGCGGCTTGTCCGCCGACGGCCGCCTCCACGATGGCCTCCACATCGGCCACATTGATGCCGTAGCGCGCGATTTTTTCGCGATCGACGTCGATCAGCAAACTCGGCTGGCCGAGCTCCCGGACGACGGTGAGTTCCGTGAATCCCGGTACCTGTTCGAGGTGCTTCTTGATTTCGAGCGCCGTCCGCTGCAGAACGTTCAAGTCCGCGCCGTAGACTTTCACGGCCAGCGCGCTCTTCAGGCCGGTGAGCGCTTCGTCGACCGCGTCTTCGGCGGGCTGCGTGTAGTTGAAAATCACCCCGGGAAAGGCTTCGAGCTGCTTCTGGATGTCCTTTGTGAGCTCCGCCTTGTCGTGAATTGCCGTCTGGTGCCACGAAGCGTCGCCGTACGGTTTCAGGCCGACGTAGAACTCGTCGTTGAAGAACCCCGTCGGGTCCGTGCCATCATCCGGACGGCCGAGCTCGGAGGCGACGTCGGTCACCATCGGATACTTCATCAGGATATTGCGCACCTGCGGGCTGAATTTCGACGCTTCTTCGTACGAAATCGTGTACGGCATCGTGGCGCGCACCCAGAGGGCGCCTTCGTCCAGATGCGGCATGAATTCGCCGCCGATGAACGGGACCAGCAGAAGCGTCGCGCCGAAGATGAGGGTAGCGGCGATCAGAGTCGTCTTCGGCCGGTCCAGGCACCACGTGAGCTGGCCCTCGTACGTCTTTTTCAGCCACTCGAAGGGTTTATTTCGGGCTTCGCGAACGCCCTTGCGAAACCACGCCGAGCACAACACCGGCACGAACGTCAGCGTCAGAATCAGCGCGCCGACCAGCGCGATCGACATCGTGTCCGCCATCGGATGAAACAGTTTTCCCGAAGGGCCGCTGAGAGCGTAGATCGGAATGTATCCTGCGATGATGACGGCAACGGAATAAAAAATCGGACGGTCCACATCCTTCGCCGCTCCCAGAATCACGTCGTAGAGATTGTATTCCGTTCCTTCGCGCAGCCCCAGCTCGCGGTAGATGTTCTCCACCATGACGAGCGTACCGTCGATGATGATTCCGAAATCGATGGCGCCGATGGAAAGAAGGTTCGCCGGAATTCCGCGCGCGTGCAGAAAAATGAACGAGAAGAGCAGCGCCAACGGAATCGTCAGCGCCACGATGACGGCGGCGCGCACGCTCACCAGAAAGAAAATCAGAACGATCAGGACGAGCGCCATCCCGCGCAACAGGTTCGCTTCGACGGTGTCCGTCGTCAGCCGAACCAAGTCGCTGCGGTCGTAATACGGAACCACTTTCACGTCCGGCGGAAGGACGTGCTCGTCCAGTTCCTTGGTCTTGGCTTCGACGCCTTGCAGCACGTTCTGCGTCTGTTCGCCGCGCAGCATCATGATGACGCCTTCCACAGCGTCGTCAGTCTTGTCGAATCCGAATTCGCCGAGGCGCGGCGCGTGGCCGATGGCCACTTCGCCGATGTCGCGGACGCGCACCGGCACGCCGTTCTGCGTGCCCACGATCACGTTCCCGATGTCCGCCTCGTCGCGGATGAGGCCGATCCCGCGCACGTAGTAGAACTGCCCGCCCTGTGAATAGAATCCGCCGCCCGTGTTGGCGTTGTTCACCGAGAGCTGGTTCAGCACCTGCGGCACGGTGATGTGATAGCCGTAGAGCTTCGCCGGATCGAGCAGCACCTGGTACTGCATGACGGTGCCGCCGAATCCGGAGTCGTCCGCCACGCCCCGCACCTGCTTGTAGGCGCGCTCGATCACCCAGTCTTCGTACGTCTTCAATTCCTGCGGCCTGCGGTCGGGGCTCTTGATGACGTAGCGGTACACGAGCCCGGAAGGGCTTGAGAGCGGGGAGAGCGACGGCGTGACGCCGGATGGATATCCGACCTCACTCAGGCGCTGAAACACCAACTGCCGCGCCCAATAATCGTCCGTGTCTTCATCGAACGTGAGGATGACGTCCGAGAGGCCGTAGAGCGAGATCGATCTCTGGATCGCCATCTTCGGCACGCCGTTCATTTCCACTTCCGTCGGCAGCGTGACCAGGCGTTCCACTTCCTCCGCCGCATGGCCCGGCCACTGCGTGATTACTTCCACCATCGGCGGCGAAAGATCGGGGTAGGCGTCCACCGGCATGCGCCGGAACGAGACCACTCCCGCTACGGCGATGAAGAGCGTGAACATCATCACCAGGAACCGCTGGTTCAATGAAAACTGGACGATCCGATGAATCATGAGAACTCGCTGGCCTCAGTGCTGCAGGGAGTTGGCAAACTGCAGAAACAGGCTGCCGTCTCCCACCACTCTGTCGCCCCCCGAAAGCCCTTTCAGGATTTGCGTGACACCCGCTTCGCTCTGGCCGATCTCGACGGACCGGCGGCTGAACTGATTCGGCCCGCTCTCGATGTAAACGAAGGGCTGATTTTCGTCGTCGCGCAGGATCGAAGCGTCCGGCACGGCGATCGCGTTAGGCACGGTGCCGGCCGTCACCATCGCGACGCAGTACATGTTGTTCTTCAGCTTCTCGCCGGCATTATCCACCACGATCCGGGCCTGCGAAGTGCGCGTGTTCGGATCGAGCGCCGGAGAGATGAACGAAATCCTTCCGTGGAAGGTGTCGGGATAGGAGTCGGTGGTCACGGAAACCGTATCGCCCACCTTCACATGGGCCAGATCCCCCTGGTACAGATTCGCGAGAATCCAGACCGAGCTCATGTCCGAAATCACGAACGCCTGGGTCGTCCCCGGGGTCAGGAGTTGGCCGGGCGAGACATCCCGCTCGACCACTTCGCCTGCGATCGGGGCCAGCAACGGAATCTCCGGCGTCGACGGCATTTTCTCGAGGTCATCCGGTTTCGCGACGCCCAGAATCTTCAGCGCCTGCTCGGCGGCGTCGAGATCGGCCTGCGCCTGGTTGCGGTCGGACTCCGCCTGCAGGAGGTCGCGTTCGGCGATCGCCTTGTGCGCGTAGAGGTCCTGCGCCCGCGCATAGTTCTTGTCCGCGACGCGGAACGTGTCTCGCGCCTTCAGGTAGGCCGCGCGCATCTGGGAATAATCCGGGCTGCTGATTGTGAGCATGGGCTGGCCCTCGCGCACGTGCTCGCCCGGCACGACGAGGATGCGCCTCACCGGCCCGCCCACTTGCGTGATTACGGGCGTGGTGCGGAAGGCGTTGTACGCAACGGCCCCAGTGAGGCGCAACGAACGCGTCAGAGCCCGCGGCCCGAGAGTTACCACCTGCACGTGCGACATCTGGTCCTGCGGGATCGTGAAGAGTTGCGGAGTCTCCGATTTCGTGGCGTTCGCGGAGAAGGAGGTCATCTGGCTGGCGCTTTGGCCTCCGCCGCAAGCGGCGAGGAGCAAAGCCGCGCCGAGCGCCAGGCCGGACGCGGTTGCTGTAGTGCTTCGTGCGAGCGGAGAAACCTTCATGGCAGGCTCCTGGTTCCCACGGCTTCGCGAAGTTGCTCGAGAGCGATCAGGTAGGAAGCGAGCGCCTGGCGGTACGCAACCTGCGTCACGCGGTAGCTGCGCTCGGCGTCAAGAAAATCGAGCAGGCTCGCCGCACCGCGCCGATAGGCGTATTCGCTGATGTCGCGGTCCTCTTTGGCTTCGTCGAGATAGCCGGAACGGAAGATCGTCACAATCTGGTCATTCGCGCGGAGGCCCTCGTAGGCGTCCCTCACATCCGTCAGCACCTGGCCACTGGCCGCGCTTTGCTGCTCTTGCGCTTGCGTGATGGCGTAGCGCGCTCGCGCGATTTCGCCCTGGTTGCGGTCGAAAATCGGAAGCTGAATGCTGCCGAAGAGGGATGCGGAGTTTACGTCGCTCACGTGGGTGTAATTGATCTGGCCGGTAACGTCGCGCTTGCCGATCGATTTGTGCAGCTCGTACTGGCTCTTCGCCGCGGTGACTCCTTGCTGGGCCGCGCGCAGGTCCGGCCGCGATTGCAGCGCCTTCGCCTGCAAATCCTCCATATTTCCCTTCCAGCGGCTGGTAATCGAAATCGCCGGAGACGTCGTAATCCGCCGCCACCGATTCATAGCCCAGCAACTGCCGCAAATCTGACAGCCCCTGCGCTCTCGCAAGTTGAGCTTGCGCGACATCGGTCTGGAACTGCAGCAACTGGAGCTTGATTTTCAGGTTGTCGTCTTCGCTGATATCGCCCGCTTTGTATCGCGCTTCGCTGATGTCGACCGTGTTCTGGAAGCTCTTCAGGTCTTCCTGGGCCAGTGCGAGCGTCGATTCCGCCAGTTGAACGCCGATGAATTGCGAGGCGGTCTGGAAGGTGATCGTGCGCTCGTTATCGGCCACCTGCGAGCGGGTGACCGCGGTCTGGTCCTTCGCCGCCTGGAGGCGGTGCTGGCGCTTCCTTCCGCGCTCGAAGAGATAGCTGAGACCGAGGTCAAACTGGGCCGTGTTATCGAGGTAGCCGGAGTTGAACTGGCTGGGTTGAAAGATCGGAAGAAACTGCGCGTCGCCCAGCAGCACCGGGTCCGGCCGCAGGTTCGCGGTAATCTCCTCGGCCTCGCTTTGCTGGATCGTGGTGCGCGCGGCCTGCAGCGCGTGGTTGTGCTGGAGGGCCAGTTGAACGGCCTCATCGAGGGAGATTCTCACGGGCCCTTGCGCTTGAGCGGCAAGCGCGCCCGCAAAGGCGAGGCTGGCGAAGTACGCCGCAGCCAACAATGAAATAAGTCGCGCACGTTGTAGGTACATGAGCGTTTCCACCTTCACTTAGCGAGGCAAATGTCAGTCGGAACGCCGCGCGGCAAGGGCGACGTGGGGCAGAAACGGGCCGTTGATTTGGCATCGATGCCGCTAGACGGAACCGACTGAATATGCGATAGATGCGCCGGAGCGAGAAGCCGTTACCCGTGGAAGGTGGGCGAGAACGGCAGCTGCGTTCAATTCGAGCGCTCGATGGCCTTCTCGACCATGCCGATGCACTTTTCGACGCGCTTTCGCAGCGGCCCTTCGATTTCCTCCTGGCGCTGGCGAAGGGAAAAGTTCTCGTCGGCGATATTCAAAGCGGCGAGAACAGCGACCTTGAGCGAATCGACGATGTGCGTCGCTTCCGCGACCTCGCGCATCTTGCCATCCACGTAGGAGGCGAGCTCCTGAAGGTACGCGTCGCTCTGGCCCGAGTTGACGTTGTAAAACTGGTCGTAAATTTCGATCTTCATCTTTCCGCTCCCGCCGGATGCGGACCATTGTCTTCCATCGGGGCGCGATGCGGCAAGCAGCAGATTTCGTGCGGCCGCTGGGAGAAGGCATCAGGAAGCTCGCAGAGTGGCGCCGAGATTCTTCTCGAGCGCGGCGACAATGCGCGCGGAGAAATCGGTGACCTGTGAATCGGTGAGGGTCGCCTCCGCGCTCTGGAAGGTGGTGCGAATCATGAGCGAGAATTTTCCGGCCGGAATCTGTCCGCCGCGGAAAAGGTCGGCAGGCTCGATGTCTTGCAGTTCCGGGATGGCGAGTTCGCGGATGGCCGCCGCGACTTTAGCGAACGAAACGCCGTCGTCGAGGACGAGCGAGAAGTCGCGTTCGATTGCAGGGAAGCGCGGCAAAGGTGTGAAGCGCAACGCGGCGCGCGCCGCGTCGATTGCGGTGAGGAGCGGCTCAAGCTGCAATTCGGCGACGAAGGCATCCTGGCGGAGCTTGAACTCATCCGCGATGTGGCGCGCGAGCTGGCCGGCAACGCCGATTGCGTTGGAGGGCGCGAGCGATATCTGCGCGGCGCGTGTGCTCACAAGCGAGCCGGGTCCGCCGGATTGCCACGCGAAACCTCCGGCGAGCTCGCCGATCTGATCGAGATTGCCTTTCAAGTCCGCGAAGGAAAATTCGCGCGCATCTTCGTAAATCGACTTTTCGCGCGCAAGGCCGGTGGCGCCGAGGGTGAGAACGGGCGTCTCGACCGGCTCGCCATTGCGCAGGCTGTACGCCTTGCCGATTTCGAAGAGGCGCAGATTGCGCTGGCCGTGATTCAGGTTCCATTCGAGAGCGCTCACCATGCTGACGATGCCCGTCGAGCGCATCACGGAAGCGTCTTCCGCGAGCGGGTTGCCGATCACGGCCGGCGTGATGCTCTCCGGCCGGAAGAGCGCGTCGCGCTTCGGATCGACGAGCGGAATTTCGAGAATCTCCTGATGGCCGAGCGCGACCAGGCGCTCGCGCAGGCGGTCCATCGCATCGGCGTGCGGCAAGCGGTGCGCGGGCTGCTTCGCGGGCGGAAGGCGTGGCGGAAACTTGTCGTAGCCATAGTGGCGCGCGACTTCTTCGATCAGGTCGATGCCGCGCGTCACGTCCTGGCGCCACGAGGGTTGCGTGCACTCCCAGCGCGCGGCAAGCGAACCGGCGCTGCCGCGATTCGCGTCGACGCGGACGGGATGGAAGCCGAGCGCGCTGAGGATTTCTTCGATGTCGCGGTCGGGAACGTCCGCGCCCATCACGCGAAGGAGTTCCTTGCGGGCAAATTCGATCTTGCGCGGCGACTCGCGGTGCGGGTAGACATCAACGACGCCGGTGAGGATTTCGCCTCCGGCAAGCTGATGGATTAATTCAGCGGCGCGGCGGGATGCGAGTTCGGCCATTTCCGGATCGGCGCCCCGCTCGAAGCGATAGGACGCTTCCGTGCGAAGGCCGAGCGCCTTCGACGTGCGGCGAACCGAAATCGGGTCGAACCAGGCGCATTCGATGAGGATGTTGCGAGTGCTGAAGCTGATTTCGCTTTCCGCGCCGCCCATCACGCCGCCGATCCCTACGGCATGACTTGCATCGCAGACGACGCACATGTCCTTCGTGAGGGTGCGCTCGATGCCGTCGAGAGTGCGCAATTTTTCACCGGGGCGGGCGCGGCGGACGATGATGCGGTGCTCGGCCAGCCGGTCAAAATCGAAGGCGTGCAGGGCGTGGCCCAGCTCGAACATCACGTAGTTGGTGACGTCGACGACATTGTTGATCGAGTTCTGGCCGATGGCTGCGAGGCGCTGCCGGAGCCAGTCGGGCGAGGGCTGCACCTTGACTCCGCGCAGAACGCGGGCGGTGAAACGGCCGCAAACGTCGGGCGCTTCGATCTCGACGCGCGCCGCGGCGGAGACTTTCTCGGCGGACTCTTTCAGCTTCGGATCGACGGCCTTCAGCGGCTGGCGATAGATGGTGGCGGCTTCGCGCGCGATGCCGTAGTGGCCGAGGCAGTCGGGACGGTTCGAAGTGACTTCGGCGTCGAGGACGGGGCCGGCGGGAGTGTCGTCGATCGCATCAATGGCGATGCCGGCGAGGGAGAGGCGCGAGCGCAAGTCTGCGGCGGGCGCGGTGACGTCGACGAAGTCCTTCAGCCAGGGATAGAGAACCTTCATGGGCGGGGCCTCCGCGAGGCAAGGGGGCAAAGAGGCAAGGAGGCAAAGAGACAAGGAAGCGGGGAAGTAGGGAACACCCGCCGACGAGCGGCGGAGGCGCGGAATCGCGAAATTTGGCGATTAGAGCAGGTCGCCATCGTTTGTTTCCAATGACTTAGAGGTGGTTCTAATATTTCATTTTGGCGATTAAAAAAATCATAGGGCGACTTCCGTGGAAGCGAAAAGCCAGGAGACGAGCCTCTCCCCGGCCGGGCTTGGATGCCCTTCGCGCCTCCGATGCGTCCTGCATTCAATCTTGAGCCCTTCATAATCGGACCACGCTAGCGCAAACAGGGCCGCGGAGGCAACGAAAAGTCATGGAACGGTCGAAGTTCGCGGGTCAGCGGCCGAAAAACGAGGTTGAAGTGAAATCGGCGTTTCTCAGGTCAGTTCCAATCGCGCGATCAATTCACGAAGTGAAATGAGACTTTGACTTCCATCTCGATTGAAATTGGTTTGCCGTCAAGGTACGTGGGCTCGAACTTCCACTGCGCTACGGCCCTGAGCGCTGCACCGATGAGCAGCGAATCTCCACTAACAGGGTGCAATTTGACGACGTTGCCGTGCTCATCAATGATCGCGTCGAGGACGACGATACCGCTAATTTTGGCGTGCTGCGCCAATAAAGGAAATTGCGGCGCCGGTGCATAGATCGCTTTCGGCTGCTTGACTCTGCCACCGACGCGCACCGCTCCGGATTTCGTCAACGCAACACCCGGCGGTGGAGGGGCGACCGAAATGCCACCAGGAACTCCCCCGGGAATGCCGCCGGGTGCGCCGCCCAAGATTCCTCCCAGGGTCCCGGCAGGATCTCCGCCCGGAACCCCGCTAAGACTCAGATCAGGAGGATCTGCATCGCTGGCGTGGCGCTTTGCGCTGGCAGGTTTCGGAATCTCACTGGGAGCGGTCAGCTTGCCGTGGACGAAGAACGATTTCCGCTTGGTATAGGCCGCTCGATGCGTGGCCGCCGCAGGAGCCGGCGGAGGCGGAGATGGAGCACCCAGCGCGGGAGGCGCGATTAGAACTGTGACAGGCTTGACCGGATCGAGATTGGTTACTTGCCGAACGGTGAACGCGAGCACGAGGACGGCAAAAATCACATGCAGAAGCACGGATGCCGCGTTCGGACCACTGAGCCTCTTGTGCGCACTCCATATCTCAGGGACGTCGACCGGTTTGCTGGTGAGCTCCAAGGGAGGCAGCTTGGGCGGAATGACGGCGTCGCGAAGATTCAGAAGGACTGACCGATAAAGCGGTTGCGATTCGATCTTGATCCCCGGCGAAGCGATCCCTCTCAATGAGCCTACGGTGTTGCCAGCAACCTTCGGTGTTGGCCGGAGATGCTCCTTTAGATTATCGAAGAAGCTAGCCCGGAACTTGGGCGGGAGAAACGCGCTTCCTTCTGCCTCCCCCGGGATTGTCACCCGCCGCTCCGTGAGCAGGTATCTGAGGTTGGCGAGGAAGCCTTCGGAGACGGAATGGCGGGTGAGCGTGAAGTTCGGAGCAGATTCGCCCGGCCGAAGATTCGTGGTACCCGGGCGGGAATCCTTCGAAGCCTGCTGGGTAATCAGCTTCAGCATGACGTTAGCCGCGCCTAGCGCGATACGCCGCCAAGAATTTGCGGCAGTATACCCGATTTCCTGCCGTTCTGTTCCTTGTCCAGCTCGAACTTTTCGCCGACACAAACGATGACCTAGCAAGGTATAACTGCTACCATTCCGCGCACTTGGAGGTCAGGTGTGCCCATTGCCATCGGCCAGACACTGGGACGCTACCGCATCGAAGAAGAAATCGGCGCGGGCGGGATGGGTGTGGTTTACCGCGCGTACGACAGCAAGCTCGAACGGGACCTCGCCATCAAGGTGCTGGCGCCCGGAGCGCTGGATGACCCGGTCGCACGCAAGAGATTCCGGAATGAGGCGCTGGTCCTCTCTCGCCTGAACCATCCTTCCATCCAGACCATCCACGACTTCGATACCGTCGACGGATACAACCTGCTGGTGAGCGAGTTCGTACAGGGGACGTCGCTCGATGTCCGGGTGCGGGCCGGGGCGTTGCCAGAGAAGGAAGTGATCCGTCTGGGGGTCCAACTGGCGGAGGGGCTTGCAGCGGCGCATGCTGCGAGCGTGTTGCATCGCGACCTGAAGCCGGCAAACCTGCGCGTCACGACCGACGGCCGGCTGAAGATCCTCGATTTCGGATTGGCAACGCTCACGCGCGACGCCGTGATGACGCTGAACACGGCAACAGCCAGCCTGGCCGATGCTCCCTCCGGCGTATCGGGAACACTGCCGTACATGGCGCCGGAGCAGTTGCTGGGTGAAGAGGTGGATGAGCGCAGCGACGTCTACTCTGCCGGAGTTGTGCTGTTCGAGCTGTCGACGGGACGGAGACCGTTCACGGCGGCGCTCGTTCCGAAGCTGACCAACGAGATTCTTCATGAACCGCCGCCGGCGCTGGGCGCGAGCGCGCCGAAACTCTCCGATGAACTCGAGCGGATCATTCTGAAATGCCTCGAAAAAAGCCCGGAGCTGCGGTACCAATCGGCCAAAGAACTGGCGACGGACCTGAAGCGAATGGAAGCGGCCTCGCCGCGGAGCTCGACGGCAGTCCAGACGCGAGCCGCCGCACGAGGCGGGCGGTGGATGCTGCCTGCCATCGGGGTCGCCGCGGTATTCGCCGTGGTTCTTGCCGCGGCGCGACTGATTCCGAGGCTGCGCAATGGCGACAGAGAAGCGGAAGTTCCGACGCTGCGCTGGGAGCAGTTGACGCAGTTTAACGACTCAGCCGAGGTTCCGGCGCTTTCGCCGGACGGCAGAGTGCTCGCCTTCCTCCGCGGCGATGGAGATATCGGCGGATCGACAGCGCGCGGGCAACTTTGGATCAAGCAACTGCCAGCCGGCGATCCCGTGCAGTTGACCAACGACGCGCACCGGAAGCAGACGCCCGCGTTTTCTCCGGACGGCTCGCGGCTCTATTTCACTCAGATCGACGAAGGATTTACGTGGAACACGTACGAGATCGGGCTGCTGGGCAGTCCTCAGCCGCAGTCTTTCCTGAAAAACGCCACCGGACTCAGCTGGCTGGGGACCGACCAGCTTCTGTTTTCTGAGATCGACTCCGGCATGCACATGGACCTGGTTACATCGAACGCGAGCCGCACCGACGAGAGAAAGGTCTATGTGCCGAAGGTGGAGGCGGGGATGGTGCACCGGTCGGCATTGTCACCCGACCGCAAGTGGGTGCTTCTGGTGGAGATGGACGGCGCCGGGTGGCTGCCCTGCAGAGTCGTGCCGTTCGACGGTTCGTCCGAGGGGCGGCAAGCGGGGCCGGAGAGCGGCTGCACGTGGGCGCAGTGGTCGCCGGATGGGAAATGGATGTACTTCACCGCCGAGACGCGCGGCTCCGGAATCCACGTGTGGCGGCAAAGATTTCCGGCGGGAGAAGCCCAGCAACTGACCCCCTCCGGCGCAACGGAGGAAGAAGGGCTGGCGATTGCGCCGGACGGCAAATCCCTGATCACGGCAACCGGCACGCGGGAGTCGTCGGTGTGGCTGCGCGACGCCGGCGGCGATCACCAACTGACCTCGGAAGGCTTTGCTTTCCTGCCGACCGTTTCGCCCGACAGAAAGACGGTTTACTACCTGAAGCGCATCTCGGGCTCCCGCTCCTACATCAGCGGCGAATTGTGGGCCGTGGACGTGGGGACCCATCGAAGCGAACGCGTGCTGCCGGGCCTCGTGCTGGCACACTACTCGATTTCCCCGGACGGAAAGCGCGTGGCGTTCGCGATGGCGGAGGGGGAACCGCGCAGCGGAATATGGATCGCGGACTTGAACGGGACGCAGGGACCGCGGCAGCTGACGACGGGCAAAGAGGACCGCGTGTTCTTCGCCGGAAACGACTCGATCGTGTTCCAGACGAGCGAGACGAAGTCACACCTGGCACGGCTCAAACTCGACACGGGAACGCGAGAGGAAATTGACGCAGCGCCGGTGTACTTGCTGCTGTCCGTTTCACCGGACGGAGGTTGGGCGGCGGTGCTGCTTTCGCCCCCGGAGGGGCACGGAGACCGGGTGACGAACGCGAAGGCGTATCCGCTTCGCGGCGGCGAGCCGGTTCCTCTGTGCGACAACTGCACGCTTGGCGCGGGTCCCGCGCGCGCCCAAGCCCCGCTGATAGCATGGAGCCCCGATGGGAAGTTCCTCTACTTCTCGCTGCGCTATTTCGGCATGCAAAATCCGGCGACGCTCTCTTTGCCGGTGGGCGAGCGCGGACCGACGGCGTTGAATTCGATCAATTTTGCTTCGGAGAAAGACGTGCTGACGCTGAAAGGCGCGCGGCTGATCCAGGGCGTGGACGCATATCCGAGCACTTCCCCGGAGGTGTACGCCTTCGCGCGACATGGAGCGAAGACCAACCTCTTCCGCATTTATCTTTCGAAGTAGACCCCGGCGCATGGATCAGGCGCGAGCCAACCGACATTCCACTTGCTTACCGAGGGGAGCGCGTGTAATCTAACTCGGTAACCGAGAGGAGCACGTGAGCAAACCAACCGACCTGGTGCAAGGCACGCTGGACCTGCTGATCCTGAAGATCCTGGCGCTCGAGCCACTGAACGGCTTCGCCGTCAGCCAGCGGCTGAAGCAAGTCTCGGGCGACATCCTGCAAGTGAGCGATGGCTCGCTCTATCCCGCGCTGCACAAGCTGGAGCAGGAGGGCTGGATTTCCGCCGAGTGGAAGACGACGGAGAACAATCGCCGCGCGAAATTCTACTCGTTGACTCGCCTCGGCCGAAGACATCTCGACAAGGAAGCCGAGAATTGGGGGCGCCTGTCGACTGCCATTTCGCGAGTCGTCAAGCTGAAGGAGGCTTGAACCGCGCGCCAGGAGGCCGCACATGCGACCGGAACATTGGATTTACACGATTCCGCTGAGGCTGCGCTCCCTGTTTCGCCGGCGGGAAGCGGACGGGGACCTGGAAGAAGAGCTTCGCTATCACGTCGAGCGGAAGACGGAAGAAAACATGGCCAAAGGGATGACGCCCGAAGAAGCACGCCGCGCCGCGCTGGTGGAAATGGGCGGAATCGAGAAACGCAAAGAGGAATGCCGCGAGACGCGCCGCGTGACCTGGATTCAGGACCTGGTGCAAGACGTCCGCTACGGCCTGCGAATGTTGCGAAAGAATCCGGGCTTCACGGTGGTCGCCGTGCTGACGCTGGCGCTCGGTATCGGCGCGACCACGGCAATTTTCAGTGTTGTGTACGGCGTGTTGCTGCGGCCGCTGCCGTATCACGACGCGAACCGGATCATGGCCGTCTTCGAGGTCACTTCGAAGGGCAGGCCGTCGCGCCTGGCGGACCCGAACTTCGACGACTTTCGCGACCAGAGCCACAGCTTCCGGGCGATCGCGAAGTACAGTGACTACGTCGTGTCGGTTTCGGGAGCTTCGCAGCCGACGCGAACGAGGGTAGCGTACGTTTCGTCCGACTTTCTCAAGGTCTTCGGCGTTCAGCCGATCCTCGGCAGGGATTTCGGCGCCAGCGATGATAAAAAGGGGGCCGGCCCGACTGCTCTCGTCAGCTATGGATACTGGAAACAGGCTCTCGGCTCGCCGCAGGACCTCTCCCAGCCGCATCTGAAAATCGATGGCGCGGCATTCTCGGTTATCGGCGTGCTCCCACCGGGACTTCATTTCCCCGCAGATGTGGAACTGTGGCTGCCGGCCGATTTGAGCGGCGAAAACGCAAGCAGGACGTCGCATAACTTCAAAGCAGTGGGACGGCTTCGGGACGGCGTGACTGCGGCGCAAGCGAACCAGGACATCAGCACGATCGCGCGGCGCATTCACGATACGTCGAGCGAGCAGGGCGATTATCTGCTGAAAGATGCGATGGTCATTCCGCTGCAGGACTCGATCACGGGCAAAGCTCGCCCGGCGCTGCTGGTCCTGCTCGGGGCCGTGGGATTTCTGCTGCTGGTGGCGTGCGCGAACGTGGCGAATTTATTGCTGGCGGAAGCGTCGGCGAGGGAGCGCGAGTTGGCGGTTCGCAGCGCGCTGGGTGCGGCGCGGGGACGGCTGATCCGCCAATTCCTTACCGAGGCATTCCTGCTGTCGCTGGCCGGCGGCGGGCTTGGCGTTCTGGGGGCGTACTGGGGCGTGGCGGGATTGGTTGCGATGGCGCCGGAAAATCTGCCGCGGTTGGACAGCGTGTCGATCAGCATTCCCGTGCTGGCGTTCGCGTTTTTGCTGGCCACGGCGGTTGCCGCGGGCCTGGGAGCGTTCACGGCCGAGCGGGCGACTTCCGGCGACCTGCGCAAGGGCCTGCTGGAAGGCGGGCGAGGGCAAGCGGGCTCGCAAGGCAGCCAGCGCGTGGGCCGGGCCATCGTGGCGGCGCAGATCGCGATCACGCTGGTGCTTGTGGTTGGAGCGGGACTGCTGGGGCGCAGCCTGATGAAAGTGCTCGAAGTGAATCCCGGTTTCCGCGTCGACAAAATCGTGACGATGGACGTTTCGCTTCCGTGGGTGGAGGATCCGAAAGCAAAGGCGGGCCAGGCGATTTTCTTTTCAAACCTGATTGACCGGCTCAAACAAATCCCGGGCGTGCGCAAGGTGGGCGCGGCCAGCACTCTGCCGATGGCGGAAGGCGGCCTTCCGGACGGAATGTTTCTACTGACGACGCAGAATGAGATACCCAAGTCCATGGACGGTTTTGGCGCGCTGCTCCAGCAAAAGGAGCGCATCGGCATTGCGGACTTCTGCGTGGCCACGGACGGATACTTCCAGGCTCTGGGAATTCCGCTGATTCGAGGGCGAATCTTCGACGAGCGCGACGGCCCGGATTCTCCGCACGTGGCCGTGATCAGCGAATCGCTGGCGCGAGACCGGTGGCCCAATCAGGACCCGATCGGCCACACCATCGAGTTCGGAAACATGGATGGCGACTTGCGGCTGCTGACGATCGTAGGGATCGTCGGCGATACGCACGAATATGGCCTTGATGCCCCACCGCGTCCTACCGTCTACGTGGACCTGTTCCAGCGGCCGCGCCCGGTGATGACCTTGACGATGCTGAGCGACGCCGACACGCGGTCCGTCACGTCGGCGGCGCGAGGAATCCTGCACGACCTCGACCCGGAAACTCCGGCGAAGTTCCAGACGTTTGCGCAGGTCTATTCCGCTTCGCTGGGCTTGCGGAGATTCAACGTGATTCTCATCGGATTCTTCGGAATCGCGGCGCTGCTGCTGGCAACGGCGGGGGTGTTCGGAGTGATGGCGTATTCGGTGAGCCGCCGTACGCGCGAAATTGGCGTGCGCGTTGCGCTCGGGGCAGGCTCCGGCGACGTTCTGAGGATGGTACTGGGGCAGGGACTGCGCACGGTCATTATTGGGGTGGCGATTGGGATTGCCGGGTCGCTGGCACTGACGCGCACCGTGGAGTCGCTGCTCTTTGGCGTGACGGCCACCGATCCCGTGACTTTCGGCGGCGTAACGCTGCTTCTCGTCGGGGCAGCGCTGCTGGCTTGCTATATTCCGGCGCGGCGTGCGACGAAGGTCGATCCCATGGTCGCGCTGCGGTACGAGTAGCGGAACTCGGTCCCGTGGCTAAAGAGCACCGGCACTGAGCGCCAGTGGGCGTCAGCCAGGCTCGTGTGCCTCCCCGATATCGTCGGCGGCTTCTGGACACGTTGCAATCAGCGCGGTCGAGGTATATTTTTGCGGTTCTCGGATTCCGCTTCTTACCGTGGATCTTCAGGGAGGCTCCATGCGTTTGTCCCACTTGCCGAAAGTTCCGTTGGCCCTACTTGCCGTGCTCGCGGCATTGTCGTCCGGCTGGCTGATGCAGACACAGAAGGCTTCTCGCCCGCCTGCGAAAGAGCAGGGCCAAGGGTGCCCGAACGAGGACGCCGGCTTGAAGTTGCCTGCCGGGTTCTGCGCGACGGTTTTTGCCGACGGGATTGGTCATGCGCGGCACATGGTGGTGGCGCCGGACGGAGTCGTGTACGTGAACACGTGGTCGGGCCGCTACTACGGCAACGAGAAGCCGCTGCCGGGAGGATTCCTGGTGGCGCTCCAGGACAAGACGGGCGCGGGAAAGGCAGACGTGATCGAGCGGTTCGGCGATACCGATGCAAGCGGCGGTCGGGGAGGCACGGGCATCGGCTTCTACAACGGCGCGATCTACGCCGAGGTCAACGACCGAATCGTACGATACGCGCTGAGCCCCGGGTCGATTGTGCCGAAGGGGGCGCCGGAGACAATCGTCTCCGGGCTGCCGCTGGGTGGAGATCACCCGATGCATCCCTTCATCATCGACGCCGACGGGAATCTCTACGTGGACATGGGGAGCGCGACGAATTCGTGCCAACTGAAGAACCGCACGCTGAAATCGCCCGGCGCCGACCCTTGCACGGAACTCGAGACGCGAGGCGGAACCTGGCGGTACGACGCGAACAAAACGGACCAGAAATTTTCGTCGGCGGAGCGCTACGCGACAGGAATCCGCAACGGCGAGGGGTATGCGATCGACGAGAGCGGGCACCTGTTCGTGACGCAGCATGGGCGAGATCAACTGCGCGCGAACTGGCCGGATCTCTATAAGCCGGAGGAAGAGGCGACGCTGCCGGCCGAGGAATTGCTGCTGCTGACGAAGGGCGGCGATTACGGCTGGCCGGAGTGCTACTACGACTCGTTCCGGGAGAAGCTGGTGCTGGCGCCGGAGTACGGCGGCGACGGGAAGGGCAAGGTCGGTATCTGCGCGGAGAAGACGGGACCGGTGGCTGCGTTCCCGGCGCACTGGGCGCCAAACGATGCGACGCATTACGGCGGGACAAAATTTCCCGCGCGGTATCGCCACGGCGTGTTCGTCGCTTTCCACGGATCGTGGGACCGGGCGCCATATCCACAAGGCGGTTACAACGTGGTGTTTCAGCCGCTGGAGGGTGAGCGATCGTCGGGACGGTGCGAAGTTTTTGCGGACGGCTTTGCGGGAGCGGCGGAGTCGCCCGCGCGAGCTGCGCACCGGCCGAGCGGCCTGGCGGTGGGGCCGGACGGCGCGATGTTCATCTCGGACGACGTGCGCGGGCGAATCTATCGCGTGGTCTATCGCGGCGGCTCCGCGAACAGCAGCGGCGGAGTCACGTATTGCCCGAACGAGAATGCTCCGGCGGGCGAAATCGCCGGGACGGCCGCCAAACCGCCCGAGGGCACGCATCCGAATGCCGGAGCGGCCGCGAAGGCAGCAGCGACTCCCGTGCCCAAGGGCGCGACGCTTGCGATGGTGGAGTTCGGTAAGAAGATTTATGCAGGCCAGGTGGGCGGCGCGCCATGCACCGCTTGCCACGGCGACAACGGCGAGGGATCGCAGCTGGGACCTCCGCTGAAGACGAAGAAGTGGCTGTGGGGCGACGGCAGCTATGCGGAAATCACGAAAATTATCGCGACGGGAGTGTCGCAGCCAAAGAAATATCGCAACATCATGCCGCCTTCGGGCGGCGCAGAGCTTACGAAAGAGCAGATTTCGGCGGTTGCGGCGTACGTGTGGACCTTGAGCCACCGCAGCCACAACTAGGGACCCGGCGCGGGCTGACAAAGACATTCGGAGGTCGCGATGCAATTAAGAGGGTGTGCGCTTATTTTGGTTTGCCTCGGTGCGGTTGCGGGTGCGGCCATGACGACGCCAGCGACTGCCGCTCAACAGGCAAGCGCGGGCGCGCGAGCCGTCACGGCAGCGGATTACGAGCACGCTCAGAAATTCCTGGGCTACAACACCACGCCGCTGGTATTTCACAAAGTGCGTGCGACGTGGCTGGCGGGCGACCGCTTCTGGTTTCGCGACCAGGGCCCGGACGGAGTCGAGTTCGTGATGTTCGACGCGGCGCACGGCACGCGCCGGCCGGCGTTCGATCACGCGAAGGTGGCCGCGGCGCTGTCCGCGGCGTCGGGCAAGACTTACGACGCGGCGCATCTGCCGTTCATGACGTTCGAGTTCTCGGCGGACGAAAAGGCGATCTCATTTAGTTTGCGCGGACAGAACTGGAAGTGCGACCTCGAAGCGAACCGCTGCACGTCCGAAGGCAAAGCGCCGGAGCCGATGGCCGGGCCTTTCGGGGCCGCTCGCGACGAAGTGGTGTCGCCCGACGGCAAGAGCGCGGCGTTCGTCCGCGACTGGAACCTGTGGGTGCGCGACGTGGCGAGCAGCAAGGAGACGCAACTAACCACGGACGGTGTGAAGGATTTCGGCTACGCGACGGACAACGCAGGCTGGATCCACAGCGACCGGCCCATCGTGCTGTGGTCGCCCGATTCGCGAAAGATCGCCACGTTCCAGCAGGACCAGCGCGGCACCGGCGAAATGTATCTGGTGGAAACGAAGGTGGGGCATCCGCGGCTTGAGGCGTGGAAGTATCCCCTGCCGGGCGATCCGGTGGTGACGACGATCCAACGGGTAATCATCGATCTGAGCGGCGGTGCGGCGGCGCCCAAAGTGGTTCGGCTGCAGATGCCGCCCGACCAGCACCGGTCGACGCTGTGCGACGACGTGGAATGTCGCGGCGGCGACTGGGCGGACGTGGAATGGAGCGCGAACGGGACACACCTGGCGTTTGTTTCGACGTCACGCGACCACAAGCATGAGCAGTTGCGCGTGGCCGAGGCCGCCACGGGCGCGGTCCGCGACGTGCTCGAAGAAACCGCGGCGACGCAGTTCGAGTCGGGCCAGGGACGCGTGAACTGGCATTACCTGCCGGGGTCGAATGAAGTGATCTGGTGCTCGGAGCGGGATGGCTGGTCGCACTTGTATCTCTACGACCTGGCGACGGGGCGGCTGAAGAATCAGATCACGTCAGGCGAGTGGCCAGTGACGGAGGTGTTGAGGGTCGACGAGAAGAACCGGCTGATCGATTTCGTGGCCGATGGCCGCGAGAAGGAGAACCCGTACTTCAGCCAACTGTACCGCGTCGGATTCGACGGCAAGAACATGACGCTGCTGACTCCGGAGGAGGGGAATCACAGCGCGGAAATGTCGCCCTCGGGGCGGTTCTTCGCCGACAGCTACTCGAAGCCGGACGTACCGGCGGTGACGGTGGTTCGCGACGAGAACGGAAAGCTGGTGGCGACGGTGGCGAAGGAAGATATTTCGCGGCTGATGGCTGCCGGATGGAAGCCGCCGGTTCCGATTACGGTGAAGGCGCGGGACGGCGTGACGGATTTGTATGGGCTAATGTACGAGCCGACGCATCTGGATCGCGCGAGGAAGTATCCGATCGTCAACAACATATATCCCGGGCCGCAGGGCGGCAGCGTGGCGAACTGGTCGTTTTCGGAGGCGCGCGGCGATTGCCAGGCGCTGGCGGAGCTGGGATTCGTGGTGGTGCAGATCGAAGGGATGGGGAATCCGCCGCGGTCGAAGAAATTTCACGACTTTTACTACGGCAATATGGGAGACAACACGCTGCCCGACCAGATTGCGGGGATGAAACAACTCGCCGCGAAATATCCGTGGATCGACATCGAACGCGCGGGAATCTGGGGCCACTCGGGCGGAGGTTACGCGACGGCGGACGCGATGTTCCGCTATCCCGATTTTTTCAAGGTGGGCATCTCGGAGTCGGGCAACCACGACAACCGCGAGTACGAAGACGACTGGGGCGAACGCTATCAAGGATTGCTGGTGAAAAACGCCGACGGGACGACGAACTACGACGACCAGGCGAACGAAAACATCGCGAAGAATCTGAAGGGGCACCTGCTGCTCGCGCACGGCACGATGGACGACAACGTGCCGCCGTACAACACGCTGCTGGTGGTGGACGCGCTGATCAAGGCGAACAAGGACTTCGATCTACTGCTGCTGCCGAACCAGCATCACGGGTACGGCGCAGAGAGCGGCTACATGATGCGGCGGCGCTGGGACTACTTTGTGCGCTACCTGCTGGGAGCGGAGCCGCCGCACGAATTCGAGATGCACGCGGCCGGGCCGAGATAACCGAGGAAGCGACGGAGGCTACCGCGATTTTCCCGGGACCTTCGCGCCTCGCTTGCGCGCTTCGGAGAGGCCGATCGCGATTGCTTGCTTGCGGCTGGTGACGCGGCCTCCTTTGCCGCCCTTGCCGGAGCGAAGCGTTCCGTGCTTTCGCCGGCGCATGGCTCTAGACACGCTCTTGGCGGCTGCTTTCCCGTATCTTGGCATTTTCACTCCTCCCGGGACTGATCCAGAAATCGCCCACACTTAGTCTGAACGCGGTTGCGTGCACTTCAACAGTGCGACGAATCGGCGCGGAGTTCCATACAGGATTTTCCGGAATTGGCCGGGCGCGTCAACGGAGTGAAGCGGCGCCATGCTTCGGCGCGACTTGTCTGGCGCCTACGAGAATTGGCGGAGGAAGCGGACGTCGTTCTGGAAGAGGAGCGGAACCTCCGGGACGCCATATTTCATCATGGCGAAGCGGTCCACGCCCATTCCGAAGGCGAAGCCGGAAAGGCGCTCGGGATCGTAGTTGACGAAGCCGTAGACGGCCGGGTTGACCATGCCGGCGCCAAACAGCTCGATCCAGCCGGAGTGCTTGCACACGCGGCAGCCGCTGCCGCCGCAGACGTGGCAGGAAGCGTCGACTTCGGCCGACGGCTCGGTGAACGGGAAGAAGCTGGGGCGGAGGCGCGTCTTCACCTTGGGGCCGAGAAACGCGCGGACGAAATATTCGACGGTGCCCTTGAAATCGCAGAAGGTGATGTCCGTGTCGACGGCGAGGCCTTCGATCTGGTGGAACATGTAGCCGTGCGTCGAGTCGGGGTTGTCGCGTCGATAGACTTTTCCCGGCACGACGATGCGCACAGGCGGCTTCTGCTTTTCCATCGCGCGAATCTGCATCGGCGAAGTGTGCGTCCGCAGCAGATGCGGCGAGCGGGCGCCCTCGATGTAGAAGGTGTCCATGTTGTCGCGCGCGGGATGGTGCTCGGGAATATTGAGCGCCTCGAAATTGTAGTAGGGTGTCTCGATTTCCGGGCCTTCGACGACGCTGAAGCCGATCGAAAGGAAGATGCGCTGCAGTTCCTCGAACGTCTGGCGAACCAAGTGGCGCGTGCCGAGTTCGCGCTCGATGCCAGGAAGCGAGAGGTCGATTTTGTCGCGGGCGGCGGCCGATTGCTCGGCGGAAGCTTTCATGGCGGCTTCGCGCTCGGCAAGGACGGACTCGACATGCGCCTTGAGCTTGTTCAGCTCCTGGCCGACGACGCGCTTGAGGTCGGGCGAAGCGGGCTTGAGCCAATTGTCGGTGATGAGCGAGAGCACGCCGGACTTGCGGCCTGTCCACGACAGGACGAAAACTCGCCACCGTTCAGGATCTGAAGCGTGACCGCTAGCTTGGTTCTCGAAGCGCTCGCGAACTTCGGCGAATCGCGCGACCACGCGTTCGGGTGTCGTGGCACCCAGCTCGGCCAACGTTTGCTCAGGAATGGATTTCTCGGACATTGCACACGAGCCAACGGGCACGGCATGCCGTGCCCCCACGGGAAAAATCAAAGCACGCTAGGCGGCCGGGCGCGGGGCCGCGGGCGCGTTCGCCAGATGCTGCTTTGCGGAGGCGGCCAGCGCGGCAAAGCCTTCGGCGTCGCGCACGGCCATATCCGCGAGAATCTTGCGGTCGATGTCGATGCCGCCGAGCTTCAAGCCATGAATCAACTGGCTGTACGTCGTGCCGTTGTTGCGGGCGGCCGCGCCGATGCGCTGAATCCACAGCGTGCGGAAATCGCGTTTGCGATTGCGGCGGTCGCGATAGCTGTAGCGCAGCGAGCGGTTCACCGCCTCCTTCGCCGACCGGTAGAGCTTCCCCTTGGTGAGGAAAAATCCCTTGGCGTGCTTGAGCAGCTTCTTGCGCCGGGCGCGGCGCTTGGTACCACGTTTTACGCGAGCCATTGCGGTGTTCTCCTGTTCTGAGTTCGGAACCCGGTGATGCTGCGCGGAGAAAACGCGGAGAAGCGGCGCCACCCGGCGAGCCGGAATGGCACGGCTAACTGCGCAAATCTCCGCGGCGCGTTCATAAGGCTCTCGCGAAACCTACGCGGGAGTGATGCAAGCTGAAAATCAGCTCGCAAGCCCTTCGCCCGCATGCTGCGGACTCAGGGTAAACCGGCAGGCCCGCCGCGGCGGGTTACGCTCTGCCAGGCTTGAAAAAGAACTGGAAACCGTACTTCAGCGGCTAGAGCCGCCCCATCTTCTTAACGCCCAACGTCGTGGCTAAAGCCACGACCCACAAAACATCCCCGCCGTTTGGAATCCGAGAACCCTAAATGCCGTAGGGCAATGCGCGGCGCACGTTCGGCACGTCCGCGGGATTCACCTCGACGTCGCCGGCCAGCTTCCGCTGGCGGCGCGGCAACTTCGTCCCGAGCAAGTGGCGCTTGCCGGAGTGCCAGCGCATGACTTTGCCGGTCGACGTAATCTTGAAGCGCTTGGCGGCGCCGCGGTGCGTCTTCAATTTCGCTTTCTTGTTCTTCGTCACAATGTCCTCTTCTATCTGGAATTCGCGGTTCGACGGCGCATCCGCCCCGGGCTCAAGCCTGGCCGGCGGCCCGCACGGGAGCCGCGGCCGCGCCCTTCTTCGGAGCGAGAAGTGCGAGGAGGATGTTCGCCTCCATGCGCGGCCCGAATTCCACCTGGGCGTGATCCGTAATGTCTTTCAGCAGGCGCTCCATCTTGGAGCGGCCCACGTCCTGGTGCGCCATTTCGCGCCCGCGGTGGAAGATCATGGCCTTCACCTTGTAACCTTCGCCGAGGAACCGAATGATCTGATTCTTGCGCACCTGATAATCGTGTTCGGCCGTGGAAGGCCGGAATTTCACTTCCTTGATGTGCGAGCTCTTCTGGTGCTTCTTCTGCTCGTGCGCCTTCTTGTTCTGCTCGTAGAGAAACTTTCCGTAATCGACGAGCTTGCAAACGGGCGGAACGGCAGTGGGCGAGATTTCGACGACATCCAGCCCGGAGTCGCGGGCGCGTTTCATGGCGTCGAAAAGAGACATGACGCCGAGCTGATTACCGTCTTCGTCAACCACGCGGACTTCACGAGCGCGAATGCGCTCGTTTACTCGAAGGCCACCCGGACCACCACCACGCTCTGCGATAAACCCACCTCCGAATTCCCGTTTCGGCCGCGCCTTCCGGCCGCCTCCCCAGACAGAAAAGCCCGTCCGGGAGGACGGGGGAAAAAGTATAGCACGGCTTTGCCGCCAGGCTGCAAGAGAGCATTTACGCCGTTCAGGAGGAAAAGTCCACGGGTTCCTTCGGCCCCGCGATGCGCGCCCGGAGTTGCTGCCGGGCCCCTCGTTCGACCGCCATATCGACGCCCAGGCGCGCGAAGACGCCGCGAAGCTCGCCAGGATCGCTGCTTGCTCCATCGAAACGAATGAGGAGGCAGCCGGCAGGCGCGTCAACGGAGGGATGCACGGAATCGCGGCCCCATTCGATGAAGAACGGCAGCAGGCCTCCGCGGTCGTCCTTCAAGCGGAGGGCCTGCCAGTGAAGCATTTTCCCGTCGGGGCGAGCACGCGATCCTTCCTCCGGGCCTGTCGTCGCAAGGCCGGCGTCCCCGAGCTTCTTCGCCACGGCAGCGATGTCGTCGGTATGCACCGCCCATATGAGCAGGCGCGGCTCGTGCATTTCGCGCAGCTCGGGATAGGCCACGAGCGAGGCTTGCTTCGGGTCGGGAGCGATGATTTCGAGATAGCGCCGCGTGCCCAGGCGGAGAAGCGCGTTCTGAGTGCCGCGGCCCGGATGCACTCCGCCAAACACGGCGCGGACTCCGGTGCGCTCTTCCACGAGGGCGATGCCGCGGTCGAGGTCGTCAATGCCAAGCAGAATGTGATCGAGCGCGAAGGGAACGCTGTCGTCGGCGCCGGAGGTGCCGCGGGATGGGAGCATATTTCCAGCCAACGCCAAGCCGGCGGTTGAAATGAAGCTCCGCCGCGAGAGGAGAGGCGTCACCGTACCTTCGACTGACCTACGGTTGTTTCTCGGGAGCAAGGACGATCATTCCTCCATACGACCTCGCAAACTCTCTGAAAACAGGCAAAGTTTTCGCAAAGGCTGGCTCGGTCTTCGCGCTCAGCACCAGTGTCAGAATGCGGTCCGGCGCCTGTATGTACATAACTTCTTCAAAGGCGTTGTGTTGCTCTCCGCTGCGAAAGGAGATCACGGCAGCTTGACTCTTCACCTTGGGCAGGTCCAGTGCCGCCTCTTCTTGAGCCACGCCGCTCTTGAATCTCTCCTTGAAGCCGTCGACGTCCGAGCGAACGAAATCGCGAAGACTCTTTGCCTGCGCACCTGAACCGGCGACGTACTGGTCGATATAGATCCAGACTTGAGCCTCGCTTCTCGTACTGCCTTTCTCGAGGAAAAATGCAAGACCTGGACCTTGCGAGCGTAGCCAACCCTTGGGTGTATCGATGGCGAGAAATCCCCCCTCTACCATGAGCATCTCGGGCGCCTCACTCCGATTCCCACCGCCCTTTTGCCCGATGGCAAGAGATAGGGTGGGGATTGACAACGCTGTTACAAACAGGAGGGCAGAGGCGGATCGGCTGAGCCTTGTCTTCGGCATAGCGAGTTGCCCCCTCACGTCCTAAGTTTGCTTAGAGTCAATCTCGGCGCGCAGGTCCGAGATGAATTGCTCGACGGGGCGCGGACCGAGATCGCCCTTCGAGCGATGGCGCACGGAGACGGTGCCGGCTTCCGCTTCCTTGCCGCCGAGGATCAGCATGTAAGGAATTTTCTGAAGCTGCGCGTCGCGAATTTTGGCCTGCAGCTTCTCGTTGCGGTCGTCGTGATGGATGCGGAAGCCCGCGTCGAGCAACTGCTGGGTGACTTTCTTCGCGTAGTCCTCAAATTTTCCGCTGACCGGCAGCACCGAGGCTTGCACCGGCGCCAGCCACGCAGGGAACGCGCCGGCGTAGTGCTCGATGAGGACGCCGAAGAAGCGCTCGACGGAGCCCCACAGCGCGCGGTGGACCATCAGAGGCTGGTGGCGCGAGCCGTCTTCGCCGACGTATTCAAGCTTGAAGCGGCGCGGCAGATTGAAATCGAATTGCACGGTGGTGAGCTGCCACGGGCGGCCGATGGCGTCGACCAGCTTGACGTCGATTTTCGGGCCGTAGAAAACGGCTTCGCCCGGCATGTATTTGTACGGGACGTTCATGCGCTTCAGCGTGCCGACCAGCGCCGCCTCGGCGCGCTCCCATTCTTCGACGGTGCCTGCGTAGTCGCCGGGCTTTTCCGGATCGCGCGCGGAGAGTTCGACCTCGTAGCGGTCGAAGCCGAAGACGCGCAGCACCTCCCACGCGAACTCGACGCAATCCTGAATCTCCTTTTCGATCTGGTCGGGCATGCAGAAGATGTGCGCGTCGTCCTGCGTGAAGCCGCGCACGCGCAGCAGGCCGTGCAGCACGCCCGAGCGCTCGTAGCGGTAGACGGTACCGAGCTCCGCGAGCCGGACCGGCAGTTCGCGATAGCTGCGGAGCCGCGACTTGTAAATCAGGATGTGGCCGGGACAATTCATCGGCTTCAGCTGGTAGTCGTCCTTCTCGACTTCCATCGGGCCGAACATGTTGTCTTTGTAGAATCCGGTGTGGCCGCTGATTTCCCACAGGTGACGGCGCATGATGTGCGGTGTGAAGACCAGGTCGTAGCCGCGGCGCACGAGCTCGTCGCGCAGCCAGTCCTCCATCTGCCGGCGGATGATGCCGCCCTTCGGGTGCCAGAAGATCAGGCCCGGCCCGGCGTCTTCTTCGATGCTGAAGAGATCGAGCTCCTGGCCGAGCTTGCGATGGTCGCGCCGCTTCGCTTCCTCGAGTTTGTGCAGATATTCATCGAGCTCCTTCTGCTCGACGAAGCAGACGCCGTAAATTCGCTGCATCTGCGGATTGCCTTCCTGGCCTTTCCAGTACGCGCCCGCGACGTTCATCAGCTTGAACGCCTTGATGCGCCCGGTCGACGGAATGTGCGGGCCGCGGCAGAAGTCGATGAATTTGCCGGTGGTGTAAAACGAGACCATCGGCTCGCTGGCTTTTTCCTCGACCAGCTCGCATTTGAATTCCTGCTTCGACTTGCGATAGAGCTCGAGGGCTTCCGGCTTCGGAATCATCTTGCGCTCGTTGGGAATGTCCTGCACGGCAAGCTCGCGCATCTTCGCCTCGATTTTCGCGAGGTCTTCGGGAGTGAACGGCTCGTCGCGCACGAATTCGTAGAAGAAGCCGTTCTCGATCGGCGGGCCGATGCCGAGCTTCACGTTGGGAAAGAGCTCCAGCACCGCCGCGGCCAGCAGATGCGCGGCCGAGTGGCGGAACACCTGCACGGCGTCGGGATCCTTCGCGGTGAGAATCGAAAGCGTGGTGCTGTGATCGAGCGGGCGCGAAAGGTCGACGAGTTCGCCGTTGGTGCGAGCGACGATCGCTTCCTTGGCGAGCCGCGGCGAAATCTGCTGCGCAATCTGCGCGGCGGTGGTGCCGCTCGGCACCTCGCGGGTGGCGCCGTCCGGCAATGTGATTTGAATGGTTTCCATGGTCTCCAAGCGATTGTTGCAAGAAACAGCTTAATTGTGCTTGTGTATGAGGTCAAGAAACTACCCTCAGGACGAGCATGAGCTTCGATCTTGTCCAAATACGCGACCTCTCCCGCAAAAAGGGAGACGAAAACTGGAGATTCCGACAGTTCCTCAAAGGTCAATGCGACCTGGATCCGAAGGAGATTGACCAACGCGTCTTTGAGATAACCGGGCGCGTCTGGGCCGGAATCGACTGCACCTCGTGCGCAAATTGCTGTCGGGAGGTCAAGCCCACGTTCTCGGAGCAGGAGGTCGCTCGCTTCGCGGCGCGACTCCGGATGAGCCGCCGGCAGTTCGTCGAGAGATATCTGGAGAGAACGGATGAAGCCGACCCCGGAAATCCCTGGCAGACCCGTACCACGCCTTGTCCTTTCCTGAAAGAAAACCGCTGCAGCGTTTACGAAGACCGTCCCGCGGACTGCCGAGGATATCCATATCTCTACGAGCCGGACTTTCTTTCGCGCACGATGGCTATGATTGGCCGCGCATCGACCTGCCCGATCGTGTACGAGGTGATTGAAAATCTGAAGCGCTCTGTGAGTTTCGGATCAAATCGGCGCTGATGGAAAGCGATCCGTCCGCGAAACTGCGAAAGCTTCTGCATCCCGCCTGAAAGAAATGAATCAGATATTGCGTAGCAGAAGAGGGCCCAGCCCGAGGCAATTCCGGGGAGAAAAGCACAATGCAAGACACACAGAGAGTTTATCTTCCGGCAGCGGGGAAGGACTGGGCGCTGCCGTTCTACGACCCGCTGGTCAAACTGCTCGGGGCGGACTCCGCACGGCTGGAACTGCTCGAGCAGGCCAATCTTCGTCCCGGCGATCGCGTTCTCGATATCGGCTGCGGCACAGGAACGCTGGTCGCGCTGATCAAGCGGCGGTATCCGCCGGTAGAGGTGGTCGGCATCGACCCGGATCCGAAGGCGCTGGCTCGCGCCGCAAAGAAAATCAAGAAGGCGGGAGCGGCCGTGCAGCTCGACCGTGGCTTCGCCGACGAATTGCCCTACGCGGACGAGTCATTCGATCGGGTCGTCTCGTCGTTCATGTTCCATCATCTCGAGGCGGGCAACCGCGAAAAGACTTTACGCGAGGTCCGGCGCGTTCTCAGGCCAGGCGGCTCGCTCCACCTGCTCGATTTTGCCAGCATGGAAGGGCGCGGCCACCACGGCTTTGGCGCACACCTCCATTCGCGACGTATGAAGGACAATTCCGAGAACAAGATTCTTTCGCTGATGAGCCAGGCTGGATTTCCGGAATCCGAAAAGCTGAGCGAGGGCGGCGTTTTCTTCGGTCTTATTCGCGTCGCGTACTATCGGGCATGGCTGCCGGAGAAAGCTTTCGACTAACGGCGCAACCAACGGAGCAACCAAACCCTGTGGCCTTTCTTGCGTCGAACGACCGACCAGAGATCGTACAAGACGCCCAAGAACTCGCCGCTTTCGAGCCTTGACGAGTCGACTTGAGTATCCTGAATCTGGGCGAACCGTCTGATCGCGTCCGCCAGTTCCTTAGGGTTTGGTCCACCAGCGGTCGTTTCGAGACGGAGCCAGTCACGCTTTCCTGGAGCCACTGACAGCGCCAGCGGGTGCGCATCTGCGTCCCAAGCTTGATACTCACCATTTTCGACATCGATTCTCTCGAACTGGCGTCGCATGTCTTCAATAGAAGAGAAGGCTTCGACCTCTCCGCAATCCCGATACAGGACGAAGACTGGAAACTTGAAGTCGATACGGAATCTCCTAGCGACGGCGGGATTTGGCGCGCGTCCGGCGAATCACGCGACGTGCGGGACGCCGCGGCTTCGAGCGCGGGCGAGGCCTCGCGCGGCCCTTCGGCTTCGATGGCTTCGGTCTGGCTTTGGCTGTGCGCTTGACCTCGCGGCGGCGAGCGGCGGCCCAGCCCGGTTTGTTCACCTGGCGGCCGCGGCCAATCGCCAGAGCGTCCGCCGGTACGTTCTCGGTCACCACGGAGCCCGCTGCCACGTACGCGCCATCGCCCACGCGCACCGGCGCGACGAGCGCCGTATCGCTGCCGATGAAAACCTTGTTTCCGATCGTGGTGTGATTTTTCGAGACGCCGTCGTAGTTGCACGTGATCGTGCCCGCGCCGATATTCGCCTCGCGGCCAATCGTCGCGTCGCCCAGGTACGTCAGGTGCATGGCCTTCGCGCCTTCGTGCACCACGCTGTGCTTCACTTCGACGAAATTTCCCACGTGCGCGCCCGCGCGAATATCCGCGCCCGGCCGTAACCGCGAGAACGGGCCGATGCGCGCCGTCGAGCCGACGCGGCTGTGCTCGAGAATCGAGTGCGGCCCGATCATCACGTCGTCGTCGAGGCGTGCGTCGCTCAAAATGCTTCCCGCGCCAATCTTGCAGCGCGCACCGACGCGCGTCTTGCCGAGCAACTGCACGCCCGGCTCGATCAGGGTGTCCGTGCCGACAGCGACATCCGGGTCGATCACCACAGTTTCCGGCAGATAAATCGTCGCGCCCGCGGCCATCAGCTCGGCGGCTTTGCGCGCGCGGAAAATGCGGTCGACATCCGCCAGATGCGCGCGCGTATTGCAGCCGAGAATTTCGTTCCCGTCCTCGGCCACCTGCGCGAGCACGCGTTCGTTGCGTTGCCGAAGCAGGGCGATCGCGTCGGTGAGGTACAGCTCGTGATGGAAATTTTCAGGGCGCAGCGCGCCGAGCGCCGGCCACAGTTTTTCGAGCGTGAAGCAATAAATGCTGGAGTTGACTTCGCGAATCGCGCGCTGTTCCGGCGTCGCCGCTTTTTCTTCGACGATCGCCTGCACGCGGCCTTCGGAATCGCGCAGCACGCGGCCGTAGTCGGTGGGGTCGGCAAGCTCGGCGCTCAGCAACGTGGCCGCAGCCTCGCCGCGGCGGTGCGTATCGATCAACGCCGCCAGAGTTTCGGCGCGCAGCAGCGGCGCGTCACCGGGAACCACCAGCGCGAATTTCGCGCTCCTGCGAATCGCCCGCCGCGCCACTTGCAGGGCGTGGCCCGTCCCGCGCTGCGGCTGCTGGACGACGGCCTGCGCTCCGAGCTCCTCCACCACGGCGCCGACTTCCTCCGCCTGGTGGCCGACGACGACCAGGAGTTGCGCGGGCTTCAGTGGCTGGCACGCCCGGATGACGTGTTCGATCAGCGGCCGCCCGCCGGCGCGGTGCAGCACCTTCGCGAGCTCGGAACGCATCCGCGTTCCTTTGCCCGCCGCCAGAATCACGATAACGGTGTCGTTCGCGGCAGCCATCGCAACTATTGTCGCCGCCCGAAGAATGTTTCGCAAATCAAAACGCGGGAATTCGTTGACATTTAGCCGCGGAAGCGATAACCAACGAGGCAATCCCGTCGATTTCAGAGGCAAAATCGGAGGGCGCGATGTTCTGCTCACTCTGCGGATCGCCGAATGCGGAAGGCAAACAAAAGTGCGCGCGTTGCGGCGCGGCGCTGCAACCTTCGGCTGCTCCCAGCCCGGCGGGTGCGCCCCCGGGATTTCCTCCCGTGTACTCGGGTTCGGCCGAGACCAGCGGCAAAGCCATCGCCAGCCTGATCTGCGGCATTCTCTTTTTCGTCTTCCCCTCGGCCCTCGCGGCGGTAATCCTCGGCCACCTCTCGCTTTCTGAGATTCGCAAGTCCGGCGGACGCATCGTGGGCCAGGGTTTGGCCACCGCCGGACTCGTGCTGGGCTATATCGGGCTGGCGGCGATTCCGTTCATCCTCATCGTGGCCGCGATCGCCATCCCGAATCTGCTGCGCGCGCGCATGGCGGCGAACGAGGCAAGCGCGGTGGGTTCGCTCCGCGTGATCAACACGGCCGAAATCAGCTACAACTCTATCTACGGCAATGGGTTTGCGCCCAGCTTGGAGACTCTTGGCGGAGGCGGCGGAGCTGAGAGCTGCGACCACGCTCAATTGATCGATTCCGTGCTCGGGGGCGGAATGAAGAACGGCTACGGCTTTGCGTATGCCGGGTCGGCCGCCGTCGCCGCAGCTGGAAAAGACTGCACAACTCCAGGTGTTAGCGGTTACAGCGTGACTGCCGATCCCATCACCAGAGGGACAACCGGCCAGCGCGGCTTTTATACGGACCAGACGGCGGTCATTCGCGTCGAGCCGAATGGCACAGCGACTACAGACAGCTCGCCACTCAACTGACGCCTGAAGCCAGAAAATTTTCAGGAAAGGGCGTTCGCGGAGAGGGGAACTGCAGCCGGGAGGGAGGCCCGTTCGGTGCTTTCTTCGGCCGTCTCCGTCCAAAGCGATTTGTCGGCTAGCAGCCGCGTGACGATTTGGGTGTGCAGCGCGTGGCCCGCTTTGTGCGCGACGATGCGCGCCTGCAGCGGCCGGCCGACGAGCGCGAGATCGCCGATCAGGTCGAGCGCCTTGTGGCGCCCAAACTCGTCCGGAAAGCGCAGCGGGCCATTCAGGATGCTCGTCTCGTCGAGAACGATCGCGTTCTCCACCGAGCCGCCGCGGATCAATCCCATTCCGCGCAAGCCCGCAAAATCCTTCATGAATCCGAACGTCCGCGCCGGCGCCAGCTCGCGGCTGAACGACTCGCGGTTCACGGTCAGCTCGACTCCCTGCGGCCCGACGCTGGGATGGTGGTAGTCCACGAAGCAGCTCACGCGAAATTCGCCGCATGGGTAGATGCCGATGCGGCGGTCACCGTCGGAAAATTCGAGCGGCTTCAGAACCCGCAGGTACTTTCGCTGGCGCCGCAATCGCCGCGTCCCCGTGCGCGCCAGCAGATCGATGAACGGCTTCGCTGAACCGTCGAGGATCGGCAATTCCAGCGCGTCGAGCTCGACGTAAACGTTGTCGATTCCGCACGAGTAGAGCGCCGCCAGGATGTGCTCCGTGGTTGAGAGCAGCACGCCCTGTTTCATCAGGCTGGTGGCGTAGCTCACGCGCGCTACGTTGTGGACGTGCGCTTCGATTTCGAAATTATCGAGGTCGACGCGGCGAAAGACGATGCCGGTGTCCGCCGGCGCCGGGACCAGCCTTACACGGCACCGGACCGCCGTGTGCAGCCCGACCCCCTCGATTTCGGCCGGCCGTTGAATCGTGAGTTGGTAGGACATGATCAGTCCATAAACGTCTGCATCCCGTGGGCCGGACAAAAACAATCTTACATCTTTGTTTGCAACAACTTAGGAAGATCGATCGTGTTATGCCCCTATCGGGTGTTGTAATTATACAACAAATGTGTCGTTTCTTATGTGGCCCGATTCGGACAGCTCAATGCCCCGAGTTTGGATGCGAAGGGCGCATGGAACCGCGGTTAACGCTTGGCCGGTGCTCGCGTCCTTGCGTGTGAAACCCGGAGAACCTACAGATGAGGATCATGCCAGTCATCCTGACGCTCGGAATCATAACGGCATCATTCGCCAGCGCTCGGTTCACAGTCGTTCCAATCCCGCCTGATTTTGACGTGAAAGTCATCCCTGTGGGCAAAGGTCCAGCGCCCATTGCCATCGCCGACGTGAATCATGACGGCAAGCCCGACATCATCGCCGCCAACACCGACGACCAGACGATCAGCGTCCTGCTCGGCGACGGCAAGAGAAATTTCGCTCCCGCGCCCGGCTCTCCCTTCGCGTGCGGAAAGGGTCCGAACGATATCGCCGCGACGGACATGAATGGCGACGGCAACCTCGACCTTGTGATTGCGAATACCGGAACGCCGTACCTCACCATTCTGCTTGGCGATGGCAAGGGCGGCTTCAAACCGTCGCCGCATTCTCCCTTTGCCACGGAGTCGCATCCGCACGTCCACGGCGTTGCGGTGGCGGATTTTACGGGAGACGGGAAGCCCGACGTCGCGACCGATAGTTGGGGCCGCGACGAGATCCTGATGATGCCAGGAGACGGCGAAGGGAACCTGATTCTGCCGGGGACGGCCTTTCATACGGGGAAACGCCCCTACCAGCGCCTGCGCTCCGCCGACTTCAACAAGGATGGAAACCCGGACATCGTCACCACTGACCTGGGCGGCAATACCGTCACGATCTTGCTCGGCGACGGCAAAGGCGGATTTCGCGGCGCCCCAGGCTCGCCGTTCCCGGCCGGAGTTTATCCGTGGGGAGTCGCGATCGACGATCTGAACAAGGACGGCAACCTCGATCTCGCAGTCATCCCCTACGACGCCGAAATTCATGATCCGAAGCAACTCGGCGTCAGTGTGCTGTTCGGCGACGGCAAGGGTAGCTTCGCGACGATGCCGGGCTCGCCTCTCTCCCTGGTGGGCTGCGCCGGTCCGGACCGCGTGGCAACGGGCGACATCAATGGCGACGGGTTCCGAGACATCGTCGTTTCCTGCGCACAGAACGACAAACTGTTCTTCTTCCTTGGCGCGAAGAACGGCGCGTATCAGGTTTCGACTCGTGGCGTGCCGACCGGCTGGTCGGGCCTCGCCATCGCCGACCTCGATGGCGACGGCAAGGACGACATCGTCGTCTCGAACAATTCGGCCGGCACTATAACGGTCCTCTTTAGCAAGTAACCCAGCGTTGGGTCCGGCCGTATGGCCCGATCCGGGCGGGATGGCGTACAATAATCGTTCGCGTCCATGGCGTCACCGTTCACAATTCTGCCCAGTGGTTCCGTTCCCCCGCCGATGGCGCATCCGCGCCCGTCGTGGCTGAAGGTGCGGTTCTTCGGCGGCTCGAACTACCAGGAGCTCAAGCGCATCATGCGTACGCTCGACCTGCACACCGTGTGCGAGAGCGCGCGCTGCCCGAACATGGGCGAATGCTGGGAGCACCGCACCGCAACGTTCATGATCCTCGGCGACATCTGCACGCGCGCGTGCGGCTTTTGCGCCGTGCCGAGCGGGAAGCCGCTCGGTCCGCCGGAGGAAGACGAGCCGGACCGCGTGGCCGAAGCCGTCGAGCGCATGGGGCTGCGCTACGCCGTGGTGACGTCCGTGAATCGCGACGACCAGCCGGACGGTGGCGCTTCGATCTTTGCGCGCACCATCGCGGAAATTCGCCGGCGTGTTGCCGGCTGCCGCGTGGAAGTGCTGATCCCGGATTTTCGCGGGGACTGGGCCGCGCTCGAAACCGTGATGGCCGCGCGCCCGGACGTGCTCAACCACAACATGGAAACCGTGCCGCGGCTTTACCGTCGCGTGCGCAAAGGCGCCGTCTACGAGCGGTCGCTCGAATTGCTGCGTCGCGCGCGCGAATTCGATCCCGCGATGCCCACCAAGACCGGCATGATGCTGGGCTTGGGTGAGACGCGCGATGAAGTTTTGCAGGCGATGGACGAAATTGCCGCGCAGGGGACGCACATCCTGACGCTCGGGCAGTACCTCCAGCCGACGCCTGAACATTTGCCGATCGACCGCTTCGTCCACCCGGATGAATTCGCCGACTTCAAGCGCCTCGGCGAGCGGATGGGCTTCAAGCACGTCGAAGCCGGGCCGCTGGTCCGTTCCTCGTATCACGCCTTCGAGCAGGAAGAATCCGCCCGCGCCTGACGTCACGCCGCGCGTCCGCTAATGAAGCGTTGACAAAAAGGAATTGGCGATCTCGCGCGTGCGCGCCGCGCACGGTGAGCCCGAGTCCGGAAGCTGCTGCACGCGGCGCAAGTATTCGGCGGCCTTTGCATTGCGGCCGAGTTCCGCGTTCAGATTGCCCGCCAGCAGCAGAAACATCGGGTTTTTCGGATAGCGCGCGACGAGAGGCTCCGCTACCGCCAGGGCCTGCTCGTACTTCTCGTCGTACTGCCGCAACGCCCGCCCGAAAATAAAACGCACGTCCACCGCGAGCAGCACCCCCTGACTCATTCCCGTTTCCATTTGCCGCGCTCCGAGCGCCTTATTCCCGCCCGGAATGCCCATGAAGAATCGCAGCAGCTTGACGATCGGAGAAAGCGTGTCCACGTAGTAGTTGTAGATTCCAAGCCCTGCGGTTGCGTCGCCCATTTGCGGATCGAGCTCGAGCGCGCGCATCATTTCGGCGCGAGCGGCCACGCCCGCGTGCGCGGCATTGCGATTTTCTCCGCGCAATGCATAGACGCGCACCTTCAACGCGTAACCCATGCCGGCATAGACGTGCATCTCCGCGGTTTCCGATTTGGCGAGCTGCGCTTGCGCGAGCTCGATGGCCTTCTCCGCGAGCGCGAAGTATGCGGTATCCTCGGACCGCTTTTCGTGCTTCCATGCCTCGATCATCCCGTACTTGATCTCGAGGGCCTCGCAGTAGCGCTCCCACCACAGCGCTTCGCCTTCGATCAGGTATCCCGCCGGATCCTCCGGCCGCGCCTGCTGGAGGGCGCGCGCCAGCGGAATCGCGGCTTGAGGATTTCCCGAGTAGATGGCGTCGATGGCTTGCTGGGCGCCCGGCGGCAGCGTCAGATTGCCCGCGCGGGCCGGAACCGCCGACGCGACCAGGAAAAGCGCGCAAGCAAGAATCGCGCAAATTGATCCCAAGCGTGAAAATCTCACTGTCGTATCAGGGCCGTCGTGGAAGCCCTGGACTTTAGTCCAGGGAGCACGGCCTTCAGGCCGTGCGGAGCGAGCACGTCGATTCCAAATGGGCTCCAGCCCTGGGACGTGTGCGATGTCAGACCGCCTCATTTCACTCTCTTCAGCCAGCCGAGCAGCCAAGCCGACGTAACGTACATGTCGAAGCATTCCAGCGCAAACGGAAGAAAGCCGAGAAATCCCGGCGCGGGCATCTCGAAAATCTTCCAGTGCTGGAACATCGGAAAAGTGTAATGCCACTTCGCGGCG
>Ga0335079_10000086_pt1 | contig 107214 bp, 95 predicted proteins | sample Lox_Sample_33_FD_206719 | JGI IMG/M metagenome (GOLD analysis project Ga0335079, IMG submission 206719) | Soil microbial communities from Loxahatchee National Wildlife Refuge, Florida, United States - Lox_Sample_3.3 | ecosystem: Environmental > Terrestrial > Soil > Wetlands | place: USA... | reverse complement strand
GCGAACAAGTCGCATAGATCAGCCGTCCGCCCGGCTTTACCAATCGCTGCGCACTTTCGAGGATTTCTCCCTGCAACGCCTGCAGCTCGGCGAGGTCAGCGGGCGTGAGGCGCCATTTGGCGTCGGGGCTGCGCCGCCAGGTGCCGATGCCGGTGCACGGCGCGTCGACGAAGACGCGATCGAACGAACCCGCATGCCGCTTCACCCATTTGTCGCGATGACTCGAGAGCGTGACGCGCTGCACGACAGTGGCGCCGGCGCGGCGCAGCCGCTGGGTCGCGCGTTCGAGGCGTGCCGCCGAAACGTCGCAGGCGACCAGATGGCCGCGGTTCTGCATCTCACCGGCCAGGGCCAGGGTCTTGCCGCCCGCACCCGCGCAGAAATCGACGACGCGCATCCCCGGCCGCACATCGGCCAGCAAGGCCGCGAGCTGAGAACCCTCGTCCTGCACTTCGACGAGGCCGCTGCGAAAGCATTCGAACGTGCTCAGGGGGATCCGCTCGCGTACCCTGAGGCAGAGCGGCGACCAGCGCGTCGTCTCGCTCTTGATCCCCTCGTCTCCCAGCGCCGCGCCCGCCGCCGCGCGATCGCCCTTCAAGCGATTAACCCGCAGATCGAGCGGCGCCTCGCCGTTCAGCGCCCCCAGCTCTGCCGCGGTGTCGTGACCGAAAGCACGATGCAGATAGGGATCAAGCCATTCCGGGAAATTGCCGCGCACCGGTGCCGGCATCGCGGGATGCTCGATGTCGTGTCCCCGAAGCTCCGCGAGCAGCGCGCGCTCCTCGCCGCTGAGCGGAGGCGGCCGGAAGCGGTCGCCGTCGCAGGCGCGATCGATCTCGCGCGGCGACCAGCCCTCCGCCAGGGTCAGAGCCGCGAGCATTCGCCGCCGCCCATCCGCCGGCAGCCCCGCGCCCATGCGGCTGATCCACCAATCGAGCGCCGCGCGCCGGCGCAGCACCGCGTAGATGTGGTCCGAAATCGCGCCGCGATCCTTGGACCCGGCGAAACGATGGCGGCGGAAATAGTTGGCGACGATGTCGGCGGCGGGCGCGCGCCTTTGCTCAATCTCATCCAGCAGGCCGATTGCGGCGGCGACCTGGGCGCCGGGGGTCATGGTTGGAGGGGAGCGTCAGTTCTCAGTTTTCAGTCATCAGATGATACGATCGGCACATCATCCGACCCTCGCTGCTGAAAACCAGGAAACTGAAAACCGACCACTGGCAACTGACCATTGACAACTGCCTTAAAGCTCCTGCCGGTAATTGGGCGACTCGCGGGTTATGGCGATGTCGTGCACATGGCTCTCACGCAATCCCGAGGACGTAATGCGCACGAAGCGGCAATTGTGCTGCATCTCCTTGATCGTGCGATTGCCGGTATAGCCCATGGCGGCGCGCAATCCACCTACAAGCTGATGCACGATATTGCCGACCGGTCCCTTGTGGGGAACGCGGCCCTCGACGCCCTCCGGCACCAGCTTCAAGCTGCTGGTGACTTCTTCCTGAAAGTAGCGATCGGCGGAACCGCGCGCCATCGCGCCCACCGATCCCATGCCGCGATAGGATTTGTAGCTTCGTCCCTGATAGAGGAACACCTCGCCTGGCGCTTCGTCCGTCCCCGCAAACAGCGAGCCCAGCATCGCGCAATCGGCGCCGCCGGCGATCGCCTTGGCGAGGTCGCCCGAAAATTTGATGCCCCCGTCGGCGACGACGGGAACATCCGATTTCCGGCATTCCTCCACGACGTCGAGGATCGCCGTCAATTGCGGCACGCCGACCCCCGCCACCACGCGCGTCGTGCAGATCGAGCCCGGGCCGATCCCGACCTTGACCGCATCAGCGCCGGCGTCGATGAGCGCCCGCGCACCTTCGGCGGTCGCGACATTCCCCGCGACGATCTGCGTGTAGTTGGAAAGCTGGCGCACGCGGCGCACCGCATCGATCACCCGGCTCGAATGTCCGTGCGCGGTATCGACGACCAGAACGTCGCAGCCTGCGTCGAACAACGCCTCGGCGCGTTCGATCCCGTCGGCGCCGGTACCGGTGGCGGCGGCGGTGCGGAGCCGGCCCTGCTCGTCCTTGCAGGCGTGCGGAAAGCGCTGCGCCTTCTCGATGTCCTTGACGGTAATGAGCCCGATGCAGCGATAGCGCTCGTCCACCACCAGCAGCTTCTCGATCCGGAACTGATGCAGCAGCCGCTTCGCCTCCTCGCGATTGACCGTCTCGCGCACGGTCACGAGACGCTCATGCGTCATCAGCTCCGCGACCGGCTGGCGCGTATTATTGGCGAACCGCACGTCCCGGTTGGTGATGATGCCCACCAGCTTGCCGTCGCGCTCGACCACGGGAATGCCGGAGATCTTGTGCTCGGCCATCAATTTGAGCGCGTCCGCGAGCGGCGCGTCGGGATGGATCGTGACGGGGTTCACGACCATGCCCGCCTCGAACTTCTTGACCTTGCGCACCTCGTCGGCCTGGCGCCCGACCGGCATGTTGCGGTGGATGCAGCCCAGGCCGCCCGCCTGCGCCATGGCGATCGCAAGCGCGCTTTCGGTCACGGTGTCCATGGCGGCGGAGATCACGGGGATGCCGAGCGTCACCTCGCGCGTGAGGCGGGTCTCGGTTTCGGTTTCGGCGGGGAGCACGCTCGACGCGGCCGGCACCAGCAGCACATCGTCGAAAGTATAGGCGTCACGCAGTTCCATGCGGCCTCCCGCTTGTTGTGCCGCGGCGCGCGCCGCGTTCGAAACCACGCAGCGCCCGATCGGACCGGGCCTCGAAGGGTTGGCGCCGCACTATACACAATGAACCCCGCAAGGGAAGCGGGTTACCGCAGCCCAGTCATGCAGCGGGCGAGGAACCCCGAAAGCCCAGGGCCACCAGGTAGACCTCGGCCGACTCCGAGCGACTCGAAGGCGGTTTTGCGTGGCGAACGCTGGCAAAATCGCGCCGGAGTGCCTCCAGCAGCGTCCGCTCGCTGCCGCCCTGAAACAGCTTGGCGACGAAGGCGCCGCCGGGGGCCAGCACCTCGCGCGCGAAGGCATAGGCCGCCTCGGCGAGCGCCATGATGCGGCGGTGGTCGGTGGCGCCGTGGCCGGTGGTCGGCGCCGCCATATCCGAGAGCACCACGTCGGCGGCGCCTCCCAAAGCCTGCCGCAGCGCCGCGGGCGCCGTGTCCGCGAGGAAGTCCTGCTGCAACAGAACCGCGCCGGGAATTGGCTCCATCGGCGTTGGATCGATGCCCACCACTCTACCCTTGCCATGCTCGGCCTCAACGCGCCGCACGGCGACCTGGGCCCAGCCGCCGGGCGCCGCGCCCAGGTCGACCACGCGCTGGCCGGGCTTCAGGAAATGGAAACGGTCGTCGAGGTCGATCAGCTTGAAGGCGGAACGCGATCGATATCCGACCCGGCGCGCTTCCGCCACGTAGGGATCGTTGAGTTGCCGCTCGAGCCAGCGCGTCGAAGAGGCCGAGCGCTGCCGCGCCGTGCGCACGCGTACCGCAGCCGCACGGCCACCTGTGGGTGGGCCCCGCCGCCGTCCTCCGCCACGCCCGCCACTGTCACGCATCGGAAGGAATCAAGTCAGCGCCGCGCCAGCAGTCCATGCAGGATGCCTTCGCGCAGCCCGCGATCGGCAACGCGCACCCGTCGCAGCGGCCAGAGCATGAAGATGGCCCCGAGTATGGCGCAGCCCGCCAGCACCAGGTCGGCGCGCTCGCTGCCGATGCAGGGATGCGCCACGCGCTCGCCGTAATCCATGGCGATGAGCCGCCGCGAGACTGACTGCACCTCTGAAATGCTCAAGTAGGTACCGTCGACCAGAGCCCGATTGTAGCGAGGGAGACCCAGGTGAATGCCGGCAAGCGTCGTTACTGTGCCCGAGCTGCCGAGGAGCTGCACCTGATCCTGTCCGACGCGGTTCGCGATGCCATGCCGCCCCTCGAAGGGAGCGAGCGCGTCGCGCACCTCCGTCAGCATGTCGCGGTAGATCGCTTCGGTAACGGCGCGGCCGCCATAGCGGTCGCTCAAGGTAACGACGCCATAGGGAAGCGAGACGTAATCGAGCACCTGTGGCGGTTGGCGCGGATGGCGCGGCACGCGCAGCCACACCAGCTCCGTCGAGCCGCCGCCGATATCGAACACGATCGCAAAGGGCGTGCGCCGATCGAGCAACGGCGCGCATCCCGTCACGACCAGCCGCGCTTCTTCGTCGGTCGAAATGATCTCGATGGGAATGCCGGTCGCGGCGCGGACGCGGTCGAGAAAAAGCTCGCAGTTGGCGGCGCGCCGGCACGCCTCGGTCGCGACCGCGCGCGCGAGCGTGACCCTGCGGCGCGCCATCTTGTCGGCGCAGACCTCGAGCGCCAAGAGCGTGCGGTCCATCGCAGCGTCGGCCAGCCTGCCGCTCTGCGCCAGCCCCTCGCCCAGCCGTACGATGCGCGAAAACGCGTCGATGATGCGAAAGCTCCGGCCGAGCGGACGCGCCACGAGCAACCGGCAATTATTGGTGCCGAGATCAAGCGCCGCCAAAATCTCGCGCCGCAGCCCGGACGCGCCCGCAAGCGCCAGCTCGGTGGCGGTCTCGCTATCGAGCGGTACGGCTCGCTCCAACAACGCCTCCGCTACAATTTCGCGCCGCCCCACGTGCGGCCTTGCAGCAGTCTAGCGCAGCATTGCGAGTGCACAACAGGGCGCGAATCTTTTTTGCGCGATTCACGCCTGGACAAGACCAGCACCACGCGACAAACACAGAAATTTATCAATGGTCTCAATATTCTCCTGGATTAAGCTAATTTTCCGGTGCGGTCGCCCCGTCCATCTCGCGGGAGGTGCGAGCCCTTCCCGCCGAAGACAAAGGCTCGTGCAGCGCTTAAAGGCCGCTTCCGTGCACGGCGCGAACTCGGGATTTGGCCAGCCCAAACGACACTCTCGAGCGCCAACGCGCCCCCACCACCGGCCCGGTTACGGGCCCACCTGTTCAAAATCCGTAACCACTATGGTATCTAATCGCTTCCCCACTGGGGGATCGTCTAACGGTAGGACAGCGGACTCTGACTCCGCCAGTCTAGGTTCGAATCCTAGTCCCCCAGCCAATTTCCCATCAAAGACGCACGTGCGATTTCGTCCCGGCGGAGATTGCTGGTCCCCTAAGCAATGACATGAAGTGGCACCGCCTCATCCAATCGGCCGGCCAGCCACGGAGGCCTCCTCGGAATCACGAATAGTCCGAGAGCTTTTGGGCACCATTTAGCCCGCAGGGAGGCCGAAGGTCGGCTCGGTCTGCGGCCGCCATTCACGCACCGCAACCAAAGTGACTACCGCCGAGAGCAGCGCCCATCCTGCAAGCACGTAGAGGCCCGATTCGAAGCTGCCAGTCCGATCCTTGATCCAGCCGACGCTGAGGGGGCCAATCAGTCCGCCGAGATTGCCGACCGAGTTGATGGCGGCGATCGTCGCCGCCGCGGCGGTGCCGCTCAGGTACATCGATGGTAGTGGCCAGAACGCTCCCTTGAGTCCATAGAGGCCGACGCATGCCACCGACATGCCAACCAACGCCCATAAGCTGCCGTTGAGCCAACCGGCCATGACAAAGCCAATGGTGCTCACGAAGCATCCCGCAAACAGATTCCAGCGCCGCTCATTCATGCGGTCGCTCACATAGCCCCAAACCACCATGGCGATGGTGCCCGCGACATAGGGAACAGCAGCGGCGACGCCAATCATCATGGTGGAAAGGCCGATTGCCTTGAGGATTTGCGGGAGGAAGAGCACGAGGCCGAGGGAAGCGGTCACCGTGCCGATCCAGACGGTCGCGAGCGCGAGAGTGCGGGGGTTAGCAAGTGCCTGCAGCACCGTATAAACGCGCACACCCTCGACGGCGTGGCGCTCCGCCGCGAGCTCGGCGGTGAGCCATTCCCGCTCTTCCGCCGTGAGCCAATGAGCCTTCGCCGGACGGTCCGTCAGATAGAACAGCACGCTGATGCCCAGCAGGACTGCCGGCAGTCCTTCGCCGATGAAAACCCACCTCCATCCGGCAATCCCGAGGAAGCCGTCGAGCTCCAGAAGCGCGGTCGAGATCGGCGATCCCAGCGCGATCGAGATCGGTAGCGCCATCATGAAGGCCCCTATGACGCGGCCTCGATAACGCGCGGGGAACCAATAGGTAAAGAACAGGATGATGCCGGGGAAGAATCCGGCTTCGGCGATGCCCAGCAGGCTCCGCACGATCGCAAAGCTCGTGACGCCCGTGACGAAAGCGGTGGCGACTGCGAACACCCCCCACGTGATCATGATGCGCGCGATCCAGAGTCGCGCACCGACCTTCTCCAGCACTATGTTGCTGGGGATCTCGAAGATGCAGTAGCCCCAAAAGAAGGCGCTCGCGCCCAGCGCATAGACCGAGGCGGTGAAACCCAGGTCGGTATTCATGGTCAAGGCGGCGAAGCCGACGTTGATGCGATCGAGATAGCAGATGAAATAGAGAATGAAGGTGAATGGCAGCAAGCGCCAATAAAGCTTGCGCATCGTCGAACGCTCGACGGCGTCAATCATGGGCGTGGCCCTCCCTGAAAGGCCGCTGTTTCATGTTGTTCAAATGTGCGGCATTCACCGGTCAGCGTCGCGGCTTATGAACTTTTTTATCGTACCATAAGAGAAGGCCGCCCCGAAGCCCTCACGCGGTTTACGCCCGAAGCGCCTCGATGAAGGAAACGCACAATCAGCGATCCCGACGGCGAGGTCATCCTGAAGGTTAGAGTGGCTACCTCACCCGCAGCGATCGCGGACGCCTATTGTGAGGCCATCTAAAAGCCGATTCTGACATTGCCTCAAGCGTGGCGGCGTTCGACGACTGCTCGTTGTCTGGCGAGACTCGTCATGTCTCGCTCGGCGGAAGGAAGCAGCGAACCCGGCCGCCGACGATGCACGCGACAGCATCACCAAGCGGATTCTGTTGTCGCAGTATGTTCTCCGGCGGCACGTCGAGCCATGGAGCGCCCTTACCCTCTTGTACCTGATAGCCGTGGGCGGTCGTGTGCCGCCATGCATAGGGGCGTCGACAGTCCGCCACCGAGCAGCAAATCTCGCCCTTGCCGTTCCGGAGCGATTGGAACCAGCGGCCGATCTCGCTGTTCGGATCGGTGCCCGCTGGGGGCGCCGCGTGCAGGGGCCACGTCAGCAGCACCCCGGCGAGGCAGAGCCAGATTTTCGCGTGGGGAACTGTGCGCATCAGAGGATCAACTCCGTTGCGGTGCCGGTCTTCAATACCACGATGCCCCCTGCGATACCCTACGTCGTGTCTATTGATGGTCGGTTCGGCTTAGATCAAAACGCCTGGCGCGAAAGCGGGCATTGCTGTGTGCCGTCAAGCGACGTGCCGCCGGTTATTGGATCACCTCAGCGTCGCTGGCGAGCAGTGCCGCTGGAACGCTGAGGTCAAGTGCCTTCGCAGTCTTGGCGTTGATCACCATTTCGTACTTGGTCGGCGCCTGCACTGGAAAGGCTTGTGGGGTTCTCGCGAGAAACTCCCTTTTTTGGTTCGCTGGCAGGGCGAGAAGTTCTTGGGGTGCGCCTCTACTGCCTGAACTAGTGCGGCCGTGAGGCGGGACAACCGAAAAATCGCAATGTCGGCTTAGGATCGATGCTGTTGATGAAATCGCCGATAGGCGTTCGTCGCGCCGCCCTCATTGGAATGGTATGTTTGAAGCGATCGTCAGGGCCCGCTGCGCGGGGCAGCGAGCGGACTGGAGCTGGCAAAGGAGGCGACATGGACTATCCCTATGATCTCGGCCTCTACTCTCGCAAGGTGACCGTCGCTTCGGAGGAAGCTCAGCGCTGGTTCGACCGTGGTCTCAACTGGTGCTTTGGCTACCATCATGAGGAAGCTATCGCCTGCTTCGAGAAGGCGCTGGAGATTGAGCCAAAATGCGCCATTGCCCATTGGGGTGTCGCCTACGCGGTCGGACCGAACTACAACTTTCCCTGGGAACTGCAGGATCCCGCCGGCAAAGCCAAAGCACTCGCCCGTGCTTATGACTCCGCCCGCACCGCCGTTGCGCTGGCAGATAGCGTCACGGCGCCGGAGCGCGCGCTGATCGAGGCGTTGCCGGCGCGCTATCCACAGCGCGATCCCATCGACGACCAGCGCCCCTGGAACGACGCCTTCGCCGACGCCATGCGTTTGGCGCATCGGGCGCATCCCGATGACCTCGATCTGCGCGCCATCTTTGTCGAAGCGATCCTCAACCGTACGCCCTGGCGCATGTGGGACCTACGCACCGGCGAGCCCGCTCCCGGCGCGGGTACACTCGAGGCCCGCGAAGTGCTCGAGTCCGCCTTTCGAGATTTGCCCGGGGCGACGAACCACCCCGGCCTCTTGCACCTCCACGTCCACCTCATGGAGATGTCGCCGCATCCCGAGGTTGCGTTAGTTACCGGGGATCGGCTGCGGGAGGTTGCCCCCGACATGGGCCACCTGGTGCACATGCCGACCCATATAGACGTGCAGTGTGGCCACTACCGCGACGCGACGCACTGGAATCAGAAGGCGATCGTCGCGGATCGCAAATTCTATGAGCGCGCCGGGCCGATGAACTTTTACTCGGGCTACCGGGTGCACAACTATCACTTCGCGGCCTATGGTGCGATGTTTCTCGGCCAGTACGCGCCCGCTATCGCCGCCGCCTCCGAGCTGATCGAGACCATGCCCGAGGAAATGCTGCGCATTCCCTCACCGCCCATGGCCGATTTTTTCGAGAGCTATGTCTCCATCAAGCAGCACGTTCTCATTCGCTTCGGCAAATGGCGCGAGATCATAGCGCAAGATCTGCCGCTGGACCGCACTCTCTACTGCAACACCGCGGCGGTGATCCACTATGCAAAGGGCGTTGCCCACGCCGCGCTCGGCGACCTGTCTGCGGCGGAAGCAGAACAGGTGCTGTTCGGCGCAGCGGCGAAGCAAGTGCCCCAATCCCGCTACCTTCACAACGTGCCCTGTGTGCGGCTCCTCGCCGTGGCCGAGGAAATGCTGGCGGGCGAGATCGCATACCGCCACAGCGAGCATGAAGCGGCATTCGCCCACCTACGCGCCGCCATCGCGTTGGAGGATGATCTGCCTTACGACGAACCTTGGGGCTGGATGCAGCCGGTCCGCCATGCGCTCGGTGCGCTGCTGCTGGAGCAGGGCCGCGTCGAGGAGGCCGAGACGGTCTATCGCGCGGATCTTGGCCTAGGGGGCACGCTGCCACGAGCGCAGATCCACCCGGACAACCTCTGGGCCCTGCGCGGGCTGCTTGACTGCCTCGAGCGACGCGGCGAGACCGCGGAGGCCGCACTGATCCGTCAGCGGGTGGACTTCGCCGCCGCCCGCGCCGATCTGCCGGTGTCGGTGTCTTGCTTCTGCGCCCGTGGCAACTCCGCCTGAGTAGCTGCTACTCGACAAAAAAGCATCCAGCGTTCTGACTTTAGAATCCCACGGTGAGGTCCGTTGCGAGTCACGAACGGCCGTCAGCGTGATGTCCGCAGTGGGTCTGCTTTGCCCCTGGGAAACGGACCCTCGGCACACCATCGCGGCACGCCGCAGATGTGCCACAATCGGTCATTCGATCACCTCGTCGGCACGGATCAGGATATCGGTGGGCACGGTGATACCGAGCTGTGTCGCGGTCTTGCGGTTGACCAGTAGGTAGTAGCGGGTCGGCAACTCCACCGGCAGGGCGTCGGGACTGGCTCCCTTCAAAATCCGGTCGACGTAGTCGGCGGCGATCGGCGCCAAGTCGGCCATATCCGGCCCGTACGACAAGAGCGCGCCGGCCCTAGCCTCTCCCCGGAATTCGTAGATCGAAGGCAGACCATGCGACGTCAGGAAGTTCAGCGTCGTCCGTTCCTTGCGGAGCGTCATTGGGTCGGTGACCACCATTACCGCGTCGGGCGGGTCAGCGGCGAGCGAGGTGAGTATCGTATCGATTCCGTCGGCATCGTGGACAGGACATGGCACAATAGTGAGCCCGAGCGCCGGCGCCACATGGACCGCTTCCTGCGCGCGCAAATCCATCGAGCGGTCGGTCGCGTTCCAGAGAATCGCGACCCGCTTGGCGCTGGGCACTATTTCCTTCAGGAGCTGGAGTCGCTTTGGCGTGAGTTCGGTCGACAATTCGGTCACGCCGGTGATGTTGCCGCCGGGATGGGCGATGCTGGCGACGAGGCCGAGCCCAACGGGATCGCCAACGCCCCAGAGCACGATCGGGATCACGGCGGTCTTTGCTTTAAGCGCCTCGGCTGCCGGCCCCCCGGCGGCGATGATGACATCGGGCTTGAGGCCGACGAGTTCGGCCGCGAGCGCTGGAAGGCGGCTCGATTCTCCGTCGGCGTCCCTCGACAGGATGATGGCATTGCGACCCTCGACATAGCCGCGCGCCTCGAGCGCTTTCAGCAGCACCGGCTCCGAGGGCCGCTTGCGTTCGGCCAGGATGCCGATCCGGTAGGTCTTTTCCTCTGCTGCGGCCGCGGGCGACGGTTGCGCCCACGCGTATCCTGATGTAGCCGCGAATACCACACCGGCGATGACATCGCGCCGTCTCATGATCACCTCCTCGGCTACCGCTAGGGGTAAGGAAGCTGCGATCAATCTGAGCCACTCTATCAGACAGAGCATCAGCGAGGTGTGCAAAACGTCACACGCCTCGGGCGCGGCACGCCTCGCGAGCACGCCTCGTCGACAACCGTCGGCGGCTGATCGATGGTCGTCGAAAAGCGATGACGGCCGTACGCCTTGACGCAGTATGTGACCGAAGCCGAGGAGGTCCGTCCTGGGACAAACGCGACCGAAATAGCGAGCGCGGCACTCGTTCCGGTTTGTGCCCCAATGCGGACATCGCCGGATTGACATCGTCACTGGCTCGGCTACAGCTCATCAATCTCGCGGTCCAAATCGGAGTGCACCCGATAAAGACAGCTCTCTGCACCCGGCTCGGCATTGAACTGCCGATCATTCAAGCTCCGATGGGCGGTGCTGCAGGTCCCGCGCTGGCGGCAGCCGTAAGCAATGCGGGTGGGTTGGGGATGTTGCCGGTATGGCGCGCGGACATGGAGGCGCTACGCCGCCAACTTCGAGAGACGCGAGCCCAGACTCAGCGACCGTTCGGCATCAATCTGAACTTGGATTTCCCGCAGGAAGAGCGTCTCGCGGCATGTCTCGAGGAAAGGGTTCCCGTAATTTCTTTCTTTTGGCGTGATCCTTCCGCTTTGGTGCAGCGTGCAAAAGCTGCCGGAGCAATTGTCCTGCACACGGTTGGCGCCGCGGCCGACGCGAAACGTGCGGTGGACTGTGGGGTTGACCGACCCTGTGTGAGAACGCTAGACAAGTCATCAGCGCGCAACAAAGAACTCAAACTCGCAGTATTGGCGAATTCTTTGTGCACGTGCATAGAATAAAGTTGCCATAGTGAGCCAAGAGGCCGACTATGACGCTTGGTATTTCACTTCATATTCGGGATATCGGTGATAATGTCTTGCCGGACGACCAACGATGTCGCCAAGCTGTAATGTCTTGCTCGTCTGCCCGCGCTTCAATGGGCATTCGTTCTGGAACTTTACTGCCGCTTGTGAAGTATATGGAGCGCGATTTCCTGCCGCCCCGCTTGGGCTAATCACGGTCGCGGCGCTACTGCCATCGTCGTGGAATTGTCGGTTGATCAATCGCAATACTGAGAAGCTTACTGACGCCGATCTCGATTGGGCTGATCTGGTGATGACGGGCGGGATGCTCCCGCAACGGCCGGACACGCAAACCGTGATCGAACTTGCGCAAGCGCACGGCAAGCCCGTCGTAATCGGCGGACCCGATGTGACCTCCGCCCCGCAGGCCTATGCGCAGGCCGATTTCCAAGTCCTGGGTGAAGCGGAGGGCGTGATCGACGCCTTCATTGAGGCCTGGAATTCGGGCGCGAGATCAGGGGTGTTCGAGGCCGAGAAATTCAAGATCGATGTCACCAAGACACCGATACCGCGGTTCGATCTGCTCAAGCGGGACCAGTACGTCTATTACGGCGTTCAGTTCGCGCGTGGATGCCCTTTCAACTGCGAATTCTGCGACATTATCGAGTTGTATGGACGCATGCCGAGGGTCAAGACGGTCGAGCAGATATTGGCAGAGCTGCAAACGCTGTACGATCTCGGTTATCGCGGTCATCTCGACTTCGTCGATGATAATTTCATCGGCAACAAGAAGGCGGTGAAAGCCTTATTGCCGCATCTGATCGCCTGGCAGAAAGCGCATGGCTATCCGTTCGAATTCTCGACGGAGGCTTCGCTGAATCTTGCCGATGACGATGCGCTGCTCGCGTTGATGCGCGAGGCGCGCTTCTTTGTCGTCTTCGTCGGGATCGAGAGCCCAGATACCGACACGCTGGTATCGATGCAGAAAAAGCAGAACACGCGCCGCGTGGTGGCCGACAGTGTGCACAAGATCTATCGCGCGGGCATGTTGGTAATCGCGGGCTTCATCGTCGGCTTTGACAGCGAGAAGGAAGGCGTCGCAGATGCCATGATCGAATGCATCGAGGCGACGGCAATCCCGGTTTGCATGGTTGGCCTGCTGTATGCGCTACCCAACACTCAATTAACGCGGCGCCTGGAGCGAGAAGGCCGGCTGTTTCCACAGTCCTACACCGGGCGTCGGTGGGAGCAAGACGCCGGTGATCAATGCACGTCCGGCCTCAACTTCATTACCGCCCGCCCGCGACGCGAAATCCTGGCGGACTATAAGAAAATACTCCAAGCCGTATACGACCCAGCCGCTTATTACGCCCGAGTACGAACGATCATACGAATGCTAGGCCAACCCACGCTGAGCGAACCCGCGCTGGATAAGCATGGAGCGGCCCCATCCGGTGTAGAACTCGGTGGTATTTCACGCGCCGACCTCGTCTTGTTGTGGCGCATGGTCTGGCGCATTGCGTTGCGGCAACCTAGGGCGCTGGTGCATTTCGGTCGCTCGCTCTATTTGGCCGCCACCGAAAATCCGCGGGCTTTGGAAGCCGTAGGAATGCTGACGGTGCTTTACCTTCACCTACATCCATTTTCTCGTTTCGTTATTGGCGCGTTGGACAGTGAAATCTCGATCGCTGATTCCGACGAATTTCGGGCGCCGGCGACATCGACGCATCTGGCAGCGCACCGACAGCGCGCATGAGCCGCATGTGCCTCGGCCGTGTCACAATCGCGACGACGCACCGTGAAGGTCGGGTAATGGCCGATAGTGTTGCAGAAGTCTGTTGAAGACGGGCGTTGAGTTGTGATTCCGTTCCTGGGCGCGATTCGCGACGGGGGCGGACGATGATGGGACGGCGCAACCAAGGCCGCGTCGCAGGGCCGGTTGTTCCGTCATGGCGGAAATATAAGGAATCGCCGCCATGATTGAAGCGGAGACCCGAATTACGACGAAGTTTCGCTCGTGCACTGCACCAAAGCCGAAATTCCCCGCAGCAGCGCGCCCAGAGGACGCGCGCCCGGAACCTCCGCAGACGGCGGCTTCACCCGGTTCTGCAGTAAAAACAGGCCGATGTCTCGGATCGGCACGGCTACCGCTAGATCCTCCCGGTCACTCAGGCGCCCGGTCACCATACCCAGCAGCTTGCCCTCGTCATCAACCACCGGCCCCCCGCTGTTGCCGGGGAGAAGTCGCGCATCGATCAGGATAAGATGATTATCGGGACTATCGGTGCTGTTGGCCTTAATGCTGCCTTGGCTTATCACGGGATCTCTGGGATCGGTCGGCGATACGCCAAACCCGATTGTGGAAACGCGTTCGCCTATCCGCGGCTCAGTGTGAACGTCCACGCTCGCAAAGCGCGGCACATCAGCGTGCACCGACAGGAGCGCGATGTCGCCGGTGCCGCTCAGTGCAACGATGGATGCGCGCCATTCGGGGCCGTCCCAAGGCCAGACGGTGATCTGCGCACAGCCCTCTACCACATGGGTCGCGGAGAGCATGAGCCCGTTGCCGCTGATGAAGAAACCCGTCCCGCTCCTCACGCGATCGCCGTTTGGTCCGGCCCCCGGTGGTGACGGGGCGCGCGACGTCGCAGGGACCGGCGCACCGATCGGGGATTTGACCGGTGCGTCGGCCGCGCTGCTGCTGCCAGCCGTGCTTGCGAGGTCCGAAACCATACCGCAGGTCGAGAGCAGCGCCAGCAAGACACTCACCCGCGGAAGCACGCCGCCGATCCGCCGGCTGCGGGTTACCCGGGCGACGCACTTCACGATGCGCCCTGGGTTCAGGAGTCGTGGACTTGTCCGTCCGCTCCCGTGCAAGCTCGGCCCGTCGTGGCACCGAGGGTGGGCTTCCCATCGGCCCCTATGGTGACAGCGCTAAAATTCGAGCACGTCTCCTTCGTGGCGGGGTCAGTGTAGCTGTTGAGCGGCGTGATTTGATGGCGCTGCCCATCGGAAGGCGAGGTATATTGGACCGATTGATAAGCGACTTGGGGCGGCTTCTTGGAGTGGGCCTGCGCGGCAGCTGCCGCCGCTGCCGCCTGCTGAGCCGCCGCCATTTGAATCGCGCGCTGTTCAGCAAGCTGCCGGCAGTTTTCGTCCTGCTGGTGCCCGATCGCGCCGCCGATCACGGCGCCGAGCGCGGCGGCGCCCACTGCCACGCCGGCGTTGCCGTGCGACAGACCCGCGCCCAATCCGCCGCCCACGGCTGCGCCGACGCCGACGCCGACGGCGGTCGCGTTAATCCTGCAAGAGTCCGGCAAGTCTCCGGACGCCGTGAGTTGCGGCGACGAGCAGCCTGAAATCGACGTGGCCAATGCCCCTGCGGCGGCCACGGTGATCATGATGCGCCTCATAAACATGTGGTGCTCCTCCCTCTTCGGTTTTGCTGGAATGCCCTTGGCAGAAGGCGAATGCCGTTGTCTCGGCGTCGTCCTCGCCACCTCTGCGGAGCGATCGAGCGCCGCGCAGCCCGATCGCGTATTCGCTTGCCTTGGCGTGCCACGGATCATGGCCGCGTCGCCGCCGGCGCTCTGACGAGTGCCCGATATTCCTCGGGTGCATCCGGCGCGAGGTGCGCGATGCCGTCGCGCAACGCCAAGGCAGCCAGATCCTTGCCGCCGGAATAACACTGATACCGGTCATTGCCGCCCTTTCTATAACAATCAACAAGAAGATCCGGCGGCACGAGATATGAAATTATGACGACCTTGTGTTCCTGTTGTTTCTGTTGACTGGCATCATCGATGATTCCATAGAGAACAACTGTCCTGCTATCGACCTTGATTATGCTTCCCGAGGCAACGTTGGTGACCCTCCCCCGCAGATCCGGTGCGGGTCGTGGGCGAGGTTCAGGCGCGCTGGGAGGCGCAGCAGGTGTCGGCGGGAATAGCCTCGCCTCCTCTCCGCTGCCGGAAGGCGGTTCCGCAGGCGCAGCCGGAGGAAGCGTCGTTGCTGGAATGGAGGGCCACGACGGCAATTGTGGGATATCGGTGGCGGGCTGCGTCGGCGTTGTCGAGGAGCTTGCGGTCGAAGACTGCGGCGCCCGTGCGGGCTGCGTCGACTGCGATTGCGGCCCCAACCGCTGCAACGCGGACTTGGCATTGGGATCACCTTGCGCCGCCGCCTTGCTGTACCACGCGACGGCTTGATCAAGATCTTGGGGAACGCCCTGTCCCAGTTCGTACAACCTGCCCAAATCGAATTGACCGCCGGGGAGGCCTTGATCAGCTGAAAGTCGGAAGAGTCGCGCCGCTTCCGTGTAGTCCTGTTTCACACCAACCCCCCGGGCGTACATCACGCCGAGGGCGTTCTGTGCATGTGGGTTCCCCTGGTCGGCCGAAAGCTTGAAAAGCCGCGCTGCCTCTTCGTTGTCCATTTTCACGCCTAGTCCTTTTTCGTATAGGCTGCCGAGATCGTATTGGCCAGTGGAATTGCCTTGATTGGCCGAGAGTTGAAGCAGGCGCGCTGCCTCCGCATAGTCTTGCGTCACCCCAAGCCCCTGCTGGTACATAAAGGCCAGGGCATTCTGTCCATTTGGGTTCCCCTGCTCGGCCGCAAGTCGATAGTACCGCACCGCCTCCGCGTAGTCTTGCTGTACGCCCATGCCGATCCTGTACATATTGCCCATCCTTACCCGGCCCTCGGGATCTCCTTGATCGGCCGCCTTGCGGTACCAGTCGACCGCTTCCGTAAACTGCTTTCGCCGCTCCGCGTCCGTGCCCTTGTCGAGAGCTTCCCGCGCTGAAACGCGTGGTGAAGCCGTTATTGGCGCCGGCTGTGTCCGCGTTTGCGTCCAGACCAGCACTGCTATGCCCAGCACTGCCACCACGCCCAAGGCACTTGCCGGCACCAACCAACGCCGCGGCCGTGCCTTTGCGATGGTCGCCGCTCTGAGCGGTGACGCGGGTTCAGTTATGCTTTGCGCCGGGGTCGGTGCTGCCGAGGCAACGGTTCTCGATATTTGCGTTACAAGCTCTTCAAGCGAGCGTTCCCAGTCATCGTACATGTTGATCCACTGGCGGGTTGCCAGCTCGTATGAGAACGCATCGTTGGGCTCCACGTCCTCGACGCGCAGCGGGATGACCACCAGCTTGGTTTGGCTCGCAAGAACCAATTCCTTCTTGATCTCGTCGGAATTGTTGGAGTTCGCGGAGAACACCAACAACATCATTCGCGATTCGCGGATCGCGCGGACGATCGCCTCCTGGAAGTTTTCCCCTGGCGGTACGTTACGGCTCGAGATCCAGCACTGCAGACCGCGGTTCTCGAGAGCCTTGCAGATGCTTGTGGCGATCTTCTGGTCTTTGGACGAATGGCTGATGAAAATATTGGCGGCCACTCAATGCTCCCTTGCACAACAACATCGCGTTCAGCGAGTTCACGACCCTTGTTGACCCGCAGGGCGTTCGTTAGGTCATCCAAGAGGAAATAGGCCAGACGCGGCCGATGGCGGCAAGTCGCTGTCGATGCCCCTCTCTCGGCAGGGTAAAACGTGCAGAGGCATTTGGGCAAAGGTTAGTCGAAACCTCTGTCACTTTCTCAGGAAGTCAACTTCGGATCTGGGAAGAGAAGGAAGTCCATGGGCCCAGGGGATCAGTTGCGTTGGTGACAGGCGGCAATGGCGGGCTCGGGCAGTGCGTCTGTCACGCGCTGGCAAGGAAGTGCCGACGAGGTGATCGAATAGAAGGTCGACAATGTCTGGAAGTGGCAGATACTGCTGCAAAAGTCCACCAGCAGCGCAATGTTCGTTCTGATACGAACGGATACTTGAATCATCCTGTCGGCCGGGCCTTCGCGCACGACTCAATCTTGCGCGTTCCGGGGCCCAAAAGACTTTTGCAGCACTATCTGCCAGAAGCACATGCCTCGGCTGTCCCGCCTGCCGGCCAGGCCGGTGTCTAGAACCGCGGGCGAAACGCCCCAGTTGCCTTGCCCACATGTGTATGGAAATCTACTGTTCGTCGACCCGCTCGGGGCTCGCCTGACTGCACTCTTTATCGCGAGTGAGGTGGCGGTGTCGGTTCTTAATATCGCCGTCGGTTTTGAAGTAGATGACGTGGTTGGCTCGCGAGATGGCAAGATGGCGTTCGGCAATGCGGGAATTCCTGGCAAATCTCGGATCGGGTGAGAAACGGGCATGAAACTTGGCGCCGCGATCGCTGAAATCCTCAAACGCGAAGGCATCGAAATTCTCTGCGGCTATCCGGTCAATCATCTGATCGAATATGCGGCCAGCGCCGATATCCGCCCCATCATGGTGCGCCAGGAGCGCATCGGCCTGCACATGGCGGACGCGATCTCGCGCGTGACGTCGGCCCGAAAGATCGGTGCCTTCTGCATGCAGAGCGGCCCCGGCGCGGAAAACGCGATGGGCGGCGTCGCACAGTGCTTTGGCGAATCTGTCCCCGTGCTCGTGCTGCCGATGGGCTATCCACGCCGGATCGCCAACGTCGAGCCGAACTTCAATTCCAGCCAGGCGATGAAGCCGTTCGCAAAATCGTCCGAGCCCATTATCCTCGCCGCCGAAGTCGGCAATATCTTTCGTCGCGCCTTCACGAAATTGAAGAACGGCCGCGGCGGGCCCGTGGTCGTCGAAATTCCCTCCGATATGTGGAATGAGGAGGTGCCGGAGCCACTCAACTACACGCCCGTGCTGCGGACGCGTTACGGGGCTGATCCCGCCCACCTCAAGGAGGCCGCGCAAACTCTGATCGGCGCCAGGCGGCCGGTCATCTATGCCGGCCAGGGCGTGCACTACGCGCGCGCCTGGCCGCGGTTGAAGCGGCTTGCCGAACGGCTTGCGATTCCCGTCACCACCAGTCTGGGCGGCAAATCGTCCTTTCCCGAGACCCATCCGCTCTCGCTCGGTTCAGGCGGCCTTGCCGTGCCGCGTGCCGTGCCGAAATTCTTGGGCGAAGCCGATGTCATCTTCGGTATCGGCTGTTCGTTCACGGAGACCAATTTCGGGATCGCGATGCCGAAGGGCAAAACCATCATCCATTCGACGCTTGACCCCAACCATCTTAACAAGGACGTCGAGGCGAAGATCGGGCTCGTAGGAGATGCCGAGCTGGTGCTCGACGCGCTGCTTGCTGAAATAGACAAGACCGTCACATCGGATCGCGACCGAAGCGGTATCGCTGCCGAGATCGCCGCATCGCACGAAGCGTGGCTCGCAAAATGGATGCCGAAGCTCACCAGCAGCGACACCCCGCTCAACCCGTACCGCGTGCTGTGGGACCTGCATCGCACCGTCAACGTCAAGAACACTATCATCACCCACGATGCCGGCAGTCCGCGCGACCAGCTGTCGCCGTTTTGGAAAGCGGTTGAGCCCCTTTCCTATCTAGGCTGGGGCAAGACCACCCAGCTCGGCTATGGGCTCGGACTTGCGATGGGCGCCAAGCTCGCGAGACCCGACAAGCTCTGCATCAACGTCTGGGGCGATGCCGCGATCGGCTTCACCGGCATGGATTTCGAGACCGCCGTGCGCGAGAGGATTCCGATCATGTCGATCCTGCTCAACAATTTTTCCATGGCGATCGAATTGAAGGTGATGCCGATCTCGACCGAAAAATATCGGTCGACTGACATCTCCGGGGACTACGCAGCAATGGCGCGCGCGTTCGGCGGCTATGGCGAACGTATCACGCAACCGGAGGAAATCGTGCCCGCGATCAGGCGGGGCATCGAGAAGACGGAAGCCGGCGTTCCGGTACTGCTCGAATTCATCACCAGCAAGGAAACCGAGGTCTCGCGGCCGGGCACGTGAGGGATCATAGATCGTAGGCAAGTCGTGTTCGTCCTCTCTCAAAAGTGCACAAGGAAGACGGGTTAGTGTCGGCATCGTGGGGAGACGGGTTGCTGACGTCGGCTTAGCTAATTACCGGCCCTCCGCGCGATGTCCGCGTAGAGTCCGCTTTACCCTCGTAAGAAAACTTCCTTTGGCTGCCACGAGGTCTTCCGAAAAGTGCCATAAACGAAAGTCACGAGCCTATTCGATCACCTCATCGGCGGTGGCGAGGAGGGATGGCGCAACGGTGACGCCGAGCGCCTTCTCGGTCTTCAGGTTGATCACTGTCTCGAACTTAATTGGCGCCTGCACCGGCAGGTCGGCGGGTTCGGCTCCCTTGAAGATGCGATCGACATAGGTGGCAGCGCGCCGGTACAAGTCCGCTTGATCGATGCCGTAGGACATCAGCCCGCCCGCTGTCGCAAAGAATCCGAACGGATAGACCGCGGGCAAACGGTATCGGGTCGTGAGGGCCACGATGGTGGCGCGATGCAGGTTGGTGAAAAGTTCCGGGATTATCAGCAATCCGCTGCGTGGTTCGCGTGCAAGCGCCGCCATCGTCGCCTCGATCTCCGGGTCGTCGTGAATGGGCGCAGCCCGCACAGTGACTGCAAGAGATGGCGCCGCCGCCTCGATGGCCTGCATCATCAGGCCCGCATAGGGCGCGGTCACAGGATTGAAGAGGACCGCGACGTGCCCAACGGGCGGCGTGATCTGCGTCAGCATCTCGAGCCATTTGGCCGCCATCGGCGGGTCGTAAGCACTGAAGCCGGTGATGTTGCCGCCGGGTCGCGTCAGGCTCGCGACGAAGCCTTGGCCGACCGGATCGGCGATGTTGACGAACACGATCGGGATCGTGCCGGTTTGGCGCCGCAGCGCTTCGACTGACGGGGTGCTCGGCGCCAAGATCACGTCGGGGTGGAGTGCGACGAGTTCCGCCGCATAGCGCTCGTAAAGCGTGAGGTCGCCCCCGGTCGCACGCCAGTCGATGCGCAAATTGACACCTTCCGTCCAGCCGAGCGTGCCGAGCCCCCGCACCAGGGTGGTGTCATTTTTCTGCCCTTGGGCGTCGGTAACGCCGAGGCCCTCCAGCACGCTGAGGCGGCGCATCTCGTCGTGCTGCTGCGTCCACGCAACCAGCGATCCCGGCACCAGCGTCGCCGCGATCCCGGCGAAGATCGTGCGTCGCGTCGTTCCGACGATACGATGCTGCGTCACGGCCTCCCTCTCTCGACCAGATGTCGAGCACATTAGCACGGGAAGGGTGGCTTCGAGCCTTTCGTCTCTTGTCGGCCTGACTTCCGTCTGGGGTCACGAACTCATCTGAGGCCGGGACAGGACTCACCCTGTCAGATGCAGTCCAATCGTGAGCAGTCTTCGCGATAGTGGTCCAATTTTGCAAAGCGGCTTGACTTTTTCTGGATTAAGCTCCATTTGACAGCTACCGAATGTTTCTCGCGATCGCGCGAAGCGCGCCGGATTGGGTCCGGTCGACTGCATTTCGAGATCATCTCACAATTCCCAGGCACACCTGACGCGCAGGAAGGGCCTCAACCGAGCCCGAGATTGGCTGCGCCCACGCCGCTCTTTTCTTAAGCTCTCATTGTCGCCAGGCGCCGTCGCGCGCCGTCGATTAGGACAGACACACTCTCATGACTCCCTCATTCGCCGATCTCGCGCTGATCGAACCGATCCGGCGCGCGCTTTCTCTCGAAAATTACCAGCAGCCGACGTCCATTCAGGCGAAAGTGATTCCGCCGCTTCTGGCTGGTCACGATCTCTGCGGGATCGCTCAGACCGGCACCGGCAAGACGGCGGCCTTTGCGCTTCCTATACTGCAGCGTCTCACCGCCGACACGACGCCCCGCCGTCGTTTCTCGCCGCGGGCGCTTGTCCTGGCGCCGACGCGGGAGCTCGCGATTCAGATCGGCGAGAGCTTCCGCGCCTATGGGCGATTTCTGCCCCTGCGCCACGCCGTGATCTTCGGCGGCGTCGGACAGCAGCCGCAAGTGAGGGCGCTCGCCGCCGGCGTCGACATCCTGATCGCCACGCCCGGACGGCTCCTCGATCTGATGGAGCAAGGCCATCTTCGCCTAGACGCCGTCTCGATCTTCGTTCTCGACGAGGCCGACCGCATGCTCGACATCGGCTTCATCCAGCCGATTCGGCGAATTGTCGCGGCACTGCCGAAGGCTCGGCAGTCACTGTGCTTCTCGGCGACCATGCCGCCCGAGGTGGCTCTGCTGTGCCGCGACATGCTCCGCGATCCGCGGCGTGTCGAGGTAACGCCGCCGGCGTCGACCGCCGAGCGGATCGATCAGCGCGTCGTCTTCGTCGATGCCGCCCACAAGCGCCGGTTGCTCACGACGCTCTTGCGCGACCGGAGCGTCGCCCGCGCGCTCGTCTTCACCCGGACCAAGCACGGCGCCAACCGCGTCGCCGAGCACCTCGCCAAGGGCGGTGTCCGCGCTGATGCCATCCACGGCAACAAGTCGCAAGGCGCACGGCAGCGCGCTATCGCCGGCTTTCGCGACGGCAGCCTCCGCGTCCTGGTGGCAACCGATATCGCTGCACGTGGCATCGACATCGACGGCATCACCCATGTCATCAATTATGAGCTGCCAAACGTGCCGGAGACATATGTGCACCGTATCGGAAGGACGGCACGCGCAGGCGCCGCTGGTACGGCGATCTCCTTCTGCGACACCACGGAGCGTGGCTCTCTTCGGGATATCGAGAGGCTGACGCGCCGCTCGCTGACGGTCGTCGGCGCCCACGGCGCCTGAGCTGGCCCTGGACCCCGCGCAAGCTGTTTCCAGCCTGGGTTGCTTCCCAGCAGGGACGGTCGGCGTTGAACATCGGATGTAGAGAACGGACGTAGCTCGGTTGAAAACCCGGTTGTGCAGTGCCATATCTACCTAGTCAATCCACTTTGGGTCGGCCTTGTCGCCGTGCTTTCGGGCCGGACCCAGTCCCGTCCAACTTAAGATTGGCCCGTTGCGCCATCCGGCGTGGCGGTTTTTCGTTCATGGAGGGACGCATGTCCATCGGTACAGTCAAGTGGTTCAACCCCATTAAGGGGTACGGTTTTATACAGCCGGAAGACGGCTCGAAAGACGTGTTCGTGCACATCTCGGCGGTCGAGCGCTCCGGGATCGGCAATCTGCGCGAAGGCCAGAAGCTCAGCTTTGACATTGAGCGAGGTCAGCAAGGCAAGACCTCGGCGGTCAATCTGAAGGGCGTCTGACCAGCAACGGGGCGGCGTCGGCCGGCCCGCTTTGCCAGAACCGGGTCAAGCTGTTGAGCTCGGCCCCTCGTGTTCGTCAACCCGAGGCAGAGAGCAATGCAGGTATTCGTACGCGACAATGACGTGAATAGCGCGCTGCGCGTTCTGAAGAAGAAGATGCAGCGCGAGGGCACCTTCCGCGAGATGAAGCGCCGGCGCGCTTACGAGAAGCCTTCAGAGCGGCGCGTTCGGGAAAAGGGCGAGGCTGTTCGCCGTCATCGTAAGGCACTGCGCAAGCGTATGGAGCGGGAAGGCTACTAAACGAGACGAAGCGAGGTCGAAGATGACCGATTCAGGACGAGATTCCGAAGCCAGGCGTAAGGCCGAGGCTGCGCTGGCGCCGCGAAGGAAGCAGGACAACGAAATCGTGCAGCAGCGCGCGAAGGAACGCGAAACGTCCGCCGAGAAAGTGGCGCGCCTGCGAGAGCTCCGCCTCGCCAAGGAAGCCGCGGAAGCGCAGGCAAAACCGAAGGCACGATTGGTAGCGAGCCGTCGCAAGTCGGGTACGCAAGGCTAATAAGCGCTAGGGATAGCTGAACAGATTCTACCCAGAAAGGACTCGATCGTGGTGAAGCAGCTGAAGAAGACGTTGGTTAGCGGCGATCACATCGCGTCCGATACGGGTCTGCGCTGGTCCGTACTTTGGGACTTGGCCGCGCGTCCGGGAGAGCGCTGGAGCACGGCCGAGGCGAAGACGCAGTCGGAAGCGCTCGAGCGGGCGGCGCATTTCCGAAAACTCGGGTTTCCTGTCCACGCAATCAACGACCCGTCAGGCGCGATGGTCATGGATGCGGCAGCCATTGAGGCCCGCCTCACGATGGTCACGCATGAACCGCGGCGTCGCGCGCCCGAGCGCTCTCCGCCGAGCACTCAGCAATAGTGTCTCGACCTGCCACGGGACTTCGTGAAATAGTCGGGCCAGACGCTGACACGCGCGTCCGCCCGCACCCAGCACTTACTCCAAGCCATGGGAAACATCACTCTAAAGCTTGAGGGATACGAGATCTTCAGGTGGTCCGGCGACGATCTCAAGATCCAGAAACTGGAGCTTGCCTTCGGCGACACTGCCAGGGATCGCGGCGTCACGCCATCGGTCCTTGCTTCCAGCATCGTTATGCAGCTCCCGGAAATGGGCATCGTCGAGGAGAAGCGTGCCCAAACGCTGCAGCTGGTTGGCATCATGTATTTCATTCTGTCGCGCGAAACTAACGACCCCCTTCATGCCGGGAAGTACCGAGACTATGCGGGGGCATCTGAATTCGAATTCGACTTGCAAATTCACGGCCGGGAGGTTTCCGTCGAACTCACTGCGGCCGCGTGGCCCGAAACCTGAGGCGTCTTACACCAAGTGCGACGCGCCCCACAGTCCAGCGGTGTAGCGGCGTAGCGGCGGGGCAAAAGCCTGCAAAGCGCTTCATCCAATCCCCCCCGCAAATCGCAAGCGAATCGTATCGCATGCGTCACGCCACAGGGGCTGTTTTCACACAGCCGGGGGCACGAACGGTAGTCGGAGCGATTGTCCGTACTAGGTCAGCTTTTCCCTCGGAAACAGACTCTCATCACACAATCGCGGCACGACGCAAAAGTATCACGAGCAGAAATCGGCCCCACCGGAGGCAGTGCTTCGGGCGTCGATGTTGACGGCGACAGAGTCGCGATGTGTGATAAGCGGTCTAGCGAGGCGTTTGGTCGTCCCCCTCAGGGAAGAGGCTAAAATGTGGATGCGAAGAGAAGCGACACCCCCGGAAGCAGTCGCTCTATACACGAGGCTCGAGGATCGGATCCTCGCGCGCGACCAGATCGGCACCAGCGAGATCTATTTCGACCTGCTCCGCCAGGGGCGACCGCTCGAGGAGATGATTTCCGAAGTCACGCGCATCCATGCGCCCTATACGCACGTCCCGTATCACGAACGCATCGACGACGGGTTCGTCAATTTCGTCAACAACGACCACTGCCTTCTGAGCTCGCGCGCTACCATTCACCTGACGCGTCTCCTCGACGGTAAACACGCCGGGCTGCCGATGGCGCAGACAATATGGTATGTGCCGACCGCCCTTGATATATGGAATCAGAAGATTGCAAAGGCGCCCGGCCACTACGCGCGCGGCTTCAAGATGCCGGCCGGACCACCGCCCGCTCCGGTCGTCTACTGGCCCGATCAGGAGCCGGTGCGAGAAACGGGTACCTTGCGTGAGCGGCTGGGCCACTGGCTAACGCTGGTCCATCGCAGCCAAGTGATTGATGCCTATCGCGTGTTCCTCGGCCTCGTCGACGAAGAGGCCCACCGCAGGGAAGTGCTCGCGGAGCTAGCCTTCGCTGGCCTCATTGACCTACAGGACCGCAGCCTCAACAACCGGTCCTATACCACGGGCCACAAGGCCTTTCGGGCTCGAGCGACTGTGGAGCTCGGAAACGCAATCGGTTGGGAGGCGGCGCACGATGTTGTTTATGCCGGCGCGCTTGACATCGCAGTGGGACCGCGCTGGTACTCAACCTACGAGATGGCGTGCAACGCGATCACGGTCTATGTCGAGGGCGATCGGATCTCGGCGATCCCGTACAGCGGCACGACCGTGGGCGAACGCCGGCTCCTCGCGAATACCGGAGAGCTGAACACGAGCGAGAGCGCGGAACTCATCGACATTCTCCTCCACGAGCCTGAGCCCGCCAATATCGAGCGCGTCAGCGTCCTCCTCAAATCCGGCAAGAGTCCGCGCCACATCCTCGACGTCATACAGATCGCTGCAGCGGACGTGATCATTGCGACAGACAACGACCTCAACTTCTCCCTACCGCAGCATTGCTACGAGTACTGCAACACGCTCGGTTGGTTCTATGACAATTTCGAGCATCCGCAGCGGCTGAAGCTCCTCTACCTCGCCGCCTCCTACGTCAATCAAGCCGCTTTCCATCAGGCCCGTACGGGCGATCTTCGCGAGGCGCCGGTGAAGACGCCAGGCGGCGCCAGCCGGATGACGGGGGAACAGATCCTCGAGCGGCTCGAGACAGCCATTCTGGCACTTGATGGCAAACAAAGCGTCGCCTGGACCAAGGCATATCTTGAGAGCAATGCCCCCCGCTCGCGTCTCGTCGATCGCCTGGCACTGGTCGCCGCCAGTATCGGCAATGATCCGCACAATCAAGAGATTGCTCAGTGTCTCCTTGAGGACTACAGCAAAAACCCGGGGCCGGCCCGCGAGCGGCTCCTCCTTGCCTGCGCTCAACACACGGCGCGTCATCGCAAATACGGCGACTTCCTCGACGTCCGCCGCCGGTTCGATGCAGCGATGGGGCTGAATTAGGCGATTCCGGACGAAGCCCGCAAAAGTTTCTCGATACTCGGGGTCGGCGCGGACGCACCGTGAGGGATGCTGGCGTCCTGACATAAGTACAACCCGCTCGCAGGGATCGGCAAGGAGTCGGTCACGTCGAAGCCCTCGGCGAAATTCCCCTATGTCCCCGCTGCGGCATTAGGGCTTATGAGAATTCGCGAGGAGCGAGCGATCCTGATCGGGCGTCGCGTTAAACAAGCCAAATCGAAACTGCACGCGGCATAACTGCGATCGGTGGTCTCTCATGTCTGGAAGGGGTCAAGAACGGCTGTCGGCGTGATGTCTGCATAGCGTCTGCTTTCCCCAGAACCAGACTCTCGTCACGACATCGCAGTACGTCGCCGAAGTGCCAATTCCAGAAGTCGAACGGTTTCCTGCGTGGGAACCCTCAGCCCCTCCGGGGCGGAAACGGCAAGATCATCGACACGCGCTCGCGATAGCGGATATACGCCTCGCCGTGGAAGGAAATGAGGTCGCGTTCCTCCAACATTATCCCGATGAAGATATATCCGGTGGTGGCGATCGAGAACAGCAAGTGACCGGCCGTCATCTTCGGCGTTGACCAGAACGCCAGCAGAAAGCCGAAATAGATCGGATGACGGACGAATTTGTAGAACAGCGGTGTGCGGAAGCTCGGATGCTCGAACTTCTGCCCTCGCCAGTTCGCATACACCTGATGCAGGCCGAATAGCTCGAAGTGACTTATCAGAAGCGTGCTGATCAACACGGTGGCCCAGCCGATCCAAAAGATCGCCTGCAGAATCCAGCCCCCCACGGGATTACTCACCGTCCAGATGACGTTTGTGATGGGTCGCCACTGCCAAAATAGCAAAATGAGCGCGCAGGCCGAGAACAGGACATAGGTGCTTCGCTCCGCGACGCGTGGAACATACTGGGTCCACCAGCGCTTGAAGCCCTGCCGCGCCATCACGCTGTGCTGTACGGCAAAGACGCTGAGTAGAAGGATGTTGACCAGCAGCGATTCGCTCAGCGGGGCCGCGGCTCCGCTGTCTATCGATTTGGTCACAAATTCGTTGCCCACAAAACCGATGGCATAGAGGAACGTCAGAAAGAACACGACGTAACAGAGGCCGCCGTAAATGAGTCCGATCATGATCCACCCCCTCGGAGGATTGAGCCTGCGCAGTTCGGGTTTAGGACGCCCGATTACCCGCATCCGCGCCGTTTGCTGAGGCCTCATCATTCGAACGGGATCGATGGGCACAGGACCAAGCATAGCACGCCATCCGATCGCGCAGTGGGTCGCGAACGGCCGCCGGCGTGATGTCCGCGCAGAGTCCGCTTTTCCCGTCGTCAGCAGACTTCTGTTGGCACCACAGCAACGTCCGAGAAAGTGCCACAAGCCGTCATTCTCAGCGACCGAGTTGTCGCTACTGAACTGCCGCCATCGCCTTCGCCAATTCCCCTTGCAGCCGGCGCTGCTCATCCGCGCTTAGTTTCAGCGGTTCGAGAACTACGGCGAATTTCTTGAGCGTGCCGGTGAAGCGGAACGGCATCTTGGATTCGTACTCCTCGAGCACCGGGGTCCCCGTGTCCTCCCCGACGTCGAAAGTCTCGTCGAGGGAGAAGCGAATCGGTATCGTGTTTTCGATCCGCCCCTGCGCCACTTGCTTCTCGTCCACCAACAATGTCGCGGTCGCCGGTTTGCCGATGCCGCCGCCGTCATAAGCGAATTTGACGCGGATCACGTGATTGCCGGCTGTCAAAGGCTGGTCGGAACCCACGCGGTATTTGTGCTCGGGCTGATTTGAATATGCGTAGGCGAACATGGGCTTGCTGTCCTGCATCAGCAGGGCCCAGCCGCCGTAGCGGCCTCCGATCGTCGCCAAGACGCCGTTAGCGCCGCTGTCCGGAATGGTGACCTCGGCAGCGATGGTCCAAGATTTATTCTTGAAGTCCGGCGACGATCCCTCGGGGATGCGAATCATTCCGGGATAGTAAACGAATTCGTTTCGGCCTCGGGTGAGGCTTGGTCGGATCGCGGGGTCGGCTCGCTCCGCGAAGCTCGAATCGAGCGGGTACACGTTGTACTTCCGCGCCTCCACGTCGAACGCGGCCTGGAGCTCCTTGAGCTTCTCTGGATATTTGGCGACGAGATTGTTGGCTTGGCTGAAATCTTCGTTGATGTTGTAGAGCTCCCACTTGAAGTCGTCCGGGTTCGGATTGGCCCCGCTCGTTACCCACGGCAAACGAAGCGGCGTCGTGCTCGCCATCCAGCCATCCTTGTAGATCGCCCGGTTCCCGAACATCTCGAAGTACTGAGTCTTGTGGCGTTCCGGCGCCTGGGCATTGTCGAAGGTATAGACTAGGCTCACTCCGTCGAGCGGTTTCTGCTTCACGCCATCGAGCTCGGTCGGCGGCGTGATCTTCGCGGCCTCATAGATGGTCGGCACGATGTCGATCACGTGACAGAACTGAGTGCGTAAGCCGCCCTTGTCCTTGATGCGGGCCGGCCACGATATCGCCATGCCGTTGCGAGTGCCGCCGAAGTGCGATGCGATCTGCTTCGTCCATTGCATCGGCGCATCCATGGCGTGCGCCCAGCCGACGGGATAGTGGTTGTAGGTCCGCGGCCCTCCCAACTCATCGATCATCGAGAGCAGGAAGGGGATGCTTTCTTTGACGCTATTGGCGGCGGTACCGACTTCGTTGGTCGTACCCTGCAGGGTTCCTTCGGCGCTCGCGCCGTTGTCGCCCATCATGAAGATGATGAGCGTGTTGTCTATCTGGCCCGATTCCTCCACAGCGTCAAGCAGGCGGCCGATGTTGTAGTCAGCGTGCGAGAGGGCGCCCGCGTACACCTCCATCATGCGCGCATAGAGACGCTTCTGATCGGCCGAGAGGGAATCCCACGCAGGGATCTCCTCCGGGCGCTTGGTCAATTGGGTACCCTGCGGAACGACACCAAGTTTGATCTGCCGTCCCAGCGTTTCCTCCCGCACCTTGTCCCAGCCTTGGTCGAACTGGCCCTTGTACTTCGCGATCCAATCCTTGGGCGCGTGGTGCGGCGCATGGGCAGTGCCCGTTGCGTAGTAAAGCAGCCACGGCTTTTGCGGGGCGAGCGCATGCTGCATGCGCATCCACGTGATCGCGTTGTCGGCGAGATCGACGTCGAGGATGTAGTTGGGATTGCCCAAATAGGGCTCGATCGGTGTCATGTTCTCATAGAGCGCGGGGTGCCACTGATCGCTGTCGCCGCCGAGAAATCCGTAGAAATGCTCAAAGCCCAGGCCATTCGGCCACAGATCGAAGGGACCCGCTTGGCTCGACATCCAGTCCGGCACGTTGTGCATCTTGCCGAACCATGACGTGTTGTAGCCGTTTTCTCGCAAAACCTCGCCCACGGAACCAGCGCTCTTGGGAACGAGCGAATTGTAGCCGGGGAATCCGGTCGCGAACTCGGTGATGGAACCGCTCGCAACCGAGTGATGGTTTCGGCCCGTAATCAGGGCGGCGCGAGTTGGCGAACAGAGTGCGGTCGTATGATATCTGTTGTAGCGAAGCCCATGGTCGGCAATGCGCTGGAAGTTGGGGGTTTGAATTGGCCCGCCAAAGACGCTGGTCGCGCCGAACCCGACATCGTCCGTCAGGATTAAGAGAACGTTAGGCGCACCCGCGGGCGCCTCCACCCCCTTGGGGAAATCAGGTTTCGAACCCTTGAGCGTACGCTCGATCTTGCCGTGGAAGGGCGGTTCCGGTTTCGGCAGCACCGTATCCTGAGATGCCGCTCGTGCAGCACGCGAGAGCGCGGACGCGGCGATGAGCGAGGTGGAGGCAAGGAAGACCTCGCGCCGCCCAACACCACCCCTATCCGTAGAAGCGCCAGCTTTTGGGTCTTTTCCGGGTTTGCGTTTGCTCTGTTCGCTCATCGCTTCCTCCGTAGTGAAGTGCGCGTGCACGCGAACGTAGCAATTTGTCCCGTGCGAGCGCGTCGCGGCGGTTATCCGATGAAGGACCCCACTCCTATGGCGAGGGAACTAGAAGAGTACCGTCGAGCGGCAAGTGCGCGTGCGTGAAGCCTTCAGCGTTTTCGGGGTCACCGAGAGCGCGCGAAGTCCGCAAAAAAGGTCAGGTCTTTGCCCGCACCACGCAGCGGAATCCGATATGGCAAGTCGCAGTGTCGATCGGCTGCGCCATGCGCGCGGCCGGCCGATAGCGCCGGCAGTAGTTCGGCGCGCAGAGGAAAGAACCGCCCTTGATCACCCTCCGCGGGATCGACAGCGGGTCGCGCGGATCGTGGCTCGCCTCTCGCAGGCCGCCGCGCGGATTGACCGACCCACAACAGTCGTCGCCAGCTCGGGAATGTTCCTGATACCAGTCGATGGTCCATTCCCAGCAATTGCCGATCATGTCGAAGAGACCGTACCCATTGGGCGGATAGGAGCCCACCGCTGCGGTCGCGGCGCTTCCTCGGGGCGATAGATTCTGATGCGGGAATTCGCCGTGCCACGTATTGGCCATGGATTTCCCGCCTGGTTTCATCTCATTGCCCCAGGCGTATTCTGCACCGTCGAGACCGCCGCGTGCAGCAAACTCCCATTCCGCTTCGGTCGGCAACGATTTGCCGGCCCAGGTCGCATAGGCTTCGGCATCTTCGAAACTCACATGCACGACCGGATGATCCTCGATCGTTGCGATCGAACTTAGCGGGCCGCGGGGATGACGCCAGTCGGCACCGGGAACAAGCGCCCACCAATTATGGATATCGCGCATGTCAACGCGCTGCTTCGGCTGCTGGAACACGACCGAGGCAGGGACGAGCATCTCCGGTATGGCGCCGGGGTAATCTTCGGCTCGGGGAGCACGCTCGGCGAGCGTCACATACCCAGTCGCTGCGACGAAGCGAGCGAACTCCGCGTTGGTAACGGCGTAGCGGTTGATCCAGAAACCATCGACGGTGACACGATGAGAGGGCGCCTCTTCGCGATAGTGGTGGTCGGAACCCATGGCGAACGCACCGTCGGGAATCCACACCATGCCCGGAAGCGGCGCACAGTCGGCGGCGGCACCCGCGGCCGCTGGCATCGATGTCGACTGTTGCGTCAACGCATGTCTCCTTCCCCTTGGCAAACTTGCGTCCGGAACGTCAATGGGTCCTTCGCACTGAAAGACTTAGTTTCAGGGGTGGCGCGTGCAAGGCTCAACCCTGAATGTCCGTAGTGGGTCCACGAACGGTAGTCGGGCGGATGTTCGCTCTATGCCTGACTTTCCGCGGAGAGCAGATATTTGATGCGCGGCAGCGCCAGCACCGGATTCTCTGCCACAAGACGGAGAGCAAGGTACGAGCAGGACGTCGGGCGCCATTTTGCAACTGTGGCCCAATTCGTTGATGCGGTCCGGCAGTTTTGCAGAGCGGGAGGCCGTGCGGGCTTGATCGAGCGCGCTAGACGTGGGACTCTGACTCCGCCAGTCGAGGTTCGCATCCGAATTCCCAACCAATATTTTCTCGAACCAAGATCACCCGCTTACCTGCGTGAAAGGGCATTCAATGGCCTACGCAGCCCGCATCACACGCACCGGGATAGAGCACGCGATTGGATTACAAGCCGCCTGCTCCGGCTCAGCATGACTTTCTGATGCTGACCGGCTCCTCTATATCGATCCCGATCGTGCGCCGCCGGGCGCAACCTCAGCCGATTGCCGGACGCTTCGATCAGGCGGACGGTCGCTTCAATCGTCTTGTGATCTGAGACGGTTTATCGTTGGACCTTCGGCCCGCTTCCGATGAGATAGGTTGAACGCTCACCCACGGAGCAAAATATGAGATGGATTGTCTCGCTGACGATGCTGGTTGGTCTCTCTTGCTGCACGAGCGTTCCCCAACAAGCCCAAGGAGTCGGCCTCGGAATGCGTTCGTGTGAAGATTTCTCCAAGGCGCTCAAGGTGCAGCCAGCGCTTGCCGAAACGCTCTACTATGCGTGGGCGGAGGGATTCGTGAGCGGAATGAATTTCATGGCCCCAGCGGCCGAAACGACGCCCCTCGATCTGAAGAAAATTGACGCGGAATCGGCGAAGACCGACATCAAGTCATATTGCACCGCGTCTCCGCAGGCGCCTTATTACGACGCCGTCATTCCGATCTACAACCGGCTGCCGACAATTTCAAAGCCGCCGCAGGCTGCGCCGGCTGAGACAGCCCCAACCGCACCCGCACCGCCCGGGAGCGGATGACATCATCCGTGTGTGACAGCGTCACGTGTCGGATCCTGACCGCTCTCCCGCCTCGTATTGAACGCGCATAAGGAAATCACATGTGAGCATCCCGGCAATTCTCGTCTTCGCGGCTGCTGCCGGAATTGCGATGGCATCTCCCGGACCCGCCATCGCGGCGTTGCTCGCGCGCGTGATCGGAGGCGGAGGTCGGGCTGGCGGCGTTTTTGGGTTCTGCGCCGGACTCACTCTTGGCGATGTAGTCTGGTTCACGACAGCGATGTTCGGCTTGGCGGCGCTGATGGAAGCTGCGCAACCCTTGTTTGCCGCCTTGAAATATATGGGCGCCGTTTATCTCCTTTGGCTCGCCTGGAACCTCTGGACCGCCCCGGCTACATCGCCGGAGGTCGCGAAAAGCATGGTGACCGCGAGAGTGTGGCGCGGCTTTGCGGGCGGCCTTGCGCTCGCCCTCGGCAATCCCAAGACCATGGTGTTCTATCTTGCCCTCGCACCGATGCTGGTCGATCCCCAGCGTCTTACGATTGGCGACTATCTTGTTCTGGTTGCACTGCTGGTCGCTCTGAGCGCGAGTGTACTTTCGATTTACGTTGCGGCGGCCTTCAGGGCACGCCGTGTGCTGCGCAGTCCTCGCGCAGTTCGGTTTGCCAACCGCGCGGCTGGAACGATGATGGCTGGCGCTGCGGTTGCTGTGGCGTCGCGTTGAGAAATCATAATTTGGGAGGCTCGAGCGCGGTGCCGAGGAGCATTGCTCTGAATGCTTCGCGACACACCCGCTTAGTAGCGATGGTCTCGGCCTTCGTAGTGATCTTGCACGTTGGTGCGTTCCACCCTTGACCGGCTCAGCGCAACACGGAATTATAAAGGAAACAAAAGAAGAACACGAGGCAATGGTGGCGTCAGATCGTCTACCGCCGCGCTATGCGATCCGGCTGGAGGACTTGCGCCGCTGGCATCGTATCGTCGTGCGCTGCAGCTGCGGGCACGCCGGCGTGCTTCCTCCCGCGCGGCTCAAGTTCGGGCGCGCACCCTATACCAAGCTCAAGGAACTTGAGGCGCGGTTCACTTGTCAGCGATGCGGCGCGCGCGGAGATCACACAGTGACGATTGAGAGCGTGCCGCGAGATTAGAAATGAGACGGCGCGGGGTCGGGGTTCCCACGCGCGCAGCAGTCGCCGACGATCGACACACATTCAGCGGCGCGGCGGCATCTGCGACGGTTATGATTGGGGCAACGTTCGAACTCGGTTCTTTAGCGCCGTCCTATTCGATGCCGGCCGTTTTCACGTCCCTCTTCGACGTCTCCACCCCCGCAACGCAACCAACCCAAAGGCAGGAAGCAATATCGCCAGCGACGATGGCTCGGGCACGTGCATCGCACGGGATCAGCTCGAATTCGCTCATGCCGGGGATACCATTGTTCGCCGGCACGTCGATGACTTTAAAGCAGCTGCCCTCGTTCGCGCGGGCGCCGGTGACGAAAAGCAGTGCCACCGTCATCGCTGCGATGATTCCGCAGTATTTCATGGCGTCATGCCACTCGGCCTTAGACAGCTTGCCCTTTGTCTAGACCACAACTTGGCGGTTCAAGCTGTCAAATCCACCACGGCGGCCTGAAGGCCGGCGCGAGCCCGTAGAGCGTGTGCCGCGCGAGATCGGAAAGGCGAAGCGGCGTGCACTGCCGCCTCCCGACGAATATTTTTATCGACGCGTCGAGTTCTTTTACAAATTAAGGACAGAAATACTGCTGCTTTAATTTTCCAACTTACTTAAATTATTTCGATGCCGCTCTGAATCAGGCACAGAAGAAGCGGAGAAAGACCCCAATGCTCACTTTCTTGGGTGCGTTCGTCGTTCTCACACTTTTTGCCGTCGCCTTCGCTAGGGACGGCTATTAAGCGGCGCCTGCCTGAGCGCCGCTTCCCAAACAGGCCACATCGTATTCACGGGCTCGCCTTCAGCAGGAACTTGCCGCGTCGGTTGAGAGTGAAAGTCCTCCGCAGCGGGCACGCGAGGGGTTTATGAAGATGAACCAGTTTAGAGGTCCTCGCTTGCGCGGATACGGGTCGTGTGCTGTTGTTCCCGGCACGCGGCAGAGGGGGCAGCGACTTGACACTGTCGTATCGGTTCTTGAGTGGCCGACGAGGGATCGCGTACACCGTCTCAGGCCGTCTGACGCGGACGGAATTTAACAGCGCTTATACCAGCGTGCTTTTGCCGAGTTTCGCGGGTGCGCCCCTGTTCTACGTATTTTTCGAATTCGGGGATGACGTGTCGCAAGTGGAAATCCCCACCGATGAATTGCGCGCGATGGCGGCCGTCGTCACCAAAACCTCTCGTCACAAGTCCTTCAGACGTGTCACGGCTATCTACGCGAAGAACGACGAGCCATTCGCGCGCTCACGGGAATGGCGGGGTTTTGTGGCCCAGATCGCGGAGGTTGAGGTTTTTCGTGAACGATTGGAAGCGCTGAACTGGTTACGCAAGCGCGTCGCCGAGAAGTTCAACATTCCGATAGAGCATTGAGACGCGCGCGGAGCGGGCGGCGCGCGGTTGCCGGCAGCGTGCCACTGACTTATTGCGCGAGTGAGAGTGCGTCGATGCCAGTCATGACGGCCCCGCGGACACCTCAGGTCGAAAATTTAGAGTCACCGGAACATGTTTCAGCGACGCGGCGTGCATTGCGCAAATTTCGTCTGGTCGGAGCTCTTAATTGTCAGCTTCCAAGTAGAACGATCGAGACTAAATTGAGTTCCAGAATCGCTCCATTCTATCGCGCGGTCGTAAATCGTTGCTGGAAATTCACCGTCGCTGTCTTTGACGAATCCCTTGTCATACTCGATGGTCAATGAGCCATCGCTGCATATCAACTCCAGATCCTGGCGAGCCTGACTCCGCGATGGCACGAGAACGGCGACCAGCGCCGCGGCATTGACGAGGCCTAGATGAAGCAACCGGCCTTTCATTTTGCCATCCCTATGATAGTGGGCCCTTCAACAAGGGCAGCTTCTCCCTAAGGGGCAAGGAGCGCAATGAGATTGCCCAGCCCTGTTCGCGCTGTGGCAATGGGCCAGAGCACGGTATTCACGCCCAAAGCACGAGTGAACCGCATCACAAAGTCGCGACGTCGCGGGCTCATCGGGATTGTTCCGCAGCTTGCCCCTTGGGATCGATTTGCACGGTCGCCGTCATCCCCGCCACCAGCGTTACACCAGGCGGAACCCGGTCGATGTGAATTCGGACCGGTATGCGCTGTGCCAGCCGAACCCAGGTGTAGATCGGATTCACGGTCGCAAGCCCCTGATCACTCGGTTGCGCATTGGAGACACTGATGCCGCGTGCAACGCTGTCCACATGCCCGTGCAGCACATCGCGGTAACCCATCAGCTTGATCGTCGCCGGGTCGCCCTCCTGGATCGCATGAAGATTTGTTTCCTCGAAGTAGCCGTCGATCCAGAATGAATCGGAATCGACGAGAGAAATCTCGTTCCGCCCCACCGTCGCGTAGTCTCCGAGCTGCGCCAAAAGATTGGTGATAAAACCGTTCACGGGCGAAACGATCTGCGTCCGAGCGAGATTGACTCGTGCCTGGTTGAGCTGGGCGTTGGCCTGCTGCCGTTGCGCCTCGGCGGCCAGCGCGCTGGATTCATAGGTTTGCTGCTCCTCGACGGAGATCGCGAGGTCGGAAAGCTTCATGCGCCGCTGTGCCTCCCTTTCGGCGTTTTGCGCGTTTGCCTCCGCCTGCTGCACGGCTGCCTCAGCCAGGCTGACCGCGATCTTGTAGTCGGTCGGGTCGATCACCATCAGAACGTCGCCTTTGTGCACAAACTGGTTGTCGGCGACGTGCAGCTCGACGATGCGCCCCGCCACCTCGGGCGCGATCGTCACCACATAGGCCCGCACCGTGCCGTCGCGAGTCCATGGTGCCGCCATGTAGGTATCCCACATCGCCCAGCCGAAGACGACGGCGGCAGCTACAGCAGCGAAAGTGATGGCGATGGGCAGTATCCGCGCGCGGCGCCCTTTCGCCTGAGCGATGCCTTGGTCCGAGATCCGCGTCGCCGGCGCGGAGGTCGGCAAATCAATCGATCGCTTATCTGGGACATCCGGCATGGCGTGTCCTACCCCCTGGCGACAAGGAGCACAATCGATGAAAGGACAATGATGTAGACGGCAGAGCGAAACAATGCCGGGTGCCAAACAAATCTGAGCAAACGGAAGCGCGCAGCGCCCCGGTCGAGCCCCATCGTGATAACCCAGGCGGCAACCATCATCACAAATATTGGCGCCACATAGACGCCGAACAGGTCGACTTCGGTGAACCTCATCCGCTCGCCCCCGCGAAGTACTCGGCATGCTGAGCAAGCGCCTCGGATATCGAATGTATTAGGCCACGAAAGCGAAGCGTCGCGGGCGTGGTGGCGGCGCGCTCGGTTATCAATCGATCCGCTTCGTCAAGCTCAGCTGCAGCGGTTCGATTGTCACCTCGCGCGAAGGCGCTGAACACGTCCTCCAGGTCGATATTCGAAGCAAATCGACGGGCGATCCGGCGAAGTTGGATCATCGCGGAGCCAACCGACAGCGCCGTCAGAAGCTGCGCCCGCTGCAGTGGGCTCGCTTCTTCGGGTAAGGACGCAAGCCTGCCATAGACGAGACTCTGCCAATCCTCCACCGTCCGCGCCACACCGCCCGCGGCGAGACGACGCAAATCGTCCAGCGTCAGTGCGAGCAACCGACGCGTCCGTACCGCGGCGGAAAGCGGCGGAAATAGGCGAAAGGAGAACGCGCCAACGGCGCTCCCCGCGACCAAAGCCAAGCCGGAATTATAGAACTGCACTGTGTCGTAACTCATCTGGTTCTCTGGCATGAGCAGCGGAATTAAATTGGCGCTCATGGCTAGAAACATTCCCGACCGCCACGGCTGCGCGACGAGAGCGCCTATTGGAACCAGATATAACCCGATGGCGATGCTTAAACCAAAAAAGCTCTGCAGTTGGGGCAGTACGGAGAACTCGATGATGGCGGCCAAGATCAGCGCGAATACATTGCCCAGAGCGAAATTCCAAGCGCCGTCGTAAGCGGCCTCCGCCCGTGGCGCAAAGATGATCGTCACCACGGACACCCACACAAGCGCGAGGGCACCGTTCGGCCAAGCGGTCACGATCCAGAACAGTGACGCGGCTGCGATCGCGAGAATGGCGCGGAGACCGTTGATCGCCGAGGGAAGCCAGTCGGGCACGCGCAGACGGACCCGACGCGAGCGACGCCCCGGACGAGCGGGATCGTCAACAAGCAGCGCCATTCCCTCGAGAGTATACGAAATGCTGGACAACACCTCCGCGGTCTCGATCGCGATGTGCCGGAGCGACGGCGTTTCGGCAGGCAGGGCCATGAGTCGTCGCACCGCCGCATCGCAGGCCCGACGCAAACCGATAGGAGCCACCATCCATCGGTTCCGCGTACCGTCCTCCGGCCTCGGGTGTAGCTCCATCGGTATGTGTTGCAGGACGAGTGCCGCTTCCTCCTTCGCCTGATCTTCCGGCATTCGCGAGAACAGCACGGCTATCTCCCGCCAGCCGACCATGGCAGAAAAGAGTCCGTCGCTGGCGTCCTGGAGTGTCGACGAATGATAGCGAAGTCGCGACGATTCTCCGAGAGCCTCATCGATCTGTGGGTCGAGCGCAATGATGCGGCGAAGAAAATCTCGACGAACCGCCTGCGTCGCAGAGAATTGCGATCCGGCCGATGCTATTGTTGCGATGAACCCGTTTGTAATCTGTTTCGCAAGCGATCCCAAGGCACTGGCAAGGCGCCGTGGGGCCCCGCCGAGATCCGTTCCGGCAAGGACAATTCCAGCGCTGACGATACCGATGAGTATTTCCGTGGCGCGGGTGATCGCCAGCGAGAAGGCGTCGCCATTCAATCCACCAACCGCCCCAAGTTGATCGCTCGCTATGATGAACGCGGTAAAGCCCGCAAGCGCTGCCGCATAGGCGGCGAAATTACGCAAGAGCGTGGCGACACAGGCGCACGCTCCGCCCCAAAGAGCGAGCGCCACGAGAAATGCGCCGCGGTCCTGGGGGAACCAGGCGGTGAGGGCGACGATCGCCGCGGCGCCCACCAGCGTTCCGACCATACGGTACCAACCCTTGCGCAATGAAGCGCCAAGGTGCGGCTGGCACATGATCGCCGCCGAGGTGCCAGCCCAGTAGGCATTGTCGAGCTCGAGCTGGAAAGCGATGTAGAGCGCAAGAACGACGGAGATCCAAAGCCGGAAGCCGAAGAGCAGCGGCTGAACTGTCTTTTGCAACGCGTCGGCGAGACTGGGCGAGCTCACCCACCTCCGCCATGCCGTGATATCAGATGCCGCTTCCATTGGGATGCTCGTCCCGGTCATGTCGACGAAGGAACGCTTTTGGCGATCGCTCTAACCTGTTCACGTAATATCTAGTTCCCCCTCGCTAGACTGCTAATGCGATTTTTTCCATTCGGTCCAAATATCCTTCAGCACGTTCTCGCCGGCGATCTCGACCCTGTAGACGCCAAAGGACTTCGTTCCCCGCAGGATGAAGTCGTAGGACTGGCCGTCGCGCAAGTCGACGTAGCTGACGGCAGCTCTCCCCCTGATCGTTTTTGCGGCGTAGCTCCGCGCGCACACCGTAAAGAGCGGATCGATGGTGAGCACGTAGGCACCGTCAGCGGACGAGCTGGGCTGAAGCTGCGAACTCGTCTGATCGATGAGTCTCGCGCGATAGATCTCCGTGACCGCATAGCGCATGCCCGCATCGGTCATCATGCCGGTCGGCGGATAGCTGGAATCGTTGAAGTCGAGGACTTGCGAGGCAATCGTGCAGAAATACCGCTCGGGGCGAGCGTCGGGTGGCACCAGACGGTAGTAGAGGATGAGGCGATCGTTCGGTTCCGCTGCCGAAACGGGCACCGGCACCTGATGGAGGAGCATGACGACTACGATTGCGACGGCCAAAACGATGCTGCGTCGGTGATTCATTCGAGCGCTCCTCCCGTCAATTCGGAATCAATGCTACGCGCTCACGCCATTTGCACGCACCGTGATTGCCGGCCGGTACCCAATTTACCTGTTGAACATCCCGGCGCCGGACGAATTTTGCGGTGTTCATATTGTCGGATGTCCTTTTATATTATGAAAACCACTTTCGCGCGCAAGCCCGCGAGCCGGGCAAGGAGCAAGCATGCCGAAGATGAAAGGTGCCGAGCTCATCACCGAATACCTGATCGCCAACAAGATTCCCTACGTCTTCGGCATTTGCGGCCATGGCAACGTCGGGATGCTGGACCCGCTCTACGAGGCGCGCGACCGCATCGCTTTGGTCTCGCCGCGCCACGAGCAGGTCGCGGCCCACATGGCGGACGCCTATTTCCGCGTCAGGCACGAGCCTGTCGCCACCCTCACGTCGTGCGGGCCGGGGTCGTGCAACATCATCATGCCATTGGCGACGGCGCTGACGGATTCCTCGGCGGTGTTTGCCATCACAGCGAACGTGCCGACGTCCCAGTTCAACCGCAGCCCCTTTCAGGAGATCAATCGTCATTTCCAGGCGGATTTTGTGAACATCGTGCGGCCGGTGGTGAAGCGCAGCTTCCAGCCGACCCGCGTCGACATGCTGCCGCTGGCGCTTCGGCAGGCGATGACAACGATGCTCTCCGGCCGCCCCGGCCCGGTCAATGTCGATGTCCCCTTCAACGTCTTCCAAGAGGAAGATGAGGTCGAGATGCCGCCGCCCGCGCCGCGCTTCAATACACAACGCAGCGGCGCTTCCCCGGAAGAAGTCTCGCAAGCGCTCGACATGATCCTCCGCGCGCGACGCCCGGTCCTCTTTATCGGCCATGGCGTAACGCTTTCGGAGGCCAGCCGGGAATTGACTGAGTTCGCGCGGAAACTCGCGATTCCCGTGATCTCCTCGCCCAACGGTATGGGGTCCTTCGACATGAACGACCCGCTTTCGCTGGGCTTCATCGGCCGCAACGGCGCATTCCCGGCAAACGAAGCGGGGCGGCGCTCCGACTTGGTGATTGCGCTCGGCGCACGCTTCGACGATCGATCGGCGTCATCATGGATTCCCGGATATTCCTGGAATTTCCCGGCCACCAAGTTGATCCACGTGGACCTGGATCCGGCCGAGCTTGGCCGCAACTATCCGCCCGATCTCGGCATCCTCGCCGATGCGCGCACGTTTCTTCGCCAACTGCTCGCGGAGGTCGAGCGGGTGGGCAAACAGGCCGGCACCACCAGAGCATGGCTCGCCGACATCGCCGATTGGCGGGCGGCGTGGGACAAGTTCATCAAACCCAATTTCGACATTCACGCCTCGCCGCTGCGGCCGGAGCGCGTGGTGGCGGATTGTCAGGCTGTGTTGCCGGAAGACGCGATTCTCGCCTGCGATGTCGGCGTCAATCACAACTGGTACATGCAGTTCTGGCGCGCGCGGAAGCCGCAGACCATGCTCAACTCCTGGGGCTTCTCGGGAATGGGCTTCGGCACCGCCGGCGCGCTCGGCGCCAAGCTCGCGGCACCCGACAAGCCCGTGGTCGCGATCGCCGGCGACGGGTGCTTCACGATGGTGCCGCACGTGCTCTGCACGGCCGTCGAATACGACATTCCCGTGGTCTGGGTGATCTGGAACAATTTCGGATGGGTTTCGATCCGGGACATTCAGCTCGGCATGTTCGGCGGACGCGAGCACGGCACCATGTTCCATCAAGGCGACAACAAAAAGCCGTACAATCCGGACTTCACCCTGCTCGCGAAGTCCTGCGGCGTCAATGCGCTCACCGTGACCAAGTCGGAAGATTTCAAAGGGGCGCTGGAGCACGCGGTTAAATCCAACAGGCCATGCGTGCTCGACGTGCACGTCGATGCCGAGATCCGCCCGCCGGCGACGGGCGCCTGGGAGTTGCCACCCACCCCCCATAAAGAACCCGTATTCGGTCAGCGCTGGCTGCCCGAGCGGGCGAAGTGAGGTGCGTCATGCCCGGCGACGATCGCAAGGCTTCGATCAAGAACATCGCGGAAACCCCGTGGCGGCAATTTCCCAATCACCACGGCGGCGCGCTCTCCAAGCCTTTGGTGATGCCGGAAACAATGGGGTCGAAGCATCTCGACTACCGCATCTCGATGTATCAGCCGATGGCTTATGTCCAGCGCCACAGCCACCGGGTTCAGGAGCAAATCTATCACGTCCTCGAAGGCGAGGGATTGATGGAGATTGGCGACAAAACCCGGGTCGTGCGCCGGCATGATGTCATCTACCTGCCGCCGGGCGTCCCGCACTCGATCAGCAACACCGGCCTTGTGGACCTCGTCTTCATCGTCGCGACGTCGCCAGTCGACGACGAGGAGCCGCGTTAACCCGAACAGGATCGGAGATCGCGGCTTGAAAATAGGCGCAAAGCGAGTGTCGCTTGCCGCACGAGCGTCCAGACCGATTGCGCGCCTTGTCGCGAGCCAATCTTACGAAATCGATGACGATATCGGTGATCGCCCGCGCGGCGGCGTTCAATCGATCGAGCGCGCCTTTGCCATCATAGAAGAAGTCGCTCGCAACCGAGACGGCATCGGGCTCGCCGATCTCAGCAAGCGGGTTGGTCTGCACAACAGCACGACGTTCCATCTGGTCAAGACCATGGTGGCCCTTGGCTACCTCCGGCAAATCAAGGAGAGCAAACGCTATCGCATCGGCCGACCGTTGTTCGCCTTGGCCGCGAGCGCGCTCGATGAAGTGGAAATGGTCAGCCTGGCGATGCCGGTGCTCGACGATCTCACGCGGCAGATCGGCGAGAGCAGCCACTTTGCCGTGCGCATGAGCGATGCGGTCATGGTGCTGGCGCGGACGCCGGGTCCTGGTGCGTTTCAGCTTACCGAGCGGGTCGGCATCGTACGCCCCGCTTATTGCACGGCGCTCGGCAAGGTAATTCTTGCCGCTCTACGGCCGGATCAGCTTGCCCGCTATATCGAGCGAGTCGAGTTGAAGCCGCTGACTTCGAGGACGATCATCGACCCGCGCCGGCTGCGGCGAGATCGATGAGGTGAGGCGCGCCGGCATCGGCTTCGACGATCGAGAGTTCAATGCCGAGGTGCGCTGCGCCGCGATGCCCGTGCTTGACTTCAGCGGGCGGGTCGCCGGAGCGGTCGGCATCTCGGCTCCGGCATGGCGGCTGTCGATTCAAGCCCTGCAGAACCATGGTCATAGGCTCGAAGTCTCGGCGCAGCGCCTCTCCGAGGCTTTCGGCGCCGCTCCGACGGCGAAGTCCAAGCGCCCGGGGTTGTGAAATCTTCGTGCATCGCGCGGCACTCGGTACATTATTGCGGCTTCATCTCGGAGGGTCCCCATGATCAAGGCATCCGCCAACATCGTGCTGCCGACATCGATCATCGGCTCGCTCCCTCGCCCCGCCTGGTACGACGCGGTGCTGGGACGGCAGAGCTTTCGCGAGGCGATGATGAACGCGCGCTACCGCGAGCAGTACGAAGATGCGGTATCCGTGCACTTGCGAGCGCAGGAGACCGCGGGTCTCGACATTTGCACCGACGGCGACGCGCATTTCGACGATCAGGTCGGCGGGATGAGCTGGCAGAGCTATCCGCTCACTCACATGGCGGGGCTCTCGGCGACGGCCGAGCCTTCGGTCTACAACGTCGCGGCCGCCGCGCATCCGCGTGGCCACATTCTGCACGATTTTCTGGAAGCACGGGTGCTGCCGCGGGTCGTGGGACCGCTGGGCCGCGGCGATCTGCAGTACGCCGACATGTGGAAGGTGGCGCAGCGGCTCACGAGGAAGCCGGTCAAATTCGGCACTATCCTTCCGGAGCTGCTCGCGGCCTCGGTTTCCGATGACCACTACAAAGACCCCGTGGAGCGGACCTGGGCATTCAGCAACGCGCTCAACGAGGAATTGGCCGAGCTCGCCGAAGCCGGCTGCCCCGTCGTGCAACTGGAAGAGCCGCAGATTCACATGGTACCCGCGCGCGGCAAGACCTTCGGCAAACTGGGCCCCGCCGAGCTCGCCGATATCTTCAACAACACAGTGAAGGGGCTTCGCGCGAAAACCGAGGTCTGGTGCCACACCTGCTGGGGCAATCCCTCGCAGCAGCGCATCTTCAAGGAAATCCAGAGCTACCAGCCGACGCTCGAAGCGCTGAACCGGCTCGATTGCGACGCCATCACCTTCGAGACCTGCTCCTCCGGCACCGGCGACTTGAAGGCGATCGGGGAAGTGATCCGCGACAAAAAGGTCGTGATTGGCGTCATCGACCACCACACGCTCCAGGTCGAGCGGCCGGATCAGGTGGCGGCGCTGATCCGCGAAGCCCTCAAGCACATTCCGCCGGAGCGGCTGATCATCTCCTCCGATTGCGGCATGGGACGCGAGGGCATGAGCCGCCGCCATGCGACCTACAAAATGGTGGCGATGGTGCTGGGCACCAACATCGTGCGCAGGGAGCTGGGCCTGCCGGAAGCAGCATGCCTCGCGGCGGACGCGCGCTACTCGCTGGTGCCGGGGTGAAGTGACGGACCGCACTTACGGTGCGCCCGGCGCGTCGGCCCTCACCCCTTGGTCACCTTCCCCGCCGTATCGGCGCCGAGCACCGCCTCGATCCTCGCCTTGTCCACCTTGATCTCGACCCCCGCGCGCTCCTGCTGCAGCAGCATCGCAATTCGGGAATCGCGGTCGGCCCAGCCGCGGTTCATCGCCTCGGTCAATTCCTCGAGCGCCAAGCCCGCGATCCGCATGGGCACCTTCAGCTCGCGACCGAGCAGGGTCGCCAGCGACACATCCTTGTGCGCAAGCCTGAGCGCAAAGGACGGCGGATCGTAGGTCCCCGGCAGGAACTGATCGACCAGGCCGTCGAAGGTACGCCGCCGTCCGCCCGCGCCCTGGCGCACCGCCTCGAAGAGCGCGAGCGGCTCGACACCGGCCTTGACGCCGAGGGTAAAGACCTCGGCAAGCGCCGCTTGCACGGCGTAACCCGCGCAGTTGTGCACAAGCTTGGCGACCGAGCCCGCGCCGATCAGGCCAATGTAGCGGGCCTGGTCGCCCATGGCATCGAGCAGGGCTTTGTACTTGTCGAAAACCGCGCGTTCGCCGCCGACCCAGATCGCAAGCTTGCCGCTCTTGGCGCCCCGCGGTCCGCCGCTGACCGGCGCATCCAGCATGTGCGCCTTGCGCTCGACGAAAGTCGCATGCAGGCGACGCACCACGGTCGGCGAATTGGTAGAGAGATCGAAGAACGCGCCATTGGGCCGCATTCCCGCAAGCAAGCCGTCGGGCCCCAGCGCCACTGCCTCGACCTCGGGCGGTCCCGGCAGCGAGGCGAAAACCACTTCCGCCTCCGCGGCAACCGCTTTGGGTGTCGGCGCCCAGATGGCGCCAGCCTTCAGAAACGGCTCCGCCGCCGCAGGCCGCACGTCGTTGACCACCAGGCGATACCCGGCCTTCTGAAGATTGGCGGCCATGCCGGCTCCCATGGTGCCGACGCCGATGAATCCCACTTGCATGGTTTCCCTCCGTTGTTTCTTCCGGTCTTGCGTCGCCGCTTTTCTAGCGGCTCTCGTGATGCGGCACGTCGACCAAGCGACGCGTGCCCGCGGCGACGTCGTAAATGTGAAAGGAGTTCATGTTCCGGCCATAGAGGTGGAGACTGACGCAAGTCTCGCGCTCCCTCGGCACTCCCGTCATATGGATGTGATCGGGATTGGGCACGAAGCTCGAAACCGCGCCGGGATTGAGCAAGATCACGCCACCGCGTTTGAGGCGAATCCCGGTGTTCGCGGTGATCTCGCCCGACGCGGACATATAGCTGCGCTCCTCCAGCACGCCTTGGACGACGCCGACCACGCCCCAGCAGCCGTGATCGTGCACCGGCGTCCATTGCCCCGGAAGCCACACCAGCGCGAACAGCGAAAGATTACCGCTGGGCGCGATGTGGATGGCGTTGCGGGCATAGTGATCGGGCTCGCTGTGGAAATGTTCGGCGGACAGAAACTCGCCGGCGCTCGCGACCAGGCGCTGCATCAAGGGCGCCACGGCGGTCACTCGATCGGCTGCGCCATCCACCTCGGCAACAATCGACTCACAATACGCGACAAAGCCCGTCACGGATTTATGCATTACCGGTCTCCCGCCCCCGCGTCTCAGTTTTCCCGGATCACCGGATTGCGCAGCACGCCGACGCCCGAAATCTCCACCTCCACCACGTCGCCATGCTTGATGTTGGAGGGTTCGCCGTCGGTCCCCATCCACACGACGTCACCGGGATAAAGCGTCAAGTATCGGCTCATCGCCGAGAGATATGTCGCGATCCCAAACAGCATGTGATTGGTCGAGAATCGGATCATCTCGCGGCCATTGACCCGCACGATGGTAACGAGCTTATCGAGATCGACATCGGTCTCGATCCAGGGACCCATGGGCTTGAAGGTGTCGGTGTTCTTCGCGCGCCAGAGCGTGCGGTCGTTACCCTGCCAACTACGCTCGCTCACGTCGTTGCCGATGGTGTAGCCAAAGACGCAGGAGAGCGCGTTCGCTTCGGTCAGATGCTTCGCCTGCTTGCCGATGACCACCACCAGCTCGCCCTCGTATTGCACCTTCTCGCCGGCGTCGCGCGGGATCACGATCGGCTCGTCATGGGCGATCAGCGCATTATTCGCGCGATACCCGATATCGGGTGCGGTCGGCGCCTTGAAAGTCGTGCCCGTCGCCGTGGACGCACCCTTCAGGTGGCCCACATAGTTGAGTCCGCACGCGTAGAAGGTGCGCGGCATCACCGGCGGCAACAGCTTGATTGAGGCGAGCGGAACGCGCACGCCAGCCTTCTCCCAGCGTCCGAAGGGTGAGCCGCCCACCGGCTGCACGACCTCCCCCTCGAGGATGCCGAAACTCTCGCCGCCGTTCCGCTCGAACCTGATCCAGCGCATGACATGGGTCTCCCGATGATCGGTCCGGCGCATCTTCGCATGGAGCGACCGGATACTGAAGTTATTGTGGATGATGACGGAAAGCATGTGAGAAATGGATCGCGCTTGCGGCAAGGCCGCGGCGCGCGCAAGCTGAGCAACAAGCCAACACCGACAGGAAGCGGGAGGAAAGCATGGGCAAGAAGATCGCAATCGTCGGAACCGGCGCGGTCGGCGGCTATGCCGGCGCACATATGGCGAAGGCCGGCGAGGAAGTGGTCTTCCTCGACCCGTGGCCCGAGCATGTGGAACGGATGCGCAGCCACGGGCTACGCGTGACCCACGCCAAGGAAGTTCCCGAATTCACCGTGCCGGTCCGCGCGCTCCATTTGACCGACGCGCAACAGCTCAGCAAGGAGAAGCCGATCGACATCGCCTTTGTCTGCACGAAATCCTATGACACCGCGTGGGCGACGATGCTGATTCGGCAATATCTGGCGGCGGATGGCTACGTGGTGTCGCTGCAGAATTGCATGAACGAGGAGACGATCGCGGGGATCGTCGGCTGGGGCAAGACGCTCGGCTGCATTGCAAGCCTCATCACCGTGAATTTGTTCGAGCCCGGCCACGTGAATCGCGGCGCCGGCAAGGGCGGCACTCATCACACGGTTTTCCGCACGGGCGAAGTACATGGCCGCATCACCGATCGCGCGCACGAAGTTGCGCGCCTGGTGGGCTACGCCGACAGCGCGAAGGTCACAGCCAATCTCTGGGGCGAGCGTTGGTCGAAGTTGGTCGCCAACGTGATGGCGAACGGGCTTTCTGCCTGCACCGGGCTTGCGGGCGGCGAGATGCTGGAGAGCGAACCGGTCCGTCGCTTCCAGACCCGGCTCGGCAGCGAGGCTATCCGCGTCGGCCAGGCGCTCGGCTATGAGCTCGAGGAGATCCTCCACGTTCCGGCCGAGACGATCGCCCGCGCGGGCGAAGGCGACGCCGCGGCGACGCGAGCGCTCGACGAGCAGCGCTTCAAGGACAGGGGCCGCACCGCTCCGGGGCAGCGCCCTTCCATGGGACAAGACATGATGAAGGGCCGACGCACGGAGATCGAGTTCCTGAACGGCTTCGTCGTGCGCGAAGGCCAAAAGGTCAGGATCGAATGCCGCGCCAACGCCGTGCTCACCGACATCGTCAAACGCGTCGAGCGCGGCGAGCTGAAGCCCGACCCGCGACACATCACCGAGCTGCGGCTGAATTGAGGGATCGAAGCCTCAGACGTTGCGCGCCAGCATCGTCTCGGAGCAGATAAACCCCCAGGTGAGATTGGGACCGATCGTGGTGCCCGGCCCGACCGCGCGCGTTCCGATCGGGTTCGCCATCGCGAGACCTGCCGCGAAGAGCCCGGAGATCACGCTGCCGTCGGGCCTGAGCACCTGACCCTTCGCGTCGGTCCGCGCACCGCCCTTGGTCCCGAGAATGGAGCGGTTGAGCGGCACCGCGTAAAACGGCGCCTGCTCCACGGTGCCCAGCGCCGCGCCGGGTGTTCCGGCCTTGAAGCTCTCCCAGGCACCCTCGCCCCGATGGAAATCGAGATCGCGTCCACCGGCGCAGAACGAATTAAAACGGGCAACCGTTTCGGCGAGGGCATCGGAAGGCACACCAATGCGGCTTGCAAGCTCGGCGAGCGTGGGGGCGCGGATCAGCCAGGCCCGGTCCTTGCGCGCATACCAGCGAAAAACCAGCGAACGCGCGGGAAAGCGGCGATCCGCGATCACCCAGACCGGGAGATGCGCGGGCGCGCCGGTTTCGGGATCGCGCTCGTCGATCTTCACGCCGATATTGAAATCGTATTCGCTGACGAAGCGCCGTCCGTGGCGATCGACCACGATCGCGTGCGGCTCCGCTTGAAAGACCACGGGCAAAGCATGCAGATGCCCTTCGTACCGCGTGGGAAGCGTCGGGTAGATGTTCGCCTGATCGAGGCGCGCGAGCTTGGCCCCGACGGTCAATGCCATACGCTGGCCGTCGCCCTCGTTGGTGCGGGGACTCCCGATCCGATCGAGCGGTCCCGGAAAATTCCGCTCGCGCATTTTCTGGGACCACTCAAAACCGCCGCTCGCGAGTACGACGCCGCGCGACGCTCTGTATGAGATTTTGCGGCCCTCCCGCTCCACCACGAGCCCTACGATTCCGCCATCCCGCGGATCGACCGTGAGCTCCACCACTCGAGCCGAGGTCTCGATGCGGCAACCATGATCGAGGCATCCCCGCAGCAAGCCGGTGATGAGTGCATTTCCCTGTCCGCGGCTGTCGGTGAGCAGGCGCCAAAGCAATTGTGGCACCAGGCGGAGCACCGCCGAGATCGGTCGATGATAAGCGTCGAAGTCGTAGACTTCCGGATAGCTGAAGAGGTGCGGCAGGGTCGAGCGGCGAATCAGCTTGGCGTAGGGACCGACGATCCGGCGACTGAGCGGCAGCGGTGAAAGCATGCGCCCGAACGACTTGCCGCCTTCCAGCTCAGCCTTGATGTCCGGTTCGTGCGTGAGCGCGAAGCGAAGCGGCGTATAGTGTTCGAGGAACTCCAGCATGCGCGGCGCGGTCTCTGCGAAGGCGCTCCAGAGATCGTCCTCGTCCACCCGCCAGTCGGCGGGTGACGCCGCACGAAGATACGCCAACGCTTCGTCGGAACTGTCCGCGATTCCAGCGGCACGCGCATGATGGTTCGCGGGAATCCAAGTACCCGCACCGGACATGGCGCTTGTACCGCCGATCCATCGGCTTTTCTCGAGCACGATGACTTTGAGGCCGCCCACCGCCGCGCGGAGCGCCGCGGCCAACCCCGCAGACCCCGATCCCACGATCAGGACATCGGCGGAAACGGCGGGCGCGATTTCCGGCATCTAGACGACAAACGTATCCTGGACGTGCCATTCGATCGTCGCGCGTTCCGACGGCTGTCTTATCGGCACGTGGAATCGATGCTGCTGTTTCATCACGACCACGGTTCCCGGTGTCAGTTCGAGCACATAGCGGTGCATTTCACCCACGAAGGTTACATCGCGCACTTCCACGGGCACGACGTTGAGGTCGGGTGATCTGGGCCTCGAATCGGGTTCTCCGAATACGATTTTCTCGGGGCGCACGACCAGGGTCACGCGAGCGCCGATTTCCGGCTTCGCCTTGCAGACGGCACGAATGGTCGTATCGGCAATCCAGACCGTCACGGTATCGGGGCTGGTCGCGGCTACCCGCCCCTCCAGCAGATTGGACTCGCCGATGAAGGTCGCGACGAACCGGTTGATCGGACGATCATAAAGATCGCCGGGACCGCCGAGCTGCTCCAGGCGCCCTTCGTTCATGACGGCGACCCGATCCGACATGATCAACGCCTCGCGCTGATCATGCGTCACGTAGATGAAGGTGATGCCGAGCTGGCGGTGCAGCCGCTTGATCTCGAACTGCAGCTCTTCGCGAAGCTGCTTGTCGAGGGCGCTCAGAGGCTCATCCATCAGGAGCACGCGCGGCTTGAAGATGATCGCGCGCGCAAGCGCCACGCGTTGCTGCTGACCGCCGGAAAGCTGGCGCGGATAGCGCCCTTCGTACCCTCCGAGCCGCACGACCTCCAAGGTTTCGGCGAGGCGGGTCGCGATCTCCGCCCTTGCGACGCCTCGCTGCTTCAACGCGAATCCGATGTTCTCCGCCACCGTCATGTGTGGAAACAGCGCATAGTTCTGGAATACCATCCCAATGCCGCGCCGATACGGGGGGACGCGCACCATGGGTTCGGCGCCGATATAGATCTCGCCGCTGTCGGGCGTATCAAAGCCCGCGATCATCATCAGCGTCGTGGTCTTGCCCGACCCGCTCGGCCCCAGCAGCGTGATGAATTCCCCTGCATCGATCGCGAGGTCGAGATCGTCGACCGCGACCACCGCGCCAAAGCGCTTGGCCACGTGCTCGATCACCACCGGGGCGCCCGAAGAAGGCGCCGTCGCCTCGCCTTTCACCTGTTCGGATCGCCGGTTATCGAGAGCGCTGGTCATTCGATCACGCTCGGTTATCTCGAAGCCCGAGGCAAGCCGAAATTCGCGCGATCGGATTGACGACGGTCTATGAGCCGCTATCGTGAAACCATGGTTCCCGCCGCCATCATCAGGGAAATGCGTCCGCCGCCGCGGCAATTCATGCATTTGGCATTGTTGCTGCCACTGCTGCTGTATCTCGCCGCGTTCTATGCGTACCCCGTCTTGGCAATGATGTTCCGAAGCGTCTCCGAGCCCGATTGGACGATCGAAAACTTCGCCAAGATATTCGAGAACGCGGTCTACCTGCAGGTTCTCTGGCTCACATTTCGGGTCGCTCTGGTCGTAACCCTTATCGCGCTGGTGCTGGGATTTCCGGTGGCCTACCTGCTCGCGCGCATCGAGCCATCCAAATCCAACCTGCTGATTGCGCTGGTGCTGCTGCCGTTCTGGACCAGCATCCTGGTTCGAACCTATGCCTGGATGGTTCTGTTGGGGCGGCAAGGCCTCATCAATCAGTTCCTGCAGTGGCTCGGCGTAATCCAAGAACCGCTCCGCCTCCTAAACACGACCTTCGCCGTTTATGTAGCGATGGTGCACATCCTGCTTCCGTTCATGATTCTGCCGCTTTACAGCGTGATCCGCGGCATCGACGGCAATCTGTTTCGGGCCGCCGAGGGGCTAGGAGCAACGCCATTCGGCGTCTTTCGCCAAGTCCTGCTGCCACTGGCGTTGCCTGGCGTTTGGGCCGGGTCGCTGCTGGTCTTCATCCTCTCGCTCGGCTTCTTCATCACGCCGGCGTTGGTGGGAGGCCCCCGCGATCTCATGATCGCGGTCCTCGTGGAACAGCAGGTCGATATGTTCCATTGGCCGTTCGCATCGGCGTTGGCGGTGCTGCTGCTGGTCGCGGCGCTATCGGTTTTCGCCGGCTTCGCCAAGGGCCTCGGCATCGAGCAAATCTTTGCGCGTGCGCGGCGCTGAGGGAGACCCGACGATGACAATCCGTTCACATCGCGGCGGCGTCGGTCTCATCGTCCGGGTGCTGGCGGGACTGGTCTTCCTCTATCTGATCTTTCCCATACTGGTGGTGGCACCGCTGTCGTTTTCCTCCGGGACATATCTGAGCTTTCCGCCACCGGGGTTCAGCCTGCGGTGGTATGAGAATTTCTTCGGCCGGCCGGACTGGATCGAAGCGACATGGCTTAGCCTTTGGGTGGGTTGCGCGGCGATGGCGCTCGCGACCGCGCTTGGCGTCCCGGCCGCCATCGCGCTTGTGCGCGCCCGCTTCCGAGGCAAGAGCCTCGTCATGGGTTTCATTATTTCCCCGATGATCGCGCCGGTAATCATCGTTGCGATCGGAATCTATTTCTTCTATGCGCGGCTCGGATTGGTCGGCAATCCCTTCGGCCTGGTGGTCGCGCACACTTGCCTTGCGGTTCCCTTTGTCGTGATCAACGTCGCTGCGACCTTGCAGGGGTTCGACGAGCGTATCGAGCAGGCCGCCATGAACCTGGGCGCCACGCCCTGGGGTACGTTCTGGCAGGTCACCTTCCCCATCATTCGCCCGGGCATATTTTCAGGCGCCTTGTTCGCCTTCATCAGCTCCTTCGACGAGCTGGTTGTGGCGCTGTTCGTTTCGGGAAGCACTGCGGTCACCCTCCCGCGCAAGATGTGGGACAGCATTCGCTTCGAGATCGACCCGACCATCGCGGCAGTCTCAACGATCCTGATCGTACTGACGGGCGCCCTGTTCCTGACGGCGGAACTGCTCAGGCGTCGCTCCGAACGACTGCGCTCGTCGATCTCGATAACCGAGGCCGCCACCAACGAGCCTTTGCCCGAGGGCGCGCCTGTGATTTGATACGGTATTGAAGAACAACCGGAGGAGGAGGCTCCCGATGCGCGATCACCGAAAGCTGCTTGAATTCCTCTTCTCGACCGCGCAGCAGTCGCCGCATGGCCGCGACTATACGCGGCGGCATTTCCTGCGCCTCGCCGGCCAGCTCGGGCTTTCCGCCGGCACGGCGGTGGCGATCTACAGGACGCTCGGGCCTGGCCTTGCATGGGCCGACACGCCGGCCTTGCCGGAAATCACGTCGATCCCGGACAAGCTCAAGGGCAGCGGCGTCGTGCGCGTCTGCTCCTACGGTGGCGCCTTCCAGGACGCGCAGCGCAAGGCTTATTTCGAGCCCTTCGAGCGGCTATCCGGCATCAAGGTCGTGGAGTCCCAGGGTCCAGACCCCGTCAAGGTCAAGGCCATGGTCGACACCAAGAACATCGAATACGACATCGGCCAATTCGACCGCGCGAGCGTGATCAACCTGCAAAAGAAAGGCGACTACTGGGAGGAGATCGACTACAGCCTGGTGGACACCGCCAACATCGACGATCACTTCCGCTATAAATACTCGCTCGACATGCTGCCTTATGGGCAGACCTACGCCTATCGCACCGACGTGTTCGGAAGCGCGAAACCCGATAGCTGGGCCGATTTCTGGGACACGAAGAAATTTCCGGGGCCCCGCACCATGCCGGCGGGCTCAGGCGGCCTGACGCCGTTCCTTGAATCCGCCGTGCTCGCAAGCGGCGTACCGATGGATAAGATTTACCCGATCGACATCGACAAGGCCTACGCCAGCCTCGCCAAGGTCAAGCCCGCGGTGGTGAAGTGGTGGGAGGCCGGCGCCATCCCCGCGCAAATGCTGAACGACAAGGAGGCGGTACTGGCTGTCGTGTGGAATGGCCGTGTCGCGCCGATCCAGGCGGCCGGCGCGCCGGTCGAGGTTGGCTGGCGTCAGGGCGCGCTCCGCACCGACGCCTGGGCGGTGGTGAAAGGGACACCGAACCGCGAGAACGCCATGAAATTCACGGCGTTCATCACCACGGCCGTGCCGCAGGCGCGGCTGTCGATGCTGATCCCCTACGGCTTCGTCAACAACGCAGCGGCGGAATCGCTGCCGCCCGAACGCCTGAAAATGCTGCCGACCGCGCCCTCCATTAAGAAGGACATGTTTGTCTACGATTCGGGGTGGTGGGCCGACAATCGCGACAAGGTGCTGGAAAAGTGGTCGAGCTGGCTGCTCCAGTAGCGGAGCAGCCGCGATAAATCTGGATTGCGGGCCGCAATGGCGCTGCATTTCGAGAGAGCCGAGTACCTGTCCCGGATCGAGCGGGCGCGAGTAGCACTGCGCCAGCGCGATCTCGCGGCTCTCCTCGTCTTCGCGCAAGAGAGCCACTATTACCTCACGGGCTTCGATACCAGCGGCTTCGTGTTTTTCCAGTGTGCCGTCCTCACCGCCGATGACGGCCAAATCACCCTGCTGACCCGGTTGCCGGATCGCGAGCAGGCGCGCCGCACCTCGATCATCGAGGACATCCGAATCTGGTACGACCGCGAGGGCGCCGATCCCAGCGAAGACCTGCGGCGTATCCTCGACGAGAAAGGCCTGAGGGGCAGTCGGATCGGTATCGAGCTCAACACCTTCGGACTGACGGGATTGAACCATGAGCGCGTGCGGCGGAGGCTCGCGGGCTGGTGCGAGCTGGAGGATGCCTCCAACCTCGTACGCGAGATCAGGGTGGTGAAATCGTCGGCCGAGATTGCCTATGTCCGAAGGGCCGCGACGCTCGCGGACGATGCTCTCCTGGCGATGCTGGCGGCAACAGGGCCCGGCGCCTTCGAAGGTGCGATCGCGGCGGCGGGAGCGTCGGTCATCCTTGCGGGCGGCGGCGATCCCCCGCCCTCGGGTCCGGTGCTGGGGTCCGGCGACCGCGCGCTGCTGGTCCGCTCGGCGACGGGATTCCGACATCTGGACTCCGTCGATCAGCTCACCATGGAGTTCGCCGCCAGCTATCGGCACTACTGTGCCTGCCTCATGCGCACGGTCGCGATCGGTGAGGCTGGGCCGCGGCAGCACGCGATGTTCGAGGCGACACGCGATGCTCTCGCCGCGATGACGGAGGCGGCGCGGCCGGGCCATCCCATCGGCGAGATCGACGACGCGCACCGCCGGGTATTCGACGCGGCGGGCTATAGCAACTCCCGCCTCGCCGCCTGCGGTTACTCGCTCGGCGCGACCTTCCGACCATCGTGGATGGACGTGCCGCCGATGATCTACTCCGGCAATCCCATGATCGCGAGTCCTGGGATGGTGCTGTTCCTGCACGCGATCCTCGTCGATGCTCCGAACAATCTGGCGATGTCGCTGGGACACACCGTCCTCATCAGCGAGACCGGTGGCGAGTCCTTGAGCCGGCTCGTGCCGGAGTACACGATCTGCCGATGATGCCCTCGCCACACCAGTGAAGGAGGCAGTCGACCATGCCTGAACCGACCAAGCAAAAGCAGTTCGCGCTGGAGTGGATCGACGAGCGGGCGCGGCGTTTCTCCGATTGGCATCTCAAGATCTGGAATTACGCGGAGCCGGCCTGGCGCGAATACAAGTCGGCCAAAGCTTATTGCGATTTGCTGCGCTCGGAGGGTTTCGCGGTCGAGGAAGGCTCGGGCGGCATGCCGACCGCATTCGCCGCTACTTGGGGCAAGGGCGGGCCGGTCCTTGGCAGCTACGCGGAATACGATGCCGTCCCCGGCAATTCTCAGGAGGTGGTCCCTTATCAAAAGCCACGCGCGGGTCTGCATCCCTGGGCCGCCGGCCACACCGATCCGCACTCCGCGCTCGGCACGACCGCGCTCGCGGGCGTGCTCGCGGCGAAGGCCGCCATGGAAAAGTTCGGCCTCAAGGGCACTCTGAAATTCTTCGGCGAGCCGGCGGAGAAGATGTGCGGCTCCAAGCCCGTGCACGCGGCCAAGGGCTATTTCGATGGCGCCGACGCCTTCATCTCCTATCATCCGCATTTCACCAACACGGCGATCTGGGACACGCAATGCGGCTCCTATTGGAGCGTGGTTTTCACTTTCGAGACGCTCGCTCCGGAGAAGTGGGTCGATAAAAGCCTGATGCCGACGACGCACAACTCGCACACGGCGGCGCGCTGCCCCGGCGCGATCGATGCGCTCTGCCTCATGTACACCATGACGAAGTACACCAAGGAGGCCATGTTCCCGCACACGGGCACGTGGACGCTCAACGAATTCGTGCTGGTCGCGGGTGACGCCACCTCCGACAACCTGCCGCCGCGCTTCAGCCAGATTCAATATGCCTGGCGTTCGCCGCTGCTCGGACTGCAGCAGCAGATCTACAACGTGCTCGCCAACAACGCGCGCCAGGCCGGCGCGACAACGGGATGCCGCGCCTCGGTGCGCTGGGTCACGAAGACGCGAGTCGGATTGACAAACCACGCGATGGCGGACCTCACCTTCGAGAACATGAAATTGGTGGGTGCGCCGAAGTTCGGCGCCGAGGCGCGCGAGTTCGCGCGAAAAATTCAAACGAATCTTGGAATCGAACCGATGGAAAATCCATTTACCGAGAACGCCGTGCGGCTGATGCCGCCGCAGGAGTACGAAGCGCTTCTCCGCCGCGCGCTCCCGGCGTGGCAGGAGCACTACACCTCGGACGATTATGTGGACTATACCTGGCACGCCCCGACGGTCCGCTTGCTCACCATGCGGCCGCGGCTCAGGCCGCCGAACGACGGCTACGAATACCCGGCGTGGGTTGCGAATGCACTGGGCGGCCTTCCCGCGGCGATCGACCCTGGCATCTTCCTCGGCGCCAAGACGATCGCGCTCACCTTGATCGATTTGCTGACGATGCCGGACGCCTTGCGCCGCGCCCATGACGAGTTCAAGGAGCGCACCGGCGGCGGCATCGGCGGCTCGAAATGGGTCGCACCGCTGCTGCCCAAGAACTTCGCGCCACCGGTCGATCTGCGGTGGCCCGAATACGTGCAGACGGTACGCGGCGACGAATGGTGGATTCCGACGCCTGCCGAAGGCTCGGGAGCCGGAGAGGTACTATAAATCGGCTCGCTCTTTCCGCGACGCGGCGAGGCAGGGCGCCGGATTGACCGCTTGATGCAGATCAATGTCGCCTGCATCTCGCGCGGTACAAAGTTTTCTAATGACCGCGGATTTGTATGAGGAAAAGGCGGAGCAATGTGAGCGCCTGGCGCGCTCCTGCACGGATCCCGCGGCCGTGGAAGTTCTCAAGAAGCTCGCGCGCGAGTACCGGCTGATCGCGCTTGCAATACGGAACAATGACCAGGACGACCAAGAGCCGGACTGCTGATCCCTGCGGACGCGCAACCGGGTCGCCCCTAGAGGGCGGCCTGGGGCCTCACCAATTTAGCCGATCCCTGAAGCGATACCACATCAAGGTGGGCGCCAAAAACCAGGGAATACCGGTGTAGAACGGACGGGTCGGGAATTCGAGGCCATCTAGCGCGGTGCGGCCTTCCTTGAGGCCCAGAACCTGCTGCCCGATGCGGGTGCCGAAATAGGTCGCGAGCGAGACGCCGGAGCCGCAATAACCCATCGCATAGTGGACGCCGTCTCGCCATTTGCCGAGATGCGGCATCGTGTCGAAAGTATAGGCGACGAAGCCCGCCCAGGAATGCGTAATCCGCACCTTTGCGAGCTCGGGAAAGATCGCGGCCATCTCCGCATGGAGGTGCGGCGCCGTCACGCGGGGATCAGTTTCCATGAGCGCCACCCGCCCGCCAAACACGACGCGGCGGCGATCCGGCGACAAGCGGTAGTAGACGACGATCCGACGCGTATCGGAAACCACGCGGGCCTTCGGAAGGAGCCGCGCCGTCACCGTCGTGTCCAGCGGCTCGGTTGCAATGATATAGCTGCCGATCGGGATCACCCGCCGACGAAGCTCCGCGCTCACGGTGCCGGTGTAACCGTTGCTGGCGACGATTACGTCGCGGGCGGCAATCCGCCCGCGCGCCGTCGCCACAGTAAAACCGTCGCCGTCCCGTTCGATTGCCTGAACCGGGCAATGCGGGATCACGGACGCTCCGGCCGCCAGCGCACGGTCGAGCAGTCCCTGATGATATTTCGCGGGATCAAGCGAGGCATGGGCGGGATAGACGACGCCGCCATAGTAAACGTCGCTTCCGATCTCGCGGTGCTGCTCAGCGCGTGGCACCAGATGCGCCTCCACCTCGAGGCCCCTGCGCTGGTTCGCGATCTTGCGCCCGAGCGCCTCGTACTGCGTGGTGTTGTGCGCCCCGCTAAATCGCCCGACGCGTTCCCAATGGCAGTCGATGCTTTCGCTTCGGATCAGCCCTTCGATGAAGGCGAGCGCGCTGTGGCCCTCCTTCACCATCGCGAACGCGCGCTCCTCGCCATAGAGCGGTGCGAGAACATCGAAGCCGTGCTTGATGCTCGTACTGACTTGGCCCCCGTTACGGGTACTGCAGCCCCAGCCGGCATCCTCGGCATCGAAAAGCACGGTCGATCGACCAGCGCGGGCCAAGGGCAAGGCCGCCGCGAGCCCGGTGTATCCCGATCCCACGATCACCACGTCGGCGCGCGCCGGAACCGGCGTGACGGGAAAATTGGGGCGCGGCGCCCCTTCCCACCAATAGGGGCTGCTTTTGTAGTCGGGCGCAAAAAGATCGTTCACGTGTCGCTCGCGATTGCCGTGACTGGGTCCAAAGAAAATCCTAGTGCATTTCATGCCCAAGGTAACGCCGGTTTGGTGCTGCGAAGGGCGAACTTGCAGGCATCGGTGCGTGCATGGGAAATTGCAGTGATGATTGAACGTACCACCCTTACGATTGAGCCTGTTTTGAGGCCGACCGCGGAGGCACGGGCCTTGATCGGCGAGTTCGAGAGCGAGGGGACGAGCGAATGAAGCTTGGCGTGGTCCTGCTGATCCTCCTGAGCATGGTTGCGAACGCGGCGACCGCGCAGGAGTCAGGCCACGTCTATCGCGTGGGCTTTCTCTGGCTCGGGCGTCAAGACGGCGGCGGCCCAGGAGTGACACTCGCGAGTTTCCGCGCGGGCATGCAAGAGTTAGGCTACACCGAGGGCCAGAATCTAAAGATCGTCGTTCGCGATGCCTATGGTGACGTCGACAAGCTCGATGACGCGGCCGCCGAACTGGTCGCGTTGAAGGTGGACGCGATTGTGACCTCGGGCACCGCCCCTTCTTTGGCGGCGAAGGACGCCACGACGAAAATACCGATCGTCTTCGGTGGCAGTGCCGATCCGGTCGGGCGAGGCGTGGTCGATAGCCTCGCTCGCCCCGGGGGCAACGTCACGGGCCTTGCCCGTGAGCTGGCGATAGACAAGGCCATGGGCGTGCTCGCCGAAATTGTCCCGGGCGAACATCGGTTGGGGCTCATCTTTCATTCACGAAACATGCCGGCGAGCTACGTCCCAGTGTTTCTCAACGAGCGAGCGGAAGCGGCGCGCAAATTGGGGATGACTCTGGTGCCCGAGCCGGTCTCCGAGACGGAGCCGCTTAAGAACGCCTTCGCCGACATGAGTGCCAAGGGCGTTGACGCAGTGCTCATCACCAACGACGCCTTTTTCATTCCACACCAAGCCGAGCTGATGGCATGGGCGCTGGAGCACCACATTCCGACCGTCTGCCTCTCCCGATTTTGGGCGCAGGCCGGTTGCCTTGCTTCCTATGGCGAGGACGAAGCGCTGCTCTACCGCCAGGCCGCCACCATCGTCGACAAGATCCTTAGGGGTGCACGGCCCTCGGACATTCCGGTGCAGCAATCGACAACATTCAAACTATTCGTCAACCGCAAGACGGCGCAGGCGCTTGGTCTTACGATCCCCGCCTCGGTGCTGGCGCTGGCGGACGGGGTGATCGAATGAGCGATCGCATTTTCGCGCAAGCAACCTCTACCCATGAAGGAGAAACGCCATGACGCGTCCATTCGAGGGCATCCGAGTGATCGACGTGACCCATGTGCTCGCGGGACCGTTCGCGGCTTATCAACTCGGTGTGCTCGGCGCCGACGTGATCAAGGTCGAACATCCCGACGAACCCGATCAGAGCCGCGGCTCCGGCAGCGACAAAGCGCTCAATCGACACAACATGGGCACGGCGTTCTTGACCCAAGCCTCCAACAAGCGGTCGATCACCCTCGATCTCAAGCGCCCAGAGGATCGCGAGACCTTGAAGGAGCTGGCGGCGACCGCCGATGTTTTCGTCGAGAATTATCGTCCTGGCGCGATGGAAGCGCTGGGGCTCGGCTATGAGGCCCTGGCGGCGATCAATCCGCGTCTCATCTATGCGTCCTTCTCCGCATTCGGCCAGGAGGGACCTCGCCGTACGCAAACCGCTTACGATCACGTGATCCAAGGCACTTCCGGCATCATGGCGATGACCGGCACCGAAGACACGCATCCGGTCAAGCTGGGCACGCCCGCGATCGACTACGCGACCGGCATGACCGGCGCGTTCGCATTGGCCTCGGCGCTCTTCCAGCGCGAACGCACGGGACGCGGCCAGCGAATCGACATGGCGATGCTGGACGTAGCGATGATCCTCATGAGCTCGCACCTGACGGCTTATCTGCGCAACGGCTGGCATCCCGAACCGCACGGCAACACCAATCCGCACGCCACCAACAGCGCCTACGAAACCAAGGACGGGCTGCTGATGGTGGGTGCGAGCAATCTCCGACAGCAGAAGCGGCTCTGGACCGCGTTGGAGCATCCCGAGATGATCAAGCGGAGCAGCGACGAGCGCGAAGCCGACCGTTCGCGCGAAGCGGCGCTGCTCAGTGAGATTCTGCGAACGCGAACCGCCGCCGAATGGGAAGTCTTCTTCCAGGCGCGCCACGTGCCGGCGGCGCGCGTGCGCGCCATGGCCGAGGCCGTGGCCGATCCGCAGCTCGCGACGCGTGGAGTGATCCACCGCCACAAGGACGCACCTGGCATCGACGGCGAGTTCGGCGTGCCGCTCGCCGCGTTCAAATTCGCCCATGGCGGACCGCGCATCGACACGCCGCCGCCGCGTCTGGGCCAGCACAACGAAGAGATCAGAGCCGAGCTGCGCCGAAAGCGGCGATAGGTACTCGCCCGAGCAACGTCACGGGACAAAGACAAAGAATATGAACGTCGCGAACACGACCAGGTGAACGAGCCCATTCAAGATATTGGTCCGACCCGATCCGAATGTGAGAAGACTGAGGAGTAGCGTAAGCTCGAGCAGCAGCGTGTCACGCTCGGAAAGCCCCAGTTCCATCTGGCTGACGAGAATCACGTTGGTGATCGCGACGGCGGGAACCGTGAGGCCGATCGTCGCGAGAGCGGAGCCCAGGGCGATGTTGATGCTCCGCTGCAGCATGTTGCGTTGGGCGGCGCGCACGGCCGTGATGCTTTCGGGCGCCAAAACCACCATGGCTATGATGATGCCGGCGACGACCGACGGCGCGCCGACATACTCGATGCCGGTCTCAACGATAATCGCGAATTTTTTCGTCATGAGGATCACCCCGCCCAGCGCGACGAGGAGTATTGTCGCGCTGACGGCTACCGCCCTGCCCGACGGATAGCTGTGTACGTCGGAGATTTCTTCCTCGGCTCTGAAGTAGTCCGCGTGCCGCGAAGTCTGGATGAAGAGAAAGGTCGCATAGAGGATAACCGTAACGACGCTGACGAAAATGAGTTGCGAAGTCGAGAGGTAGGGTCCGCGCACTGTCTGCGTATAATTGGGCAACACGAGGGTAAGAACCGAGAGCGCGCCAAGCACGCTGAGATAGACGCCCGCACCGGACACCCGATACTCCTGCTCTCGATGGAGTAGCCCGCCCACCAGCACGCACAGGCCCACCAACCCGTTGCAGACGATCATGACGACGGCGAACACGGTATCGCGTACGAGTGCCGGCGAGCTCTTTTGCGCCAAAACGACGGACTCGATCAGGGCAACTTCGATGACGGTGACGGCCAGGGTGAGTACCAGAGTTCCAAAAGGCTCTCCCACACGATGGGCGATCACGTCGGCATGATGCACGGCCGCAAAAATTGCGCCGAGCATGATGACGACCATCGCCGTCGAGAGCGTCACCGACACTGCAGAAGACGAGCTCGCGACGTCCGCGGCGAGCGGCGCCAGGATCACATAGGCGATCGCCAAGATCGGAAAGACAATCGTCGCTGGTTGCCGTTTCGCTGGCGCAGTCATATTGACCCGCGTTTCTCCGCTGTTATACGCCCGGAAACAGCTCCACGCCCGCAGCCTCCACCAGTGCACCGCTCCGCACGAACGCCCGCGCCTCGGCGATGTCGGGGGCGAAGTGGCGATCGTGATCGAGCATCGGTACGCGCCGCCGCAGCAATGCGCGCACGCGCTCCAGCGCCCCGCTGGACTGCAGACCTCGATGAAAATCGCAACCCTGCGCCGCCGCCAGCAACTCGATTGCCACGACGTTCGCGGCATTTTTAGCCATCACGAGGAGACGTCGCGCGCCGTGAGTCGCCATCGAAACGTGATCCTCCTGGTTGGCGGAGGTCGGAATTGAATCGACGCTTGCGGGCGTGGCGCGCTGTTTGTTCTCAGCGACCAACGCGGCCGCGGTCACCTGCGGGAGCATGAACCCGGAATTGAGACCGGGCTTAGGCGTGAGGAACGCCGGCAGGCCCGAGAGATCGGCGTCCACCAGCATGGCGATGCGCCGCTCCGAAAGCGAGCCGATCTCGCAGACCGTGAGTGCCAGCATATCGGCGGCGAATGCGACGGGCTCCGCATGGAAATTGCCGCCGGAGATGACCTCGCCCGGCTCCGGGAAAACCAATGGGTTGTCGGAGACACCGGCCGCCTCGACCGTCAACGTATCGGCCGCTTGCCGCATGACATCGAGGCAGGCACCCATGACTTGCGGCTGGCAGCGCAGGCAATAGGGATCCTGGACGCGGTCATCGTTGGTGAGATGCGAGGCGCGGATCGCGCTTCCTGCCATAAGGGCGCGCAAGGTCTTGGCCACCTCGCGCTGCCCTCGATGTCCTCGCAGATCTTGAATCCGCGGATCGAAGGGAACGTCGGAGCCCTTGGCGGCCTCGGTTGCAAGTGCGCCCGTGACCAACGCCGACTGAAACACTCGCTCGATATCGAACAACCCGGCAAGCGCCAGCGCGGTCGAAACCTGGGTACCGTTGAGAAGCGCCAAGCCCTCCTTTGGGCCCAGGACCAGCGGCGGAAGGCCGGTGCGCGCCAACGCCTCGCCCGCCGCGAGCCGCTCGCCGCCGAGGCGGATTTCCCCCACACCCATTAGTGCTGCCGTCATGTGCGCCAGCGGTGCCAGATCGCCGGACGCACCGACCGATCCCTGTGCGGGGATCACGGGGATGAGGCCGGCCGCAAGCGTTCGTGCAAAGCACTCGATGGTCGACCACGCGACACCGGAAGCGCCGCGCGCCAAGCTCGTTACCTTGAGTGCCAAAACGAGACGCACCACCGCGTCCGGCAACGGCGGTCCGACTCCGGCCGCGTGAGAAAGCACGAGGTTGCGTTGGAGAGCCGCCAGATCATCGCTTTCAATGCGCACCGAGGCGAGACGGCCGAAGCCGGTATTGATGCCATAGACCGGCGCGCCGCGCGCGACGATGGCCGCGATGGTCGCGGCGGCGGCCTCAACTGCGGGGCGCGCGGCAGGGTCCAGCGCCACGGCGGCGCCGCGATACACGCGGCGCCAGTCATCGAGCGCGTTCCCTCGGTTTGAGAGCGTGATTTGCGTCATTCCGTACCCCTCCAGACTCGAGTGTGGAGAGGATTAAAGCCCATCCGGTAGACCAGCTCAGCCGGTTGCTCGATGTTCCAAATGGCGAGATCGCACTGCTTGCCGATTTCGATCGTGCCGATCTCGCCGAGGCGGCCCAGCGCTCGCGCGGCCTCGCGAGTGACCCCTGCGACCGCCTCCTCGACCGTGAGCCGGAACAGGGTCGCTCCCATGTTCATCGCCAGCAGCAGCGAGGTAAGCGGGCTCGATCCGGGATTGCAGTCACTGGCGATCGCGATCCGCGTGCCATGCCGCCTGAGCAGCGCTACCGGCGGCACCTGGGTTTCACGCAGAAAATAGAAAGCGCCCGGCAACAGAACGGCGACCGTGCCTGCTGCCGCCATCGCCGCCGCTCCCTCCTCGTCCATGTGCTCCAAATGATCCGCCGAGAGCGCGCGGTGCCGAGCCGCGAGCAACCCGCCGCCGATATTGGAATGCTGGTCCGCATGCAGCTTCACGGGAAGGCCGAGGCGGCGCGCCGCCGTGAAGACACGCGCGACCTGCGCGGGCGAAAAAGCGAAGGTCTCGCAGAAAGCGTCGACCGCGTCGGCGAGGCCCGCATGGGCAATCTTCGGCAGCGCGTCGTCGCAGACGAATGAAATATATCCATCGCCTTCGCCGCGAAATTCCGGAGGCAGCGCGTGGGCCCCCAGATAGCTGGTGACGATCGCGACCGGTCGCTCATGGCCGAGGCGGCGCGCCGCGTGCAGCATACGCGCTTCGGTCTCGAGATCGAGACCATAGCCCGACTTGACCTCGACGGTAGTGGCGCCTTCGGCAATAAGGGCGTCGAGGCGTGGCAACGCGCCCTCCACCAGCGCCGCTTCACTGGCATTGCGCGTGGCGCGCATGGTCGAGACGATGCCGCCGCCGGCCTCTGCAATCTCGGCATAGGTGGCGCCGCCGAGCCGCAGCTCGAAATCCCTCAAGCGATCGCCGCCATAGACGAGGTGCGTGTGGCAGTCGATGAGGCCGGGCGTGATCCAACGACCCTCGCAGTCGATCTGCCGCGCCCCGGGCGCCGCCGGCAGATCACGCATCGATCCCACAAAGGCAATACGACCATTGGCCGCCGCGACGGCGCCCCCCTCGATCACGCCCAATCCAGGCTCGCCCGGCGCGAGCGTCGCAACGCGCGCATTAGTCCAAATCGTTTCAAAAACCATGGGCAGCGTTCTTTTTGCTTTGGGGTAGGGATGACGAGGATGCCGCGAATGGGCAAAGCATGCAGAATTTCGAGCGGGGACGCCACCCCTCGCTATCGGTCAATTGAGATGGATCAAAGCGAACCCAACCCTGGATGCCAAACTTCGGGTAGTCTCATCCGAGGAGGCGTCACTTGCGCAAGATACTCGCGGCGACGGACGGCTCCGAGCCGTCTTTAAAGGCCGTCGATTTTGCGGCTGGGCTCGCGGCGCAAACGCGCGCCGAGCTCGTCATTCTGACCGTGACCGAGCCGATCGCCTTTTCGGACGAAGCGCTGGCCGCCTACGCCCATGCCGAGCATCTCTCGACCACCTGGGGCGACCTTTCCGAGGCCGGCGCGAAGGAGGTGCTGTTCCAGGCGGAGCAGCGCGCGGCAACGCACGAGGGATTGCGCCTTCATACGGAATGGCGCACAGGGCAACCCACCGAGGAGATCGTGCGCTTCGCCTGGGAGAATGAATGCGATTTGCTCGTGGTCGGGCATGTCGGCCGCGGACGGCTCGCCGGCGTCATGCTGGGTAGCGTCGCCTTCAAGCTGTTGTCGCTTTCACCCTGCCCGGTCACTGTCGTGGGCTCGCCGCCGCAGCGCTGACCCCGTCACGCGGGCGTGGCCTCGCAACGATCGGGCGCCGCGCCTATCCTCGCCCCCGGCTCAATCGTTTCCAATCGGGAGGGCGCAGGCATGCGGCAGGCCCCATTCATCGGCGATCTCGAAATTAAGCGCGCGCGGCTTCGGCGCAGCCGGGTCGGTGCCACGGCGATGCTTGTCGTTGCGGTGCTCGTCTTCCTTGGGGCACGATTGTTTCTCGAACCATCGTTCGGCGTCCGGCTTCTGAGCGCCGCCGCCGAGGCCGCGATGGTCGGCGGATTGGCGGATTGGTTCGCGGTGACCGCCCTCTTTCGCCGGCCGCTCGGTTTGCCCTTCCCGCATACCGCGCTCATTCCCGTTCACAAGAACGAGATCGGCCGCTCGCTCGGTAATTTCGTGCGCGACCAATTCCTCGACCCGGAGCTGTTGCGCGAGCGACTTGGACGCGAGAACCGCGCCGCGCAGATCGCGCGCTGGCTCGACACGCCGGGCGCCGCCGCCTTCTTCGCCGAGCGGCTTGTGGCGATCGTGCCGATCATGGTCGAGAGCGTCGGGGACGAGCGGCTACTCCGTTTCTGGCGCGAGGTCGCACAGGAGAGCCTCAGGCGCATCAACCTCGGGCCGGCGCTCGATGCGGTCGTCGAGGCCTTGGTGCGCGGAGGCCAGCACATGGAGATCGTCGATGCCTTGGCCGTCGCCATGAAACGCACGCTCGGAGGCCTTAAGGAACCGATCGTCGCCAAGGTCGGCGAGCGCACAGGGCGGTTCTTCCCGGCCTACTTCGACCGCAAAATCGGCGAGGGGATTCTGGAAGGTGTCGAGAAATGGCTCGATGCCGTTCGCACCGAAGGGAGCGACGAGCGGTTCCGCGTGGCGCGGTGGATCGAAACCGCGATCGACGATTTTCGCGGCTCGCCAGACTTTGCGCGGCGCGCAACCGATATGCAGGCGATGCTGCTTGCGCATCCGGCCGTGCAGCACTCGCTGGGCGCAATCTGGGCCGAGATCAAGGCGGGATTGACCGCGGATGCGCGGTCGGCGGACCCGCGGCTCGCCGTGATCGGTGGCGAGCTGGTTCGCACGATCGGCCGGCTGCTGCAGCAATCGCCGGCGATGCAGGATTATCTCAACGCCGCCATCGAACGGTTGCTGGTGGATTACATCGCGCCTTGGCGCATCGCCATCGGCGACTACATTGCCGACGTTGTCGCGGGCTGGAACGGCCCCGAGATCGCGGCGGTTCTCGAGGCCCAGGTAGGACGCGACCTGCAATTCATCCGCGTCAACGGCACATTGGTCGGCGCGCTTATCGGCTGCGGCTTATTCCTGTTGGGGGCGGCATTGCCGCAACTCATTTCGCCGGTACCGTGAGATCGAAGAAGCCGCCGCAACCTCATTTTTTGTCGGGGTTGAACTCCTTCCACGGGTCCTTGACCATGGGGATGGTCTCGAATTCCACGTTGGCGAGGTGGCCGTTCACCTTCTCGACGCGGCGGATATAGACGTTCTGCACGATGTCGCGGGTCGCGGGGTCGATCTCGATCGGACCACGCGGGCTATCGGGGTTCTTCCAGCTCTTGAGGATCGCCATCGCCTGATCGCCATCGAACTTGCCGCCGGTCGCCTTGATCACCGCGAAGATGGCGGCCATGCCGTCCCAACCACCGACGGCATAGACATTGGCCAGCGCTTTGCCGTCGTATTCCTTCTCCCAATCCGCGAGGAACGCCTGGTTCTGCGGCCGTTGCGCCGCCGCCGAATAGGTCCCGGCGGTGACGACGCCGAGTGGCACGTCTCCCATGTTGGGCAGCTCGTCATCGGGAACAATGTCCTGGGGCCCTACCAGGTGAATTCCGGAATTCCGCAGCCCGAGATCGTCCCACGCTTTGATGAAGGCGGTCGCTTCCTTGGCCGCCGGAACGAATACGAACACGACATCGGGATGGGCATCCTTCACGCGCTGCACGAACGGCGTGTAATCGGTGGTGGCCGGCGGAAACCGCACCGATCCCAGCATCTCGCCGCCCCCATCGGTAAATCCCTTGGTAAATGCGGCCTCGCCATCATGGCCCGGAATGAAGTCGCTGACGGCAGTGTAGCCGTGCTTCCACCCCTGTGCCGCCGCCCACTTTCCCATCGGGTAGCCTTCTTGCCAGATGGTGAAGGAGACGCGCGCCACATAGGGAGAAATGCGGGGGATCGCGGCCCCGGCGGCATTCATAAGGACCAGCGGAATCTTTGCCTCGGCGGTCAGCGGTGCGATCGCCGCCGCGATCGGCGAGCCGACGACTCCCGCCAGCAACTGCACGTGCTCGCGGGTGATCAATTCCTGCGCTAACCGCTTGCCGGTATCGGGGCTGCTGCTGGTGTCGTCTCGCCTGATCAGCTCCACCGAGACGCCCTGCGGCAGTTCGCCCTCGTGCGTCTTGATGTAGAGGCTTGCCCCCTTGTCCATGGAATCGCCGATCTGGGCAAGGAAGCCGGTGTAGCTGGTGATGAAGCCGATCTTGACGGTGTCGGCCCGTGCAGCACACGCCATCGCGAGCGCCGCCATGGTCGCAAACCCAAGAAAAGCCAGCCGCGTTCTGGTCCTTCGAGCCATCATTGCCCCCGCTCCCGTCATCGTTACTAGCAAGATGCCCTGCCAGGGCGACAATGGAAAGATCGATGCTATCAAAGTCCATGCGACGGTACGCTCAGGGCGGGTCGCGCAATTCAGGGGTGCAACCTATGACCGACGAAGTGGTCGAACCGAAGCGCTTGGTGTTTCCGGGACTGGCCGGGCTTTATGAGAAAATCTCGCCGTACAGCTATGCCCTCATGCGATTTTCCACCGGCGCCGTGCTGGTGCCGCACGGAATCGTGAAAATTCTTCATGTGCCGCCGGAAAAATTCGCGGAGAATTTGACTGCACACGACTTTCCAATGCCGCTGCTACTGACTTATCTCGTTTACTTCACGGAATCGGTGGCAGCAGCGTGCATGGCAATCGGTCTTTTTACCCGCGTCGCCGCGGCGATGGTTTGGCTGCAGATGTCGGTCATCATCGTCGTGTTCCAGTGGCAATACGGCTATTTCTGGACCAACCGCGGCATCGAATTTGCGCTGCTGTGGTGGCTGTTGTGCACCGCGATCTTTTTCCGCGGCGGCGGGCGTTGTTCGATCGACCGAATGATCGGCCGAGAAATCTAATCGCAGCATTAGGGACGCCCCGCGCACATGGAGCGCGGGGTAGCTCCTGCAAGCGCAATCCAATCTAGCGGCTATAGCGGGCCACGATGCTGGTCTCGGCAAGGTTATGGCCGCGGATCGCCTCGAGAAACGCGTCTCGTGTGAGCCCGGGCTGCAGAGCGTTCGGCTCGAGGTCGAGCGCATAGACCCCGATCACATAATGATGCGGCCTGTCGCCCGCCCGAGGACAAGGTCCACGATAGATCATGCTGGCGCCGTTGTTGCCGGCGATAAATTTATTCGAGGGAGCGCTTCCCTCTCCTTCCGCAAGAGCGGTGACGGAGGGCGCAATTCCGTACGCGACCCAGTGCACGGACCCAAGCCCCTTACCGCCGTCGGGATCGATCATCACCACGGCGAAGCTTCGCGTTCCCGCGGGCGCATCCGACCATGCGAGCGGCGGCGAAACGTTCTCACCGCCACAATTATTGGCGCTGTTGGCGTTCTTTGCGCTCAACAGACCGTCTTCGTCGAAGGCGGATGAAGACACGGCGAACGATTGCTGTTGTGCATCGGCCGGCAGCGTTTGCAGCGTCGCGATGGCCGCGAAAGCGAGGAAGGCTGGTACACCCGAACGGAAGACGAGCATGGAGCGCAATCCTCGGAGCCTCGAAGGCACGAGCATAGCCCCCCGCTTGGGTGAACTCTGATCACCTGCGCGTGAGGAGTCTATTCGGGGCCGGCATCGCCGAGCCGGTTCGGCGTTTGCCGGCAAGCTCGGCGCACGCGGGGACGTTGAGGGCAGCCACGGCGGATGCGACCCCGAGCGCCGCCAGCATCAATATTTCGATCAATCGGTTTGCCCGGTTGCCACGGAAGACCTCGGGATTCGGCCTCACTTTCGGAAAAATGCGATGGGGACGTTACCCCCGATCTATAAAGCCGGCATAGGTGTCCCCGTCGGAATCGTGGCGGGCAAGCGCTGAATTCGTGTACTCTCGCGCTCGCCCGAGCAAAGGGGCGGGGTCGAGCGCCGCTCGACACCCCGACGGAACGAAAGGGGAGACGTGCGGCAATGCGGAGCGTGGCGCCGGATCCGGTGAATGGATCTTACCGCTGATCTGCTGATCAATGCGACGGTGGCGGGCCTGTTGCTCGGCGGTTTCTACGCCGCGGTGACGGTCGGAGTCTCGATTTCCTTCGGCATGCTCGACATCGTCAACATCGCGCATCCCGCGTTCATCATGCTCGGCGCCTATGCGGCGTTCCGCCTCAACGACGCGTTCGGTATGGACCCGATCGTCGCGGGCATAGTGATGCTGCCGATCTTTTTCCTGATGGGAGCCGCGGTCTATGGCATTTACCACGTCGCGTTCGAACGGCGAGGGCAGGAATCGCTGCGCGGCCTCGCCTTCTTCTTCGGGCTGCTCTTCGTCACCGAGGTTGCGCTGGTGCTGGTCTACGGCGTCGATTACCGCTTCGTCCAGGCGCCCTACATCGATGCCCCTCCCCTGCGCTTCGGAATGATCGAATTGCCGTGGCGTATGCTGATCCCCTGCGTCGTGGCGTTGTTGACGATCGGGCTCTTGCAGATTTATCTGTCGCGCACCTTCATGGGACGCGCCATCGCCGCCGTGTCACAGGACCCGCTGGCGCTCCGGCTGATGGCTGCCAATCCCGTGCGGGTGAAGCTGGTGGCGTTCGCGCTCTCGATCGCCACTGCCTCGATCTCCGGCTCGCTGCTCATCATGATTCAGCCGGTCGAGCCGTCGATGGGACGCGATTTCATCGGCCGCATCTTCGCGATTTGCGTGCTGGGCGGCATGGGGAGTTTTCCCGGAACCGTGCTTGCAGCCATGCTGTTGGGGGTTGTCGAAAGCATCACAGCGACCATCTTCGGCCCTTCCTGGTCGCCGGCCGTCGCCTTTGGATTCCTTTTGCTGACGCTCGCCGTGCGACCCGCTGGGTTACTCGGACGATGAACAACCGCCTGTTCCTTGTCCTCGCGCTTGCAATCGCCGTCGCGGTGTTTGTGATCTGCCGCTGGTTTGCGATCGACTACCTGTTCTTCGCGGGCTACCAGATATTGCTCTATGTCGTACTCGCGACCGCGTGGAACATCCTCGGCGGCTATACCGGCTACGTCAATTTCGGCACCGCCGCTTTCTTTGCGATGGGGGCTTACAGCTCGGTGGCGCTGATCAAATTCTTCAGCGGCGTTGCCTTGCCAATCCCGCTGCTGATGGTGGCGGGCGGACTGGTCTCGGGATTTGTAGGGCTCGGCATGGGATATCTGACCCTGCGGCTGCGCGGCGTCTTCTTCTCCATCGCAACGCTTGCGCTTGCGGTGGTGGTGCAGACGCTGATCACCAACTGGGACTATGTCGGAGGATCGCGGGGGGCCTACACGGTGCGACCGATGGTGGCACCGATCGTCGGCAGCTACATGCAATATCTTTTCCTCCTGATGCTGAGCCTTGCGGTAGCGGCAATCGCGACAGCGCGCGCGATCGAGCACTCGGAGCTGGGCTATGGCTTCGCGACCATCCGCGACGACGAGGCCGCCGCCGAGGCCTCGGGAGTGCCGACACTGCGCCTCAAGCTCATTGCCACGACCTTGACCGGCATGTTCATGGGCATGGCGGGGGCGCCCTACCCCTACTACGTGACCTATCTTGATCCGGCGTCGGGATTCAACCTCGCCTTTGCCGTCAACAGCATCGCCATGCCGCTGATCGGCGGCACCACCACCTGGGCCGGCCCCTTGATCGGCGCGCTGCTGCTTGGCAGCGTGCAACAGATCGCGACGGTGAGCACCGTGCTGGGCACCCATCCCGAGGTCAACCTGCTGATCGTCGGGTTGCTGTTGATCGCGTTCGTGGTCGCGGCGCCCAACGGCATCGTGGGGTTCTTTCAGGCGCGGCTGCGCCAATCCCGCGCCGCATGAACGCGCCGCTCTTGGAGGTGACCGATCTCGGCAAACGCTTCGGCGGTTTTGTGGCGCTCGAAGGCATCCAACTGTCGGTCACATCGGGCGAGCGCGTCGGCCTCATCGGCCCGAATGGCTCCGGCAAGAGCACGCTGGTCAATTGTCTCTGCGGTACGCTGCGAAACGACAGCGGCCGCGTCCGCTTTGACGGCCGCGACCTCAAAGGTCTTGCCGCGCATCAGCGCACGCGCCTCGGCATGGCGCGAAGCTTCCAGCTGCCGCGACCGTTCGGGAGTCTCTCGATCGCCGCGAACCTGCGCGTGCCGCTGCTCTATACGGTGAAGGCGCGGGCGGGCCGCGGTTTCGACGAAAGCTCGATCGACGCGCGCGCGGCGGACCTTCTTGCCATGGTGGGACTCGCAGACAAGGGGCGCCGTCTGCCGCGCGATTTGAGCCAGGTGGAAATGCGGAAACTCGAGCTCGCGCGCGCCATGGCGGCGGAGCCGAAACTGCTGATCGCCGACGAGGCAATGGCCGGGCTCTCACACTCCGAGATCGACGACATCCTGGCGCTGTTGCGCCGGCTCAGCGCGGAAGGCATCACCATCATCCTGATCGAACACATCATGCGCGCCGTCATGAGCTTTTCCGAGCGCCTCGTCGTACTGGTCGCCGGGCGCAAGATCGCCGACGGGCCTCCCGACGAAGTCATCCGCAACCCCGAGGTCGAGAAGGCTTACCTTGGCGAGTAGCCTCACCCTCTCCGGCATCCACGCGGCCTACGGCGCGGTGCGCGTCATCGAGGACGTGTCGCTGACGGTATCGGCCGGGGAAACGGTGGCACTGCTCGGCACGAACGGCAACGGCAAGAGCACGCTGATGAAATGCGTGATGGGGCTGGTCCGTCCGAGCGCCGGCAGCATCATCGCGGATATCGAGGGTGAGCGGCACGAATTGGTGGGCCGCGGCACGGAGGAGATCGTCGATCTCGGGATCGCCTTGGTCCCCGAGGGGAGACGGCTATTCCCCAAGCTCACGGTCGAGGAGAACCTGCTGCTGGGCGCCTTCCGGCCGCTGGCGCGGCGCGATATCGCCCGCAACCTCGATTTCTGCTTCACGACGTTCCCCCGCCTCAAAGAGCGGCGCCGGCAGCTCGCGGGCTCAATGAGCGGCGGCGAGCAGCAGATGCTGGCGCTCGGCCGCGCGCTGATGACGACGCCCAAGATCCTGCTGGTGGACGAGCCGTCGGTGGGTTTGGCGCCGGTGTTGGTTCAGCGTACCATCGCCACCATCAAGACGCTCAAGGAGTCCTATGGGCTCACCGTGCTGATGGCGGAGCAGAACTTCACCCAGGCGATCCGCATCGCCGACCGCGGCTACGTCATCGTGCACGGCAAGATCGCGTTCGAGGGCCGCTCGGCCGACGAACTCAACAACAACGACCTGATCCGCAGCTTTTACCTGGGGCTGTAGGGCGCCTCTCCGGGGCCCAGGCTACCAAGCCGCGGTCGCGGGCCTGCGGGCAAACTCACGGCTCTCCGCAGGCCGCAATGTTGCTCGCGTTATTGCCCCAACAGGCATTGAAAGTGTCAAGCTTGCCAGCGTCCGCCATGGATGGATTCGAAGTTTCCCCGTAGGGGTCGACCATCAGAATTGCATCCGAAGTGGTAGCGCCTGGCTGCACGTTCGGAAAGTTAGGCGACGAAGCACTATTGTCCTGCGGGTTGAAGGTCGCGGTCGTGAATTGAGCAAGCGGCAACACCCCACTCGACGACGAGGGCGCTTCCTGAATCCAGACCGCCGACAGGAGCGATGACTGGTAGGCGACGGTCGTCGAAAAATGCCAATTCTCTGTCTTATTCCACATGGTGAGCAGCCAGGATTGGTCTTGACCGGGCGAGCAGTTGCTCTGGCACGTCAGAGTAGCGGTAATCACGTCGTTGGGATGTACAGGGTAAGCGCAAGAGAGCGCGTTGCAATTCGGGTAGCTCGGCGAAACCACCAGCGGATAGTTCGGCAACATCTCGATCCACGCGTAGTACTGCGTCGCAAAGCCGGACGATGCATCTTGCTCCGTGCCGAGCTGAATGAGCGTGTTGTCGACGCTAGTGCAGTTCGCGTTCTCGCAATAGCCGCCGATCCCGACCCAGGAGGACGAGTATTCCCACTGCGGCCGCGAGCCCGAGCAATATTGGAAGCTGAAGGTGCCAAACTGATAGATGTGGCAGACCGAGGGCGGCACGGCGTACGAGGCTCTGGGAACGCTCCAGGTAGCTTCGGCCGCGCTGTATGTGGTCTTGGTGGCGTAGTTCGCGACGGCGTAGCCCGACCAGTTCGAGGTCTCGATCTCGTTGCGCACCCCGTGTTTCAGGGTACCGTCATCGTTGCGGTGAACCCACACCCGGGCGTGCTGAACGGGGGCCAATCCCGACACTCCCGAAATATCCGCCTGGGTCAGTACGAATATGGCGCATGCGCTCACTGCTAAGCCCGCGAGCTTGCGGAGTGCGTTCCGGTTCATGATCCCCTCTTTCGACGAGCTGTATTCGAGTGGAAATTTCGGCTATCCGCCGAAATAGTTGCCCATCGAAACTAAAAATATATTAATGCTCCCACTTTGACAATACAATACCTAGTAGTCTCGAGATCTGTGTTTCCCAGCGGCCACCATCAAGTGGCAGGTAAATCAATCATCAAAGATACTAAATGTGGCAATGTCGAATAAAAGCCGCTTCTTCCGCTGAGGCGCGGGTCCTCGTCGGCGCTCATAGGCCTCAATGCCCGATCTCTAGTCGGCGGCTTCCTGCTCGCGTAGCAGCATGCGCTCATCCACCACGATCTCGATATCGCGCAGCACCGGGTCGGTCGAGACCGCGATCTCGTTCTCGATCAGCGCGCCGCAGCCCGGACAGAAGAACTGCCGGAATTCCGGCGTCTCGTTGATGAAGCGCGCGGGATCGCCCGCGAGTGGCGTCGCGTCGCTCACGGGGTGGATTTCGCGGAGGCAATGGTTCTTGTAGTTGTCGCGCGCGGGGCCCAAGTCGGCGTCGCACCTGGCACAGCAGAAATGTGGCTCGCCGACATCGAGGCGGATGCGCAGATTTTCGGTGATGCGCAGCGCCGCGCCGCCAACGAGCTTGCGCGGACGCTTCCCGCCGCTCTCGACGCGCCGCCGCCGGAGTCGTTCGCGCAGCGCCTTGGTGGCCGCGTGGTCGAGCGTGCTCGCGTGCTCGTCGATGACGACGCCATAGATCTCGCACGCGCCTTTCGCGGTCACGGCCTCGTTGAGCCAATCCTCCAACACCATCTCGGGATCGCGGTCCATTGGATCGCCGAAACCGCCGGCGGCGGTCCAAACCACGGCATAGACGTCGGCGGGATGCTGCACGAAATTTTCCTGGCGCAGCGCCAAGGTGGTGGCCTCGCCGCCGACCTCGCCGATGTCGTCTATCATCTCACGACGATCCAGGCGTTCGAGTATGTCGCTGCCGCGCACGAACAGATAGCGGTTCACGGTCCCGGGATATCCCCCCATCATGCCGGTGGAAGTCGGGATCGCATTCCCCGAGGAAAGCGTGTCCTGCACGATCTCCCTCGTATTGTGCGGGATAAAGCAGCTCTCGGCCGACAGCCCGCCGCGGAACTTGCCGGCGCCGCCGGAATCCGCCAGCTCCTTGCGGTAGAGAAACAGCACCGGGAAGGTCTGCTCGGTGTGCTCGACATTGGGGAGTTTGCAAATGGGCGTGCGCGCCTGGCCACCGGTCGAGATGCCGTCTTGAGTCGAGAACGCGCCGATCGCGCCGCCGATCGGATCCACGAGGATGTAGCCGTAGTGCTCGCCCCATTGATCGATGCCGCGGAAGATCGTCGCCGGCCACTGGCTGGTGCCGCCGATGCACATGACATCGCGGCGCATCTGCGGATCGGCGTAGATCATCTTGGAGATCACGGTGTAGGCGGGATAGAGCGAGATTTCCATGGCCTGGATGGGCGCGGTCGAGACCGAGGCCGGGAAATCCGCGCAGTTGAAGGTACCGGGCGAGGGATCGAATTCCACATGGCGGAGCGCGCCGCCGACCGAGAAGTACTGATCCCAGCAAAGCAGCTGGTTGAGCGCCACCATGATCGAGCCGCGCCAGCCTGAATAGGTCGCGTTCATGGCCCCCTGCTGCGGCGCCGTGCCCTCGTTTTCGAAGATGAGCTTGCCGCCGCGCTTGTGGAGCGTTAGCACCACGCGGTGCGTGCCGCGATCCCCGGGGCGACAGCACTCCACATAGGTCCGGTCGGTCCAAGTGCCGTCCGGGAGCCTCGCGAGCTTTTGCAGGAACGCGGCCTCGCCGTTGCCGAGGATGCGCCGCATCACGCCCTTCACCACCGGGGCGCCGTAGCGGCGGATAAGCTGCAGGATGCGCTCGCGCGCCGCCATGTTGCCGGCCATCTGCGCGCGGAAGTCGAGCGCCACCATTTCGGGCTTGCGCGAGGAACGGAGGTAAAGCTCCTCGATATCCCTGCGGATTTCGTTGCCCTCGATGATCTTGACCGGCGGGATCAGTATCCCCTCGTCGAAGGCGCTTTCCGCCGCGGGGCAGAAGCTGCCGGGCGTGATGCCGCCGATATCGTATTGATGGAGGCAGTTGGTGACCCAGCAGAAAAGCTCGCCCTCCCAGAACACCGGGCAGATCAGCATGACGTCCTGCTGATGCGCGGCGCCGACCCAGGGGTCGTTGGCGAGAAACATGTCGCCTTCGCGAATCCCGGGATTCTCGCTGCGATGCTCCAGGATCCATTTCACCTGCGTGTCCGTGACGCCCGACATGTATTGCATGTAAGGGCCGAAATAGACGAACTCCGCATCTTCCGTGAGGATCGAGGGATTGAGATCGAGCGCATACATCGCGACCGGCGAGCCCGAGATGCGCTGGATGGTGGCGCCGTGTTCCTCGTTAACGTTCCAGAGATTGTGACGGATCACCTCGAAGGTGACGGGATCGAAATCATCGCGCGACGCCCGGTGCAGCTTGAGCTTGGACGAAATGCGCAATTCCTTGGGCGGCACGTAGGGGCGCTTCACCCCGTCGAACGCGACATCGGGAAGTTCGCTGAGCTTGGTCATGCCGCCGCCTGCTCCACGCTTGGTGAAGGCTTCCAAGAAGCCGATGCAAGGCTAGCAGATGACAACGGACGGATGTACGAATTTCGAAGAATGAATACCTTGCGGCGCGCGCCTTGATCGAGCTTCGGCCTCAGTTGGAGATGAGCCCGAAGCCCTCAGGGGTGACCATGAGCATTGCCTCACCCTCGACACTATGGCTTGCGGGAGGCGTCGTGCTGAGCCTTCTCATAGGCGTTGAGGCGCAGCACCAGCTCCGTCTCTGTGTAAGTGGCGCTCCCGGATTCCTGGGAGAATTGGTTCGACATCTTCAATTCGCTGGTATCGGTATGCCAGCTTGAGTCGACGCTGTCATAGATCGCACCGGTATCATCGGCGCCACCGCCGATCGTCATCACGTCCGGGGGACCGATCTCGGTCATGAAGTTGTTCATTAGCCGGTCGGCCTGCCGGTAGTTGAATATCAAGATGATGCGAAACAGCCGCTCGGAAAAAGTCGGATCGTCCGTCTTTGGCGTGAAGTAGAAAATTGTCGGCTGTCGTCCGAGATCACCGACGGCAACCCCCGCCTCCTTCCAGGTTTCGGCTTCACCCTGATCACCCCTGCTCCGGTAAAAGTACCGGCATGCCTTTACCCCCGCATTCGTCTCTTCTTCGCTGAGCCCGGAGTTGAGCTGCTCCACCAGCTTGTTTTCCTCAGCGAACGGATCGCCGGTGCAAACCGCTGTGGCATCCACCTCTTTTGCGTCCGCGTACGGCAGTTGGCGGAATTCGGCGAGCGAGGTACCGAGGCGATAGTTGCGGAGCGCCAACGGCTCCGAGAACAGCTGCGCCTCACTCGGGAGCGCGCTTCCCGCAAGCATGGGAATGACCAAAACAGCGGTTCTAAGCGCCTTCCACACGGGTCCGCCTCTGCTGCCCCGTCCGCGGCGGGGCGAATACTCGAGAGGGCCCTCTCGGCGTTCAGGACCCGTCGAGCGCGGCAAAAGCCTCGCATTTTCGGCCATCGTCGTCGAGACCGAGGATCGAGAACGGGAGGGATTCGGGCGACGGAATATGTCGCGATTCTATATGAAGGAGAGCACGGCAATGCTGTCGCGAGCACGCCACGGCGCGACAGCGATCAATACCAATTCCCTAGGTAAAGCTGCACGCCCGCCACAGCCGTGAGGCAGATCGCCGCTACCGGAAACGCGCGCAAGACGAGCCAGTTGAAGAGCCAGACCCAGGAAAAGGGCCCAAGCGGCTCCTGGTATTCGTCCAATGCCCTGCTCCTCATAGCGACACTCCCTTGCGAAAACATATCGTCATGGCGGCTTCCGGCAGAATTTGGGCCGACCTCGACGAACAATCTGCGCAAATACTAATCGCACACCGAGATAATATTCAATGTAAAAATGAGTAAACCATCGCAATATCGCATGACTTTATACTAAAATTGAAGAATTAATTCAGACAAAATTAAGCGAAATTCGACCGGTCGGCGCGACGACGCCCGCACGAACTCGACAGGCGACGGACCGGCCCACTATTCCCATGCCCGCGCTTGGTTAAGGGTTTCTCAAATCCTGAAGAGTAATTTACGCGACCGGAGGAACACTTTGACTGCTGACATAACCGGCCCTCGCGATCTCGCCGGCCGTGGAGACACGACATGAGCGCTGTTTCAGAGCTGCTGATCGATCGCATCGCCACGAGCGGAACCGCTCAAGCTCTCGAGACGATGTTGTCCGATCCGGCTGTTGCCTCGCTTGAGAAGGACGACCCCGTCGTCGCGGCATGGTTGCGATATCTCGACATAGAGCGACAGCGCGCCAAACTGCCACGGGAGTTGGAACAGGAGCCACCCGATGTTTCGGCGGAGCGGCAACGCCTGAACTTGGATCGCTGTGATCTTCACGCATTCCTTATCTCGGTACCTTCCAACTCGTTCTCGGGCGCAGCGGCCCGATTGTTCTTCGCCACGCTATGGCAGATCGAGCAATTGCAAGATGCGGACGGCAAGATCGACCCGACCAGACTGTCCGGCCGCGCCGATATCGCCGTTCTCCTCGAGGCCATGCACGACCTGATCGCGCGCGGCGGCATAGAGCGCCCGGAAAAGGCGGCGTAGCCGCAATGATGAATCGCGTCAGCACCGTCATCATCATCGTCATCGCGACGCTGATTTTCGCCGCGTACATCGGGTTTCGTCTCGCAAACTCCATGTGATCGAGCCGCCGGGGCGCACTCGTAAAAGCGAGAGCGCTCGCTGTCGGTTCTGTCCCGATGGGCGCCGGCTTTACCGCGCGCGGCGGCGAAACGGCGGCAACCCTATTCATCGTCAGTCAAACTCGATCTCGAAATTCCCGAACGCATCGACCTTGAGGCGCTGCCCCGGATGCACCACAACGGTCGTGTCGGGGGTTTCAACGACCGTCGGGCCCGCGATGGAATTTCCAGGCAGCAGCGCGGTGCCGTCGTAGATCGGCGTCTCGACCAGAGTTTGCCGGTCCGACCAGTAGACGGTCCGGTTTGGCCGCCGCGCCGCCTGCGGGATCGTCGCGGTCAACTGCTCAGCCGCCACCAATCGCGGACGCGGCATCGCCGCCATCGCACGCAAGCGGAAGGTCACGATCTCGATGCGAGCGCCGCGGAACGAGGATCCGCGGCCATAGAGCTGCTCGTATCTGCGATAGAAGGCGTCGCGCATCGGCACTTCGAAGCCGGCCTCGGCGCGCCGCCAGTCGAGCATCACTTCCACCTCGTTGATCTGTCCCTTGTGGCGCATATCGAGCGCCACTTGGAAGCGGCGTCGGGCGGGGTCGATGCCGTCGCTCGCCATCTGCTGTTCGGCCGCCTCCTCGAGGCGCGCGAGCGTGCGGTTGATGCGCTCGGCGTCGAAGGGCGTGACCATGATGTCGACCTGCTCCAGGATGTGCAGCACATCCGCGGCGGCGGCTCCGAAAGCGCACCACGTGGAAGCGGTCTCGCGCTGCGGGACCACCACCTTCTTGACGCCGAGCTCCCGCGCGAAAATTCCGGCGTGCGCGGGACCCGCGCCGCCGAAAGCGAACAGCACGAAATCGCGGGGGTCATGCCCCTTCCCCACGGTCATCCGGCGGATGATGTCGGCCATCTGGTATTCCGCGATCTCCGCGATCCCGGCGGCGCAGCGCATGAGGTCGAGGTCGAGCCGACCCGCGACCTCCTCGATTGCCGCCGCCGCGCGCGCCCGGTCGAGGCGGATGCTGCCGCCCGCGAAATTGTCGGGATCGAGATAGCCCAGCACCAGATCGGCGTCGGTCACCGTGGGCACCGTGCCGCCCTTGCCGTAGCAGACGGGACCGGGCACTGCGCCCGCGCTCTCGGGGCCGACGCGCATGGTGCGCGTCGCGTCGTCCACCCGCACCAAGCTGCCGCCGCCGCTGCCGATCGCCTGGATATCCACTTTGGGAATGAAGTACTCGTACTGATTAACGGTGCTGGTGAATGAGAACGCGGGCTTCGCGTCATGGATCAGGCCCACGTCGAAGGACGTGCCGCCCATGTCCGTCGTGATGATGTTGGGGTAGCCCATGATGCTCCCCAGGTAGAGCGAGCCCGTGACGCCCGCGACCGGCCCCGAGTCGAGCGTCAGCAGCGGCGCCTCCATCGCCTTTGTGACCGAAATCGTGCCGCCGCCGCATTGCGTGATCTGGAGCGGATGGCGATAGCCGCGCACTTGCAGCTCGCGGTCGAGGGTTCGGAGATATCCGGCGGTCAACGGACCGATATAGGCGTTGATCGCTACCGCCGTGGTGCGCTCGTATTCGCCCCACTTCGGCACCAGGTCCGCAGAGCAGGTCACGAACAAATCGGGCGCGCGCTCGCGCACCATCGTCCGCACGCGCCGCTCGTGCTCGGGATAGAGGAAGGACCAGAGGAAGCAAATCGCGATCGCCTCGACCCCCTCGGCGAGGAGGCGCTCGATTGCGGCGGCGGCCTCCGCCTCATTCAGCGGCACCACCACTTTGCCGAAGCAATCGACACGCTCGGAGACGCCGGCGATCAGCCGCTTGGGAACGATCGGATCGGGCTTCTGGCTCTCGGGAAAGTGCACGACCTTGCGCACGTCGCGTCCACCCACGCCGCGCGAGCCGCGCATGATATGGATGACGTCGCGATGTCCCCTGGTGGTGATGAGGCCAAGCTTGGCGCCGCGCTTCTGCACGACCGCGTTGGTGCCGACCGTGGTGCCGTGCGAGAGGACGGCGGTGTCGCGATAGAGCTGCTCCGCGGAGATGCCGAGCTTTGCCGCCGCGGCGCCGATCGCGTCGATCATTCCATCGGCGAAATTGCGGGGGGTCGAGGGCGTTTTCGCCGCGGTGACCCCACCCTGATCGTCGATCACCACGCAATCCGTGAAGGTGCCGCCGATATCGACGCCGACGAGATAAGAGGCCATTCTCGCTCCCGCAACCCCGCTGAACCGCGCCTATATCACTCGGTTTTGCCGGCGCTGATCAAGCGATTAGCGCGCCGCGTCGAGTGCAACGAAAAAACATCGGTTTCACCACGAAGGCACGAAGGACGCGAAGGAACAAGAATTGGCTGGCGCGCGAAGCGCGCCGAAAAATCGCTCGGCACCTCGATGTCTCATGTTGAACCTTGGTCTTCATGTCCTTCGCGTCTTCGTGGTGGTCTGTGGCGCTTTTCTGATCGCATGACGCATCTCGGAATATCGATCGGCCGGCATTGACACACTGCGGTTCTGACGCTCACATGACCGCCCATGCCTCCCGCCGCCAATCCGCCCAAAACCAAGCCGACCCTCGCCGAGATGAAGGAGCGCGCTCGGCGGCTGGTGCCGGGCTTTCGCGAGCGGCAACAGAAGACCGAGATGCTCCGCCGGATCCCGCCGGAGAGCCTCGATGAGCTGCACGCAGCCGGATTGTTCCGCATCCATCAGCCCGCGCGCGTCGGCGGCAGCGAGCTGCCGTTCCGCGCGATCGTCGAGATCGGCTCGATCGTGGCGCAGGGCTGCGCTTCCACCGCCTGGGTGCTGGTGAACCTCATCAGCCACCATTGGATGCTCGGCTACTTCCCGCCGGAAACCCAGAACGAAATCTGGTCCGACAGCCCGGATCATTTGATCGGCTCCGCTTTCATCTTCGCGGGCGGGAAGGCAAAGCGGGTTGCGGGCGGTTATCGCATCAGCGGGCGCTGGCCATTCTCCAGCGGCGTCGATCCCTCGAGCTGGCTGCTGGTGGGGGCGCTGGTCGAGGGCGAGGCCGATCCTGAAGCCGCCTACCGCATGTTCCTGGTGCCGGTCGGGCACTGGCGCGTCCTCGACACATGGCATGTGATGGGGCTTGTCGGCACCGGCAGCCACGACATCGCGATCGAAGATCTGTTCGTGCCCGAACGCCGCAGCCTCGCGCTCTCGGCGGTGCGTGGGGGACCGGGCTCCTGGAGTGCGGTCAATCCGGGCGCGCTCTACAAGCTCCCGATGATGGCGCTGTTCGCGTATGTCGTGGGTGCGGTGCCGCTCGGCATCGCCCAGGCGACGGTGGAGCAATTCACGCGCGCCATGCGCACGCGGATCGGGACTTATTCCGGCAAGGCGCTCGCCGACCTTCCGACCCTGCAAATCCGCATCGCCGAGGCGGGCGCGCTCGCCGCCGCGGCCGAGGCGCTGATGCTTGGGGGATGCGACGAGGCCACGCGTTATGCCGAGGCGGGCGAGGTGCCGCCCCTTGAGGCGAAAGCGCGTTGGCGCCGAGACGGCGCTTATGCCGCGGGCATGTGCGCCCGCGCGGTCGATCTGCTGTTCACCGGCGCGGGCGGCGGCGCCATCTATCAGCGCAATCCGCTGCAGCGCGCCTTTCGCGACGTGCACGCGGCGATCGGCCACCAAGCCTCCACCTGGGACGTGCAAGGCACGCTCTACGGCCGCGTGGTGCTGGGCCTGCCGCCGGAAGTGCCGAATCTGTGACTCCTTGCGACGCTTCGGCGGCGTTTAACTCGAAAACGAAGCCAAATCCGCGAGCAATTTCAACGAAAATTGGCTTCGTTCGGCAAAATCGGGCTCGCTTCTGCAGCGGGCGCGGCCGCATGAAGGGGCGCCCGGGTTACACGTCGTCATCGGGGTCATCCCCGCGAACGGCAAGACGCATGCGAGCCGCCAACTCCTCGGGATAGTCACTCAAATGCGGGCTCGGCTCGCTCGGCTCGTTCGGTTCCAACGTTTCCCACGCGAGCCGCGAGAATGGATCATCTCCGCCCTCCCCGGCGGCGTCATTGAGCGCCGCGTCGAAACGGGCCTGCTGGCGATGCTCCAACAGCGCGAGCGCGCGCTCGAAAGACCGGTCGAGCGCGGCTTCCAATCGCGCGAAGTGGAGCGAATTCACGTCGCGAAAGATCGTACCTTCGTCGAGGCGCAGCCGGTCGCCGAAGTTGCGGCGCCGCCAGTCGAGTGCGCTCTCCGTGATGATTGCAGCCTCGACCCGACTGATGCGGCGCAGTCGCCAGGCGCACAGCACGACGCGCTCGAAGAGCTGTTCCTCGACCGCATCTTGCGGTAGAAGTGCCCGGCGCATCGCGGCACGGAAGTCCTCATAATCCTCGATGGTTTCTTTCATGACCACCAGCGACTTCGCCGAGAGCCCGTGCCGGAGTGCGTTGCGGCTGGATTTCTTCTTTCCGATCTGAGTCTTGGGTCCGGTGCTCCGCTGCGCGTTGGCGCGGTTCGCGGCCTTCTGGGCGTCACTCGCCATGGCTGATCTCCGCCTTTCAAAGGGCGGAAGAGTTAAACGCTATTAGCGTTCAATGCAAGCGAAAAATGCGTATGACGAATTTTCCGGCATTAAGCAGCAAACGCACCCCGCGCGGCATCGATAGCCAACAAGCTCAGTCGGGGGACATGCGCGGCAACGTTCTTTTCGGCGACGCTTGCGGCTCTTGGGCGGATAGATATGTCACGCATTGCGAGCGAGCCAGATAGAGAGCCGAGGTTACGCCTGAGTTGGTTCGGGCGGGGGAGGCGGCAATTTGGGCCGTTCAGGACGCTTCTGACGATCCGCGCTCCGTTCCTGCGTTTGCTTTGGCTGAGGCGGCGTATAGAGCCATGCGGCCGTTAGCGCCGGATGCTTCCTAAGCGTAGCGCTAATGCGCCCCTGTTGCCCTGGATTGATCAAAAGCTGCAGCACGACCTGAATCTTCATTAGGTCGAGGGTCATAGCATGAAGCGTTTCGGGAGAGACGGGAAAATCTCTAATCTTCGCCGGCGTTAGGGCTCTGAGGTAGTTGCTGGCTACGCGTGTGCCGTCTTTGCGGTATCCTCCATTATGGACCACGGCGTTTCGAGCATCGTTTATGGCCTTGATCTGAGGAAATATAGCGTCGATATCGGCGCGAAATTGTTTGTCTGCCACGGTTTCTCTGGAGTCCTCGATGCGCCTGATGAAATCCATCGCTCGATCGGCGCGTGCGTCAGAAAATACCGCCCTCGCAATGTTGGGCGGGACGCGCGCTTGTTCGGTCAGCAGAAAGAACAGCTGAGTTTCGGTCACCGAAAATTGGTGCATAAAACGCCCCAGCGCCTCCCAATACGGGGCGTCATCCGATAGACTTTCGCGTAGTGCTCGTGAATAGAGATGGTCTGGGATGAGCGACGACGAGGCCGGTCGACGGCGTGACGCGCTTCTCTTGCGATTGCTCAAGTCTCCCCCTTCGCCGCGCCCCAAACGCGTTCGCAAAAGCGCGTCGCGAAAGCGCAAGAGCGCTTCACGAAAGACCGCGCTTGGAAGCTAGCTACTCTTTTTTGCCCAACCCTTCGGAGCGAATCGGGGAAGGAGCGAGTTGCACAACGCGACTAGTGCATTTTCTGACAGAGGGAGATCGAGTGTACCTTCGACCCCTACCCGAAAGCGGATACGTGCTGCTTCTGGTCCTAGAGGAGGCATTATATCTACAAACTCTATCACTCCTCCGACGGTGCGATGACCTTTCCAATCTGCTGCAATGGGCTGTGCGACAGAGCGCTGACCATCGGTCATAGCTTGCTCTCCTAAGGTTCGTTGGCATCACTTAGGATAGCAGAGAGAAGGGAGTGGAGTCAGTCCGCTCCCTTCTTGTTTTTGCGCTTTCGGAGGATCGCGTAGACGAGCTGCCTACGCGTGTGTGATTTTGTCAGGCTGCTGTCCCGCAGAGACATACATCATCGCTTCGCACATGCATGAAGGCATCGCTATCCAGAAAATCCGTATCTGGCGGTGGTGCCGCCGTCCCGAGCCTTATCTGAGGGTCTTTCACCCCCCGCAGTAAGGCGCCAGCGCCAGCGCGAGCGCGAGCAGCGCCTCGTCGCCGCCGGCCCACGCCACGAACGCGATCCGCTCACGCACGCCGGGGCCGAGACCCGGCTGATTGCGGGTCATCCACTCGCCGTAAATCTCCCAGATTTCGCGCCCCTGAATCACCCGGAAGCATTGCCGCCACGGGCCAAGCCCGCCGGGCGCCACTGTCGATTCAACAGGCGCAGGCAGAATAGCCGCCGCGCGGCGCAGCACTTGCCGGAGCACGGCGATCACCGCGGCATCGGCCTCCGCGAAGGCGTCCACCGCGATCAGCAATCGACCGACAGCCGAGCGCTCGGCCGCATCGTCAAGCAGCACGTGCCCCACCTTGGCAAAGAGGCCGGGGCTCGCCGCGAAGCAGCCGGCGGTGTCGAAGCTGGGTGCCATCGCCATAGCACCCGTGAGATCGATCCGGCCCAAGGTCGGCCGCAGCCCATAAATGCCGCAGAGCGCGGCCGGAATGCGCACGGAGCCGCCGGTGTCGCTGCCCAGCGCCATGTCGCACGCACCCGACGCCACCGCCGACGCCGAGCCGCTGGAGGAACCGCCGGGAAGACGCCCCGGTGCCCGCGGATTGACCGGCGTCCCATAATGCGCGTTGCTACCGGTCACGCTGAAGAAGAACTCGTCGCAGACGGTCTTGCCGATGATGGTGGCGCCCGCATTCAAGAGTTTTTGCACGGCGGGCGCCGTGTGCCGCTCCGCCTCGTGGCGCGCCAGCCATTCGGGATTGCCCGCGCCGGTGCGCTCGCCCGCGATCGCATACATATCCTTGATCGCCGCGGTGAGGCCCGCGAGCGGCCCGGCCGGCGCACCCGTAATCGAATGCGCGAGATCGTGTGGTACGAAGGCGCTGCTACGCGATGAGTTCACCCCTTCGCGCCCGTGTAGGGATAGATCACCTTGCCGGAAGCGAAGGCCTCGGGTGCCACGACCGTCTGCGCCGCCAGCGTGCGCCACTGCTCGAGGTCGCTGGCCTTGACGTTGTGGAATTGCACCTGAATCACGCGCGGCTCCGACCATTCGCCATTGGGGCCGTACTTCACGTCGCCAACCACGGTCTGGAAGGTGTTCTTGGCGGTGTATTCCGCGAGCTTCCCGTCATCGAGGCTCTTGGTCGCTTCGATCGCCTGCGCCACCACTTGCAGCTGCGCATAGGCCCAGGGCGCCATGTAGTAGCCCAAGGGATCGACGCCAGCGCCCTCCGCTTTTGCCTGGTAGCGCTTGATGAGGTCGTTCACGCCGGGGAACTGCATCTTCGGCACCGGCAGCCAGAAGTCATAATTGACGATGCCATTCAAAAGCGGGCCGAGCTGCATCTTGATCGCGGTTGCCTGCAGTCCCACCATCGCGCCACCGAACAGCTTGGTCTTGAGGCCGACCTCGTTGGCGGCGCGCACGATGCCGACGGAATCCGGAGGGTAGGAGCACACGCACACCACGTCGGGATTGGTGGCCTGGATCGCGCGGATGACCGGCGTATAGTCCGTGGTGCTCGGCGGATAGGTCTTGTCATAGACAGTCTGGAGCCCGATTGCCTTGGCAAGGGGCCGCGCGCCGGCAGCGGCGTTGAGCGCGAATTCGGCATCGGCGGCGACAATTGCGATGGTCGCGGGTTTCGGATTTTGCTGCGCCGCCACCTCGAAGAAGCTCTGGGTGATCGATGCCTTCGAGTCCATGCCGCCCGTCGGCGCCATCACGAAGTAACGCGGGTAGTTGAACTGGCTGTTGACCGCGAGCCCGAGCAAGCCGATGAAAACCTTGTTGTGCGCGATCACCACCGGCATCGCCGGCGCCAGCATGTTGGTGGCATAGCCGCCGATCACGAGATCGACTTTATCGACGTCGAGCAGCTTGGTGTAGATCTGCGGGACGGTCGAGGGGTTGCTCTGATCGTCGTAATAGACGAGCTTCACCGGACGGCCGAGAAGACCGCCCTTGGCGTTGATATCTTCCTCCCAGATCTGTTGCGCCAGCAGCGCGGACTTGCCGTTGGGCGCGAGACCGCCGGTCAACGCCATGCCGTAGCCGATGCGGATCGGTTCATCCGCGGCGCGCGCGAAGCGGGGCAGTCCCACCGCGGCGGCGGCGCCGAGCACGAGAGCCGAGCGGCGCGAGAGTCCCTTACTTGCTTTCCCAGGCATTCTCATTCCCTCCTAAAGTCAGGTTTTTGTTTATCTTAGTCATGATTCCAATGCGCGCGCCAGTGGAACCGTGCCGAGGCGCGATCGCTCGCCTCGAATGTTGTCGCGGGCCGATCGCGCGATCGCGATAATACCGGGCTGTCAGCGATTGAAATCGGGAGTCGAATGCTCGACGTCGCCGTCATACTGCTGATGATCGGTCTGCTGTTGGTGGTGGTCGGCGTGACGCAGCCGCTGGCGCTTAAGCTGCGCCTGCCGCCGGCCGTGCTGCTCGCGGGAATCGGCGTCGCGATCGGCGGCGCCTCGGCGCTGCTGCTGCATACCGATTTCAAGGGACGGCCCGAGCAAGTGGCGGAGCTGTTCCGCAACCTGCCGATCAATTCCGCGGTCTTCATCTACGTATTCCTGCCGCTGCTGGTATTCGAAGCGGGCCTCTCCATCGACGTGCGTCGCATGTTTCAGGACGCCGCGGTCATCCTGCTCTTGGCGGTCGTCGCGACCGTCGTGACCAATGCGATGATTGGGCTTGCGCTTTGGCCGATTGCTCCGGTTTCCCTGGTCGCTTGCCTCCTGTTGGGTGCCGTGGTCTCGACGACCGATCCCGCCGCGGTCATCACAATCTTCAAGGACGTGGGCGCGCCGGCGCGGCTGACGCGCCTGGTCGAGGGCGAGAGTCTTTTGAACGACGCCGCCGCGATCGTGTTGTTCGCGGTGCTGCTGAACATACTGCTGGCGGGCGGCAAGTTTGTGCCCGGCAGCGGTCTCATCGAATTCTTCATCTCCTTCGTGGGCGGTGCCGCGCTCGGCGTGCTCGCGGGACGCGCGATGTTGGCGGTCGTTCCCTGGCTCAGGGGCGAGCGGCTCTCGGAGGCGACCATGACGCTCGCATTGCCGTATCTGGTCTTCATCGCCGCCGATCGATTCCTGCACGTCTCGGGCGTGGTGGCCGTGCTCGGGTCGGCGCTTACGCTCAGCGCCGCGGGCCGTTCCCGGATCAGTCCGCACAACTGGAGCTTCCTCCTCGATCTGTGGGAGCAGCTCGCGTTCTGGGGGCGCTCGCTGGTGTTCGTGCTGGCCTCGATCCTGGTGCCGAAGCTGCTCACGAATGTCGGTCCCTACGACTTGGCGTTGGTATTGGCGCTGGTGGTGGTGGCGCACTTGGCGCGGGTCTTTGTATTGTTCGTGCTGTTGCCGCCGCTCCGCTTGTTGCGCCTTACCGAGCCGGTCAGCGCCCCTTACAAGCTCGCGATCATTTGGGGCGGCCTGCGCGGCGCCCTCACGCTTGCGCTGGCGCTCGCGGTCACCGAGAATCCGGCGATCGATCCCGCCGTCAAGCGTTTCGTCGCCGTGCTCGCGACCGGTTTGGTGCTGTTCACGCTGCTGGTGAACGGCACGACGCTTAAACCCATGATGCGCCTCCTCGGCCTCGATCGCCTCTCGCCCCTCAACCAAGCGCTGCGCGATCACGTATTGGCGCTGAGCCGCGCCGACGTGGGAGACGCGTTGCGCACCATCGCCCGCGACCACTCGCTGTCGCCGGCCGCGCTCGAGCGCGTCGTCGAGCCCTATGAGGCCTCGATCGCAACCGCCGCGGCCATGGATACGGCGCGGCCGTCGTTTACCAACCGCAACCGGCTCGCGGTCGGATTGGTGGCGCTCGCCAATCAGGAGCGTTCGCTGGTGCTCTCGGCGCTCGCGGAGCGAACCGCCTCGCAGGCGACTGTCCAGACGCTGCTCAACAACGCGGCATTGCTGATCGAGGCGGCGAACAGCGGCGGACGCGTCGCCTACCAGCGTACCGCCCGAAAGCTGCTGGAATTTCCCGTGGGCTTCCGGGTCGCGTACTTCCTCTATCGGCACTTCGGCCTCGAGCGCCTTCTCGCCGATCGTCTCGCCGATCGCTTCGAGATGCTGATCACCATGCGTCTCGTGCTGGAGCGGCTGCTGCGCTTTGGCGATCAACGCCTACGCCGCATGTTCGGCGACCGGATCGCGGACCTGCTGCACAAGGTGCTGAGCGTGCGGCTCGACGGGACGGTCGGAGCGCTCGACGCACTCCGCAGGCAATACCCGGACTATGCCGCCGCGCTCGAGACCATCCTGCTGCGCCAATCGGCGCTGCGCGAGGAAGAGGCGCGCTACCAGGCGCTATTCGACGAGGGACTGATCGGCCGCGAACTCTACGACAATCTGAAGCGCACGCGCGCCGAACGCGGGACCGAGCGCCGGCCGCGGCTGGACCTGGGCCTCGATCCGAGGGGGCTCATCAGCCGCCTCGACTTGCTGGCCGGCCTCGACCGCCAGCAGCTCGACCGACTGTCCAAGCTGCTGCGAGGCCGCTTTACCGTTCCCGGCGAGCAAATCGTGCGGAAGGGCGAGCGCGGCGACGCCGTCTATTTCATTGCTTCAGGCGCGGTCGAGGTGATCCTGACGCAGCGGAACGTGCGCCTCGGCAGCGGCGAATTCTTCGGCGAGTTGGCGCTGCTGACGGGGCGCGCGCGGCAGGCCGACATCGTCGCCCTCACCTATTGTCAATTCCTGGTGCTGCGCAAGGCCGAGTTCGACCGCTTCCTCAACGAAAATCCCGCCGTGCGCGAGGAAATCAATCGGGTCGCCGAGCAGCGCCTCGCGGCCAACCTCGAAGCAAGCGAGAGGGCTCCGAGCTCGGCGTGACGACAATGGCGGCCGCCGCCGACGCCGAGATCGATCACGAATAGGCGAATTTCGCACGCCATCCCTTGGCACCGTCCGGCAGCAGATCGAACAGGTGCCAGAGCGAGCAGAAATCGTCGAGCGGTTGGAAGCCCGCGTCGGAGACGCGCAAAGTGCGCGGTCCCGCGCGGCGAAACACCGAAACGCCCGGCAGAAATCCACCGCTCTTCGAGAGGTAGCCCATGTCGGCGGCGAAAGTGGTGCCGCGATGACTGACCATCGCAAACCGCCACGAGCGGCTCGCCGCGAATTGGTTCTGCACCTCCGGTGCATCAGGAGTGGAGACGACAAACGCCGCGCGATCGGTCAGATGATGATAGATGCCGTTGAACCCGTCGGCCCACAAGGTGCAGTGCGGGCAGCTCTTGCCCATGTTGTGGATGACGAACAGGTCATCCCTGCCGCCGAAAAGCGCCGAGAGTCGGACCTTGCCGTCGCGTGACGCGAACTCATAGTCCTGAACTTCTTCGGGCTCGGCGGCGGCGCGGGCCGCCTGCATCTTTCGGCGCAGCTCCCGGACCTCAGCCTGATATTGCTCGATCTGCTTCGCCGCGTCCTTGTATCGCATGGCTCTGATCCCTCTGTACTCAGTCCGGATATTCGTCGTGGCGGCGCAGCCAATCCGTGTGAAACGGAAGATTTTCCTCGTCACGACCCTTGGGAACCAGATCGAGCAGGTGGTAGGCACCGTTCAGCATGTCGAGGCCGCGCGCGTAACAGGAGTACGTGTGATAAATGCCGCCATCGTCGTCGCGATAGAACACGCTGATGCCCGGAGCCTCGGCGCCGTACGGCCGCTGGCGGGTGTAATTGTAATAGGCATCCTTGGCCGCCAACTCCTCGGGCGTGTGCGTGACGTGATAGTCACGGTTGAAGGAGTTGCCTTCCGAGGAGACCCACTTGAAGTGCCATCCCATGCGCTTCTTGTAGGCCTGGAGCTTGGCGAGAGGTGCGCGCGAAACCGCCACCAAGGTCACGTCGCGATGCCGTAGGTGTACGACGATCCCGTCGAAGTTGTCGGCCCAGAACGAGCAGCTCTTGCAGCCGGCCTCCCAGCTCGTATCGAACATGAAATGATAGACGATGAGTTGGTGCCGGCCGGCGAAGAGATCGCCCAAGCTCTCGCTGCCCTCGGGCGCATCGAAGCGGTACGCCTTGTCGACGCGCACCCAGGGGAGCTCGCGCCGCTCGGCGCTCAGTCGGTCGCGCTGCCGCGTGAATTCCTTTTCCGTCGCCAGCAAGCGCTTGCGTTCCTCGATCCATTCATCGTGGGAAACCAACTTATGCGTCGTCATGAAGCACCTCCCTTTCGGATGCGCGGACCGGACCGCCGCACGGAACGACGCCGCCGCTTGCGCGAGCGACGGTCGCCGATATCGGCCAGTCCCGCCGCCAGCAGATCAAATTGCTGCTGCCAATACTTGCTGTAGCGGTTGATCCAGACCGCCGCCGACATGATCGGTCCGGCTTCGAGGCTGCAGCGGCTGATGCGACCCGTCCTCTCCTGGCGGACCAAGCCCGCTCGGACCAACACCTGTATATGGCGCGAGACTGCCTGCAGCGAAATCGGAAACGGCTCCGCGAGCTCGGAGACGAGGTAGGCGCCATCGTCGAGGCGCCGAAGAATCTCGCGCCGCACCGGGTCGGAAAGCGCGAAAAACACCCGATCCAGGCGCGCTTCCTCCGAGTCCTCCGCCTCCCCGGCCGGCCGCAGCACGGATACGCTTGCCATGCTCGACACATTAGCAACCGATCTGTTGATAGTCAACACACTTGTTGATAAAAGCCCGAGCGCAATTTACAAAACACATGGCGCGACGCGCGAGGATCGAGGCCCTGGCCGATCGGACTCGCCCGCGGCATCCTGATCTGGCAGCGTTGCGAGACCACGGGATGGGAAGCGAACCGATGACGAACCTGATCGAGCTTAGGATCAACGAACGCGGCGACTTCGCGGCGGATCACGCCTTCGGCGGCGCCGGTTCATATGAGCGCATCGTCGGTCGCGCACACTACGCGGTCGATCCCGCGGCGCCGGCGCAGCAGGGGATCGTCGATCTCGAATACGCACCGCGCGACCCTCGCGGCCTGGTTCGGTTCGCCGCCGACTTCATGATCTTGAAGCCAAAGGTCCTCGCGCGCGGCAACCGGCGGCTGTTCCTCGACTACGGGAACCGCGGCAACAAGCGGATGCTGCAATTCTTCAACGACGCGCCCGCGAGCAACGACCCTCGCACCCTCGCCCATGCCGGCAACGGCTTCCTCTTCCGCCGCGGCTACACGGTCGCGTGGATCGCCTGGCAGGGGGACTTGCTGCCGGGCGACGGACGCATGCTGATGGACGCGCCGGTCGTGACCGATCACGGCAAACCCATTACCGGCAAAGTCCGGGTCGAGTACATCCTCGACGAAAAGGGCGTCACGACGCAGCCGCTTTCCGGCTGGGTTTCGACGCGGAGCTACCCGACGGTCTCGCTCGACACGCGCGAGGCGCAATTGACGCGCCGGCGCTATCCTGACGATCCCCGCATTCCGGTCCCGCCGGATCAATGGTGCTTCGCGCGGGTCGAGGGCGGCCAAGGCCTCGACAACCAGGGCAGCGAAAGCGCGCTCGTTCCCTCCGATATCAACATCCACATCCCCAGGGGGTTCGAGCCCGGCTGGATTTACGAGCTGATCTATACGGCGAAGGACCCGCTCGTGTTGGGCCTCGGCCACCTCGCGGTGCGAGACTTTGTGAGCTTCCTCAAATATGCCGCGAGCGACGCGGCCGGCACCGCCAATCCCCTGATCGAGGGGGGCCGCATCGCCATCGAGAAGACCTATGGCTGGGGCCGCTCGCAGACCGGCCGATGCCTGAGGGATTTCGTGCATCGCGGTTTCAACGCCGATGCGCAGAACCGGCGCGTCTTCGACGGCATTCTGCCGCACGTTTCCGGCGGCGGGCTGATGTGGCTCAACCACCGCTTCGCGAGCGGCGTGTCGCCCGCGGGCGAGCAATACGAAGATCACGAGAACTGCGCCGACCGCTTCCCATTTTCCTATGCGATGTCGACGGATCACCTGACCGGCAAGCGCGATGCGATCCTGAAGCGGCCGGAAACCGATCCGCTGGTGATCCACACCCAGAGCGCCACCGAGTATTGGCAGCGCCGGGGCTCGCTGGTGCACACGGACACGCGCGGCAACGACCTGGAGCAGCCCCAGACCGTGCGGGTCTATCAATGGTCCAGCTCGCAGCACTTCGCCGATCCCAACCTGAAGAAGCCGGGCCGCGGCGTCTGCGAGAACGTCATCAACGTGGTGCGAACCTCGATGCTGTTCCGTGCCATGATCGATGCGATGGATCGCTGGGCGAGCGATGGCACGCCGCCGCCGCCGAGCCGCGTCCCGCGCCGCGCCGACGGCACCTTGGTGACGGCCGAGGAATGGCGCCGACAATTCCCGCGCATTCCCGGCGCGCTGCTGCCGACCGGCCCCAGCGAGCTGCCGCTCTACGATTTCGGCCCCGACTTCGAGCGCGGGATCTTGCGCGAGCCGCCGCTATGGATCGCCGGCAAGAGCTACACCGTGCTGGTGCCGGCGGTCGACGCCGACGGCAACGAAATCTCAGGGGTGCGCGCGCCGATGGTTGGCGCGCCGCTCGCAACATACACCGGCTGGACCATACGCTCGCGAGGTTTCGGCCACGGCGCCACGCACACTTACGTCGGCAGCACCATCCCCTTCGCCGAGACCGAAACCGAGCGACGCTATACCGCTGATCCCCGGCCATCCATTCGCGAGCGCTATGCGAACAAGGCCGCTTATCAGGCGGCAATCGCGGAAGCGGCACAGACGCTGGTCGATGCCGGGCTGATGCTGGCCGAGGACGTCGAGCGCGCCATCGCGGATGCGGCCAACTGGAGCGCACCCCGGCACGAAGTCGGACTCGATTAGGTCTGCTGTTCTCGATTTGCGAGCAGCGGCGCCAGCGGAAAACCTTGGCTGCGCTTCACCTGCCTGATCGCGACGTAGCTGAAGTATCTCTCGATGCCGAGGTCCATCTCCAGCAGGCGCTCGATCACCCGCTGGTAATCGCGTATGTCGAGCGCGATGAAGTGCGCGAGGTAATCGAAGCCACCGGTGACGAGGTAGAGGTTGAGGAGCTGCGGCACCGCCTCGACACCGCGCTCGAAGCGCAGGAAGTCCTCGCGCCCGTGGCTGCGCAAGGTTATCTCGGTGAATACCACGACATTGGTGCAGAGCCGGTCGATGTCGAGCTCCGCCCCATATCCCCTTATGTAGCCGGCGGCTTCGAGCCGCTTCACCCGCTGCAGGCACGGCGTCGGCGAAAGCCCGATCCGCTCCGCGAGATCGAGGTTGGTGATCCGCCCTGTTTCCTGGAGAGCCGCCAGTATCTTGATGTCGAGGCGATCGAGCCGCGGCACGCCCTCTTGGCCGCTGCCGGGCTTGCGCATGGCGTGCTCCCGCTCAGCCGCGCAGATGATCCTGATGCGCCTTCACGAACTCGGTCAGGCTGTTGAAGTGGAAATCGAAGCGCGGCATGCCGCCGGGATCGCGGGTTGCACCAAATCCCTCCTGGGCGTGACGCCGATAAATCCAACAGGAAGCGATGCCGAACTCGTTGGCGGGACGGTGATCGTGGTAAAGGCTCTCGGCGGTATGCAGAATCTGCGGCTTCTCGACCCCGAGCGCGCCCAAATGCGCCAGCAGGTACTCGAAATTCCGCGCGCTCGGCTTGTATGAGCCGATATCCTCGGCGGTGCAGATCGCATCGAATTGCACGCCGAGTTTGCGGTTGCTGAGCGCGAAGCTCTCGTTGTCGACGTTCGAGAGAATGACCAGCTTGTAGTATTTCTTGAGATACTGCAGCGCGGTTGCCGTATCCTCGAAGGCGGGCCAATCGCCGACCGAGCGACCATAGGCGAGGCATTCCTCCCACGGCGCATGCACGCCCCACTCCTCCGCCAAACGCTTGTAGACCGTGGCCAAAAGCAGGCGATACTTCTTGTTGGGGGTATAAAGCTCCTGCGCCGCCTCGACGCGACCATGCGCCTCCAGTATCTGATTGCGGCTGAGCGCGCGGCCGACACGGGAGGTCAGAGGCTTCAGCGCCTCAATCATGCCGCTCTCCCAATCGATCAAGGTGCCGTAGCAATCGAAGGTGAGGGTGGTGAAATCGGTGAGCTTCGGCATCGCGGCCCTCCTGTTCATCGTCCGCAGGCATCATAGCGCCCAGAGCGTAGCGATGATGCCCAGAGATCGCTCGTGGCTCAGCCGATCATGCTGCAGGATGGGCTGCCCACGGCGTTTGCTCCCGCCCTCGGCCTTGTGATCGTCGACAGGACCTCAACCCGGAAATGTGTCACATTTAATACAGGTAGATAGTCAGTATTTTTCGTACTATGGTTGTAGACCAATAGAGTGCTCACGCGGGAGGTTGAACATGCCGCCTTTCCCCCCGGTCCTGTCCCAGCAGGAAATCGACCAGTTCTTTCCCGCTCAAAAGCCGGATCCCCAACCGCAGACCTTTGAATTGGCATTGGTGCTCGGGGGTACCGTATCGGCGGGCGCCTACACCGCCGGGGTCTTGGACCTGCTCTTCGAAGCGCTCGACGCCTGGTACCGGCAAAAGGAGATCGAGGCCGCGTCTCCGCCGCCCGAGGAGCAGCGGAAGGCGCCGCTTCACGACGTGCTGCTCGAAATCGCCTCGGGCGCATCCGGCGGCGGCGTCTGCGCGACCGTGCTTTCGCGCGCCCTCCAGTTCGAGTTTCCGCACGTCAACACCACGACGCCGCGCGGCACGACCAATAACCCGTTCTACGATCTCTGGGTCACCGGCTTTACGCTCAACGGACTGCTGCAGACCCACGATCTTCCTTCGACGCCGCAAAAGCTGCCGTCGCTGCTCGACAGCACGCTGATCGACGTCCTGGGCAACGCGGCCGCAACCTATGTCGGGAGTCCGCTTGGGACCTCGACGTCGCCGCAAAGACGCACCTACGTTCGCAATCCCTTCCGAGTGGCGATGACGCTGACCAATCTCCGCGGCGTCCCCTATCTGACGACGCTGAGCGGAATTCCCAGCGGCACGACCGCCGCCGGCAGCATCAACGGGGAGTTCTACGTCAATCATGGGGATTTCGGCCGGTTTGCCGTCGAGCAGCCCAGCGGCACTCCCGCGCCCCAACCCGCGCGTCCCGATGAATTCTTCATTCCCTCCGCGACGACCACTGGCGGCTCTGCGGCCTGGCAGCAATTTGCCGAATACGGCAAGGCGACCGGGGCGTTTCCCTTGGGCTTCCGCGCGCGCGACCTGACGCGGCCCATGCAGCACTACCGCTATCGCATCACGGTCCAGCCAGGCGCCAACGGACAGGCGTCGGCGCGGCCGCTCACTCCGGCCTGGGATCAGCTCGTCGACCCGAACAGCGGCCTGCTTCCCAGCAACTATGCCTTCACCGTCGTCGATGGCGGTGCGCTGGACAACGAACCGATTGGGCTTGCCCACTCATGGCTCGCCGGCGAGATCGGATATAATCCGCGCGATTCAAAAGTGGCGCGGCGCGCACTGCTTTTGGTGGACCCCCTCGCCAGCGGACCCGACCTCGGCCCCTCGACCAATCCGGGCCTGGTGCGCGTGATTGCGCCGTTCATTTATGGCGAGGTGGGAGCCGCGCGATATCTCACGGCCGACATGGCGCTGATGTCGGACGAAACTGTGTTCAGCCGGTTCATGATCACGCCCGCCGGAAGCACGCTCAACTCCGGTTGGCAGGTGGGCGAGACCGCCCTTGCCGGATCGGGCCTGGGCGCATTCGCGGGCTTCGTGCATGAGGATCTCCGCTGGCACGACTACATGCTGGGTCGCGCGAACTGCGCTTCGTTCCTCGCGACCGAGTTCACCCTCGATGCCACGAATCCGCTGTTCGCCAATTGGACACCGCAGCAGCGCCTGCGCTATGGAACTCCCGATTCGACGGGAGCGATGCATCTGCCGATCATCCCCCTCATGGACAGCGTTTCGGGGACCCAACCGCTACCCGACTGGCCGCAACCGGTGATCGATTTCGACACCCTTACCGACGAAATCGGCAGCCGATTGGCTGCGGTGATCGAGCAGCTCGAGACCGACGAGCTGCAAAGCCACGTCGTCCTGCGCACCCTCGTCACCGTGATCCGCGGGCTTGGCTCGCAGAGCATTGCGGAATCGGCCGTGGCGGCCATCAAGGACTATATGACAAGCGCCGGGATGCAGCCGGCGACGTCGTAAGCAGGCCCGCGCCGCGCGCCGACAGCGCACTCTCGACATCGGGCCTTGCTTGCGGATTGTACTGGCCACAAGTCCTCTCCAGAGGCAATCCTCACGATAAGCCGGATCGGGTTCCGGCCGAAGAGGGAACCGCGGGGTTCGCCCGACGCCGGCGAGCCTCCTTGAGCCGGCTCGGCTGCAACTCGCCGGCCTTTTCGAGAACGGGATAGGCGACCGAGCAAATGTGCGAGTGAATGCGCTTCAGATCGCGCAGGATGTCCAGGTGCAGCGAACTGGTCTCGATGCTCTCGGGTCGTCCTTCGCGCAGGCGCGCGAAGTGGTTCTCGGCCGCCGCTCGTTCCGCCTCGCGGATCGCCACTTTCTCCCGCAACAGTTGACGGGCGACAGCGACGTCACCGGACAAAAAGACCCCGAGCGCGAGCCGCAGATTCCCGAGCACGCGGCGATGCAGGTCCTCCAGATCGGCCGCGCCTTCAGCCGAGAACTTGAACCGATTCTTGATTTTCTTGGAAGCGAGCTCCATCAGATTCTTGTCGATGATATCGCCGATATGCTCGAGGTTGATCGAGAACGAGATGATTTCCATGGCGCGCATGCCATCTTGATCGTCGAGGCTCTCGCGCGTGATATCGGTGACGTAGAGCTTGACCGCCTCATGCAAATCGTCGACGGCGTTATCCATTTTCTCGATCTCGCCGACCAATTTCCGGTCATCCGTCGTAAAGGTGGTCATGGTTTGGCGCAGCATCGTCTCGACGATATCGCCCATGTGCAGCACTTCCCGCGCCGCGCAGGTGAGCGCCACCGATGGCGTCGCCAGTACCGAAGGGTCCAGGTAGAGCGGCGTCGAGGCATCGGCGGCTTTCTTGCGTTCGGGCAGGAGGCGAACGAGCAGCGCCGCGATTTGGTCGAGAGGGAAAATCCACAGCAGCGCCAGCGCGAGGTTGAAGGCGGTGTGAAAGTCGGCGACCTGGCGCGCGGGGTTGTAATCGATCGCCGGCAGGATGCCGGCAATCGATTGCAGAAATGGAAACACCAGGGCGCATCCGACCAACCGATTGAGGAGATTGCCGATTGGCAATCGTCGCGCCGCGGGATTGCCGGCGGCCGCAATCTCGAACAGTGGGTTGATGGCGCTGCCGAGATTGGCTCCCAGCACCAGGGCCAGCGACGCGACGGGGCCGACGAAGGTGGTGTTGGCGAGCGACATGACCAGGACGATTACGGCGACGCTCGAATGCGCCGCCCAGGCGAGAAGCGCCCCGAGAAGCAGATTTAGGATCGGCTCGGCGGTGATCGCCGCCAGCAACGCGCGCATCCCGGGCGCATCCTCGGCGGGAGCAAGAGTCCCAAGCAGAATATGAAGCGATAGAAGCATGAGTCCGAGCCCGATCGCCACGCGACCGAGATCGCGCCAACGCGTGCGCTCGCCGTGCCGGAATACGAGGATGCCGCCCAGCAGCAGGACCGGCGCCGCAACCGAAACATCGAACGACAGAACCTGGACAACGAGCGTGGTTCCGACATTGGCGCCCAGCATGATCGCGAGGGCCGAGGTGAGGGCAAGCGAGCCGCCCGCGGTGAATGACGCCGCCATCAGCGCGGTCGCCGTACTGCTTTGCAGCATGGCGGTGACCCCGACGCCGAACGCGAAGGCGCGGAACCGGTTGCGAAGCGCCGTGCTCAGGAAGCTTCTCAGCTCCGATCCGTAGGCGCGCATGATCCCGGTCTGCACCATGTGCAGGCCCCACATCAGCAACGCCACACCGCCGATAAGGTCGAGAAGGATGATCTTGCCCATCCCTCGCCACTCCTCGCCAAGCAAGAAAGACCTTCCGCGAAGCTACGCCTGAAATTTCTCGAGTTGAAGCCGTTTTTGCGCGGCGAGGGTTCAAAACGCGGCTGTCGCGAACGATTTGTTAACTATCCTCTGTCCAAAGCGTCGCCCGCCGCGGCGATGCCGTTCAAGTAGTGCTCCCAGACGTGGAGATTGATCTCGCACGCCGCGACCGCCGCGTCCTCGAGGCCCGATTGCGTCGCGAATTTGGCGACGGCCTGCCAGCCCATGTCGGAATGCTCGATGTCCGCCTGCTCGTGCAGCTCGAAGAAATCAAGTTGGGTGTCGCTCAGGCCGAAGAGCTTGCCCCAGCGCGCGCGCTCGAGGCCGAACCAGCCGCGCTCGCGCATGAGACCGCTGCCGTAGCCCGGCACGTTGATGCGCTCGGCACAGGTATTGGCGACGATTCCCTCGATCCAGTGGCGGTTGCTCATGAGCCCTTCCCACGCGGCCCAAGCGAGGCGCGTCGAGGGCAGCGGCGCCGCGCCGCGGGTCTCCTCGAGCGGCAAGCCGATGAAGGTGCCGAGCTCCTCCAGGATCTGCCAATGCGCCTTGCCGCCGCCGTGCTCGTGATCGGCGATCACCTCCTGGGTGCAGGCGCGGATGATCGCAAGGCGCGTCTCCCAGTCCGTGCAGTTGGTGGCGACGCGCAGCTTCAGCACCGAGTTGCGCTGGCGCGTGTTGAGACGATGCTGCTTGACGAAGGTCTTGGCGCGGCCGGGCGTCATCTCCTCGTGAAAGTACCGGGTCCGCCGGCAAAACGCGTTCACCACCTCATCGAGCCGTTTCAGCACCGTCTCGCCTGACATCATCCGCTCCCGCCTATTCCAGGAAAGCGCGCATTATCGAGGCTCCTTAGCCCCGGAACAAGGCGCCGAGGCGCTGCGCCAGCGCGCGCTCCCGCTCCTGGCCCAGCCCCTGTACCGAAGCGCCGACCCCGAGATACCGCTCGGCGACCTCGGGATTGAGCAGCAATTCCTTGCCCGAGCCCTCGAGCACCACGCGCCCCTTCTCGATGACGCAGCCGTGGTCGGCGATGGCGAGGCTCAGCCGCGCGTTCTGCTCCGAAAGCAGTATCGCGAGCCCTTGCTCGCTCAGCCGCTCGATCAGCCGGAAGATCTCGCCGACGAGACGCGGCGAGAGGCCGAGCGAGGGTTCGTCGAGCAGCACCACCCGCGGTTCCGACATGAGTCCGCGCGCGATCGCCAGCATCTGCTGCTGCCCGCCCGAGAGATTGCCGGCGGGCTCGTCGAGCCGCTCCAGCAGCAGCGGCATCGGTGCGCAGACTCGCTCGATGCGCTCTCGAAGCGCTGGCGCCGAGAGCGAGGCGAGGCGCGTGTAGGCCCCGAGGCGAAGATTGTCGGCGATCGAGAGGCCCGCGAACACCTGGCGTCCCTCGGGAATATGGACAATACCCGCGAGCACGCGCTCGCTCGGCGTCTTGCGGTCGATGCGCTGGCCATCAAGCCGGATCTCGCCCTGCATCGGGCGCAAAACGCCGGAGATCGTCTTGACCAAGGTCGATTTGCCGGCGCCGTTGGCGCCAACCAGCGCCACGATTTCGGCCGGGCGCAATACGAGATCGACGCCTCGGACCGCCGCGATGCCGCCATAGCCCGATGCGACCTGACGCAGCTCCAGCATCAGCCGCTCCCCTGCTGGCCGATATAAGCCTCGATCACGCGAGGATTGCGCTGGATTTCGGCGGGTGGCCCTTCCGCCACGACGGTCCCGGCGTCAAGGACGATCACGCGATCCGCCACCCCCATCACCAGCGACATGTTGTGCTCGACGACCAGCACCGTTACCCCGCTTACCCGCACCGCACGGAGCAGCATTGCCAACTCCGCGGTCTCGCCGTCGTTGAGACCGGCGGCCGGTTCGTCCAGCAGCAACAGCTTCGGCCGCGCCATCAGCGCACGCACGACCTCCAGCAGCTTCTGCGCACCCATCGGCAGGTCGGTCGCGGCGCTGTCGCGAAATGCCGCAAGACCGACGAGATCGAGCAACTCCTGCGCGCGCTGGGCGAGCGCCCGTTCCTGACGTCGGCTGGAACGGAGCCACAGCATTGCCGAGAGCGCGCCCGAGCGCAGGTGCAGATGCGCCCCCGCCAGCACGTTCTCGAACGCGGTCATGCCCGGGAATACGCGCGCGGTCTGAAAAGTGCGCACGACGCCGAGGCGCGCGATCTGCCAGTCCGCCGCATCGCTCATCGTCCGCCCGAACAGACGGATCACGCCGCTGTCATGCCGGTAAAGATTGGTGACGAGATTGAACAGCGTGGTCTTGCCGGAGCCGTTCGGTCCGATGAGCGCGCTCAGGCTCCCGACTGGAATCTGGAACGAGACGCCGTCCACGGCGCGCACGCCCCCGAAGGCCTTGGTGACGCCGTCGAGTTCCAGCGCGGGGGCGTTCACGGCGGGCGTCCTTCCGCGGGCGCGGGCGACGATACCGATTGCAAATGCCGGTGGCGCAGCCAGCTCAACAATTGTGCCGCGCCGCCGAACATGCCGCCCGGCAGATAGCGGAACGCCAGCACCAGGAGCAAGCCCTCTCCCATCATCTTGTAGACGGCAAGCGACTGCACCATGGTCGGCAGCAAGGTCAGGAGAGCCACGCCCGGCAAGGCTCCCACCAAGGTGCCCTCGCCGCCGATCACCAGCATGGTCACCATCTCGAAGGAACTGCGCGTTCCCACCATCTCGGGCGAGAGATAGTGAAAATAAAAGGCGTAGAGGCTGCCGGAGAGAGAGGCCAGCACCGCGCTGATCGCGAAGGCCGCGAGCTTGACGCGCGCGACATTGACGCCGAGCGCCCCGGCCGCGAGCCGGTCGGCGCGCACCGCCATCAGCGCACGCCCAAAACCGCTGCGCATCGCACCCAAGAGCGCCAGCAGCAACACCACGATGACGCCCAGCGTCAGGTAGTACATCGACCGATCGCTGGCGAACACATAGCCGCCGACCGAGAAGGACGGCACGCCCACCAGACCCGAAGGTCCGCCGGTCGTTTCCATCATGCCGACATCGAGGCTATCGATCACCAGCCCGAAGGCCAGCGTCGCGAGCGCGAGGTAGTGACCGCGCAACCGCATCGTCACCAGCGAGAGCAGGAACGCGCAGACGAGCGACGCGAGGCATCCGAGAACGACGCCCAGCAGCGGCGGCCAGCCATAACGCGTCGCCAAGATCGCGGCGACATAGCCGCCGATCGCCATGAAGCCGCCCTGGCCCAGATTGACCTGGCCGCCGAATCCCATGAGCACGTCGAGGCCCAGCACGGAGATGAACAGGATCAGGGTGATGACCAGGGAATTCATGATTCCCGGATCGGTGACCAGCAGCGGGATCGCCAGGATCACCGCGAGGGCGATGGCGCCGCCCACCGCTGCGCCGCGGCCTTCGAGGCGAAGGATCGCGGGATAAATCCGATGCTCTTCGCGTACGTCGCTCCGCCTCGCACGGCCGAGCGCGAACAGCCCGCTCGGCCGCCACAGCAGGATCGCGAGGAGCAGACCCAACGCAAGCGCGTTATTGAAGAGCGGCGAGATATAGCCGGCGGCAAGTTGCTCGGCGATCCCCAGCAGCAAGCCGCCGATCACCGCGCCGACGAAGGAGCCAAGCCCGCCGATTGCCACGGCGATGAAGCCCATGATCGTGAAGAACTGGCTCACGTCGAATTGCAGCGCCAGCGTCGGCGCCACCATGATCCCGCCGAGCGCGCCGATCATCGCGGCCATGGCGTAGCTCAAGAGCGCCATGCGCTCGACGTCGATCCCCATGAGCCGAGCCGCGGTCGGATTCTCCGCGCAGGCCTGCAGCGCCTTGCCGAGGGTGGTGCGCGCGAAGAGGTACCAGAAGGCGGCGATGATCACGATGGTGCTGCCGGCGATCCAGAAACCTTGGGTCGGCAGGCGCACGCCCCAGAGCAGAACCGGCGCTTCGCCCGAGAACGGCGGCAGCGCATAGGGGTCGCCGCCCCAGATCACCAGCATCAGACCCTGGGTGAAGGTGAGGAGTCCCGCCGTCAGCATCAGCATGCTGCTGTTCGGCAGCCGCGCCAGTGCAGGCACGAAAGCCGCGGCACCGATCGCGAGGCCGTAGAGCACGGCGACCAGCACCGCCAACGCGACGGCAAGCGGCACCGGCAGGTGAAACGTCGACTGAAGGCTGTAGGCGAGCAGCGCACCCAAAACGCAGAACGCGCCCTGCGAGAGGTTGACCACGCCGGTCATGCGAAAGACCAGCGAGAAGCCCAGCGCCACCACCGCGAAGAGGCTGCCCTGGAGCAGGCCGCCGATGACGATCTGGATCAGCGCATCCACGGCGGCCCTGCGTTGCGACTAGAGCGTGATCCAATCATATAGAATTGGATCACGCTCTAGATTCTTTGATTTTGTCGCGCAATCTAACGGCGAACCGCTCACACTTCGCCGGATTGCGCTCTGGGCTCCGCTCATGGCGCGAGCGGGATGCCCCCGGGCTTGCTGAGCAAGACCCACGCGCTCTTGGCGGGATCCCAGCGCGTCACCACCGCGTCGCTGTCGTCGAAGCCGCGCTGCGGGTTCTTGACGAAGTCGAAGAACCCATCGATCCCCGGCTCGCCCTTGCGGTTGGCGAGGTAGTCGCGCAATTGCGTCGCGGTTGCGTCGAGGCCGAGCTTGCTCAGTCCATCGGAAACCAGCATCGCCGGTCCCCACGCCAGGTTTGCCGCGATATCCGGCTTGAGGCCGGCGCCGGCGAGTTCGGCATAGAATGCCTGCTGCGCCTTCTCGATTGCCGGGTCGTACTTGGCGACACCCTCATGGGGCGGCCACTGCCCCGTCGGGATATAGAGCTGCTTCGGCAGAAAGTCGGCGTAGGCCGTCATCTGCGCGTAAGTCATATTGCCGTCGGTGGTGGCGGTCGGCACATCGAGCCCCGCCTGCACCATGCCCTTGAAGATGGTGGCGATCGGCGTGCCGGTGCTCCAGGCGATGAACGCCTGGGGCTCGGCCGCCTTCACCTTCTCGAGCTGCGCCGCGACGCTCACGTCCGTGGTGTTGAAATGCGCCTGCTCCACCAGGGTCACGCCGGCGTTCTTGTTCTCGGGCAGATTGACGGCGTCGACGATGCCGGATTCGGCGTCCTGCCCGGTTGCGTCGGTCGAGGTCATGATGGCGATGCGCTTCCAGCCCTTCTCGCGGAAATACCGGATGATCGCCTTGTGCAGATCGTGCGTCGAGACGCCGGAGGTGAATACATAGCTTCCCGCGGGCGGATGAACGCCCGGCGAGAAGCAATACTGGACGGGGCCATTGGCCATCAACGGCGCCATGGCGTTGCAGACCGCCACCAAGGAGGAGCCGAAGATGATCGCGGGGTTGGAGGCGCTCACCTGCTTTGCGAGCTGCACGCCGGTCTGCGGGTTCGACTGGTCGTCGTAGAACACGTACTCGATCGGGCGGTTCCGGATGCCGCCGGTGCGATTGATGAATTTCTCATGCACCTGCAAGGTCTGTTGCTCTTCCTTGCCCAGGAACGACGCGATGCCGGTCAGAGGCAGGATGACATTTATCTTGTAGGGTTCGTCGGCGGCTGCCGCCGCCGAGATCGGCGGCGCGGCGCTCGTCGCCAGAATGAACGCGAGCACCAGGCCCATCGCAGTGATACGCATCCCAATGACCTCCCTTGGCACTTATTGAGCATTGCCGTGGCGCGAGCGGCCACGAGGATTTGCGGTATTCTAGCAATCGAACGAGCGGTGCGCCAAAACAAACCCGCGAATCCCATGGGCCAGGGCTTGCGAGGTCGGTTGTGATCTCGATAGGCTCGCGCCGGCATGGAGAATAAGCGCATGAACCAAAACACCATCGTTATTTGGGGAGCGGGCGCCATCGGCGGCACGATCGGCGCGCATCTGGTCAAGGCCGGGAACGACGTGCTGTTCGTCGACCGCGCCGAAGAGCACGTGGCGGCGATGGCGCGGGACTGCCTCGCGATCACGGGCCCGGTCGCGGCGTTCAAGGTCAAGGCCGACGCTGCGACCCCGGAGCGAATCAAGGGGCCGCTGGGAAGCGTGCTGCTCTGCGTCAAGGCGCAAGACACCGAGGGCGCCACGCGCGCGATCGCGCCCTACCTCAGCCCGGACGGCTGCATCGTTTCCGTGCAAAACGGCCTCAATGAGCTGGTGATCGCCGAGATCGTCGGCGGCAATCGCACCGTCGGCGCCTTCGTCAATTTCGGCGCCGACTACATGGCGCCGGGCCTGATCCAGTATGGCGGCCGGGGCGCGGTGGTCGTGGGCGAGATCGACGGCCGCGTGACGCCGCGCGTCGAAATGCTGCACCGCCTGCTGCTGCAATTCGACGAGCGCGCGGTGCTGACCCCGAACATTTTCGGCTATCTCTGGGCGAAGCTTGCCTATGGCGCGATGCTGTTTGCGACCGCCCTCACCAACGCCTCGATGGCCGATTGCCTGGCGTCACCCAAACACCGCACGCTCTTTATCGCGCTGCCGCGCGAAGTGATGCGCGTCGCCGCAGCGGCGCGGATCAAGCCCGAACCCTTCGACGGCTTCGACCCCGCGGCCTTCCAGCCGGGCGGCGCGGACGAGCCGGCGCACCGCTCCGTCGACGCACTGGTCGAATTCAACCGCCACTCGGCCAAGACGCACAGCGGCATCTGGCGCGACCTCGCCGTGCGCAAGCGCCGCACCGAAGCCGAGCACCAGCTCGGTCCGATCGTTCGCACCGCGCGCGAGCACGGGCTCGAAGCGCCGATCACCACGCGGCTCATCGCCCTCATTCGCGAGATCGAGGACGGCAAGCGCGCGCAGGATTGGAGCAATCTCGACCGGCTCGCCGAGGAAGTGCCGCCATGACAATCGCGATCTCGCTCTAAGGAAGAAGCGCGCTCGTCACCGGCGCCGCGCGTGGCTTTGGCGCCCAAAGATGGCGTACCGCCGCGGATCCCACGACACAGACCCCGATAGGGACACAGACCTCGCAATCGTCGGGGAGGGCGTCGCGTGCAGCAAGGCTTCAGGTGCTGCCGGTACCCAATCAGTCTCGCTCCTCCGCGAAAAACTGACCACGAATGATTACAACCGATGCGCGTTTGCGGTTACTACGATTTATTGTTCTAGTTGGGTGTTTATCAGCCGACCCGCTTGCTGCTGCACTGTCATTATGGAGGATGGCGTGCGGATAATTCTTCCACTGCTGGGCCTTCCTGTGCTCGGCGTTGTGCCCCTGATGAGCGGCGTCGCGATGGCGGCCCAGCCGCTCACCGAGAACCAGATGGACCGAGTGGCCGCCGGTTTCGCGGCGTATACGCAACCATGCGACTGCGTGGAAGTGCTGACCCCAACTCCGACACCGACGCCTACTCCCACTTCTACCGCTAATGAACCAGTGACGCCCCCGCCAACCGCCCCCTTCCTCACCTTCTGCCCTCCTGGCGGCTGTCCGCCGCCCCCGCCGCCTGCCAACGCCCCGCCCTCGGCTCAATTTTCATACATGTTGACGATCAACGGCATCAGCCTTCAGTCGCTGCTGGTGAAACCATGAGAAGCCTCCTTGCTGGTCTGACCGCTCTGCCGTTTGTCGCTGGCTTCGCGTTAGCAGCGCAACCCGTGCCGCTCAATGACGTGCAGATGGACGGGGTGACCGCCGGGTTCACGGCGATGACGCAGCCAGACACACAGGCGTCCGGCAAGATCGTCGCCTCAGTAACGCCGACCCCAACTCCAACACCCACGCCGACGTCCACGACCAACCGGACCTCAAGCGTGGACGGTCTGACGATCCAGGGCGGGTTCACGTCGGTTTTCAGCCCTACTCCTGCGCCCACTCCCACTCCCACTCCTGCTTTTGCTTGGTATAACCCTCCTTGTGATTGCAATCTCACCGCTCCGCCGCCGCCTCCGCCGCCGCCCACTCCCACGCAACAATTTTCCAGCCTTCTGTCATCCAACGGCATCGGTCTTCGTTGAGGAGGATGGCATGCGGAAAATTCTTCTTGTGCTCGGCGTTGTGCCCCTGATCACCGGCACTGCCATGGCGGTCCAGCCGCTCAATGACGCGCAGATGGACGGAGTAACCTCCGGCGCCTCAGATAACGCTGTCAGCCTCCCCGTAGTCGTCGTGGGTGGTTCTACTCCTAGTCCACTTTGCGCTGTTCGTAGCTGTGCTCCTCCTCCTACCCCAACTCCTACTCCTACCCCAGCTCCTACCCCTTCTGAAGCTCCTTCTACTGCTTACAATGAGAGCCACCCTGAAGACCTTCTGAGCATGTGTCTCAGTAATTGCGCGGCCCTCGCAGCGGTCCTCGCCGGCAATCCGCCGCCAGCGCCCCCTGCACCGCCGCCCGCGCCGCCGCCTACTCCCACGCAACAGTTTTCCAGCCTTCTGTCATCCAACGGCATTGGCCTTCGTTGAGGAGGATGGCATGCGGAAAATTCTCCCCGTGCTCGCCGTTGTGCCGCTGATCACCGGCACCGCCATGGCCGCCCAGCCGCTCAACGACAATCAAATGAATGCTGTCACCGCGGGGGTGTACGTCCTCTGTGGGTGCCCCAATGCTGTGCAACTGCCGCCCCCGCCGCCCGGTGGTTCCCTCACGGTTCCTCCGCCGTCGCCTCCGCCTCCGCCACCCTCTAACGCCCCGGCCTCGGCTCAATTTTCATATATTTTGACCATCAACGGCATTGGCCTTTCAACAAACGGCACTGGTGTTCCTACCAACGGCATCAGCCTTCAGGCGCTGCTGGTGAGACCATGAGAAGCCTCCTTGCCGGCCTGACCGGTTTGCCGTTAGTCACTGGCGTCGCATTGGCAGCGCAGCCTGTGCCGCTTAATGACACGCAGATGGACGCGGTAATTGCTGGCGATGCCTTCGATCCCTTTCTTCTCGGTGCCAGCAGCACCGCCCTCAACAATCTCGGCGCCCGGCTAAATCCTGCTCCTACGCCTACGCCCACTCCTGCCCCCGGTTTTACTGATCAGCCAGGCGGGCCCTGTGATTGCAATTTTCCCCCTCCGCCGCCACCGCCTCCACCGCCGCCTACTCCGACGCAACAGTTTTCCAGCCTGTTGTCATCCAACGGCATTGGTCTTCGTTGAGGAGGATGCATGCGGAAAATTCTCCCCGTGCTCGCCATCGTGCCGCTGATCACCGGCACCGCTATGGCGGCCCAGCCCCTCACCGACAACCAGATGGATACGGTAATTGCTGG
>Ga0335079_10000084_pt1 | contig 108078 bp, 73 predicted proteins | sample Lox_Sample_33_FD_206719 | JGI IMG/M metagenome (GOLD analysis project Ga0335079, IMG submission 206719) | Soil microbial communities from Loxahatchee National Wildlife Refuge, Florida, United States - Lox_Sample_3.3 | ecosystem: Environmental > Terrestrial > Soil > Wetlands | place: USA... | reverse complement strand
TGGACTCGCACACCCTCCCTCACTGCTGGCTCGAAGGTCACCGAACTGATCGGCGTCATGCCAATCGGCAAGAGCGCGACCAATCCGTACTCTTCTGTTTCGAGGATCACGGAACCTCGTGTTTCGGCCGACTGCCAGCCAACCGATGAAGGATCAAATGCATATCTTTTGTTCGTGGAATCCCAAGTCACCTTGCCGCCCTCCATCTCGCGTCCGGGAATGATGGCCACCTCCTTCACCACACCGCCAAGGGGAAAGTGATAGTGGTGGTAATCGTTTGCGTCGAGAAACAGATGTGTGAGCGTCCCGCCTGCAAACGCACTCTTGTATCGACTCTGCTCTCCAACCAATTGCTCCACAGACTGCACGGTGCCGGTCTTCACCGCGATGCCCGATTTATCTACCGCACGCGAAGTGTTGTCAATCGCCCATATCCCTTCCGGGATCGCGTCGACGGGAGACACCACGATTGACTGGTCGGAGGGCGCGGCTATCGGCCGTTGGTCCGGCGACTTGAGTCGGCGCGCAAAAAACTCGTTGAAAGTCTTCCAGTGCGATGGGTCCTCGTACCAGCCATGGTTGAGACCAAAGGTGGAGTCGGCTTGTGCCATTGCCAAGTACTCTTTGTTCCACGACTCTGGCGTATCGAGAAATGCGCCCCACGAGCGTACGAAGGTCCTCAGCCAGGAACTGTAAGGCTCCGCATATTGTACGGAGTTGTTGAAGTACCCGCGCCCTTCGAGCTCGCTGAGCGGTTGATCGACGATGAAAAAAAGATAACAGAGGCTCTGATCCATACGCTGATACAGGGTTGCACCCTGCTTCGCACTGATCAGTTTCGACGGAATGGCTCGCTCGGTCCATGCAATGAATTCGAAGAATTGATCTAGCGTCTGTACGGGATTTGTAAGCGGATCGGGGTTGACTTGTTTTGCCCGCTCGATCGACGCGATCAGAAGATGCTTCAGTTCGGGATGGGTAGCCACCAGACGCTTCAGCTCAAGTGTTGCCGGGCCATCCTGACTCGCTGGCGTGTCCGCTGCGATGGAGCTAGTGCATAGTAAGAGGCCGAGTGTCAGCAGGGCCATCCAACACAGGTACTGGCGCTTAGCAATCATGGCTTCCCCCTGGGAGAGTTTTGTGGAGATGGATTACGCATACGGCCACCGCAGCGCTGCTTTCAGCGCCTTTCCGATCATCGTCGATCTACGCCTCGTTTGTTCCCGTATTGCCGTCAAACGAGAAACTGACAATTCCGTTCTCGATGATTCCGTATCGGACGTCATCCACGACTTAGCCAGTCTCCGTCGCCACAGGTGGTGTGTCGGTCACCCGCATTCCTTTTTCTCGGTCGCCGCGCGGAGGAAGATGGTCTGTCCGACCGCCACTCGACCGATGCGAGTGACTGTGCCGTAGATTCCCGCGTTGTTCTGGTTCGCGCGAACAATTGCCTTCATTACTTCTGGCACCGATTTTGCTGAGTCGGGATCAAGGTTCACCATTGAGCACCGCTCGTCGCGCATCGTGACAGCGATTCCGGGCGTGTCATCACCTTCGCCGAATGTGAGCACGCCGCCCAACCACTCATCCTCCTGAAAAGCACGCGATCTCAATAAGCGAACAACAACGTTCGGACGAAATCTTCGGATGTCCAAGCTCCGCCCCGCGAGTCGTCCGATCTCGCGCACCGTATCGGACGCGATCACGGAGATGCACGCTTCATCGAAGATGCCATGCCTCAACTGCATCATCTGGACGGGAGCCCCATACCGACGTCCGACATCGTTGGCCAAGTTCTCCCCGAAGACAGGCATCTCTTGGCCATCCGGCGTGAGAATATGGGTAGGAAGATCTCCCTGAGCGCCGTCTTCACGGTGCTGCGGAGCAAACAGGAGCAGGTCGGGAAGTTTGCTTGCTGTCAGCCACGGCATTCCGCTGCGGTCGTCCATGCGCCGGAACGCGAGGCGTCTGTCACCGTCCAGGCCGTACCAGCCCAGGTTGGCATCCTCAAGACGTTCGCCGGCCATGGACTTCACGGGATATCGAAAGATTGCTTCCACCTGCCCGATTTCTATGAGCATGCCCGATCCAGTCCAAGCAACGGAGCGACTTTATCGATCCAAGGAGCATGAGTCAAATCGAATCTATTCATCATAGAGATGAATGAATTGAAATACACTATGCTCTAATAGATAAGGTGAAATACTTGGAACCATCTCTGCAGCAACTAAGGCTCTTGCTTGCGATTAGCGAACACAAAGGCTTGGTGCGCGCAGCCCGCCGGATGAGGCTGTCACAGTCGGCTGCCAGTCATGCGTTGGCTGCCTTGGAAATGAATGTCGGCATAGCTCTGGTGACGCGAAATCGAGGCACGTTGCAACTCACCGAAACGGGAACTCGATTGTTGCCGCATGTGCGCCAGATATCCACTTCGATAAACGCGATTCGCGCCGAGATTTCCGGTGTCTGCGGCCTGCAGACCGGCTCGCTTCGCCTCGCCTCTGTCCCAAGCCTGGCGAGCGCAATCCTGCCGCAGCTCATCAGCGAATTCAACTTGCGGTTTCCAGGCATTGAGATCTCGATGTTCGAGGGAGCCGACCCAGAAGTGGTGGAATGGGTCCGGACGCACGTGGCCGATGTGGGATACGCAACTTTACCGGTTCCCGACGTGGTTGACGCCCAGGAACTCTCTCACGACGAATGGGTTGCGCTTGTACCAGCAAGCTTTCGCCAGCATCGCACAGTTACTTTGAAATTTCTGTCTCAGCAACGTTTTTTCATGCCGGGCACTGGCGGCGAACCCCACATCCAGGAACTCTTTCGCGGTGCAAACCTTAGATTAGAGGTCCCGATCAAGATAAGAGAGGTGAGCACGATCCACGCAATGATCGCGCAACGCCTTGGAGTTAGCATTCTCCCAAGTCTGGCGGTGCAAAAGTTCCACGGGGTCCGGGCTGTGCCTCTCTCACCCCGTCAGCCTCGGTGCTTCGGCCAGCTGCTTCCTCGGGACGCGCCTCCCAGCCCAGCCCTGACAGCCTGGGCAGCGATTGTCGACAAGGCCTTCAAGATTCAACGGAAACCTACCGCCTAGGGAGATTCAGTGAGGTGGTTGTGAACGAATCGTCGGCAATTCGGAAGTTGGAATTCTGACTCCGGTCGGGACATAGAGGTCGGACTACATCGAGAGGGAATGACATATTGGAACATCACTGCTCGGGCCGCCTGCGTAGGTGCTGTTCAAATAATCGCTGAGCCGTGATCCTTTTTGAAATCCATCAGCACTACCTACCATGGTTTTCTATCGCTTATACTGTGCCCGCCGCGTTCTCTATGTTATTGAAACTACGTTATAAGTCGGATTCGATCCCACTCTCTCCGCCATGTTCTCACCTTCTCTTTCTTGCATTCCCCTATGAATGTGCTCAGCGCGCGCTGCCGGCGTAATTTCCGTACCCTACAACTACCGTTGACGTGATCAACACGAGAAGACTGAAGAGGACCAGAAGCTTGGTGCGCGTGCCAGTGCCGTTCCATTCCTTGAGCGCGATGCCCCAGAGCGTGCTGAAAATAATGATGCTCGCCATGTGAAGTGTCCAGCTGGAGAACTTGTAGCGTCCCATCTGAGTTTCACCCATGGTGTAAAAGAAGAACTGCATGTACCATGTCGTTCCTGCCAGCGCTGAGAATAGATAGTTGGGAAGCATAGGCGCGCGCGTGGGCGTCGCATCTTCGGCAACCGTCACTGCGAGTGCCATTTCTTCTGCGGGAGCGTCGGTTGGCGATTCGAGGATGTGTTCTTCGGAGCGCGCCGGAACTTGCCCTCGAATCTCCGAGTGGAAATACTGATAGCCAGTGCGGTTCCGCAGATTCAGGATCACGCACCAGATGAAATTCGTCGTGAATCCGCCCGCAAGAACGACGACGAGAACGGGAAGTCCCTGCCACAGTCCGGTCGTACCATGTTGAACGGTGATAACTTTAATGGGATCTCCGGCAGCGAGTCCGTAGGCGAAGCAAGCGCTCATGACGCCGGAAAAAGTCGCGACGAGGAGCCCTTTCTTCAGGTCGAATTCTTTAATCGAGGCGCGCTTTTGCACTTCGGACATCTCGCGTTCTTTCGAGATGCCGGCAGCGCCAGCCACGGCGATTCCGAGCAGGCAAATCGCGACGCCGCCTAAAATGATCAGGCCGGATCTTGTGCCCAGAACCTGGCTGGCGAATTCGCCGCGAAAGATCGGGGGCATGAGCGTCCCGAATGCGGCTGTATAACCCAGGGCGACCGCCATGCCGAGCGACATTCCGAGGTAGCGCATGGTAAGGCCGAAGGTAAGGCCACCAAGTCCCCAAAGCACGCCAAAGAAATAAGCCCAGAAGATCGCGCTGGATGGAGTCTCGCGCAAGACCGGCATAAGGTCGTGAGTCATTGTGAGCGCCAGAGTCCACGGCATTATGATCCAACTGAAGAATCCGCCCACCAACCAATAGGTTTCCCAAGCCCAATTTTTCACTCCGCGGAATGGCACATAGAAGCTGCCGGATGCGAGTCCGCCGAGCCAGTGAAAAAGAACCCCCAATGCCGGATTTGGATTCATCAGCGTTGTGTCCTCGAGTGAGACCTAAAGATGGAAGACTTCGTCCAGCGGCTGCATGGCGCGATCAGGAAGGATACCGTCGGGTTGCACGAAGAAATCGCCCATTTCACGCTGCCAGCGCTCGTTGACTTCGCGGTGCGCCATTCCTGCGCGGGCCTGCTCGAAGTCGTCAGTCTCGAGATAGCCGACGAGGAGGCCATCACTGCGAAGGAATAGAGAGTAATTGCTCCATCCTGTCTCGCGGAGCGCGGTCTGCATTTCAGGCCAGACGTGCCGATGTCGTTCCTTGTATTCCGCGATTCTTTCGGGCTTGACCTGCAACACAAAGCAGACGCGTTGCATCGACCGCTCCTTTATCGGAAATAGGCTTCTGTCAGTCCGCCATCAACGGGGATAACGTGTCCAGTGGTCTTGCCGCTCTGATCTCCTGCAAGCCAGGCGATGGCGGCGGCACAATCCTGCGGCAAAATGGGACGTTTGGTGAGAGTGCGCTGCGCATAGAAACCGGCGAGTTTACTGCGCAAGTCTTCCGTGTTCTCCGTCTCGGCGAATTCGATCTTGTATTTCTGCAGCGATTGAATGACGCGATCGCGAGGAAACATCGTTGAACCTGCGACGACCGTCGCAGGAGCGATGCCGTTGACCCGAACGTGAGGACTCAGCTTGATTGCCAGTTCGCGGATGAGATGGTTCAGCGCAGTCTTGCTCGTGTCGTACGCTTCACTGCCCTTCTTGGGAACGACAGCGTTCGCCGAGCTGGTCAGAACCATGGTGCAGGGAAGATTTTGATCTTTGAAGACCCAATCAGTTTGGCGAGCCAGCAGATAGTTGCCGCTCACGTTGACCAGAAAAGTCCGGGCCCATTGTTCTTCGGAAAGTTCTCCATCGGGACCGGGAACAGGGTATACGGCGGCGGTGTTAACGACGATGTCAAGGCCACCAAATTTCGCGATGGCGAAATGAATGGCTTGGCGCAGGGATTCCGACGAACTGAGATCGACCGCCGTGGCTGCGATGAACTCGGGGGAGGACGCCTTGCCAACGTCACGCTCCACGCTGGTTGCGCCTGCGGCATCGAAATCCGCGATCACGACCTGCGCGCCTCGCTTACCCAGCAGCAAGGCCACCTCCCGTCCGATCCCGCTGGCGCCGCCGATGACGAGTGCGATCTTGCGGCTGAACTCCGCTTCCGCGGGCATGCGCTGCAGTTTTGCCTCTTCCAGAGCCCAGTACTCGATGCGGAAGGCTTCGGAGCGCGGGAGGGCGACGTAGTTGTGAAATTGTGTGAACTGACTCGAGTGTTCTGGCGTTCTGGCCTGTGGGAGAGGCCCCGAGATCTCGCCATCTTCCAACGCATTCGCGCCCGCCATCACGTGGATCGCATTGATGAAAAATTCGGTGGTAATTCGAGCTTCTTTCTTGTTCTTTCCAAAGCCGAATATCCCGAGCCCCGGAATCACGACAACCGACGGGTTTGAGTCACGGAGTTTCGGAGAATCGGGCGTGGAGAAATCCTCGTAGTACTTCTTGTACGCGTCGCGATAGCCACCAACCTCTTTTTGAATGCGGTGTTTCAAAGAGTCCACATCCTTGGTCGTTGGATTCCAATCGATGAACCATGGGCAGACACGCGTGCGGAGAAAGTGGTCCGGGCAACTCGTTCCCAGCGCACTCAGCTCCTTGGCCCACTTCGATCCGGCAAACGCCAGAGAATCTTCGTCATCGGCATAGTGCGCAATGACGCGGCGATTCGAAGAGAGTGTGCCTCTCAACGCAGGAAGAAGTCGCGTTGCAATGGACTTGCGGTCTGGAGCAGGAGCGTTTGTCAGTCCGCCAAACAAAACACCTTTCTTGTCCTGATGCCGCTGGATGAACTCGCCCATCTGATCGATCGTGTGGACACTGTTGAGGTAGCACTCCCGTTGCGTCATGCCCCAGGTGAAGAGGCCGTGGGCTCCAAGAATCAGGCCTTCAGCGCCGGGATTCGCCTGTACGGCGCGTTCGATCAGTAAAGCCAGTTCGAAGCCCGGCCGCTGCCAGGGTACCCACACGATCTTGCGGGCGAATTCCTGGTTGAACTGATCCAGCTTGCTTTTGCCATTTGCGCTGGCAGCAAGCGCAATGGCCCAGTCGGGATGCAAATGATCCACATGCGGAAAAGGCAGAAATGCGTGCAGTGGAGTATCGATTGAGGCCGCAACCCGATTTTCTCCAAAAGCGGAGAGCGGATAGAAGCGGACCATCTCGTCCTCGTATTCTTCTCCCCGATAGAGTTTCTTCAGCTGCTCCAGGCGATCGAGATAGAGAAGGGCGAATCCGGATTCGGTGATCGAGCCGATGTCGCCTCCGCTACCTTTCACGGCAAGAACGCGTACCGTGTTGCCAGTAAACGGGTCGGGCAATTCGATCTTAGAGCTGGTGTTGCCGCCTCCGAAATTCGTGATCCGCAGATCGGCCCCGAGAAGGTTCGAACGATACCGCAGGATTGCCAATTGGTTGTCGCCGAATTGCTGGGCGCTTTTCTGGTCCCACAGATCTCGCAGATATGTCGTTTCTTTGATTTCAGGCATAAATCATCTCGCAATATTGTTCGAAACGTTCAAAGTGGTGCTCCCACCGATCCGTGTCACGAGGCTCGAAGACCTCGGTGGCGAACGATCGCTCGACGATTGCGCGCACTTCTTTGAGCGATGACGCTTCGTTCGTCGCCAAAATCTGAATGGCGATATTTCCAAGAGCTGTTGCCTCGGCGGGACCGGCAAGAACTCGTCTTCCAGTAGCGTCCGCGGTGAATTGATTCAGCAGGCGATTCTTGGATCCGCCACCAATGACACGGATTTGATCGATCCGATTGCAGCAAAGTTGCGCGAGATTGCGGAGCATAAGTCGATACTTCAGCGCCAAGCTTTCCAGAACACAACGGACATAAGCGCCCGGATTGGCGGGTTTTGGCTGATGCGTCCTTGCACAGAAATCATCGATCGCATCGAGCATGTTCGTTGCGCGCAGGAAAGACTCATCGTCTGGATCGACGAGGTGCGCGAATGCAGGTTCGCCATTTGCGAGTTCGATCAATTCCCGGTAGTCCGCGTGGTGGCCGCGCGACGTCCAGCAATTCCTGCATCCCTGAAGCATCCAGAGCCCCATCACGTTCTTAAGCAAACGTGTCGTGCCATTCACGCCGCCTTCGTTGGTGAAATTCATCCTCAGCGATTCTGATGTGATCACCGGCGCATCGAGCTCGATTCCAATCAGAGACCAGGTTCCGGAACTCAGAAAAGCAGTGCCGTCCCGGGCGCTGATCGCGGCAACTGCAGCCCCTGTGTCATGGCAGGCGGGTGCGATAACAGACGTTCCAGCGAGAGCTTTGGTGTGGGCGAGCGACGGCAATAGTTTGCCGAGTACAGTGCCAGGCTCAACGATGGGTGCCAGGAAGTCAGTCCGTAACTCAAGTTTCTGCATTAGATCGGTCGCCCAGGTACGATCAACGGGATTCACCAGCTGCGTTGTGGTGGCATTGGTAAATTCGCACACTGCAGTTCCGGTAAGCCAGAAGTTAAAAAGGTCGGGAATCGTCAGCAACGTCTTGGCGGCGGCAAGAATCAAGGGAGTCCGTTGCCGCGCCGCCAAGAGTTGATAGAGCGTGTTAATCGGCATGAACTGAATGCCGGTTGCGCTGTAGATTTCCTCACGCGGAACCTTGCGGAACGCTTCACCCATCGCCCCCTGGGTCCGGCGATCGCGGTAGTGATACGGATTCTGCAGCAATTCTCCACGGTCTCCGAGCAAGGCATAGTCCACGCCCCATGCGTCGACGCCGATTCCCGCAAGTTCGACGTTCTCCACAATCTCAATCGCTTTGCGAACCTCAAGCCAGAGGCGGGCAATGTCCCACTGGAGGGAGCCTCCATACTCGACTGGTTCATTCAGGAAGCGATGAACCTCCTCGATCGTGAGAATCCCCGCCTGCAAGTGCCCGAGCACGGCACGGCCGCTTTCGGCGCCAAAATCGAAAGCGAGATAAGTTTTGGAGTGTGGGGAATCAGGCATAAGAAGAGACATTGTGGGCGTTCTTCGCTGCTCGATCTTTTGTGATCCGCTCCAGGTATCCGCTTTGACGAAATGCTTCCAGTGGATCTTTCGGTAATCCCTTCGACTCTCGCCATCCTTGAATCGCCGGCCGGACGTCCGTCGCAAATGCATCTTGCAGCAGGGACTCAGCCGCGACGAGATCGCAATTTGTCTGTGCGTCAGCGAGCTTTTTTAAATCCACGAGCGCGGCCTTGGCAAAGAGTTGCTGGGCTGTCCTGACCGTCTGGATCATCGCTTCGATCTTACCCTTGAGGTTGTGGCTTTGATCCACCATGTACGCAATGTCGGCACGCTGGCCGCTTTCCCACTCAAAGAAGTGAATCTCGTGGAAAATGCGGAAGACCTGATAAGGATCAATCGAGCCCAAAGTAAGGTCGTCATCGGCATAGCGGCGGTCGTTGAAATGAAATCCGCCGAGCATATTCTCCGACAACAGCCAGGCGACGATCTGTTCGATGTTCTGCGCTGCGTAATGATGTCCTGTATCGACCAGGACCTTGGCCTGCGGTCCTGCCGTGCGGGAGAGTAGCAACGCCATCCCCCAGTCGGCAATATCGGTGTGGTAAAAGGCAGGCTCGAACGGTTTGTACTCGACCAGCATGCGCTGGTCTGGAGCGAGACCGCGGTGCGCTTCCTTGAGAGCCTCCGTGAACCATTCCTTTCGCTGGCGAATGTTGGCCGTTCCGGGATAGTTCGAACCATCGGCGAACCAGAAAGAAATGTCACGGCTGTTCAGACGGCGCGCGATCTCGATGCTGTCCAAGGCGTGCTGCAGGGCACGCTTGCGCACAGAGGGATCCGGATTTCCGAATGATCCGTACTTGTACTCCTGGTCCTGAAACAGATTTGGGTTGATCGCGCCTGGCGCGACGCCATAACGGCTGGCAAAGCGTTTGATTTCGTCGGAACTCTGGACTCCCGCGGGACAGTCCCACAGAACGTGCAAAGCGATCGTTGGGCAGACTCCTGTAAGAAGGTGCACCTGGCCTGCGTCGCTAAACTTCTCTTCTGTCGTGGTCGCTGCCGCCGGTTGGATAAATTTACCGAATCGGGTTCCGGTGTTCGCAAAGCCCCATGAGGGGAGTTCGATGCGGAATGTTTCAAGTGCGGCAAGAACCTTGTCACTGGTCGATGAGTCCATACGAGCCTCTCTGGATCGGAAGAGCGCATTCCTTTCGCGGAGCCGTCCCAAGTTTGTGGGCAGACCGATCTCGCGTGAAATGCGAATATCTTAAACCGATTCAACCAGAGGAGTCACAGTGGATGTAGCGATCGTCCCATACCCAGGTAAGGATCCACCCTAAGGAAGTTTAACGACTGCGACGCTGTAACCGGACAGCCGGATGCTGTCACTGGCAAGCTTGGCGCTTGCCGGAGGATGGAACCCGGTTGTTCTGTCCACCCAATCTATCTGGCCTCCAGTTGCGCCGGCGAGTGAAAGATCGAACTCGCGGTTTCTCTTGTTGATCAATAGCAATTTCTTCTTGCTGCCCTGAGTTACGAATCCTAACGCGTATACGTACGGTTGACCGAGGCCTGTTTCCGCGTCTACCAACTTGTCGCCCGGCTCAAAATTGTCATGAAGTAGTTTGAGCACCCAGTAACGGGCGTTAGGCTTTCCGTTATTCCAGTCGACCATGGAGACACTAGGAAACTGTGTCGGGAATCCGACCAGTTGTGATTCACCCGCTACATCGATTCCAATCTTGCTCATCTCCCCAAACAAGTAGGCATACATCGCACCAGCAAGATTCCAGTAGGAGTCTTCAATCGGCTTGGCAACATAACCGGGTTCGCCCTGCAGAAGGTCGTCGGCAGCGATCACACCAAGTTCGTCGATGGTGGTCTTGGTTTCCGGCGAAAGGCGCTTGCGGATCGCCTCTATATAGCGTACCGCCTTGAGAAATCCGTCGGCCTGGTCGAAGTATGTGAATTGCTCGACGTCTGGAGTCTGATCCGGAGTCGGTACCGCGTAGAAGTGATATGAGATGAAATCCAGCGGTAGGCCATGCTTGTGATTCTTGTGATTGAGGAAATATTCGAAATAGCGCGGATCCGTCGTCATGGCCAAAGCCAGTCCGACGAATTTCGTTTTCGGCTGTACTTTCCTCATCGCGGTCACAACAGCGTCATATAGACGCGTGTAGGTCTCGGCGTCGATGTGATGCTCGAAGTCGATTTCGTTCAGCACCTCCCAATAGGGAATCGAGTAGTGATAGCCGGATTCGTGACGCTGGCCGAATTCGTCGGTGAACCCGCCCTTTGTGTACCAGGAGAGAAGTCGGGCATAGTAGTCAGCGACTTCCTTCATACTCGGATCGCGAAGCTCGGTTCCTTGCTCGTAATTCCAGATGACCTGGTTTGGATCGGGAGGATAAGGAACTGGAGCACTGGTCTTGTACATCCACTGGGGAATGGTGCTGAAGTTGAGGATGGTCAAGTGTCCCTTCGTGGCCTCGAGAAAATCAATTGTCATGGGATCTATCGAGCTGAAGTCCCAGGACGTGTGGCCGTTCGATGGAGGGTCAAGTTCTGCGACACCCAGCTTTGGATAAGGGAGCCACGGGACATACCGCACGTAATCCGCATTGAGATCATGAAGTGCCTGGAAAGCATTGTCGTGGACTGGCGTGCCGCGCCGGAGCGGAGGATTCACCACGACCTGCAAAGTCGTTGCGGTCCGCGAAACACGGAGAACTTTGTCCCAGTGGACCAGGATCTTCGGAGGCTGTGCCTGTTGCGCGGTGAGGGCGATCGGCGAGATCACAACTGCCAATCCCACAATTGCCAAAGCCGAGCTTCGCAAGACGATTTTCATCGAGCCCTCCGTTTTCGTCACCCGACTGCGCCGCGGTTTGAATGCTGGCATCCGGAGGAGGCATACGTCAATGGGAAGACGATCTTTTCCAGTTCGTGTCAGGTTTCGAAAAATTCGGTGTCGACTCGACATCACTTGTGAGTTCCGTGTGGACGAACTATTCTTGCGCAGTTCGATGGCGATGATTGACCATGAAGTCTTACCCGTTGAAAGTTGGATTATTCAGCATCGGCCTGGACTCGTACTGGCCCCAGTTTCCTGGGTTGCGTGAAAAGTTGATCGCCTTCACGGATCAAATTGCGCGAGAGCTGGACAGGTTTGGCGCACAGGTGATCAATCTTGGTCTGATCGATTCCCCGCAGAAATCGGTTTCGGCAGGACATGAATTCCGCAAAGCCGACGTGGATCTGATTTTTCTTCACGTCACTACTTATTCCCTGTCGTCTACGGTTCTTCCGGCGGTGCGGCGAGCTAAGATTCCAGTGATCATTCTGAATCTTGCGCCTTCCCGGGCGATTGATTATGCCTCTTTCAACCGCCTCGGTGATCGCACCAAGATGACGGGAGAATGGCTGGCTCATTGTCAGGCCTGTCCCGTTCCCGAGATTGCGAACGTGTTCAATCGCTGTGGCATTCCGTTTTTTCAAGTCACCGGCATGGTCCAAGACGATCCTGTTGCGTGGCGTGAAATCTGCGAGTGGATCGAAGCTGCTCGCGTAGCTCAGATTATGGAGCACAATCGTCTCGGCGTGATGGGCCATTACTACGGCGGCATGCTGGATATTTATTCTGACCTGACTCAGCAATGCGCGTATTTCGGCGGTCATGTTGAGATGCTCGAGGTGGAGGAATTGTCGGCCCTGCGGCGAGACGTTAGCGATGCCGATGCCGCGCAAAGAGTTATTGAGTTCAGGGCTGCGTTTAACGTCCAGGCGGGCTGCTCGGACGAAGAACTAGATCGCGCGGCGCGCACGTCGGTCGCACTGGATCGCTTGGTGGAGAAATACAATCTCGGATCGCTCGCGTATTACCACAAAGGAGTAGGTAGCCCGGAGAATGAGGAAGCAATCAGCTCGATCATCCTCGGGACGAGCCTGCTGACGGCACGCGGCGTGCCCGTTGCGGGTGAGTATGAAATCAAGAATGTGCAGGCGATGAAGATTATGGATGCGTTCGGAGCAGGAGGTTCGTTCACGGAGTATTACTCCGTGGATTACAACGACGACGTCATTCTGATGGGCCACGACGGTCCGGGACATATTGCAATCGCCGAGGGAAAAACGAAAGTGCGTCCGCTCGAGGTGTATCACGGAAAAGTAGGACGCGGGCTCTCAGTCGAGATGTCAGTAAAACATGGTCCGGTAACTCTGCTGTCAGTCGTTCAGACTGCGGATGGCAAACTTCAGTTGCTTACCGCGGAAGGCGAGTCGGTTCATGGGCCGATTCTTGAGATTGGGAATACGAACAGCCGGTACCGCTTTCCTCTGGGAGTGCGAGAGTTTCAGAATGCGTGGAACGCTCATGGTCCGGCGCATCATTGTGCCGTTGGTGTAGGGCATGTTTCCAGCAAGCTCATGAAATTGGCGTCGCTGCTGCGTATGGAATGCATTCAAGTCTGTTAGGAGAATCGGATTGAATAGCTTAAGACTCGCAAAAGTCTGCGGAGTATTGGTCCTCGCCGTTGGAGCCGCACTCGCAACTCCCGTACGCCTGCGCTGCGAATACATGCAGAATCCGCTGGGTATAGATGCCACGGCGCCTCGTTTGTCGTGGCAAAGTGACAGCACGGCCCGCAACTGGAAACAGTCTGCGTATGAACTGCTTGTAGCGAGCACCAGTGACCGGCTGCGCTCCGGGAAGGCTGACGTCTGGGACAGCGGCAAGATCTCCTCGGACGCTTCCGTTGGAATCGCGTATGCCGGTCCCGCGCTAGAATCCCGCAAGCGCTACTACTGGAAAGTGCGCGTCTGGGATGCGTCTGGAAACGCCTCGGAGTCTGGAGAAGAGTCCTGGTGGGAGATGGGCCTACTTCATCCCGAAGATTGGAAGGCGAAATGGATCACTTGGAAGAATCCAGAAGACAAAGCCGATCGCAAGGACATTCGGTGGATCTGGCTTAACGGGCAAGACGGTCTGGCGGCGGTCCCAAAATCAAATGGGAATTTCCGATTGCATGTCACTCTGAGCGATAAGCCGAGGTCTGCTGTAATCCTGCTCGCGGTCCGCGGCGACTATTTGGCACAAGTGAATGGCCATGAGATTGACAGAAAACAGCGGTGGGGCGCATTCGATCGGCGTGACATTACTGCTGAGCTCAATGCTGGCGATAACGTTGTGCAAATTCATGTAACAGCGCCCGACGCTGAAGAGGGACCGAACGCCGTCACCAAGACTGCGACGGCTGCACTTGCGGCGCTCGTCAAGATTGTCCGGTCGGATGGCACTGTGGTTCGGCTTCCGTCGGGAGAGAATTGGGACACTGCTCCGGAAGGCATTTCCGCATGGAAACCGGCAAGCATCACCGCTAGCTTGGACGACAAGCGTCTTGGTGGGCCGACGCCACTGCCACAACCGGCAGCGTCCTTCCGCCGCACCGTGGATGTTTCCAGAAAAGTTGCCCGTGCCCGGCTCTATGTCACGGCTCTTGGCACTTATCGCGTGTACTTGAATGGCTCCCCTGTCAGCAATGACGTGCTTACGCCTGATTTCACGGAATATCGCAAGCGTGTCCTGTATCAAACCTACGACGTCTCCGCTCTGTTGAAACACGGCAAGAATCAAATCAGTGCGCTATTGGGTGACGGCTGGTATGGGAGTCCTTTGACTTGGTATGGCATCAATTTCTTCGAGCCGCCCAATCGTTTCGAGGCGCAACTCGAGATCGTTTATTCGGACGGCTCTCGCGACACTTTAGTCACAGATGATTCGTGGAAAGCATCGTCGTCCCCGATCGTCGAATCACAGATTTACGGTGGGGAGACCTACGATGCCCGCGAAGAGAGACCGGGATGGCAACAGATAAGTTTCGACGACTCACAGTGGAGCCAGGCCTCCGTTGCCCAGGCGCCGTCCATCGCAGTCACCAGCCAGATCACTGAACCCGTCCATCAGATCGAAACATTGAGGCCGAAGAGCGTCAACTCTCAGCCGAACGGAGTGCATGTGTTCGATATGGGACAGAACATGGTCGGATGGGTGACGCTCAGGGTGAAGGGTTCTGCAGGAACCCGAGTGCGGATGCGTTTCGCCGAAATTCTGAATCCCAACGGATCGATCTACACCGAGAATCTTCGCGGCGCCGATGCCACCGACACTTACATCCTCAAAGGAGGGAGTGCTGAGACCTTTGAGCCACACTTCACATTCCATGGCTTCCGGTACGTTGAATTAACCGGGTATCCAGGGAAACCGACGCTCGACACGATTCGTGGCAACGTCGTGAGCAGTGTGGGCGAAGATCCTTCGGCGAAGCTGACCACTTCCAGCAATCTCGTGAACCGCATGTATGAAATCGGATTGTGGGGGCAGCGCGGAAATTTCCTGAGCGTGCCTACCGATTGTCCGCAGCGTGACGAGCGACTCGGCTGGATGGGCGATGCCGGAGTCTTCTGGCGTACGGGCACCTACAACTTTGATGTAGCGGCGTTCTCGCAAAAGTTCGTTCAGGACATCGTGGATGCGCAAACAAAGGAGGGCGCATTTACCAATGTTTCACCGGATACTCTTCCCGGCGAAGGAGGAGGCACACAAGGAACTTCGGCTCCAGAGGAATCCTCCACCGGCGCCCCCGGATGGGGCGACGCCGGAGTGATCGTTCCGTGGACCACATGGATGCAATACGGGGATACAGCCATCATCGGAAAGAATTGGGACGCAATGCAGCGCTGGATGGAGTTTATCCAAAGCCGTAATCCGGACTACATTCGGAAAAATGGAGTTGGTCCCAACTTCGCCGATTGGCTCGCGCCGGATCCGAACACGGATAAAGACCTGCTCGCGACCGCGTACTGGGCTCTGATCGCGAAGATGATGTCGCAGATGGCTCACGCCCAAGGGAAAGATGCCGACGCGAAGCGCTACGACGAGGTTGTACAGAACATTCGCACGGCCTTTCAGAAGGCGTACATCAAGGAACACGGAACAGTAGGCACAGGGACCCAGACTTCGTACGTGGTCGCCCTCTACACGAAGATGGCGCCGGAAACCCTCGAAGCCGCTCTGTTAGACAAACTGGTGAAGGACATCGAAGCCCGCAACTGGCACCTTTCGACCGGATTCCTTGGTACGCCATTCCTGCTGTTTACGCTTTCAGATCATGGCCGCACTGATGTTGCTTACCGGTTGCTCCTGAACGAAACCTACCCTTCGTGGGGCTACATGCTTTCAAAGGGAGCTACAACGTGGTGGGAACGGTGGAACGGCGATACCGGTGACCCTGCGATGAATTCTTACAATCACTACGCCTTCGGATCGGTCGTTGCGTGGGTCTATCGATACGTGGCCGGTATAGACACAGACACAAATGCGCCTGGATTCAAGGAGATCGTGGTTCATCCGCATCTGGACTCTCGCATGCCTTCCGCCCGGGCCGAGTACGACTCCGTATACGGCAAGATCGTCAGTGATTGGAAAGGTGCGCCGAACGGACCCTTCTCTCTGCATGTGACCATACCAGCGAACACCGCGGCAAAGATCGTCCTGCCGTCGATTCAAGGGGCCCATCTTACGGAGAGTGGTAAGCCTGTCGACGCGAAGTCTGAGGACGGTGAGTCAGTTGTTCGCGTCGGTTCTGGCGCGTACAACTTCGAAATAAAGTGAGCGGGAAGTTCGGTGAAGAACGCGTCGCAACTGCTCGCAGAAATTCAATTTATTGGCACAACAAGAATGCGCAAGTGCAGAGTCTAAAGCCCCCATTGCGCCCACCCGCAGTTCAGCCTTGTTTTGTTGCGCTCAACCGGGAAATGTTTTTCTTTCTTTAAAAAATTCTCTCAAACAGCTGACATTCTTTTTACACCGGAAGGACACGATCTTTCTTCTCTGGGCTCATCTTGTCGACAAGGAGGCTGTACTCCCATGGAAGACATACGCACCAGCATGAAGGCCGCCATCAACCGTCGTTCGTTCGTAAAGAGCGGACTGACCGCAGCCGGTGTCGCGACGGCAGGAGCTGGGCTCCTGACCAGTAGCGAATCGCTTTTCGCAGACGAGGGCCAGCAGGATTCGAGCGGGATGTTGTCGAAGGGCGATGCGGCATTGCTTCGCTTTGCGGCGGCAGCTGAGATTATCGAAACCGATTTTTGGGTGCAGTACAACGAGTTGGCAGGAATTCAGGACGGCGAAGTGCCAGGGGGGAGTGGCAATCCGGCATACACCGAGGCAGTAGCAGCCCTTGACGAGGACATGGCGCAGTACATCCACGACAATACCGACGATGAGTTCACGCACCAGAATTTCCTGAACGCATACCTAGTGTCCAAGGGAGCGGCACCGGTCAGCCTCGAGCCGTTTCGGACACTACCGGGAAGCACCGCGACAGGTTCGAGCGGAAAGCTCCGGATCACGAACCTCATGCAGTTGACCGTGGATACAAGCTGGTGGACCCGCTATCGCAGCAGCAAAAACAATCCCGATCTCGATCCGAAGTTCACATTCCCGCAAGCGATCCCCACACTGTCAGTGGGGCAGCATACGGCGATTCCAAGGACGGACGACGACACGAAGGATTCGAACTTTCTGCAGGCCATTGCGAATACTGCTGGCTTCCATTTCCCAACGATTGAGCAGGGAGGAAACAGTCTGTATCCAGCAATGGCGCAGCGCGCCAGCAGCGCGGAAGTGTTGCGCATTCTCATCAGTATTGGTCCGACCGAGACGATGCATTTCCAGACTTGGTCTGACAAGGCAGGAAATGCTCCCAGTCTGAGCGCGGTTGATCCGGTCACGGGTGTACCCGTGACGTTTCCGGACTTGAATTCGGCGCCGTTCGGAGGGGAACTGTTCCAGACCAATCTCATCATGCCCGAACCCTGTCCGTTCTTGAGCCGCAAGCTGCCTCCTTGCTCGATCATCCGCCCAACAGAAACGCGCGGAATCTCCATGGGGGTTGTGAAGTTTCTGACGGCGATGGGACTGTTCATCGGTCAATCCCCGGCCTTTTTCCAGACCTTGCATGATCTGGCAAAAGCGGCGGACCAGGCCACAAGGCAGCTGTGATGAGGTGATCCGAGGTGACTCAAAGTGCCGCGGCCGAAAGCTGCGGCATCTTTTTGTTGGCGCTGGCGGCTGCGAACGGAAGGCCGGCTGGCTAATTGTCCTGCGGAACGAACTTATAACCGACGCCATGAACTGTGCGAATGAGTACGGGGCACTCTGGATTGTTTTCGAGCTTCTTGCGCAGCTTGGCGATGCAATTGTCGACTGTGCGATAGCTTGAACGCTCGCGCTTCGGCCACGCGGAATCGATCAACTTCTGTCGCGAAATGACCACTCGGGGCCGGCTCACCAGAAATTGCAGGACGCGGAACTCCCGTGCCGTAAGTTCGATCGGATGATCGGCGCGATGGAGTTCCATCTTTCGGAAATCCATGGAGTATTCGCCAAAGGTCGCCAAGTTCTTACTTGTTGGGGACGGCTGATCCATATCTTTGTCGGCGCATCACTGCGCCCGACGTAAACTAATGGCCAGCCTGTGGACGCTTGTCACCAAGCGGTCACATTCTTGTCAATTTGTATAGACGCTGAGTCTAGCGAAGCAAACGACGCTATCGCTCATTGTCGGGCTGGAACCCGATTTTCTTCAGCATCGGAGCGATTTCCGGATTTGCCATAAAATTCTTCCACACAAGTCCAGTGCGATAGTTCTCAATCATCACAGTGATCGGCGCCTGGTTCAGGCCCATGTAGATCGGCGAAAACCAGTTGTGATTGAGATTAAACGCATCGCGCGGACCATAGATCCCCCAAATGCGGTCTCCGAGATCGCGATAGAAGTGCTTTAGCGCCGCCATCGAAGCTTCCGGTGTATACGGAAACGAAGCCAGCGCGCCCGTAGGAGTGATCGCTCCGTCGTCGTCCAGCGCATCCGGGGCATGTGGGGAGTATCCGAGCTGATCGTCACTGGCGGTGAGGCCCCAACTGTCAGGCCCGTACCCTTTGAAGTGTCCCGGATTGCGAATGCAATACGCGAGATTGATCCTGGCGATATTCCGGTTGTTGATGAAGTAATCGGTATAGCGGTCGCGCTTGCCGCGGGGATCGAAACCCATATAGGAATAATGTGTGAAGAACAGCGGCCCGCCACTGCCTACGCCGACGTCAAGCTTGATGCCTTCGTAGACATGGCCGTTCGCGTAGTGATCGCCCTCCTTGGTCCCCGACCAACCCGCCCGATATGCCGTTGCGGTTTCAGATTGTCCCGCCCATCCCGAATAGTAGAGATCCGCGGGAACGCCGTGAGTCGGAGATGCAATCGCAAGCAGGTACGTAATCATCACCTCGTTGAACCCTGTCAGGCGATGGTTGATACGCCACGCCCACTCTGGCGACCAGTGCCAAAGCAAGGCATCGTTATCGGAGGAGCGCCGATACCAGTCCCACTCGACGGTCTCCCACAAATGCGAGATCCGCTGGTAAAGATTTTTTTCCGCGTCGCTCGAACCGTTGAAATATTGGCGCGCCGCAAGCAGTCCTTCCATCAGGAAGGCGGTTTCAACCAGATCTCCTCCGTTGTCGAACATCCCGAAGACCGGCAGAGTTTTGCCTGTATTGCTGTCATTGAAGTGTGACCACACTCCGTGATAGCGAGGCGCCCGCTCAAAGAACTCCACAATCTGTCCGACGCGCTCAAGCCCTTGGTCCCGGGTGATGAAATGTCGGTCAACCCCCACGATCAACGCCATCACTCCGAAACCGGTCGCGCCGGTGGCGACGATGCGCTCATCTCCTGGAATGTTTTCGAGGATCGGTCCTCTATGAAGATCCGTCGCCTCCCAGTAGTAACGAAAGCATGCCTCCTGCAGCATCGTGAGCAATTCGTCATCGCTTATCGCATGCGTCGCGACTGCCGCTGTAGCTTCCGATAACGACGACTGGCGATAGCTGCTGTCGACGCTGGCCACCTTATACGCGGCCTTGAGCCCCGTGGAACCGAGGTAGTCCATAAACCGATGCAATCCCGGAATCTGTATGCCGGCCGGTTTGTACTCGCCGCCGTCCAGAGAACGGTACACCATGTAGAACTGCAGGTCTTTGTTATTGGCAGGATCCCAACTTACATCCGCATGGCGTTCATAGGCCACCGCGCGCACGTTTGTTGGAGGGGGAAGGGAACTCATTTCGCCCGAGGCTCTATTCTCACCAGAATCGATTTTGAGTTCGTCCAATATCAGAGTGTGCTCTTCGCTATCGGCAGTGTCCTGCTCGAAGTACACATCGTGGGTATGGTTTTTGTGGAAGGTATGAATGGATCCGGTGTCGAATTCGTTCAGGGGTAAAGCAACCTGCGTCCACTTCCTTGCAGGAATATCGCCCGTGAACCGGCCCAGAGCAACTGGTTTAGAGAAGTTGCGCTCGTTGTCTTCCAGTCGGATCCGTGGAAGATTTCTGGCAAGGACCGCTTCCTCTGAGTAGCACCAGAAATAAAGCGTGTCGCCTTCGAAATCAATGACCCGGTTGCGGAAGTCCACGACTCGAACGGCGGCATCCCAACTTCCTCCGGTCACCGACTTCCATTTCAGGCGGAGCGCGTTCGGAGGGGAGAGAAACTCATGTGTTTCAACCGGTAGGCGGCCCTCAATCGATTCCACTTGGCTGGGTGCTGACGCCTTCCCCGCACTGTAGTAATAAGAGTCGGTCGCAATGCTGTTGTCGAAAATCGAGTGCCGATAATATCCAGTTTGGCCTGACGCGGCGGTCGCGATCAGCAGAAGCCAGACCACCGCTACCATTAGGAGAGGACTAGTGCTGCTTGGTGTTTCCCGTCCCTGGGCTTGAGTCATGACTGACCTTGTAGCCTTTCTTTCGACGATCGATGCGATGATATCAAACTAAATCGCATTAGTAGATTGTTCCGCGCAATATAAATAATCGTTTTCCGTCTGAAGTCAGTCGGAAATCAGTGACGTGACAGAATCCAGTCCAGAGGTGGAGGCGCGCTACAATTGAGAGGTTCGCACATTCAAGCTAGACATGCACAGGCTCCTAATCGCGCTGGGTATCGGCCTTTTTTTTAGCGGAGGTCTGCTTTTTCTCCCTGTAGGCAGGCCCAGCGCCTCTGCGCAGAGCGCCGCTCCCCCGTCCAGCATCCGCTTCGAAGATATCGCCGAAAAAGCCGGCGTTCACTTCACCACGCAGAATTCTCCGACTCCTAACAAGAATCAGATCGAAACTATGGTCGCCGGCGTGGGACTGCTCGACTACGACGGCGACGGGTATCTCGACATTTACCTGGTCAACGGCGCAGCGATTCCATCGCTGCAGAAAGAATCCCCTGCGTACTGGAACCGTCTCTTCCGCAACAACCACGACGGGACGTTCACCGACGTCACAGAGCGTGCGGGTGTTGCGGGCGCGGGATACGGAATGGGCGTGGCGATTGGCGACTACGACAATGATGGCCGTCCCGACATATTTCTCGCGAACGTAACTGGCAATCAACTCTTTCACAACAATGGCGACGGAACCTTCGCCGACGTCACCGTCAAAGCCGGTCTCGCAGGCGCGCAATTCAATGGCAAGAAGATGTGGTCCGTGGGCGCGGGCTGGTTCGACTACAACAACGACGGCCTGCTCGATTTGTTCGTAGTGAATTACTGTGTGTGGGAGGTAAATAAAGACCCGAATTGCCCGATCAAGAGCGGCGTTCGCGGTTACTGCCATCCCAAGCTGTACACCTCTTTGCACGACACTCTCTACCGGAATAATGGCGACGGAACATTCACTGACGTTTCCAAGGAAACCGGAATCGCCGCCCACTTTGGCAAGGGCATGAGTGTCTCTTTCGCCGACTATGATGGCGACGGATACCTCGACGCGTTTGTCGCGAATGACACGACCCCTGCATTTCTCTTTCACAATCTGGGTGGGAAGAAGTTCGAAGAGGTGGGAGTTTCCGCGGGAGTCGCATATGCCCCCGACGGAGTCACTCTTTCCGGAATGGGATCTGACTTCCGGGATGTGAATAACGATGGCCGTCCAGACATTTGGTATACCGCTGTGGAACACCAGACCTTTCCGCTCCTCATCAACAACGGCAGCGGGGAATTCGATGACATGACGCAAGCAAACGGGCTGCAGTCGACCAAGGAGATGTCGGGTTGGAGCAACGGAATTTTCGACTTCGACAACGATGGTTGGAAGGATTTGTTCGTGGTGCGCGCCAATGTGCTCGACAATATCAGCGAGCTGACGCCGAATCGCAAATATCCCGAGCCGAACTCTCTTTTTCGAAACTTAGGGAATGGCAAGTTTGTAGAGGCCGGAAGAACCGCCGGACCCGATTTCCAGCTCGAAGCCCCCCACCGCGGAGCCGCTTTCGGCGATTTATTCAACGACGGTCATATTGACGCCGTGGTGTCGGTACTTGGTGGGCAGACCAAAATCCTGCGCAACATTTCCGACACAGGCAATCATTGGATACTTCTCAAACTGGTTGGCACGAAGAGCAATCGCATGGGCCTCGGTGCGCAGGTTCATATCACCACGGAGGACGGCGCTTCGCAATGGAATGAAGCGACGACCGCGGTAGGGTACACCTCCTCCAGCGACAGCCGTGTGCACTTTGGATTGGGGAAGAATGTCCGAGTAAAGGAAATTCAGATTCGCTGGCCCAGCGGAATCAAGCAAACTCTTCGCGAAGTGGAGGCAGACCGTATCCTGACGATCGAAGAGCCACGCTCCTGATCTCATTGGTCAGACGGGTTATTTACTCGAATTTCGTTTTCTCCTGAGACGCTCGGCGACAGAGATTGATTTGAAGTGGAACTCTTTGATTCGTCCGTTAGCTTCTGAAATGTGACGCGCGCCTTGACCGCATCTGCTTTTCTTCCAGCCCGCGAATAGGCCGTTCCCAGCGCGAAGTAAATTTTGGGCTCTCTAGGCATCCCTTTCCGGGCAATCTCAAGTTCCGGAATCGCGTTCTTGAAGTCGTCCACATCCAGCCGGAGCAGCCCAAGGATGTAGTGTGCAAAGGGCGATTCTGAATCCAGTTTCACGGCCTCTTCGGCATAGGGAATTCCGGCTGCAGAGTCTTCCTTGAACTCGATCGCTGCAATGCGCAAACGCGCAACGACGCTCTTAGGGTCGTTCGCGATCTCCTGCTTCATCTGAGCAACCGCGCCCTCAACGTCTCGGAGTTCGATCAGGAAGAGCCCGTAGGCATAATGCACGTTCGGATAATCAGAATGTTCGGCGACTATTTTGTCGTACAGTGGCTTGGCATCATCATATTTTTTTTGGCCTGCGAGACATTCCGCTCGTCCTACGCTCAGAACGACATTTGCTTCGACGGACCCAATGGGCGGTGGCTCTTTCGCGCTTGAGCGAAGCATTGTCATTCCTAGAACGTTGGCAGCGTTGTCGCTAGGCCCGGTTTCTAGACATAATTCCTCCAACGTATCCTGCGCTGCCTGGAAACTGCCTTTTCGTTGCAACAGAATTCCTTCGTGATAGAGCACCACCTGCCAAAGGTCGGGATTCTTCTGCAATCCAAATGACTGGCCTTTCTCGATGTGACGAAGTGCTGCATCGTCGTGGCCGAGTTCGAACTCGCACAGTCCGAGCATTGCGTGCGCGGTCCCATTTGTGGTTTGAATGCCTATCAACCTTCGAAATGCACTGGCAGCTTGTGCATAGTGCTCTTGGTCGTACTCAATAGTGCCCAAAGACCAAAATCCTTCGGCCCACGAAGGATGCAAGGCGAGTGCGCGACGGTACAAGGCAACTGCTTCATCGAGCCGGTTGCCGTCGCGCGCTGCGTCCGCTTGAGCTGAGAGGGCCGCGAAATTTCGATTCGAACCCATAGCAGACTTTTGCTGCGACTGGGCGGGAATGATCGACAAAAAGAAGAGAATTGCTGTGACCAACACATCCATTGGCTGATGAGAGTTGGATGACAATGTGATTGTGAAGCGGGCCGGTGCAGCAGCCAAGGTCGACCTCAAATTCAGTCTAAATGAAAAACTGCCGCAAAATGATTGAGATCATTTTGCGGCAGCCCAGAAAACGCGTCTCGCCCGACGCGCCATTCCGAATTGTTAGAAGCTGAACCTTGCCTGCATCTCAATGACGCGGGCACCCAGCACGTTTTGAACTTCACCGAAGTGTGAGTTCATGATGTCAGGTTGCGGGTTGTAGAGATTCAGCTTGTTGAACAAGTTGTAGAAGTTGGCGCGGAACTCGATCGCTCCGTGTTCACCGAGGATCTTGTTGTTAGGCAAACCGAAGGTTTTGCTGAGTGTCGCGTCAACGTCAAAATATCCCGGGCCGACGAAGGCATTGCGTGCCATTCCCGGTCCTGTTGGCAACGCACCGTATGGTTGTGACCCGCCATTCGGACAGGATGCTGTTACTGGACCAGGGAACAGACACTGGAAATATGTTCCCGCGACCAGAGTTGGAGGTGTGAACATAGACGTCGCGTCTAGGGTTGAATTGCTGCGGTAGTTCGCCTTAAAGCCGCCCGCGTACGCTGCTGGCTGCAGGTTTCCGGAGCCGGCGTCTGCAGAACCACCGCCTGCAGAAGGTCCGAAGTTGAAGACTGGTTCACACGGCCCAGGCAGGCCGCCGTTTACACCAGCGACCGTACACTGAGGAAGGAGTTCGCCTAAGCCGTAATAAGGTGTCCACGGGAACCCACTGTGAGCGTTCAGGATTCCTGAGAGAGACCATCCTCCAACCAGTTTCTCCATCCATGACCGGCTGCCGGTGAAGATCCTGGGCGACCAGACTCCGTACAATTTGAACGCTTGGCGTGAATCGTAATCGGCAGTGCCAACCCCCGTGCCCAGGTTCCATTGATAGTAAGGCCCCGCATACCCGTTCGATCCCTGGTCGACAGCATGGCTCAAACGGTACTGCGTGTCTAACTGGAAGGACTGGCTGAAAGCGTGCTTTACCTCCAGGAGCATGGCGTTGAAATGACCTTTTCCGTTGTCGTTGTAGAAGGTCACGCCGTGAACCGACGGATTCAACGCAAATCCAGCGGCAGCGGCTGGATTGTATTCGTTGTAGTGAATCAGCAGATTCCGGGTTTGACTACCTTGATAGCCCGCTGAAGCCACCCACTGGTGCCCTAGGTCGTATTCCGCACCGAAGGTGTAGTGCATGGCGTATTCGGTTGGCCAGGTTGCAGGCAGCGCCGTCAGATCAATCGTGCCTGTTAACGGCAGATTAGTGGTTGGATCAAAAGTTGTGACTGCATACGGGTTCGATGCATATCCATTTGGTGAATGAACATTGGAAGGGAAGCTGTTCATGTAAAGAATTTGGCTTCCTGAGAGACTTGTGCCGTTATTCACGAACGGCGGATTGAAGCGAACGTCCAATGTATTGGACTGTGCGATTCCGTTGTAGGCAACTCCGAAGCCGCCGCGGAGCACAAGCCGATTTTCGAAGTCGTGCCCAATAAGCTGGCGGGGACTCCACGCAAATCCAACTTGAGGCCCGAAATTAGCCTTTTGCGCATTGTACTGACCCCCACCCGTTCGGACACGGAGATTGGAGAGTTCACTCGAGCCACTTCCGAACACGACCGATGCGAGTTTGTTATCCCGTTCGTGGATCGGTCCAAAATAGTCCCATCGCAATCCTGCCGTTACTGTCAGAGTGGGACGTAGCTTGTAGTTGTCCTGGAAGAAAATGCCAATCAGGTTGTTTCTGAGGTTCTTGATTTCCGCGGACGGAACTCCTGTTTGGGGATCGAACTGCGCGTTCTCCGAAACTGGGGCATCGTTAAGGAAATCCCAAATGTTGTTGAAGGTATAGCCGGGACGATCCGCCCAAAAGGGAGCATCGACAGACTTCAGGTGTGTCACCTCTGCGCCCATCTTCATCGTGTGCGCGCCATGAACTTTGGTGAGAACATCTTTGCCGGCGGTGGTCCACTGGTCGAATCCGTTGAACGAACCGATCCCGTAACCACTCATAGTCATGCTGCCTGTTCCGTTAAAACTGATAATTGGCAGACCCCATGGTGCATTGGGGTTTTGAGATAGGTCCTTGTTCAGCCAACCCGCAGCGTTGACGCGTAGCTCGTTCGCCATGCTGGCGCCAAACGTGTGGTCCCACAAGATCGTGGCAGCCCGGTTCTTGTAGGTACTGTTGAACAGGTTCATTAACCGATCGCCGGTGTTTCCGTTATTGATACCGGTGCTGGAGTTCGGCACCCAATAGAGGCTGAACGCGATAAGGTCCTTGCTTGTGGCCTGGAAGTCCAACCGGCCGTTGAATTGCCTGTGTGTACTCACGCTGGGTTCTTTCGTGCCCACATAGAAAGCGATATCGGCAGTATCACCCAGGTTAGCGGCACCGCCAGTCCCATCGCCGCCGGTCCCAGGATTGATATTGCTGGTATAGCCCGGGTCTCGGGTTCCAAGCGGAAAGAGTCCGGAATTCAGAGGAGCGCCAAGGTTCAACCCTTGGCCGGCGATGAAGTGGCAGTTCGTGCCTTCGATCAGGCCGGCGTCACTGCAAGGATGGTCAACTTGAGCGCCGCCGTTGGGACCGGAATCCGGGTAGGCGAAGTATTTTGCCGCGTTGGAGTTGGCAAGCGCCAGGGAAGCAAGGGCGGACGTTTGGAACCAGCCTTGGCCAACCCCTTCTTGCGCGTTGTTAGAGATCGTTTCGTAGGAGAAGAAACCGAACAGACGGTTCCGTAGGATCGGACCGCCGACTGAGCCGCCCCAGTCGTTGAAACGGTTTCCGTCGCGAACGTTGCCGCAATATCCGCCGGCTTTCGTGTTCACGCAGCCCGGCGTATCGCTGTTATAGCCGTTGTACTTCGTGAACGCGTCCAAGCCTGGCCGGTGTGCCTTAAAGAAAAAGCTTCCGTGAGGCGCGTTGGTTCCACTCTGCGAAATGATCTGTACTTGCGCGCCTCGATAACGCCCGTTTTCCGCGTCGTAGTTGTCCGTGACGATCTTGATTTCTTTAATCGAATCTTCGTTCGGAGTGATGACAGACGCTCCGCCCCAAGTCACGCTCGTTGTTCCCACGCCGTCGATCTGGTAATTGTTATCACCCGTCCGAGCGCCGTTTGCGGTGATCTGACCACCGTTCTCAATCTTGAAAATGCCGTCCGTTCCGCCAGACCCTCCCATGCTCGAAGACGGCAGACTCTGTGTGCCTCCGCCTGAACCCTGAGCTCCATCTCCGAATGCGCCCGGAGCCAACTGCAGAAGCTGGAAGGGATCGCGACCGAAGGAAGCCAGTTGCTGGAACTCCTTCGCTTGCACGGCACCGCCGAGGTTGGCTGTCTCCGTATCCAACAGCGGCACAGCGTCGCCGGTGACTGTGATCGACTCGGATGTCTGGCCCACGTCGAGTTGCACATTCACTGCGTTTCCCTGTTCGGAGTTGATCCCGAAGCCCTCGACCTTCTTGGTCTTGAAGCCTGCCTTCTCAACCGACAGAGTGAACTTGCTCGGAGGCAGACCGTTGAAATTGTAAATTCCCTTTTCATCGGAAACCGACACCATGACTTGCCCGGTTTCGAGATTGGTGAGACTCACTGTTGCCCCGGAAACCAGGGCTCCTTGCGAATCCGTCACCACGCCCTGAATGGACGCGCGATATTGCGCTTGAGCGAGGTTGGCAAAAAGAAGAACACAGCCGGCAAAGAAGATACTTCGGAGAGCTACTACAGATCGCTTCATATGTGCCCCTTCCCGAAAATCCACGACCTATAACTTTTGTCTAATGGCAGAACATGCAGCTAAAACTGTACAAAAGCGTTTTAGTAATATTTTCGGATGATGTGATAGCACAAGCGATTTCTCACAGTCAAGCGCATTCTGTTGACGGCAAGGGAGTTATCAACAATAACGTTTTTGCAGCCCGAACGTTGAGTGAGAGTAAAAAACTGAAGCGAGACTTTGCTTGAAGATTATCGAAGGGCCAAGGTGGTTCCGCGGACGATGAGTTCCGGTTCAACCATGATTTCTCCGCGCTGTGGGCCGCTCCGCCCTTGGATTCGGAGAAGCAGCGTTTCCGCCGCGATCCTGCCCATCTCACGCAGAGGTTGGCGGACCGTCGTGAGCGCCGGGTTCTGATAGGCAGCGCTCTGAATGTCATCGAACCCAACCACCGACACATCATCGGGAACCCGCAACTTCGCCTCGCGAAGCGCACGGATCGCACCCATCGCCGACATGTCGTTGAACGCAAACAGCGCCGTGAACGGCTTGGCCACTGCCAATAGTTTCTTGGTCGCTTCGTATCCCGGCTCAGGTGAAGGAGAGTCGCCCTGTAGTTGGGCAACGAGGCATGAGGTAATTGCCAGCCCAAGATCGTTCGCAGTATTTTCTATGCTCGACCATCGGATCTCGGTATCGGAACTGAACTCCTGTCCCTTGATGAACGCGATCGAACGGTGTCCCAGTTCGGAGAGATGTTTCAACGCGACCTGCGCGGCTCGCGCGTGATCCAGCACGACATTCGTAACGCCCTTCACCTGATTGTGACCCGATACCGTGACGACGGGAATCGCAAGGGGTACGGTCCAGGGAGTGTCGACTGCAATAATCCCGTCCACAGAACGTTCAACGAACAGCCGCGGATATTCGTCGATCAGGTCGGCGCGGTGCCGGTGGCTGGCAACGAAATAAAAATAACCTTGATTCAGAAGGTAGTCTTCGACGCCACTCATCACCGAGGCCGAGTATCCGTCGCTGACCTCGGGCACAATCACTCCGATCGTAAAGCTGCGCCGGGCGCGTAACGAGCGCGCAAAGAAGTTTGGACGGTACTTGAACTTCTTGGCCGCTGCCTGAATTCGATCCTTGGTTTCCTGGGGAATCGAGTCGGCGACGCTCGATCGATTCATCACCAGAGATACGGTCGCCGGCGAGAGACCGAGATGTTCCGCCAGCTCTTTCAAGCTTACGGGCTTGCTGCTTTGGCGCACTCTTTGGTGGGCGCCTCCTTCTGATCCGTTCTTCCTCACGTTGCGCAGTCTCGCACATACGGATTTCTAAGAGCAAATCGATCTTTGCTGCACAAGGCGGAATTACGTCAAAATCAGGGGGTCTTCGAGCGGAAGAGGACTTGATTCTTTGCCCTGATCTCAACGTCGACAAGATACCGTTGAACCGCCTCCAGAGATATCTCGATCCCCAGACCGGGAGCGTCGGGAAGGGAAACATAGCCGTCGCCATCGCGATCGAGATGATTCAACGTCAGTTCAATTGCGAGTGGTTTGGGAGCGAAGGGATACTCGCAAATCTCAGCTTCGGCGACGCCGGCGTAAGGCTGGAGAGATGCGCTGAGCGCAAGGTGTGACGTAAAAGTGTGATTCACAAAGGTCACGCCTTTCGTACGGGCGTAGTCGGCTACGCGCTTCGATGGACCGATTCCTCCGATGCGTCCACAATCGATCTGTATATACCCGACGTGACCATAGTCGATGAGGTGCTGCGCCATGTGAAAATTGTGCGCGCCCTCGCCGCCCGCGAGTTTCACATTGCTCTTCGAGGCCAGATCTGCGTAAGCGTGCAGAGCGCTGGTATGAAATGGCTCCTCCAGCCAAACGACACCGAGTTCTGCGAGTTTTGGAATGCGAGCGGCCGCCGCATCGACGTTGTCTCCGAAGATCTGACCAACATCCACCATGAGCATTGCGTCCGTGCCGAGGCCCTCGCGCGCCGCATCAAAGTGTTCCAGGTCTGTCCTTAGATCGTTCCGCCCGATTGGCCCCCAACCAAACTTAACGGCACGAAAATTCTGCGATCGAGCCGCCCTCGCCATCTCATAGGTCTGCTGAGGCACGTCTCCGAACAATTGGGACGCGTACGGAAGCTTGCGATAATTCTTCTGGTATCCGAGCATTCGCCAAACGGGAATTCCGCGAGCTTTTCCCAGCAAATCCCATAGGGCAATCTCCACCCCGGACCATGTATGCGAAGCCTGCAGGAGGTCCATGCTGTTGAGTTCGATCTGCGCTGCGATTCGCTGAATATCCTCCGGTCCCTTGAGATCCTGGCCGAGGACTGAAGCTCCGACAGGACGGCACGCTCCGTGCGACATCGGGCACACGAACGCGGCGATCGAGACCAGTGGTGAGGCTTCGCATTCTCCCCAGCCAATGAATCCGCCAGCGGCCACCCGAACCAACAGCGCATCCTGGCTGCCGTCTCCTTCGGTGGTAACCTCTGGCATCGACAGATAAAAGAAATCGACAGCTTCGATCTTCACGATGGCCTGCTTTCTGGCCGATTCCCTTGCAAGCGTTTATATACCGATTCGCGAAAGCAGTGAGTTCGGAACTCGAATAAAAAGATTGCTAATCCGATGCTCACAGCAACAGTCGGTAGCCTATACTGCCGCCCATGCGAGCTCTCGTTTATACCGCCCCGGGCAAGGTCGAAATGGAAGATCGGCCGCGGCCAGAACCGCGCTCAGGAGAAGAGGAGATCGGCATCGAATTTGCCGGAGTGTGCGGTTCCGATATCTCGGGCTTCCTTGGCCACAGCGCTCTCCGCAAGCCCCCGCTGGTGCTCGGACATGAACTGGTGGGCCGCCGTGGCAACGGAAGGAGAGTGGTCGCCAATCCTCTAGTGAGTTGCGGTCACTGTGAGGCATGTGTCTCCGGCGCACAAAATCTCTGTGATTCGTGGAAGTTATTAGGGCTTGGAACTACGCCCGGCACATTCGCGGAGTATGTCGCGCTTCCTGCATCTCAGATCTACGAAGTCCCCGAATCTTTAACGGCAGAACAAGCCATCCTCGCCGAACCACTGGCAAATGTCGTGCACCTTTTTCGCCTTGTCTCTCCGCAGCCGTTTTTTCGGCTGGCGATCGTGGGGGCGGGAACCATGGGTGCCCTTGCTCTGATGGCCGCACTCCGCATCGGAGCACGCTACGTTCTGGTAACCGACATCAATGATCAACGCCTCGAAACCATGAGGACTTTGGGTGCCTCCGTGGTTGTGAATGTCACCACTCCGGATGCACTGCTTTCCGCGATTCGCAATGCGGGCCGCGGATACGACGTCGTCATCGACGCCAGCGGTAGCGCCCAAGCTCGGCAAACGGCTTTCGACCTTTGTCGCCCTGGGGGCCAAGTCATACTGCTCGGGATGGGCACGCAGAAGAGTGAAGTGAATTTCGTCACCAGCATTCGCAAAGAACATCGCGTCGTCATGTCGTTCGCGTACACGCCGGCGGATTTCAGAAGGTCCCTGGATCTTCTAATTTCCGGCGAGATCGACCTAACGCGTTGGACCGTGCGAATGCCTCTTGAGCGCGGACAGGAAGCACTCGAACGCATGAGTCACGATCCCGGGGTAGCACTCAAGATGATGTTGCAGGTAAGCGCTTCGTAGCAGTCCCTCATTCAGTTCACGCTAAACCACACGAACAATCACAATACTGTTTTCGAAAGTATTGTCACGGTTCTGTGGCGAAGGTATCCTCGGCTTCTTTGTAACCATGTCAGAAACTGAAACGCAATCACGCGCGGTGATGCCGAACATCCTGGGAATGCCGCGCTGGCTGGCTTTTTCTCTCCTGACGATCGCCGTTTGGGGCGCCTGGGGAGCCGTTTCGAAGGTAGCGTCTGAGGGGATTGACGCCGACACCAACCAGGTGTTTTTCACATTCGGATTGCTGCCGCTGATTGCCATCGTTTGGCGCTCCCCGAGAAACAAAGAGGGTGGGGACGGGAGACGCATCGGGATCGGCTGGGCGTTCCTGACCGGAATTCTGGGCGGAACTGGAAATATTGCGTTCTTTCGTGCCTTAGTGCTTGGAGGGAAGGCTTCAGTCGTCTCGCCAGTGACAGCGCTGTTTCCATTGGTGACCGTGATACTTGCAGTGACTCTGCTCCATGAGCGAGTCGGCACAGCCCAAAAATTTGGGCTGGTCCTGGCTTTAGTTGCCATTTATCTGCTGAGCATGTGATCGAAATTCTATGTCTCTGATTCCTACATGGCTGTGGTTCGCGGCAATTGCCTTGGTATTCTGGGGCATCACAGGAGTGACTCAGAAGCTTTCGACCAATCGCATTTCCAGCGAGCTTTCGTTTATATGGTTCGCCTACGCGATGATCGCAATCTCAGCCGTTCTGGCGGTTTTTGTGCACATTACGTGGCACGTGCGACCGCTTATTTTTTGGGCTGCCGTTGCCGGCGGAGTGTTGAACGGGCTGGGCGCTTTGACGAGTTTCACCGCGCTTGAGTCGGGAGGCAAAGCATCGGTTGTCATTTCTCTGATTTCACTCTATCCGCTAGTGACTGTCGCTATCGCTGTGACAGCCCTGCACGAGCGTCTGACGCTGGCTCAAGGCGCCGGCGTGGCGCTCGCTATTGTCGCTGCGATTCTGCTTTCGCTCGAGCCTAAGCCGCAGGTTGGCGGGAAGTAGAAATCACTCGCCTTCGCTCATCTTTCCAGAAGAATCGACTGACCCAACGGCGCGCAATCCTTCCTGCACCAGGAACCGGACATCCGTCTCGAGAGTCTGTCCCGGGTTCAGGGTGCGATGGCGCCCAGCGGCTTTCATCGCTTCGAAATTGAGCGGATATCCAGTGCACGGTTCCAGCACGGCGACGTTATAGTTGCGCCAGCCGCCATACGTCGCGAACAACCAGCAGCAAGGGAAGACTTTCGGATCGAACTGCAGTGCGCACGACAGTCCCGTCGAGCAGTTGGTCAGGGCGCACCACCCTGCTTTCATCTGTTCCCCATAAAAGAAATAGAGCTGGCGCGCGCTCTCCGGAGTGACGCATCGCAGATCGACTTCTCCCCGATCCGTTTTCACATACGGCCAGTCAGTCGATCCCGAGGTAGGTGAAAGTGTCCCTGGAAATGCGGGCTCCAGGACAACCTTCATCGGAGGAAAGTCGACGCGGTGGTCCGCTGACACCGCCATCGCCGGATGCAGCTTCCACAAAAACGGGAACGCATAATTTCCGCGGTTGGTGAAGTGATGGCTGAATTCGATTCGGCTTTCATCGCGCCGCAAGCGGATCGTTTTTTCGACGGCAATTGAGCTGATCGGAGTTATGCAGCGAAGCAAGATTCCCGCTTCTTCGTCACGAGAGAATGTTTCGAAGTCCCACTTCGTTGTCCAAAGTTCGCCGTGATCCGGATATGATTCACCTTCGATCACGGCCGTCTCGTCATTCGGGAAAAGTTCGTCCCACCCACCGCTCCAGACATCGTCGTAGCGTGAATTCAAGGGAAGCGCAGCAGGAGCAATGCGCGGATTGTTCCAGAGTAATTCCGCATCCAGCGGTTTGTAGGTGATTTGCCAAATCTTGCCGCCCGCTTCAGGCAGGACCACCAGCCGCAAAAAACGGTTCTCCAAAATCAACGCCGTCAGTCCGCGATATGTCCAGTCTCTGCTGACGCGAGGATTCATCGTGCTCAGTCCTTTCGCATTTCCTGAATTGTGAGCAGAGGCTCCGTTTTCACGACGGCATCGCCAGCCCTTTGAATGTATCTCGGAGGTTCAGCAGAATCGCGGATCTCGACCTGGGCATTCTCTCTGGCAAACACACCGCAGTCGAACTTGACGTGATTGAACGTGGCGCGGCTGTGGCCTCCGATTCGCACCTGACTCGTCGCCAAGTCTGGACGCTGGGCCGCCAATCTTTGGGCCCCGACGGTCGAGCCATCGATTTCAAGTCTTGCGTCTCCACCGAACGAGAGCCAGTCTGCGTAGACTTCTGAGTCGCGGACCGTCACCTTAGCGTTGCCATCCGCGGTTAGTTCATCGATCACGCTATTTGTGAATGTGAGGTCCGCGTCTTTCCCGGCGTAGACATCCCAGGTATCGGCATTGACCTCAGAAAGCCGCAACTGGAAGGGGCAATTCGAAGAGCCCGGCGCGGGAATCAATGTCGGTTTTTCGGTCGACCCCATAATCCCGTGTGGCAACTGGAAGGTCCCCTTACAAGTCGGCGCGATTGCAAGTTGCGCGCGTCCGATCTGATTGAGATTCACCTTGCTGCCGCCGTGAACATAGACCAGAAACAGCTGTGCCGAAGTGTCTTCCAGGTCCGCGTTCGCACCGGATCCCATCCTCATCTTCCGGGAGAAGGGCCGGTCAGCAGGAATATTCGCAAACGAAATCTCCTCATCATCGCTCGTATGGGTCGATAGGAACACGAGCCGCAGGTGTTTTCCGGCCACGTTGCTCGCATGAGAAATTTCAAGTTCGAAGATCTTGAAATTGTCGAACTCCGCTCGGACGTGATCAAGATGAAATTCAGAGTTTTCAGTTTGAAAGTTGTGGACGTCGATCTCCCCTTGCAGCCACCAGATGGGATGAGCGCTGCCCACTACGCTCATGGAAGAATTGGTAATTGTAAGCTTCACCGGACCTTCGCAGCGCAGGCTGCTACTACCGTTTGCCGTCTCCGGCTGATCGGAGACTTTGATGTGGACATCTCGAATCTCGAAGTCGCTCCCCGCCGCCATTTGGATAGGCCCGCGCAAATCGAGCGAGATGCCCTCGAGCTTTACATGTCCGGAGATTCGCAGTAGGCCATCGTGACGGTACTCTGCCTTCTCGCTGACAACGGTGCCGTCTGTCAGAGGCGGCAGAGGTTTCTGAGCGCGAGCCGCTGTCACGCAAAACATCAGCCCAAAGACTGTCAGCGCCATTCGGCAGGGACTCAACACGAGCGCCAGAGTATCTGATCCATCGGCCGCAGACCCAATGTTTATCCGACATTCCTTCACAGATTCGACCCATTTGCTCACCAGAACGGTCATTCCCGAGTATCCTGATGCTTCGATGAGGAGTCGCCTACTTCCGCGCCCTTTCTGCGTCTTGGCGACGGTCACCCTTTTGGCCGCAGCGTTGTCGGGAGTTCCCGGCGTTTGGGCGCAATCTGGTTCCGAGCTTGACCTGAGATCTCTCGTCCAGCAGGCATTTGATCTGCATCAGAAAGGCCAATTCGCGCAGGCCCTGCCGCTGCTCCGGCGCGCCTACACGCTGAGTCCGAACGACTATTTCGTGAATCTGCTGCTGGGCATCGATTCGCTTCGCACCGGAGATACGCGCGCCGCGGTGCCGTACCTGCAGAGAGCCGCGCGTCAGCGTCCGAAGGAAGACTATCCTCTGTCCTATCTCGGAGAGGCCTATGCCAGAGAACAGATTTACGGTCAGGCCGCCGAATCGCACCTGAAGGCAGTCACTGTCGCGCCCGGTTCTGCGGAGCCTTCCATCGCATTTGTCGATTTCGCACTATCTCGATTTGCCGATCTCTCGGCGAGCCTGCGTAGCACGACTCGCGGACTCGCCTCCGAATATCGCTTGCGAGCAATGGCCTCGAACACACAGGACGCAGATCATCTCACTCTGCTGCAGCGCTCATCGGACCTTGATCCGTCCGCTCCTGGAATTTGGTCAGACCTGGGTCGAGCATCGTTCGCGGCTGGCGATATGAGGGCGGCAACCGACAATCTACATCGCTCCATCCAGTCAGATCCGGAAGATCTTTCGGCGTGGATTCTCGACGCCCTCTTATCGGCACGGAACGACGAGTGGAAACAAGCGATTGCTCGAATCAATGCCGTGGCAAACCGTTCACCGGAGATCTTGTTGGCTGAAACAACGCACTGGCCAAAGGACCTTCTGCCCCCGGACGGAATCGCAAGCGGAGTCTCGATCCAATTCTTCATGTGTGTGCATACGGGAAAAGGCTCCTGCCCGGTCAGCCTTAACGGCCGTGGCGCCGCCATTTCGAAAAATTCCCCGGACTTTCTTTTCCACGAGCAGAGATGGGAACGATTGATTGCACTCCCTGTCCCGCGTCCATCCGAAAACAAAGCATGGTTACAGCGTGGGGTTGCGTACGCTCATCTCGAACAATGCGCCCACGCCATTCCGGCTCTTGAGCGTGGACTATCCGGGCCATCGCCGGAAATCTATGCGATGTTTCTGCTGTCGTGGTGCTATTCGCGGGAAGCCGGCCGCGTTGCCGAGCAGGTGCAGCAGTCCGCCGAGAACGAAGCTCCCCTCCGTATGATGCGCGGAGACATCTTCCTCCGGCTGCAGGCAAAAGCGGATCTCGCGCTCGCTGAGTACCAGAAGGCGCTCCTAGTCGCGCCGGGTGATCCCTCTGTACTTGAGCGTCTCGCAGAGGCCGAATTTGGTGCCGGCAAAACCGACGCTGCTCGGCAACACGCGCAATCCGCGCTCCAGATAGACAGCCAGCGCCTCGGCGCGAAACGCACGCTAGCTAAGATCGCGATTCAGGATCGCGACTATGCAACGGCCGTTCCTTTGCTCCGTGAACTCGCGGCCCGCAATCCGAATGACGTTACCGGACGCGTAGAGCTTGGAAAGGCCTGTGCGCAGACTGGCGCCCTCGAGGATGCGCGCGACAATCTTGCGCCTGCCCTCGAACACGGTTATCCAGACGAGAAGGGAACTTTGCACTATCTCCTCGGAACCGTGCTGAAGAAGATGGGCAAGAACGAAGAGGCCACGAAGCAATTCGCCAAGGCCACTGAGCTTTCGCAAGCCTTTCAACAGAAGTCGTACCGCGATCAGGATCCCGATGCGCAGCCGTAGTCCAGAGATCACGCGCCGCGAATTCGCGAGGCTCTTAGGAGGAGCGGGCCTGGCTTTGTCGATGCCTTACGCGCGAGCAGCCGCCACTGGACCAATCCAATTCCAGAATGTTGCTCCCGCCTGCGGTGTCGACTTTGTACTGTGCAACGATGCCAGCGGCCGGAAGTATCAGGTGGAGACAGTCCTCGGCGGGCTGGGCATAATTGACTTCGATGCCGACGGCTGGCCGGACCTCTACTGCGTCAACGGTGCTTCGCTGCCGTCGCTGCAAAAGTCCGATCCTAAATTCTTTAACCGGCTCTATCGCAACAACCGCAACGGCACTTTCACTGACGTCACGCTCAAAGCCGGAGTGCAGGGGCACGGATACGAGATGGGCGTCGCCGTCGGCGATTACAACAATGACGGCCTCGAGGACCTCTACGTTGTTGGAGTTCATGGAAACACCCTCTACCGCAACAATGGCGACGGCACATTCACCGATGTGACTGCGGCAGCAGGAGTCGGAGGCGTCGACTCAAGAGGGCGCCAACTGTGGTCGGTTTCCGCGGCTTGGATCGACTACGACAACGACGGCCATCTTGATCTTATCGTCTCGAACTACTGCGACTGGACGGCTGGTAGCGATCCTATCTGTGGAGGGCTGACCGCGACTGACCGCGCATACTGTCATCCCGATATGTACCGCGCTGAGCCGATGCTGCTTTATCACAACAACGGAGATGGAACCTTTACCGAAGTTTCAGCCAAGGCCGGTATCGGGAATTTGTTGGGCAAGGGTATGGGCATCGCAGTTGCCGACTACGATGGCGACGGTCGTCCGGATATCTTCATCGCCAATGACAACGACCGCAATCTGCTGATTCGAAACCTTGGTGCCGGCAAGCTCAGAGAAGTTGGCATGGAAGCGGCCATTGCGTACAACGGCGACGGACGTCAGATTTCCGGCATGGGTGCCGACTTCCGCGACTTCGATGGCGACGGTCTACCTGACATCCTCATGACTGGGCTCCGTGGTGAAACCTTTGAACTCTTTCGCAACAACGGCAAAGGCGGATTCGAAGACGCCAGCGCTAGCAGCGGATTGCTGGGATTGAGTCGTCCGTGGAACGGCTGGAGTTGTGGCTTCGCGGATTTCGATAACGACGGCCGCCAGGACATCTTCATCGCATGCGGCGGTCTCGATATGAACGAGCCTCAACCCAATCGCGTTCTTCGCAACGCCGGCGGGCGCTTCGAAGATGTTTCTGCCCAAGCGGGTTCGGATTTTGCAACACCACGCGTGCACCGAGGAGCCGCCTTCGCTGACTTCGACAACGACGGCCGCATCGACACGGCCGTAACTTCAATCAACGGCCCGGTCGAACTCTGGATGAACCGTAGTCCAATGCAGCACTGGCTTCAATTGAAACTCAAAGGCACGCGCAGCAATGCGTCTGCGCTGGGCGCAAAGGTCATTTGCAAATCTGCCTCACGAACGCAGGTCACCTTTGTCGCCAACAGTGTGGGTTACGGCTGCAGCAGCGATCTTCGCGTTCACTTCGGGTTGGGTGAAGATCGCTCCGCCTCGATAGAAATTCATTGGCCTTCCGGAATTTTCCAAGAAGTCAAAAATATTTCCTGCGATCAACGGATTGAAGTGCAGGAAACCCTTCCCGCTCAACGCTAAAACGATTTGGCGCTGCGCTGCCGCTAAAACGATAGAAAAAACGCTGTCAGGGATAGGTGTGCAAAGGGCGAGGATCGAAACTGATTCGTCGTCGCAGGTGTGTGCCTGGCCGTTGCTGGGTCTGGGGAATCTGCTGCATTTGAACGTGGCATATCGGGGAGGGTTGTGACCATGCATTCAAGAAAGAGTAGCTTGCGCGCCTCCGCGTTGAGGGGACTGTTGTGTCTGTTAGTTTTCGCAGGTTTCCTTGCGGCGAATCAATTTTCATTGGGGCAATCTTCCAACGGCCAGATCACTGGACTGGTGACGGATGCGACTGGAGCCGCGGTGGAAGGGACCACGATCAGCGCCATCAATACGGCAACTGGGGTGTCCTATACCAGCACGAGCAACAGCGCCGGTGTGTATGTACTGCCGCAGCTGGTTCCTGGTCCTTATAAGGTCACGATGAGCAAGGAAGGTTTCGCGACCCTCGAGCGCACGGAAATCACGGTTCGGACAGGAGATCACCTCTCTCTTGACGGCTCACTCAAGCCCGCCACGGCAAAGGAAGTCGTCACGGTAACGGAGTCCGCTCCGCTATTGCAGTCGGATCAGTCGAGCGCGTCTACGGTTCTTGATAACAAAATGATTACGGAGTTGCCCCAGTTGAACCGTAACTCTCTCGACCTCACTCAGGTGATCCCGCAGGTTCAGGGCAAAGGTCCGCTGAGCGACAACATTGCTTCCCTCGGAAACGCCACCTATCTGATCGCCAACAACGGTAATTCATACGCGGTCGCCGGTGGCCAAGTCAACGGAACCAGTATTTCGGTGGACGGCAACGCACTGCAGGATTCCGAATTTAACGCTGTGAACCGTGCCATCCCTACGCCCGATAGCATTGGCGAATTCCGCGTCGAGAGCGGCGTGCTCACCGCCGATCACGGACGCTACTCCGGCGGCGTCATCACCATGAACACCAAGAGCGGCACCAACCAGTTCCACGGGCGCCTCTTCGAATACTTCCGCAACCAGATTCTCAATAGCAACGGATGGCAGAACAATGACATCGGCGCGTCCCGCCAGGCGTTTCATCAGAACAACTACGGCCTGTCTCTCGGTGGGCCACTCTCTATTCCCCACGTCTACAACGGGGCGAATCGTACGTTCTTCTATTTCGGTTGGGAAGGAGAGCGCTACAACACGGGAGCCGAAGTCCTGACCACGGTGCCGACCGCCCTGCAGCAGCAGGGTGATTTCTCGCAGACGATCATCGATTACAACACCGATCCGGTTACGGGCGTACAGACTCCTTACTACGCCGCGATCTTCGACCCTTATCACCTGGATGGCAGCGGTAATCGTATGCAGTACGGTTCAGTTCCCGGTGCTCCCGTCGGTTTCAACGGATTGTCGGGTAGCAAGATCTGTTCACAGGCAGACCTGAGTGGCGGTACGTGTCCGTTAGCGAGCCAAGGACTCTCCCTGCAAAGCTCGCTGTTCGCTCACTACATGGCTTTGTATCCGCAGGCGAATCATCCGGCAAATGTGAACGACGGCTACAGCAACAATCGACTCGACACCATCGCCATCACTCGTCCCACAGATCGCTTCTTCCTCCGTTTGGACGAAAATCTCTCCAACAATCAGCGTTTTAATCTCAGCATCAGCCGGACACACATGACAAACAACATTCCGGCGCCCTGGCTGCACGCAGCCCGTTCCTACACCTACGACCATGATGTGACCGGCAGCTTGCAGTACAACTGGGTCGTATCGCCAACATCGATTCTCGACGTCCACCTCGGATTTGGTGTTGCCAAGCTTTACGATGACGGAGTGTCGGGTGACGGTTCGAATGCCGATCCGAACATAGATACAACTACCTGGGGTTTCGATCCTCTCGTCGTCAACAACCCGTCCAGGAGTACGAACCATATCGCGCCCGTTCTGAATATTGGAGGCGCCGCGGGGACGGGTTCCCCGGGTTTCTCCAACGTTGGCGGTTCGCAGTTCGATACTTTCATCAACCAGACTGAGAATGGGACAGTATCGTTCACGAAGGTGTTCGGTCGGCACACCATCAAAGTTGGCTACGAACAATATTTCTACCGTTTCAGCGAAATCGGCGGAGATCATACCGGCGTCGCATGGATCAACAATGGCGGCGGCTCGGTTCAGAATTGGCAGAATACAAGTGACGTCACCACCGGCTTTCCTCTCGCCGAACTCATGATGGGATCGTCCCACGTTTTTCAGTGGGGCAACTGGCAGATCACGCCGTACGGCTTCAATGAGGCCGCATACGCCATGGATGACTGGAAAGTGAATCGCAAGCTGACGGTCCAGATGGGCCTTCGCTGGGATCACGATGGTGGGCGCTCTCCCAGGGATTTCGGCGTTTCCACTCCATTGACTTATGACATCAACGCGAAAAACGTACTGAGCCCCATCGCAGGGTGGGATTGGAGTCAGGTCACAGCAGCCGTTCCCGGGCTCGGCTCGCTGCCTCAGCCTGGATGGTTATCGCAGGGCGCGACCGGCAAGGTCGTCATGCTGAACTCGCCGGAATACCCGCGGAAAAATCTCTACAACACAACTGCGTTGAACTTCCAGCCGAGGCTGGGAATCGCGTATGCGCTTGATGACAAAACCGTCTTCCACGGCAGCGCCGGAATCATTGACGAAGGTCTGAGTGGCCTCTCCACGGACTGGTTCAGCTTTTACTACAACACCATCACCATGAATCAGATTTCCAGTGTGGATGGCCAGCACTGGATCAGCGAGCTTGGACCGGATCACGGTTTGGGAACGTTCCCACTGCAAACTTCAGGCTCGAACCTGGGGTACTATCCCGTCGTTAAATCAAACGCGCAGTACCAGTACATCACGTTTGGACAAGCCGCCAATCCCACACAGGGTGGCGCTGCAACACTTAGCAATTTCAAGTCTCCTACCGATTACACCTGGGACTTCAGTGTCCAGCGTCAGGTCGCAAGAAATTGGACCGCAACCATCGACTACACGGGAATCCGAGGGGTCCATCTGCTGATGCCTGTTTGGGGATGGAGCCTGAACAATGTCCCAACCGACTACTATTCGCTCGGCTCGGCGTATGAAGCGTCGAATCCCGGATCGAATGTCTTCTCGGTCCAGGTGCCCAATCCATTCTTCGGACTGTCTCAGACGTTTTCCAGCGAGACGACATTGCCTCTTGGTCAGATGCTCGGTCTGTCGCCTCAATATTCCAGTGTTTCGCCTGGACAGGCCACGTGGGGCAGGTCGTTTGCGAACTTCCTGAACATGCAGATTCAGAGCCGAGGCTATCACGGCCTGACGCTGCTGGCGTCGTACAACATCCGCAAGACTCTCACCAACAGCTGGGGTAAAGACATTCAGCACACGGGCCCATTCTTCGGCGGCTCGTTGCAAAATCCGCATAACCTGATGGAGGCCTACGGCGTCGCTGGCTACGAAATGCCTCAGACGCTATTGCTCAATTACTCGTATGAGCTTCCCTTTGGACACGGCCGTCAATTTATGAACCACGGCGAAGGGCTTGGATTCAAAGTTCTCGATATGGTTGTCGGCGGCTGGAATGTCGCAGGCGTCAGCACCTGGAATCCCAAGGGAACTCCATTGCTCGTTCCCCAGGTCCCCGGTGGCCTGACGGCTCCCGGCGCGGCGATTCGATACTCTTTGGCCTCGGGCGTGAAGGTGAAGCAGTCGAGCAATTACTCGGCGGCTCTGGTGGATCCGAACACCGGAGAGTTCTTTGCCAACAGCGGCAATCCGACTCGCACTCTCAACTCGTCAGCGTTTGTCAAAACGCCGGACTTTACGATAAGCAACTCGCCGTTTGTGTTCCCGAACGTTCGCAACCCCGGCAGCTTCTTTACCGACGCCACTCTGTTAAAGAAGTTTCCGTTCTCAGCCGACGGATCTCGCTACTTCGAGTTGCGTTTGGAAGCGCAAAACGTTTTCAATCACGCCAACTTCAACAACATTGACAACAATCCAAACAATCCGACGTTCGGTGGAGTGCTGGGCAAGTCAGGGCAGCGCATCATGCAGGTCGGTGCCCGCATCTTCTTCTAGGCCTTGGCGGAGCTGAACGCTACACTCGTTCAGCTCCGCTCTCCTTCCGGAGCGATCTTCATGACATTCGCAACCCGAGTCTTTGTGTCCGGCTTTCTACTCTTGAGTCTTGGCGCGACTCTGCTTGCCCAGAGCTCAGTTCAGTTGAAGACCTCCGACACGGAAATCAGGCTCGAAGCCGGCGAGTCCGCCCCACGCGTCATCAGCTTCTCCGTTCCCGGCAAGTCTGCTTGGGAGAACCGTAACTCTGAGAGCCTGGTCGATTCCGCCCAAATTTCGGGACAGTTTGTTCCACTTCATTGGATTCTGAATCCCTCTGCGACTCAGAAAGACAGCCAACAAGTCTTGTTCGTCTACGAATCCGCTTCACCGCATCTGCGCTTGAGTTGGGAATGGCATGTACGTCAAGCGTATGGCCCGATCGAACATCAAATTCGCATTGAGAATCTCGACACTCAGGAAATCTGGATTCCCCTACAGGACAGTCTTGCTTTCGACTGGAAGGTTGACGCGCAAGCGCCAATCGACCAGTTGTTCGTGGAAAAGGGCGCAAACACGCCTTCCCCCATCGGCACGCATGAGGTCTCAGTCAAAGACGGTTACAAATGGACTGGGACCTCAAGCACCTACGGCGACACGGACGAGCGCGACCCGCGCGAAATCATTCCTTTCACGTTGGTCGAGCGCAGCGATCCCGCGCGCACCGGATGGTTCGCCGGAATCGAATTCAGCGGCCGAACGCGCGTTTCGCTTCAACGGGAGAAAGACTCACTTAAGGCAGCTCTCGGGTTGAATCCAGACCCTCGTCCTGCGCGCACACGTCTGCTGCCAGGAGAGACCTTTGAGTCTCCCGTCGTTTTCTTTGGCGGATTTCGCGACGGCTATGACGGCGCAGGAAACATCCTTCGCCCGTGGGTCCGCGCAGTCCTCGGCAATCCGGAAACCTGGAAGAATCCGAACTATCCACTGGTCGTCAACAACAGCTGGGGTGGCGGCATGGATGTGAATGAAGAAATTGCCGCGCGCATGATCCGCGACTCCGCCGAACTCGGTGTCGACATGTTCCACATCGATGCTGGATGGTTCCGCGATGTGGGCGACTGGTATCCGAATCCGAAGAAGTTCCCACACGGCCTCGCCCCCATCGCCGAGGACGCTCACAAGCACGGCCTCAAATTCGGCATCTGGGTGGACTGGACGCAAGCGGGACTCTCGACCGAGTCCGGCGCACTTAACGCCCGCGATCCAAAAGTCCGTGACTGGATGGTCACTGACATTCCCGATGACTGGAAGCCCGAGCCGTTCAAGGGGCAGACCATCGATCTCGGAGTTCCCGCTGCGAAGGAATGGGCACAAAAAGAAACCGAGCGTATCGTTTCGGACTATCACCTCGATATGCTCGAGCACGATGGATACCTTGTCGCTCACGGCTGCAATCGCACCGATCATCCTCACGCTCCCGTCGACCCTCTGAATCAGTGCGTGTACAAAACGTGGGGCTCATACTTCGTGGACAGCACCAACTCCACTGACGTTAGCTATCACGCCGTGCGCGCGTACTACGACATCTATTCAAATTTGCGCAAAAACCATCCCGGACTGCTATTCGAAATATGTAACGACGGCGGGCGCATGGTTGACTTCGGCAGTGCCGCTCACGGCGACTACTTTTCGATCACCGATACGTACGACCCGCTGTCAAATCGCCGGGCGTTTTATGACACGAGCCACGTGTTCCCCGCGGCGATGCTCGAGAGTTACGTTGAGAAATGGCCGGTACCGCGCATTGAAAATTTCCGCTATATGCTCCGCAGCGGCATGATGGGCTGGTTCACCATCATGCTCGATACCAACTCGTGGTCCGCCGAACAACATACAGCAGCGAAAGAAGAAATCGATCTCTACAAGAAGGAACTTCGCGGATTTGTCCGTGATGCGAACCTGTATCATGTTTCGCCGCGTCCAGACGGGGTGCACTGGGACGGCATCGAGTATTGGGATCCGAATCGTAAGCGAGGCGTGGTCTACGCCTTCCGGGGAACGGTTGAGAACGAGAATTCACACAGCTTCCAGTTGCAAGGCTTGAATCCGGCTACTCGCTATCGGCTGAGCTTCCACGATCACACATCGCCCGACCGAACAACTACCGGACAGGATCTAAGAAGAGCGGGGCTCACTGTGAAACTCGGCCTGCCCAACAGTTCGGAGCTGGTTTTCATTGATGAACAGCCCAGCAAGTAGCTGCAACTAAGAAGAATGGTAAGAAGGCATGCCCAGTAACGATTCGACGAGTTCCTCAAGGATGAAAGGCAAAGTCGTCCTCGTAAGCGGAGGCGCGCAGGGAATCGGCCGCGCCGTTGCTGCGGTCTTACAGCGGGAAGAGGCTTGTGTCTTCATCCTGGACTGCGACGCGGCCACTGGGGCCGAAACCGCGGCAGAGTTGACTCACAAGAATCCATCTTTTCCCGTGCATTTTGTTCCCGCTGATTTGCGGCACGCATCCCAGATTCTGAAAGCCGTTTCTGAGTTGAGAAAATTCCATGACCGGATCGATGTGCTGGTGAACAACGCCGGCATCGAGCTCGACAAGCCGTTCGAGAAAATAACATCCGACGATTGGGATCTCGTGCTGAACGTAAACCTCCGCGGCGCCTTTCTTCTCACGCAGGCTTTCGTTCCTTTGTTCCCCGAATCGGGCGGAGCAGTCGTCAACATCAGCTCCGTTCATGCAACACATGCTTTCCCGGACGCGATCCCCTACGCCTGTTCCAAAGCAGGGATGGTGGCATTGACACGGAACCTAGCGTTGGAACTAGGACCCAGAAAGATTCGCGTCAACTGCATCTGTCCTGGTTACATTGATACGCGCCTGTGGGAGAACTACCTGCGCAGTTCGGCTGACCCAGACACAGTTGCAGAGCAGACTACAGCCCTTCACCCCATCGGCCGGCGCGGAGTTCCGACGGATGTTGGCGAAGCGGTTCTATTCCTGGCGTCTGAGAGCGCATCTTTTATCACTGGCGCCGATCTCGTCGTCGATGGCGGTTTAACCGTACGCACACATCCATAGACTCCATATCTGATACTTGGATCATTAAAACAATATCCGTTTCTGTTTTAATGATGAAGATTATTGAATGCTTGTAATACAATCGCTCCCCGTCTGGGGGAGACGTGAAAAAGCAGACAACCGTTTTGACCGGAGCATTGAAGCGCGAATTCCAGAAAGACCTCGAACTCTTCAAGCACTTCCTTCTTCTCCTGAACAACACTAGCCCCATCCGCAATGTCGAACTCATGTGGCACGAGGAGGCCGAGGAACTCGATCCGCTGAAGCCGAAATTCAAGAGCCGCCTCGGAACCGGCGATGCCCTGGTGCAGCTTCAGTCGGCGGATGCCCCTGAGGCGAACCGGAATTCTCCCAGCACTCTGTTCTGCGATCTCGTCCATGGCTTCGGTACGCACGAAGACGAGACCTGTGCTCGCTCCGACAATCCCGCCAAGCAGCGCTGCCGCGCCACCGGCTGCACCCAGGTCTACGGATGCCACGTCGGCCTCACCGACATCGCCGTCCCTGTCATTTGCGATGGACAGTACCTCGGCACTCTTTTCTCCGGGCAAGTCTTGACCAGCCCTCCGACCGCCCAAGGCTTTCGTTTCGTTCGAGAAACGCTGGCTGAACAGCCGCACATCAATTTCAACAAGCTGGAAGAGGCCTACTACCGCGTGCCGGTCGTCACGCAGGCACAAGTTGCCGAGACGGTGCGCATTCTTGAGCTCTTTGCGCGGTATCTCGCGAACTCGTGGAAACGCCTTCTATTGATCAGCGAATCGCAGCGGAAGCAGGACAGGGAACTCAGTCTCGACCGGAAGGAACTGGCCTCGATTCTCCTGTCCGGCGAGATTGGCGATTACCAGGAACTCAAGCAACTCGCTCGCCGCTCAGGTCTGCAGCGCATTCCAGAACAGGTGATGGTTCTTCAAATCGAGCGGATGCCAGATCCGACGCATCCTGGCGCCAACCTTCCCACACTGAATCGCCTATCGCACGTCGTGGAAGATATGTGCCAGAGCCTGCCCAACGCACTAGCAACGGTCGTTCGGCCGGGAGAGATCTGCATTTTCACCAGCCAGGAGGTACGCAATCGAAGCCATCAGCGCTTGTCTCTGCAAGGCTTCGCCGAGAATCTTGCCCTCAAAGTCCGCACCCAAACCGGTACCGCCGTGCGCATCGGGATCAGTGAAGAACATCACAACCCAACAGAACTTTTGAAGGCCTACCAGGAAGCTTGCGGAGCCCTCGATACCGGCGGCTCGATGATCTCGTTCTTCAGTGACCCCAAGCCGACTAAGGCGCAGGTTTCCGACGTGATGGCCCGCCTCCTGAAAACGTTCCGACAGGGCGCGGGCGGTTCCGGGGTCCTGCGTGAATTTCTCGCCCTCGCCATGCCCAGCGACCATTCCGCGGGCGAAATGCAACAGTGCCGAGCATTGCTGACATGGGCCATCGAACATCTCGCGCTGGAAACTGTGTCTGCAGGAATCGATCACGCGCGGCTTAAGTCCGCCAAAGAAAAAGCCACGACCAGTGTCTTGCACGCTCCCAGCCCATTCGCCGCCGGAGAGTCGTTCCGCCGCTTCGCAGAACTTATTTCCCAGCAGATGACATCTGCCTTCAGCCAGCGCGAACAGAAAATTGTTCTCGCAATAAGCCGCATCGTCGAGGAGCAGGGCGCAGCCCAGATCACCATTCAGCAACTCGCCGATGCAGTTCACCTTTCCTGTGGGCACCTGAGCCGGGTCTTCCGCCGAACCACCGGCATCACGCTGGAGCAGTATCTGATCCAGCAGCGCGTCGAACTCGCGAAGCGGGCTCTGCTCGATCCCACCTTGAACGTCGCGGAAGTCGCAGAACGCTGCGGATTCTGCAATCCTGCCTACTTCGCCTCAGTCTTCAAGAAGCATGTGAAATGTACGCCCCGCGAATTCGCCACCCAGCCCCAGCGTTGGGAACCGGTGAACCCGTCGCCTTTGTGGCCTCAGTTGGCGGCGACCGGAACGACGAGCTAAGAGCAGTCGCGCGCGTTGCCGCCTGCATCCTCCAAAGACCGGGGGCTCTTGTTGCTTGCGCGTCAGAACCGCGGATGGCCGCGTGACTGCCTGAATCGGCTCAGGCCGTTGCCTTTCCCGTGCCCGTACATGTTCCTCCGTTTGCCAATTGCTGAACCCGCATCTACCCGATTCCGTCAAACGCTGCCATAATGAAAAAATGGGGCGTATTTTCCTGAACGATAATTGGCTTCCGAAGTCAGTCCTTTGTCTGAGGACCTACAACCGTCACAAGTTTCTTCTCGACGTCATTGCAGGCGTCACTGTCGGTCTCGTCGCATTGCCGCTCGCTATGGCGTTCTCCATTGCTTCGGGTCTGACGCCACAGGCGGGAATCTACTGCGCGATTGTCACCGGTTTTCTGATCTCCGCCCTTGGCGGTTCCAAAACTCAAATCGGCGGACCCACCGGTGCTTTCGTCGTCGTCGTGGCGGGAATTATCGCTGCCCATGGCGTCGACGGACTCTTTATGTGCACCGTCATGGCTGGAGTGTTGCTCGTAATTATGGGTCTCACGGGACTCGGTTCTGCGGTGAAGTTCATTCCGCGCCCTGTCGTGATCGGCTTCACCAACGGCATCGCCGTCCTGATCGCCAGCACGCAGGTGAAAGACTTTTTCGGGCTCCACATCGATAAAGTGCCCGGCGTGTTCTCGCTACGCGTCGAAGCGCTCGCGCACAACTTCCACACTCTTTCCTTCGAAGCGACTGCTCTCGCCGTATTCACCCTGCTTACGTTGCTCATCTGCCGCAGTGTCTCGACGAGGATTCCAGGACCGATTGTCGCCTTGATCCTCGCCACGGCCGCAGTCTACTTCTTCAAATTACCAGTCGAGACGATCGGTACCAAGTTCGGTGGAATTCCGGCGGGACTTCCTCACATGGAGATTCCAAAATTTCGCGCTGACCTCATTCATGGATTGCTCGGTCCCGCGTTCACTGTGGCTATGCTGGGAGCCATCGAGTCGCTGATGTCAGCCGTCGTCTCTGACCGCATGAGCAACGACCGCCACAATCCCAACGTCGAACTCATGGCGCAAGGCGTCGCGAACGTATTCTCTCCCATGTTCGGAGGCCTTCCCGCCACGGGAGCCATTGCCCGTACCGCGACCAACATTCGCTCTGGCGCGCAGTCTCCGGTCGCCGGAATCATTCACGCGCTGACTCTGCTCTGCATCCTGCTATTCGCGGCGCCTCTCGTCAGCTACGTTCCGATGGCGGCTCTTGCCGGAATCCTTATGATCGTCTCGTACAACATGGGGGAGTGGCGCGAGATTCCTCAGCTGCTCAAGTTAACCAAGACGGACATCAGCATCTGGATCGTTACTTTCGCCCTCACGGTCTTTGCTGATCTGACGGTTGCGGTGGAAGCTGGCATGATCCTTGCCGCGCTGCTGTTCATCAGCCGCGTCGCTGCGACCACGACCGTCTCACAGGTCACGGAGGACTACGTCGAAGACGGGCGCGTCCACATCCTGCAAGATAAGGACATTCCGTACTACGCCACGATTTTCCGCATTCACGGACCGTTCTTGTTCGGTGCGACCGACAAAATTTCGGCCGTGACCCAGAACCTCCACAAACTGCCGCCAGTTGTAATCCTTCGCCTACGCAACATGACGGCGCTGGATGCGACGGGGTTATTCGCAATCGAAGAAGTGGCCAAGGAACTGCACGCGGCCAAACGTACGTTGATCCTCTGCGGAGCGCGTGAACAGCCTTCGCAACTCATCCATCAAGCTGAGTTTGCAGAAGTGATCGGCGAAGAGAACATCTGCGAAAACGTCCAGGAGGCGCTGCGCCGCGCGGAAGAAGTCTACGAACACCTCCAGCCGGCAGCCGCAGTCAAAGCGTAACAGTAGTACAACCATCCCTGGTTGTCATTCCGAAAGCGGCGAAGCCGCCGAGGAATCTGCTGTTCGCTCCCAGCTAGAACCGGAACAAATACGAAGCCTTCACAAAGAACTGCCGGCCGTCATTGATGTATCCGTGAGGAGTCGTGAGGATGTAGTCCGTGATCGGATCGACTGCCAGATTCCGGTTGAGGTTTGCGAGATCCGAGTTATATCCCACGTAAATCGCGGTCCCGGGATGCACAAGGTAGGTAATCAGGAAATCCGTATTAAAGCTTTTCGTGCGCGGAAGGGAACTGATCTCCTGATTCGAAAGCACCGCGTTGTATTGCAGAATCAGCCGAGCTGAAAGTCTCGGCGTGAACTGATAGTTCCATTTGCTTCGTACAATGTGATTGGTCACTGCGGTCAGCAACGGTTCCCTCTGGCGCACATGTTCGAGTAAGTATGTATTGTCAACTCGAAGTCGTCCTTTGGCATGGAATGTCAGAGTGAAGTTCCCTTGATCTTCGTGTCCAAGCGACGGCGCCTGCCCCGTTGCCGGATCGTAATTCACGCCGCCACCTGAGACAAAAAACGCGTTGAAGTCCAGCTCTTTGAGCCAGCTTGTGCCACCCTCGATGCCCCAGAAGGGCTGCGGAAACGCAGTGACGCGAGTCAGCGTGCTGAAGTCGATGGGTCGCAGCCGAACGTCGTCATAGGCGAAGGGATGGAAATCAACCCATGTGCTCCGCGCCATATCAACACGGAATCCCGGGTACGCAAAGTAATCGAGCGCTGTGCCGCTGTGATCCCAGATTGCGAATTGCTGCAAAGTCGGTCCATACGAGATCAGGAACTTTCCTTCCGGACGGAAGTAGTAACTTGCCTTGACCTGATCCTCTCGAAGGTCCACGCGATTCACGAATCCAGTCTGCGTCTCGAAATTGGGGCTGTAATCGATATATTGCGTCTGCAAATTGAACTGTCGACCGGAGCGTTCGAGGTCCACCTTGTAGCCCAACCCATCGACTCGAGGTGTGCCGGCAATCGTGTCATAGGTGGCGCTTGTCGCTGCCTGTCCCTGCAAACGCCAGTTTGCGTCGAGACGCAGATTCGCGTCGACGGATGCGACCCGGTTGTATCCGCCGGCGAATTCGCGATCGGTATAGATCGCCCCAATGGTTGACTGATTCAGGATGTCGCGGCTGACACGCGCGATGGTGAACATTGCGCGGTCGCCACTGTGCGGATCGGTCGGCGGCAAGGCCTCGCCCGGCGCCCGATCGTCGCTGGCAAGAACTCCGACAGCCCACGGGCCCGCTTTTCCCGTCAGCCGCAGCCCAAACTCGGGATGCCCGATATTGCGCGTGAACACTAGATTGATCGGACTCGTAAAGTAATTGCTATTCTCCAGGAAGAACGGACGCTTTTCCGGAAAGAACACAGCGAACCGTTGATTGACGGTGATCTGCGGCTGGTCCGACTCCACCTGGCTGAAATCAGGATTGATCGTCGCATCGAGCACGAAGCTGTCGTGAAGAATGAACTTCGCGTCAAGCCCCGCTTCGGGCTGCAACGTCCGGTTCTCGAAAACCGGATTTGTCGGGTCGCGCTGGTCGATGTCGTGGAATCCCCGCAACAGCCCGTAAGGAATCAGCTGAATATTGCGAGTGGGCGCGACGTGCGCCAGCGACGCAGTCGCTGCCTGGTTGAATCGTCCCTGAACGCGATTTGTAATTCTCGGCCAGAACAGGTTCTCATTCGTGCGTGGGATGCTTCGGTTCAGGATGATCCGCCACTGCTGTTGGTCCGTGTTGGGAAAGCGCAGGCTCTTGAAAGGGATGGAGATCAACACGATGTACCCTTGCCCGGTTAATCGTCCTTCCGAGTTCCATACCGTATCAAATGAATCATCGAAGCCGCTGAAATCGGCCGGACGGCCATTCCCAATTGAACCCTCGGTCCAAAGCGCATCCCACTGAATACCCAACGGGTTCGACGCGAACGTGTATCCCCGGCGCGCATCGTCAAAAGTATCGATCATGATCTCCGCCGAATCATCGGAGAAAATGTCCTCCCGCCGCGTCATCCGCGCTCGAATCTTGTCAGGCTCCTTGTCCCAGCATACGAACGCCGCGTAGAAATTGTGATTATCGTAGGCAAGATATACGTCGGTTTCCTGCGTGGGCTCAGCTCCGTCCGCCGGTTCGCGGGCAACGAAGCCAGAGACCTTTACCATACTGGCTGAAATTCGTGGACTCGGCCGCATGTCCTCGAAATCCGAGAGCGTCGGCGGAGCATCAATCCGGGGGATCTGAAGACTCGGCGGGTCCGCGTAGGCCAGCGGCGTGATCAACAAAAGCGCACCAATGCGCCAGACTGCTTTGAACCATGAATTAGCTGGGATCACGAGAGCACCGAGCATTTTACAGTCTGAGGCGCTCTGGACAGACTTCAGACCCGATGCCCAAGCACCCGGGAATTGGACGGGCTGACGCGGAATCCGGTAGCACCGCCGGCCTCGGCGGTGGCCTCTTTTCCCTGATTCTCGGTTTTCCTCTAGACTGTCTCTGAGGGACCGCCCACCTCGAAATGATCATCAACCACGCCGAACGCGCTCATAACCACAACTGGGAATTGGACCCGGTCATCCGCTCGTTGCTCGACACCGACTTCTATAAGCTGCTGATGCTTCAGTTCATCTGGAAGCATTTCCCGAAAACTCAGGTCGAATTTTCCTTACACAACCGTCATCCCGCCGTCCGCATGGCCGACATCGTCCATGTCGAGGAACTCAAGGTCCAGCTTCAGCACGTTCGCGGACGTCGTTTTCGCAAATCGGAACTTGTTTGGCTGGCCGGCAACACGTTCTATGGCCGTAAGGGAATCTTCGAGCCGGCGTTTCTCGAGTGGCTCGACCAGGACTTCCGCCTTTCCGACTACGAACTCCGGGTGCGCGACGGACAGATCCATCTCTCGTTCAGTGGGCTTTGGACCGAGACCACGATGTGGGAACTCTACGCGCTCGCGATCCTAGACGAGCTCAAAACCCGCGCTGCGCTCAAGACTCTAAGCGAGTTTGGCCTCGATATCCTTTATGCCCGTGCCAAGACAAAACTCTGGGGCAAAATCGAGCGCCTGCGTGGCGTCCCGGGACTCAGCGTTGCCGACTTCGGCACGCGACGCCGCCACAGCTTCTTGTGGCAGGAATATGTCGTGTCCGCGATGGCGGGGAATCTCGGCAGCAGCTTCATCGGGACTTCCAACGCATTTCTTGCTCACAAGCATGACCTTGAAGCCATCGGAACCAATGCCCACGAGATCCCGATGGTGATGGCCGCCCTCGCGCCCGATGACGAGGCTCTCAAAGCCTCGCAGTATCATGTCCTCGAATTGTGGCAGCAGACCTACGAAGGAGCTCTGCGCGTCATGCTCCCTGACACCTTCGGCACAACTCAATTTCTGGAAGGCGCTCCCGACTGGGTTGCCGGATGGACCGGACAGCGCGTCGACAGCAAAGATCCCTACATCGCGGGCGACGAGTTCATTGAATGGCTGAAGGCGAAGGGAAAAGATCCACGCGAGAAACTCATGATCGCCTCCGATACTCTCGACGTGGACGCGATTCTCGGACTGCATGCCTACTTCGCGGGAAGAATTAGAGACGGAGTCCGGCCCGAGGACTTCCGAAGCGCCGCAGATTTCTACGAGCCGAATAAATGGACCAACGACCGCCGGATCCGCTTCAGCGCCGGCTGGGGAACGCTGCTCACCAACGATTTCCGCGGCTGCAATCCCAACGAAGGCGATGGCTTCGACCCGATCAGCCTGATCTGCAAGGTCTCCAGCGTCGAAGGCAAGCCCGCCGTGAAACTCTCAGACAACTATGCCAAGGCGCTCGGCCCCGCATCGGAAGTCGAACGATACCGGCGCGTGTTCGGCACAGCCGGTCTGAAGAATGCTCCCGTGGTGGCCTGATTCCAGCAAAGGGCCTGCGAATTCCTGTTAACCATCCCCTTCCCTCAACCGTTGTACGGGTAGGAATGATCGTATCGACACCCGTATGAAGGGAAACAACTCAATGCGCAAGGCCAGCTTCGTGACTGCGGTTCAATTATCGGTCGCCATCTTCGCGACATTTACGTCGACGGCCTCGGCTCAGGCCCAGCGACAGACCCCTGCGGCCCCGGCGAAGGTGGAGCAGTTGAGTCAGAAGGACGTCGCCGACCTCCAGGATCACCTTCTGCAATTGCTTCGTCTCAGTCCCACCCTTGCCGAAGTTGTCGCGCGCGACCCTTCACTCCTGTCTAACTCCGACTATGTGGGACGCTACAATCCGGCCCTGCAGCGCTTCCTCGAAGAGCACCCCGATATCGCGCAGAACCCAGACTTCTATCTCTTCAACAACTTGCACCCCGAGGGGACGCAACCCGCGGAAACGCTGGAACGCAAGCTCTGGCCCCAAACGTCAGAACCGAATGGCTCGAGGGTATCGATGGAACTGGTTAGCGATGGCATCCCTTTTCTAGTCTTCCTCTGCATCCTGAGCGCTCTCCTCTGGCTGACGCATGTGCTGCTGGAGAACCGGCGCTGGAACCGTATCTTCAAATTACAGACAGACGTTCACGGTAAGCTGATCGAGCGCTTCGGCACGTCGCAGGAAGTGTTGACCTACATGAGCACAGATGCCGGCAAGCGCTTCCTCGAAGCTACCCCCATCGCGGTGGGGATCGATCGGCAGCAGCCGGTTCCAAGTCCCGTGGCTCGCGTTCTTACACCACTTCAGATTGGCTTGGTGCTTTCTCTGCTTGGTCTCGGCCTGATCTTTTTGCGAAATAGCATCCCGGATGGGGAAGCCCCCTTGCTTCTGGTCGGAACCGTCATACTGATGCCGGGGCTTGGGTTTATCATCTCCGCAGTGATCACGTGGTTGCTTGCCCGGCGTCTAGGATTGATGCCGGAAAGCGGAGGACAAAACAACTAACTTGCTGCGCGTCCATGCGGCCAGACGACCGGCCGCTCATGGAATGCAGCCATGAGGAAGGACGATACGACCGGCGAATATGCCATCCCGAGTGTAGAGGCTCGCCTGGCAGAGCGAAGTGAAGCATTGCGCATGGACAGCGACGCCTTCTCCGGCTTCTATCAGCGCTCCGCGCCTGCTTTGCGTGGATATCTGACCCGAGTTTCAGGCAACGCAGCCTTGGCTGAAGATCTGACACAGGAAAGCTACCTGCGCTTTCTGTGCGTGCCACAGCCGGAAGGTGGAGAAGTCAATCATCGCCGCTATCTCTACCGCATTGCCACGAACCTGCTCCGGGATCACTGGCGTCGTCCTCGCGCCGCCTGCATCGATGACGTCTCGGAAGACTTCTTCGCCCAGACAGATTCGCTATCGGGCATCGATTCTCAGGCAGTTCTCGATCCCGCAATGGCGCGTATGCGTCCTCGCGACCGCCAACTTCTATGGCTCGCCTACGCCGAGGGATATTCCCATCGCGAGATCGCGGAAATCACGGGCCTCGGCGCGACCAGCATTCGGCTGCTGCTCTTCCGCGCACGCCGCAAGATCGCCCGTCTGCTCCGAAATCCGGTCGGGCCCGATCGGAGGCGACCGTGAACCTCCGCGCCTGCAGCTACGAAAAGGAGTTGAATCAGGCACTCAAAGAAGGCCACTGGCCTGATGCGTGCACCGACGATTTGCGTGGTCATGTCCGTGGGTGTGAACTCTGCCGCGATCAGATACTTGTCACGCAAGCCTTCCAGAGTGCGAAGCGCGCATCCATTCAGGCTGCGCCTGCCGGTTCTCCCGAACTGCTCTGGTGGCGCGCCCAGTTGCGCCGCAGACGGGTTGCCGCCGAAACGGTCAGCCGCCCGATTGCCATCGCGCAGGTTTTCGCCTGGGTCATCAGTCTGATGATCGCGATTGGATTCGTTATTTCCCAGTACAACCACGGTCTGCGCTGGGAGTCCTGGGGCATTTCCCCTTCGAAACTTCTTCACTCGATATCTGCCGCCCTCACTGGATGGGACACTCTGGTCTTTCTTCCTGCCCTGGCCGCCGTAGTAGTTATCAGTGGCCTGGTCTTGTATCTGGCGACGGATCACTCCTGAACGCAGTTTGAAATTCCCACGCTCCCGCCGGATTTTCGTCGGCCCTCCTCCTCTGCATACAATTCGCTTTTATGTCACATTAGAAGTTCATGCCAGCCACCGCCGATACCAGGGCCGGACGTGTCGCCTTCACGCATCCCGGATTTGTTCTGTTCCAGATCGCTCGTTTCCTGATTGTATCGGCCGTCGAGATGCAGGCCGTCGCCGTGGGCTGGCAGGTCTACGAAATCACGAAGCGCCCGCTCGATCTCGGTTATGTTGGCCTGGCCCAGTTCCTGCCGGGAATTCTCCTGTTCCCGATTTCCGGGCACACCTCAGATCGTTTTGAACGGAGCAAGGTTCTCTCGGCATGCTATGCCGGATACGCCGTCTGCTTTGCGCTCCTGCTTGCCATCACGGAGCGGGGAACACCGTCGATGCTTTCGATCTATGCCGTCCTGATTCTGATTGGCCTGGTTCGCTCATTTAATAGCACCGCCAGCCGCGCGATCCTGCCGCAGCTCGTTCCCACGGAGCACTTCCCCAACGCGGTCGCCTGGAACGCCAGCATCTTCCAGGCAGCAACGATCCTGGGCCCGTCCTTTGGCGGAATCGTCTATGCCGCGTTCCACGGGCCGTCGGCTGTTTACGTCATCGCGTTGGTCACCGCCATCGGCGCGACGATCTCATCATTGCGTATCAAGCCCGAAGTCAAAGCGCGTCCGCGCGAACCGATGACGTTGAAAACCGTGTTCGCCGGATTGCATTACATCTGGAGCAAAAAGCTGATTCTGGGCGCAATCTCGCTCGACCTCTTTGCCGTTCTTCTCGGCGGCGCTGTGGCACTGCTTCCTGTCTACGCGCGCGAGATTCTTCATACTGGTCCCTGGGGACTCGGTTTACTTCGAACCGCTCCCGGAGCCGGGGCCGCGGTCATGGCTGTTCTGCTCGCGCATCGTCCTCTGCGCGGCAAGTCTGGGCCGACGTTGCTCTGGGCTGTCGCCGGATTTGGATTGTTCACCATCATTTTCGGACTCTCCCACAGCCTTACGCTTTCACTGGTCGCGCTCTTCCTGCTCGGCGCCAGCGACATGATCAGCGTCATCATCCGGGCTACCCTCACGCAACTGGCAACGCCGGACGAAATGCGCGGGCGTGTCACCGCCGTCGACATGATCTTTATCGGCACGTCGAACGAATTCGGCCAGTTCGAGTCCGGCGTGACGGCGCAGTGGTTCGGAACTGTTCCAGCTGTCGTCCTCGGCGGAGTCGGCACCCTGATAGTGATCGCCTTGTGGGCGTGGTGGTTTCCCGAACTGCGTCACGCCGGAGAACTCCACTCCATCACAGTGGAATCGCTGAACGCTGCTTCGGAAACCACAGCCGAAGGCGAAACGTTGCCAACGTAGACATCTTCAACGCCGCCTACCTAGATCTCTTTAAGGTTGTCATTCCGAGGAGGCGAAGCCGCTGAGGAATCTGTAGTCGGCGGTCCGCAATTGCGCCCTGCGCCAGCCACCCATGCCGTAGAATGTCCGGTTCATTCCACCTCAAGGATCGGGCTTGCTAGAACGCTACTTTCACTTAAAAGAAAATCAAACCACGCTCCGCACCGAGTTCCTCGGCGGCCTCACCACCTTTATTACCATGGCGTACATCGTCGTGGTCAATCCGCAAATTCTTTCCAAAGCCGGAGTGCCCATCGACGGCGTCGTCTTCGCAACCTGCATCTCGGCTGCGGCTGCGACGTTGGTCATGGGCCTGTACGCCAACTACCCCATCGCTCTCGCGCCTGGCATGTCGCTGAATGCCTATTTCACCTACGTCGTCTGCATGCAGATGAAAATCCCATGGCAGACTGCGCTTGGGGTAATTTTCTTTTCCGGCGTCATCTTCCTCGTGCTTACCGTGACCCGTGTGCGCGAGCAGATCGTCAATGGCATTCCCGATTGCCTGAAGCACTCTACCGCCGGTGGAATCGGGATGTTCATCGCCTTCGTCGGTCTGCGCAATGCCAATCTCGTCGTAGCAAACCCTGCCACCTTCGTCAGCCTCGGCAGCTTCGCCAACCACGAAGCGCAACTGGCTTGCTTCGGTCTTTTGATCATGCTCGTGTTGATGGTACGCAAGATCAAAGGAGCGATTCTGATTGGAGTGTTGGCGACAACCCTGATCGGAATTGTCCGCGGCATGTCGACCTGGCCCTCGGCGATCTTTTCTCTCCCTCATCCGGCTGCGACCTTCCTCAAACTCGACCTTCGCGGCGCACTCCACCTCGGACTCTTCGAAATCATCTTCGTGTTCGTCTTCGTAGATCTATTCGATAACGTCGGTACGCTAGTCGGCGTCTGCGAGCAGGGCGGATTTATCAAAGACGGTAAGATTCCGCGCGTCGGTCGGGTGCTGGTCTCTGACGCCGTAGGGACGATCTTCGGCTCACTCACCGGCACGTCAACGGTGACAAGCTATATCGAAAGCGCAGCGGGTGTCGCGGCCGGCGCCAAGACCGGCCTCAGCAACGTTTTCGTCGCCGGATTGTTTCTGCTGGCGGCATTCTGCTCGCCGCTCGCAGCCGCTATTCCTGGATACGCCACTGCGCCCGCCTTGATCGTCGTCGGCGCTCTCATGACCGAATCGATCGGACGGGTCGACTGGCCCGATTTCACGGAAGCAATTCCGGCATTCGTGACCTTGCTCGCGACGCCGTTAACCTTCAGCATCGCGACAGGTCTCAGTTTGGGATTAATCTCTTACACGCTGGTAAAAATAGCCGCAGGAAAATTCCGCCAGGTCAGCCCAATCATCTGGATCCTGACGATCCTCTTCATCTTCCGCTACATCTATCTCGCAGCAGAGTGAACTGGGCGCGTTCGGGTTCGCAGCCCCAATGGGTTGTCATTCCGAACCGGCGACAGCCGGTAAGGAATCTGCTGGGTGCCCCATTTCTGGCCGGTTTTGCCAGAAGTGGAGGATTTTGATCTTTTCTAAGTTCGCTCAGGGTTGACGTGCGAAAGAGGGAAGGGCACGACTTAAGTCGTGCCGAAAGATCTCGATTGGAAGGCGGCTTTAGCCTCTGAGGTTTGCTTTTATTGCGAAGGCACGCTGACCGTCACGGTCGAGGTCGATCTCCCGTACTGATTCGTCGCATACAACGTATAAGTCGTCGTTGCGGTGGGCGTCACCGTCGCGCTCGTATCCCTTGTTGCTCCCGGTCCCGGAGACACGACCACATAATCCGCGCTCGAGACCGACCACGACAGCGTGACACTGCTGCCAGATGCAACATGCGAAGCCGACGCCGTGAAGCTCCCGACTGTTGGTGCTGACCCCGTCGGATAATTCGAACCGTTGTAAACCGGGCTCATCTGCACCACTTCAAAAGCTGACGAAGGCACAGTCTTCAGCGAATCCAGATCGGATCCCCATCGGCTGTCCGAGACTCCCGTGACATAAAGCGCGCTGCCGTTGTCCGCGAGGATCAGCCCGTAGTGTTTCATCGCGGTCAAAATCACCTGCATCTGCGTCGAAAATCCTGAAATGTCATAGCTCGATTTCAAACGCAAGCGCATCCCCATGGGTGGCGCGGCCGTGTTGCTGGTCGTCGCCGCCCAGTGGGATGCCGGGGGAGTAAAGGCAGCACTCGTTTTGGGGAGGGTAAAGCGAAAAGCGTGGTTGATCGTGCCCGCAGCGACTTCATCGTAGCGCACGAGCCCAGGAAAGACCGGCAGCCCGGCAGCGTCCGCCGAGGTCCACGTGTACGGCCGCTGCTCATCGCTCAGCAGATCCCACACAGCGGTTGAATCTGCGTTCCAGCTTCCGTCGCTGTTCGGCGATGCGTTGTAGAGTTCGTAGAGAAAACAATTGCCGTTATCGAGAAGAAGTACATGACGATCTCCGCTGCTCGATGATCCTCCTTCAACGGGAGCCGTCGCCGGCACTGGCATCGGCCCAGGATCGCTCTCATCGCCATAAGCATTCAGATTCACGTTCACGAGAGATTGATTGCCATCGACGACGACATAGGGGATTCCATACGTCGGATCGTTGCCCCAGTCCGGATGAACATTCACGGACCCAACCCACGAGCTCATGATCGTGCTGGAATTCGGATCAACCGGTGCGGAAGAAATATCGGTGTTCCAGAGATTGCTGCTCGTGAAGGGAACGAATCCATTCAGGCTGGCGCCTTGACCGGTCGACATGACGTCGCAGGTGAGGTGGTTGTTACCGGTTCCGCCATTGCCGCCCGAGCCGCCACTTCCCCCGTTCCCGCCACCGGATCCGAAGGAAGTAGAACGCGAGATCCCTGAACAGGCTGTCATTACTGTTAGCGCAAACAGGTATGCAAGCAGCAGGGGGAGTTTCGAGCCTGCACTGGGATCTCGCATACACGAGTCATTCTGAGCGAGGATCGCGATATCCGAAAGAGGCCTTTCGGACATGTCCCGATTCCACTCGAAGCATGCCGAATCTCGCACATAGGTACATCCTCATTTCGCGCGCAGCAACGTTTTCGCCGCTCCCATGTTGTCGTACTTGTCATACACGCGAACCACGACGACGTGATCCGCCGACTCGTCTTTCTCATTTTCAATGGGAACTTTGAAGTCGTAGTTCTCTGTCTTGGCATCCGAGAGCTGACCGACAGGATCTACGTATTTCCAATCTCCGGCATCCACCGAAAATTCCGCCCTCTTTACTGCCGAAAAGCTGTCTTCGGCGCGGAAGCGCACGTGGATCTGCCCACCCTCTACAGCGGCCGTCAGGCCATCGATGCGCGGCGCGGTCGTGTCCACCTCGAATCTGCGGCTCTCCCTCGATACGGTCAACGCCTCGCCCGGAGAATGCGACGGCGCATCTGACGCAACCACCTTGATCGTGTATCCCCCGTCGGGAAGCAAGCTCGCATCGAATGAATAGGCCTTCTCCGACAAATCGTTCTTGAGCAGCAGCCAGCGCAATTCTCCGTCGCCGCGGTAGTAGACCGAGTACACCAGTTGGTCATCGTTATCGTCGTGCGCCGTCCACTTCACCCCAACCGCATCGCGATCGTGAACACTGGGTACTGGGACTTCGAATGTTGCGCCGCTCGACGAGCCGGTAATCCCTCCCAGTGTGATCCCCGACGACTTCGGCGTCGGCTGATACCGTGTCCCTATCTGCACAGTTACGTCGTCAATCTCCGGCGCCACATTCTTGGGCAGGTAGTTCAGTGTCACTGTATCGACAGATGGGTTCGTGCTCCCGGTGTGTAGCACCACTTTCCACTGTGCGTAGCGTGCCGCAGGTACTTGCATCTCTGCATCCTTGCTGAGATTGACCTGCCTCCACGGACTCCAGTTGCGATCCGGATTGTCCACATTTCCGCTGCGCGCAAGCAGATCGACTTTGCCTGCGCCCCGAAACTCAACCCGCCCCCATCGCGAGAAAATCTTCGCGTCGAATACGTCGCTTTGATACGAACCCTCGCTCGCTGGATTTGGCCCCAGCACGAATACTTTTCCCAGGTTGCTGCTGGCTGCGTACAGCGCCCCGCTCGGAGCCTTAGCGAATCCCGTGACCTGTGATGCGGGTGCCTTCAACAAGTCGGAGAAATCATCCTGGCCATTGATCGCATATACGTGTCCGCGGTTCCCGGTTCCCACCAGCAATTCGCCGTGCGAATCAAACGCGAGCGCATACACGATATCGTCGTGCGACGTCCAAACGCGCGACGGAGACCCGTCCGCTGCAATCTTGTAAACGTCCGAACCGCCGGTCGCACCTCCGCCTGTCGCAAGCGCTCCAATCTGCACTGTACTAGGAGTGGTTGGCACTGGCCCTGCTTGTGGGCCCGTTGTTGTCGGCACGGGCGCGGTCATTAACAGCAGCGAAGAAGGCCCGGAAGAACTGGTCGCTCCGGCGCGTTTCTCGCCGACACCGGCTGCGTAAATGTTTCCCTGCCGGTCGAGTGCCAGCGCGGTGATCTCTTTCTTCGGCGCGCTGTAGAGAACGAATCCTTCACCCGCAGGCGAAATGCGATACACCAATCCGCTGCCGTCCGTACCAGCGATGAGGTTACCCTGCGAATCAATCTGCATCACGCGGATGTGTGTCTCATCGCTTTTAAAAAAAACCGAATGCTCACCCTTCGGAGTGACTTTATAAATCTCGCCATGATCTCCGGTCGCGACGTACAGATTTCCCGCCTTATCGAACGCAAGGTCCCATATGTATTTCGTGCCGGGTGCGAAATAAACCGACGAACTCCACGAGGCATCCAGCGCAGGCTTGCCAATGTCTTTGATCCCAGTTTCCTGGGACTTCGCCTCGCTCTTCTCTGATGATTCCTGCTCCCCAGGCTTGTGTTCGATCTTGTAGACCTTTCCGTCGGGATTTGTGGCCGCATAGATCGCCCCTCCGGGACCCACTTCCAGTGCTTGCACCTGCAGTTCCTGCGGTTCGAAGATGATCGACGCCTTGCCGTCCGGCGCAATCCGGTAAATTCGCGCCGGGGACCCAGTCGCTGCATAAACGTTGCCCGCGTCGTCCGCCGCGATCGCCCACACGTACGTCGAAGGCGTCGTGTACAACAACTTGAACGACGGGGCAAGCGCCAGGCCGCCCGTGCTGCGGATCGCCACTCCGTCCGGCGTGCCTTTGATCAGATCGTCATATTTCGACTGCTCCCACGTACGCGTGCCATCGGCGGCCGCAGTAAGAGAGACCAGAGCAACTGCAAAGAGAAGAACGAAAAAACGGGTGGGATGGGCAAGCCTGGACGCAATCTGCAATGTTCTACCTCAAGTCGAAATCCGCGGAGGCGCCCGCGGGGACGGCGATCCTGTGAATTTCCTGGAATTTCCAGAGTATCACGCACGGACACTACATGCGCGGCTTAGCAACCTGGTTTCCTTCGTGTACCTTTGTGCCCTTTGTGGTTAGAAGGTCTCGTCCCCAGCCAAAACGCGGCCGTGGTATCGTAGATTTTTCATGCATCCGTCGCGCCAACAACTGCTGACCACGCTCGCGCACAAGTCCTTCCGGCTTGGAGAGTTCAAACTTTCTTCCGGCGGGACCAGCGACTACTACATCGACTGCCGCACGACGACGCTCGATGCCAAAGGCTCACGCCTCACCGGTGAAGTTTTTTTCGAAGAGATCAAGCAGCGCAGTTGGAAGCCGCAAGCCATCGGCGGCCTTACGATGGGCGCAGACCCCATCGTTGTTGCCGTTTCTGTTGTGAGCGGCGAACTGAATGGTTTCCTGGTCCGCAAAGCGGAAAAGCAGCACGGCACCGGCCAGCGCATCGAGGGCTTTCGAGAAAAAGGCGCGCGCGTTGTGATCGTCGATGACGTGTGCACCACGGGTTCGTCAACGGTCCAGGCGATCGAAGCTGCCCGCGAATTCGGATTTCAAATCGCCGGTGTGATGTGTCTTGTCGAACGCGAAGAAGCCAATGGCCGCCCGAACGTCGAGAAGGCTGCCGCCCCGGCGCCGTTCATCTCGATCTTTACGGCGAACGATATCCGCAAAGAACACCTTCTGCAGAACGACGACACCCAGCCCAATGTTTTCGCGGTGGCGGCAATGTGTGAACTCTGCGGCATGCCGGCGGTCACAAACAATCCCAGAACTCGCTGCGAAGCCCACAAAGTTTAGCTGTTTATCTGTAGTTCTTCGCTTTATATAACGACGGGACGACGAGGGACCAAACGACGTAGGACTCGGGACTAAGGACTAACGACTCATAATGATTCAAACTCTCGAATGGACTGACAAAGGCGTTCGCTTCATCGACCAGACGAAGCTCCCCACCGAAGAAGTTTACGTTCTTTGTAAGACTCACGAACAAGTTGCCGACGTGATCCGCAACATGGTTGTCCGCGGGGCACCGGCGATCGGTGTCGCCGCCGCCATGGGCGTCGCCCTTGGCGTGAATAATTCCAAGGCAGAAACCACCGGCGACCTCAAGCGCGACTTCGATCAGATCTGCGATCTCATTGGCAAGACGCGTCCCACGGCCGTGAATCTTTTCTGGGCCATCCGGCGCATGCAGGAAAAGTTCGAGCGCATCCGCATCCGTCCCATTCCGCAGATCAAACAGGAATTGATGGAAGAAGCGAAACGGATGCACGCCGAAGATATCGCCGCAAATCAAGCGATGGGTCGCCACGGCGCGACGCTCATGCCCAGCGAAGGCGGAGTCCTCACCCATTGCAATGCCGGCGCGCTCGCGACTGCTGGATATGGCACTGCGCTTGGCGTCATACGTGCCGCTGTCGAGCAGGGGAAAAAGATACACGTCTACGCCGACGAAACGCGCCCGTTCCTGCAAGGCTCGCGGCTCACCGCATGGGAACTGATGAAAGACGGCATCCCTACTACCGTCATTTCCGACAACATGGCCGGCGCGATGATGAAGCAAGGCAAGATTGGAGCCATCGTCGTCGGCGCCGACCGAATTGCCGCTAACGGAGACGTTGCCAACAAGATCGGCACCTACACCGTTGCGATTCTCGCCAAAGAACACGGCATCCCGTTTTACGTGGCAGCTCCCATCTCTACGGTTGATCTCGCATGTCCCGACGGCAGCAAGATTCCTATCGAGCAGCGCAACGGCAAAGAGGTCACTCACATTGCCGGCAAGCAAATGGTTCCTGACGGAGTTGGTGTCGAGAATCCTGCCTTCGACGTCACGCCCGCGAAGTACGTGGCCGCCATTGTCACCGAGAAGGGAATTGCGCGAGCTCCCTACGAGCAGTCATTACGCCAACTGGCACGGCAGGAAGAGGAAGCTCATCGGTAGCTCTCAAGTTTTGTTGTCATCCGGAAGGACGCGCAGTTTGCGGCCTTCAGGATCTATGCGTTCCCCGCACGATCTCTACTGATCGTAAAGAGATGTAAAACCTCCGCAAACTTCGGTAACCGTCGCTACTTATTTTCTAGATTCGGGTTAACTCAAGCGGCAACTCATGCGTGCTAATCTGAGCCCAGACCCAGATTGAGGCCGAACCTTTCGTTAGGGGGAAGTTATGTCGCTTCGCAGACTCCTTTTTGTGCCCGCTTTGTTTTCCGCGCTTGCCGCTTTGGTCGCTTGCGGCGGAAGCAGCAATCCAAAGCCGACTCCACCGCCGAGCGGCGGTTTCAGCATCGCCAATCTGAACGGTACTTATGTTTTCTCGATCACCGGCAATGTCGCCGACAACTTCTCCGATTTTGTCGCGATCACCGGTGCGTTCACCGCAAACGGTTCCGGCACGATCACCGGCGGTGCCCTGGACATGAACAGCACAGCGTTCTCGCCCGCAGTCGTAAATAATCCGATCACGGGCGGAAGCTACACTGTCACTGCCGACGGCCGCGGTCGCGCTACGCTCACCTCTGCCACGCCCTTCGGGACGGCGCTGACCATCGCTTTCGTTTTGTCCTCGAGTGACCACGGACTCGTCACCGAATTCGATGGCAATGGCAGCGGCAGCGGCTCCTTTGATCTTCAGACCTCTACCGCACAACTGGCGGCAGGCACCTATGTATTCGGTCTCTCGGGAATTTCGAATATCAGCGCAACCACAGGATTCGGAATTCCCGCTGCATCCGCTGGCGTCGTAACGCTTGATGGAAGCGGCAATGCCACCGGCTCCATGGACTACAACGACAATTCCACTCCGTCGTTGTTCACGATCAACGCCGGGTCCGCCGTACTCTCTGGCGCGCCGGGTACTGCGACTCTGATGACCAGCAGCGGGAATCTCAACTTCGACGTTTACCCGGTCAGCGCAAATCACGTGCGCCTGATCGAAGTCGACGGTGCTCCGATCCTCTCCGGTGACCTGTTCTCGCAGTCCAGTTCCTCATTCCCGGCGGGCCAGATCGTCTTCACTATGGCCGGTGTGGACTATCCTGCAGGCGGCGCTCCCCTGGCGGTTGGAGGCTTCATGACCTCCGACGGAAGCAGCACAATTTCCGGAGGTAGCGAGGACTTCAACGACGGGGGCGTAGCGGACTCCAGCCCGCTTACCTTCGGAGGCACGATCACACCCAGCGGTGGCCGTTATGTCCTGCAACTGAGCGGCTTCGAAAACGGAAACAATGGTGCTGTGGGCACCTTCTCCTTCGCCGCTTATCCTTCTGCCGGAGGAATCCAATTGGTGGAAATTGATGGCGGTGGCGTCACCAGCGGCGTTGCCTTTAGCCAGAGCAGTACCGCCTTGGCTGCGAACGAGGGCTACGGTTTCGGTTTGACTGCCGCGAACGCCAGCGGGTTCCGTGAAGATGACATCGCTGAGTTGTCTCTGACGTCCAGTTCGTTCAGCGGCATCATCGATTTCAACGATCAGGGCAGCACGACATACGGTCAGGCGATCTCTGGCACCTATACTCCAGACTCAACCGCGGACGGCGCCGGCGTTCTCAGTTCCAATTCCTTTAACGGCGTCTACTACACGGTTGATGCGTCCAATGTTCTCTTTATCGAGTTGGATAGTTCGCAACTGGGTCTAGGCGCGTTCCAAACACAAAACGCGAGCGCCAAGTCGAACCTCGCCGCGTCTCATATGGCGACGATACGCAGCACGCGCGCCAATGCCAAGAAAGCCTGGCGCGTCACAACCAAGTAGAAATGTCGACAAACGAGAATCCCATCCGGCTGTCATGACCGGATGGGATTCTTATTTTGCTGTGACGACAGATTCCGTTTGAGCCGAATGCGCTTTTGTGGTCCTCGCGGAGAACGATGCGATCCAAATCGTCAAACGGTACAGGATAAGAACTGCCAGCACCGCGGCATATTCTAAAGGCTTTTTCAGATCAGCTTTCACCAGCCAGATGTAGTGAATGACTCCAGCCGCAGCGCTGAAGTAGATCAGGCGGTGCAGAGCTTGCCATCGTTTGCCCAATTTTCGGATCGCCCACTTGGTCGAAGTCACCGCCAGCGGAATCATCAGCGCAAAGGCGGTCATCCCCGCCGTAATGAACTTCCGCTTGGCAATGTCTTTCAACATCTCGTGCACATCGAAGAACTTGTCCAGCCAGACGTATGTCGTCAGATGCAGGAATCCGTAGAAGAACGCATACAGCCCCAGCATGCGACGGAAGCTGATCAACCAATAGAAATGAGTAATTTTCCGCAGCGGCGTGATCGACAAAGTAACCAACAGGAAAATCAGCGTCCAGTCGCCGGTACTGTGCGTGATGAACTCGATCGGATTCGCGCCCAGCCCCCCGTGAAGTCCACGCCAGACCAGCAATCCCAGGGGCCCAAGGCAAGCAAGAAAAACAACGGGTTTAAAGTAACGCACCATTCAATATTCAGACGAGCATTCGTTAACAGCGAGCACACACTGCTGGAACTGATAGCTGACGGCTGAGAGCTGACAGCTATCAAAAATTCTTTCTCAAATCCATCCCGCTATACAAACTCGCCACCTGATCGTATCCGTTGAACATCAGCGTAGGGCGTTTAAGAAACTCTCCCAGCCTTCGTTCCTTCGCCTGGCTCCAGCGCGGATGATCCACGTTCGGGTTCACATTCGCATAGAATCCGTACTCACGCGGTGCGGAGAGCTGCCAAGAATTAAGCGGCTCCTTCTCCGTAAATTTGATCTTCACAATCGCCTTCGCGCTCTTGAATCCATACTTCCACGGCAGAATGATTCTGAGCGGAGCTCCGTCCTGATTGGGCAATTCCTCTCCGTACATTCCGAAGCACAACAGCGCCAGGGGATGCATTGCCTCATCCATGCGCAATCCCTCAACGTACGGCCACTCCAGCACCTGCCGCCGCTGCCCCGGCATCTGCGTCATGTCCATGAGAGTTGTGAATTCGACATACTTTGCCTTGCTGGTCGGCTTTACTCTCGTGATCAGTTCGCTCAGCGAGAACCCGATCCAGGGCACGACAATCGACCATCCTTCGACGCAGCGATGCCGGTAGATCCGTTCTTCCGGTGACGCCATCTTGATGATCTCGTCGACATCGAGTTCCAGCTTTTTCTCAATGGCTCCTTCAATCTTCACCTTCCACGGACGCGTTCTGAAATTCTTTGCCAGCTCTGCCGGTTCATCCTTCTCTGTCGAGAACTCATAATAGTTGTTGTAGTGCGTTACGTCTTTTGCCGGCGTGATCGTCTCGGTTGTGCTGAACTGGCTCTTCTTGATGCCGTTGATCTTGTTTCCCGCCAGGGCCGTCATCGAAGGCGCGAGAGCCTCACGCAGCCTTGATCCGCCCGCCACCGCTACGCCTGTTGCAGCCGCACCGGCAAGGAATTGTCGTCGATTCACATACAGCCTTTTCGGAGTGATCTCCGACGAACGAATGTCTTCCGCCTTCTTGATCAGCATGGGAACCCCACTATCGATACGCAAATCCAAGGCCCTTCGGATTTGCTCTACTCCTATCTTCAACCCAATATGACGCTTTGCCAGGGAAAAAGTTACAACTACTAGACAAAGATCGATTTGAATACGATTCTAGTGAAAACCGATTAGGCGAGGATTTCTCGAACCTTTTTCGACAAGTTCTGTAGGCTGAAGGGTTTTTGTAGGAAGGCAGTTCCGCTCTCGATCGATCCATCGCTAACGATTGCGTCTTCTGTATAACCGGAGAGGTAGAGAACTTTGATATCAGGGCGAACTTGGCTGAGTTCTTTGACCATGTCCCGGCCATTCATTCCGGGCATCATCACATCCGTGATTACGAGGTCAATCTTGCCATCGTGCTTTTCGGCAGTTGCCAGTCCAGCCTCGCCGCAATCGGCCTCCAGCACTCGATAGCCCTTGCTGGACAGAGTGTCCCGCACCAGTTGCCTTACAGATTCTTCATCTTCCACAAGCAGAATCGCTTCGCTTCCACCCGCTGTAGCATCTGGCGCGGGAACAGGATGCTTCTCCGCCGTTCCCTGAACCTCTGGAAGATAAATGTGGAACGTCGTGCCGTGCCCGACTTCACTCTGCACCATCACGTATCCACCGCTCTGCTTCACGATGCCATAGACGGTCGACAGCCCAAGTCCCGTGCCTTTGCCCTTTTCTTTGGTGGTGAAAAACGGCTCGAAAATGCGGGACTGCGTTTCCTTGTCCATGCCGGTCCCGGTGTCGCTGACGGAAAGCATGATGTAGCTGCCCGGGCGAATAAATTGCTGACCGCGCCGATGACTCTCGTCCATCACCACGTTCTGTGTCTGAATCGTCAGGCGGCCTCCGCCTGGCATCGCGTCCTTGGCATTTACCACCAGGTTCATCAATACCTGTTCCAGCTGTCCCGCATCGGCTCGCACGTGCGCAGCTTGCGGAGTCAGTACCGTGACGAACTCGACATTTTCGCCAATCAAAGGACGCAGTAACCTCTCCATGTCCTCCACGATCGCGTTGACGTCGACAACCTTCAGCTCCAGCAGTTGCTTGCGGCTGAACGCCAGGAGTTGACGCGTAAGGGTCGTCGCCCGGTCAGCGGCAACCTGAATAGCACGGCCCTTCTCATGCAGCGGATCGCCTCCCGGCAGGCTCGACAAAATCACCTCGGCGTACCCGCTGATGACCATCAGCAGGTTGTTGAAGTCATGCGCCACGCCGCCCGCGAGTCGACCCACAGCTTCCATCTTTTGTGCCTGCCGGAATTGATCTTCCAGCGCGCGTCGGTCGGTGACATCTTCAGCGATCGCTTCGAGCACATCAGCAGGTTCGTCTGCGCTGCTCACCGCTCGTCCGCTGATGCGAACCGTGATGATGACTCCATCCTTCCGCTTCCACTTCACTTCGATCCCGTCCAGCCGTCCGGTGCGCCGGAATTCTTCCACCAGCCGTTCATGCTCTTGCGGCTGCGCGAAGACGTCCTTCTCGGGATCCAGCAGCAGCACCTCTTCCGGTGAGTCGTATCCCAACATGGTGATCAGCGCCAAATTTACATCGAGGAACCGCCCCTCCAAGCTCGAGCGATAGATCCCGTAAACCGAAGATTGCACCAGTGAGCGGTACCGCGCTTCCGATCGCCTTAGTGCGATTTCGTTCCTCTTGATCTCCACTGCGCTTGCCAGTTGCCGCGCGACAAACGTCAGGATTTCCTTATCCCGTTCTCCGTACCGTATGTTCTGCGAATACGTCTGGACCACCAGCGCTCCGAACGTATGGCTGTTCACGCGCAGCGGCACGCCCATCCAGTCCAGCGATCGGGCCCCGCTGCGCTCCACTTCGCCTCGTTCTTCCATCGCCTGCAAGACTTCCGGTGTGGCAAGCAGCGGTTGCCCCGTCCGGATGATGTACTCCGTCAGGCCGCGCCCCATCTTCTTCGAGGCCGGAGCCGAATCGCGCTCGTCCACGAAATAGGGAAAGCTGAGCATCTCCGAGACGGGTTCGAACAGCGCGATATAAAAATTGCGTGCATACATCAGTTCGTCGATGATGCTGTGGACGGCTGCAAAAAACTGCTGAAGGTCGTGCGCGCTGCTGCTTTTTTCGGCAACCCGATACAGAGCCGAACTGAGCGCTTCGACGCGCTTGCGATCTGAAATATCGCGATATCCTGCGTAAAATCCTGCCATTTTTCCGTCAAGCAGGAGTGGTGCGCAGCTGACGTTCACGTCAAGCAATGTGCCGTCTTTCTTGCGGCGCTTGGTTTCGAGTGATATCCGCTCGTTCTTGCCCAGGGCCTCGGTCACCCATTGCGATTCCGCAAGCCGGTCTGGTGGTACCACCAGGTTCTCAAGCGGCTGTCCCAGGAGTTCGCTCACCTCGTAGCCAAATAATTCCACGAAGGTCTCATTGGCCCACAGGATGCGATGATCCAGATCTGCGATGGTGAGAGCGTCGGGTGAGGCTTCTGACATCTGCTCGAGAAGCTGAAGCCGGGTGTTCGCGTTCTCGGGATAGCGCTGAAATGCGTCGAGCAAAGGAGAACTGCTATTTCCCGGACCTGAGCGCGCACCATTGCCGCGAGCGCCAGTCTCGGGATCCACGAACGCCGGCGGCGCCCCGAGTTCCAGCGCTTTTCTTAAGCGGCTGGCGCGGGCGACCTCCGGCTGTCCGCCGTGAGTGACACGTTCCCCCATTCGCGAATTCCCCCTCCGAAATCGCTGTTACTAGCGTAGTAGGCGTAGTACCGCGCAAAAAGTTACGGGGGTAATCCGGGAATGGGCTGTTACAAATTCGGGAACTACTTGGCGGCAAGTATCTTACGGATTACCTTCGTGCCCTCAAGGCCGTTTGAGGTGACCATCCCGCACTCCGCCGCGTGGCACAATTGCGTCAGAAATCTCACGCACGTCAGTGATCGAAATGCCTCGGCAAGTAGCCCAGTGCGGGGGAAATACTTGGCAGGAGGTGGTACAGATGAACTCTTCCACAAAGGGGAACGTCTGCGTTCGCTGCAAGCTGCTTCTCCTGTTGATCTCCGCCATGTTCCTGGCGATTCCATCGTCGCTCGCCCAGACACCCGGCGTTACCGACAACAGTATCCTGATCGGCTCTTGCTCTGCCCTCGATGGTCCCGCCCATTTTCTCGGTCAGCAGACCGTCATGGGTGCGACGATTTACCTGCACGCCGTCAACGACGACGGCGGCATCTCCGGACGCAAGATCCAGTTGCTGGCCTTTGATGACGGCTACGATCCCGACAAGGCTCCCGGCTGCTTCAAGCGCATGACCAAAGAGGGAGTCTTTGCTCTCGGGTTTTTCGTCGGGACACCCACCGCCAAAGTCTACGTTCCCATGGCGCAAGAAGAGAAGATCCCGGTTGTAGGCCTCTTCACCGGAGCGCAGATGCTGTACGAGCCGCTCAAGCACTACATCATCAACGTTCGCGCCAGTTACTACGACGAAACCGAGGAGCAGGTCGATAAGCTCTGGGAAAACAACATTCGCAAGATCGGCGTGATCTATCAGGATGACGCCTTCGGCAAAACCGTACTTGACGGCGTCAAACTAGCTTTGCAGCGTCATCACGCGGTTCCCGCTGCGCTCGGCACCTTTGCGCGCAACAGCCTTGACGTTGATTTTGGTCTGAAAGCTGTCATGGCGGCGCGTCCGGAAGCCGTCATCGTGGTCGGGCCCTACTCCCCGGTAGCTGCCGTGGTCAAGAAGGCTCACGCCACCGGTTGGCGGCCGCAGTTCCTCACCGTTTCATTCGTGGGAACCGAGGAATTCATTAAGGAAGCCGGGACCGATGCGGACGGAACGATCATCACGCAAGTGATTCCGCCGTACGACCGGCTCGACTACCCTACGGTCGCGCTCTACCGGAAGTACCTCGCGAAATACAATCCCTCGGCTTCACCTAGCTTTGCGAGCTTCGAAGGATTCGTCGACGCCATGGTCCTGGTGGAAGGGCTAAAACGAGCCGGAAAAGATATCACGCGCGAGAGATTTATTTCCGCGATCGAATCGATCCACGAAATGAACATTGGACTCGGGCCAAAACTGCTGCTCAGCTACGGACCCGCGGATCATAAGGGATTCGACAGCGTCTATCCGACGATCGTCAGGAGCGGGCAACCGGTTCCTCTGACGGACTGGTCCTCGCTCGGGAAGTAATTCGCCTTCATAACAGCGAGGCTGGCTCGCATGGCAAGCCAGCCCCTCACTGCAAGGATCCTTGCCGCTCACATCGGTGCGCAAGCGCACACGTAATCCGTTATCTCTGTAAACCCAACTCCGCCAATAAAGTTGCGCGTCTGAAGCCATCTGAAGAATGTCTCACGCATGCATCTCACCCTTCCGGCAGGGCATCGAATCATTTAACCAGGCAGTTAATTCGTAAAGGATTGTCAAGGTCGGAGGTGACCTATGAAAGGTAAATTGGGGTTCAGAGCTCTGGCGGGATCGCTCCTGGCCGTTGCTCTTCTCGGCGCCACGTTCGCTGCAGCTGACACCACGTCGGCGGCTCGATATGACGCTCAAGTTCAGAATGTGGTCAGCCACAAGCTGGCTACGAAGAAACAGTTTACGAACGTGCAGTCCAGCGTAGAAGACGGAATTGTTACGCTGACTGGCACGGTCGATCTCTATCAGCGCAAGCTCGATGCGGCCAAGCTGGCGAAGAAGACCGCGCATGTGCAGGGCGTCCGCAACCTGATCGAGGTCGCTGGTGCCAACGTTCCCGATGCCCAACTCGAAGATAAGCTGGCGACCAAGCTGCGCTATGTCCGCGTCGGATACGACGCCACGTTTGATTACTTCGCCCTCGGCGTGAAGGATGGTGTAGTGACCGTCGAAGGCCAGGATCGGACCGGCGTCGGACGCGACGAAGCGTTAGCTGAAATCGCTACCATGCCCGGCGTCAAGGACGTGGTCGACAACATTTCGGTCGCCCCCGTCTCGATGTTTGACGACGGTATCCGTGTCCGAGCGATGCGCGCGATCTACCGTGATCCGGCTCTGAGCCGTTACGCGATTGACCCGGCGCGCCCGATCCGCATCATCGTGGCCAACGGGCACGTGACGCTCTACGGCTCGGTCGACAGCAAGGCTGACAAGAGCCTCGCTGGCATCCGTGCCAACCAGGTCTTCGGAGCCTTCTCGGTCGACAACAGGCTGGAGGTCGCCGACAGGTCGTAAGTTTGTTCTAATCACCGGTGAAGAGGGCGCGGCGCAAGCCGCGCCTTTCTTACTTGCGGCAGTCAACAGAAACGCTGCGAAAGCCCTGATGAGCGGCACGGGACCGATCGCAAGGCCTCCTTCCTTACTCTGGCGTCTCCGATTGTTTCAATCTTTCCACAGTATCTGCCTCATTCTGGTGCAGTTTCAGCCCTACTTCTTGCGCCCGGTCTGTGGGACAATAAATCATTATGCTAACCAGCCTTCCCCATCCGCACGAGCAGCGCAACATCGAAATGCTGCTGACGAAACTCGCAACCGTGAAGCCCATATCGGCGAAACCGGCTCCCATAGTCCGCGGGCAACGTGTGGTCGCGGACGTTCCCACTGCCAATCCGCAAGTCTTCCACTCGACATAACCTCTCGGCTTGGGCGCATCCCTGAATCGCACGGTTTCGGGAAGGGCACGGCTTCAGCCGTGCCGTGAGAATATCCCGACATGCGGCTTTTAGCCGCTGAGGATTGCCCTCGGTCACTGAACAACTCTTTGCATTTTTCCCATACTCGAGATTTTTTTGCGACGACTCCCAAACGCGTACATCTACAAACCTTCTCCCGTCGGAGGCCCGCATGCACAAAGTCAACATCGCCGAAAAATTTTCCAAGATCACCGAATACTGGAAGCCCTACATCGCCGCCGAACTCAATGGCCAGCAACTGAAACTAGACAAGCTGAAGGGTGAATTTGTCTTCCATCATCACGACAATGAAGACGAACTGTTCCTCGTCGTGAAAGGCCGTTTCCGCATGGAATTCCGCGACCGCCACGAATGGATTGAAGAAGGCGAATTCATCGTCATTCCGCGCGGCGTCGAACACAAGCCCGTGGCCGACGAAGAATGCTGGCTCCTTTTGTTTGAGCCCGCCTCGACTCTCAACACCGGCAATGTCGTGAACGACCGCACCATTCGCGAACTGGAACGCGTCTAAGGATTTCCCCTCTACAAAGCGCCATGGCCCGTGTGATTAAATCACTCAGGGCCATGGAACTCATCGTCTATACAGCTTTCTGGTGCGGCGACTGTCGTCAAGCAAAGCGCTTTCTCGCCAAACACAACATCCCCTACAAAGAAGTCGATATCGAGACCACCCCCGGCGCCGCCGAAGAAGTGATCCGCAATACTGGCAAGCGCGCCATCCCGCAGTTCGTCATCGACGGCGAATGGGTTCAGCCCTACGATCCCCGCGAAGGCTTCCTCTACGAAAAAATGGCCAAACGTCTGGGCGTCGAATTTCCTTAGGTCCTTGTGTGTGACACTCAGTGACCCTTGTTGGCAATGGCACAATTTAGAGAAACTCAGTGTCCTCTATTGGGGAAGGGCACGGCTTTAGCCGTGCCATAAGTTGCTCTCGAAGTGCGGCGTTAGCCGCTGCGGTCTCATTTCCGCATTCCCTCTAGCTGACGGTTCCCGAGGATGGCACCGTTTGGGTGGAAAGCGGCTTGCCTCAGGTCTTGAGAACAAGCCTTTGGGTGGCGCAGCGGTTCACCGCTGCGATCTAAGCGCTGACGGAATCGAGCGGCTTTAGCCGCTGAGAAGCGTCATTCAACCCCCTCAGCGCCAGTTCATCGACCTAGATTTCCTATACCGCTCTGGTGCAGCCTCTTAATCCTTCGCACTTGCATGACCAAACAAAGAAATGCGGACGTAACCGAAAGAACTCGAAAAAAGATGAGTGCTATCGCTTTCCTTCTCCAATTGGCTTCTGGTCTAACCCGTCCTCACCCTCCATCCTCGGCTATAATCGCTGCCACCTATGAGGCTGGGCGCGGGCACGAAACTCGGCCCTTATCAGATCATTACGTTCGTTGGCGCGGGCGGAATGGGCGAGGTATACCGCGCCCGTGATGCGCGGCTTGATCGCACAGTAGCTATCAAAATCCTGAACGACCGCGGTTCGGCCGACGCATGCGCAAAAGAGCGCTTCGCCCGTGAGGCGCGCACCATCTCTTCGCTCAATCATCCAAATATCTGCCACCTTTACGATGTCGGCGAACAGGAGGGTCTGAGCTATCTGGTTATGGAATATCTGGACGGCCAGACGCTGGCCGACCGTCTTCTCCAGGGAGCATTGCCGCTCGATCAAGTTCTCAAAGTTGGAATTGAGATCTGTGACGGCCTGGAGAGTGCACATCGAAGCGGTGTAGTCCATCGCGACTTGAAACCGGGCAATATCATGCTGACCCCGGCGGGCACGAAATTGATGGACTTCGGATTGGCCAAGGCGATGGGAACCGACGCTTCTGGGTTAACGCAGACTGCGAGTGCTGCCCACCATCCGCTCACAACTGAAGGCAGCATTGTCGGAACGGTGCACTATATGGCCCCCGAGCAAGCGGAGGGGCGAGAGGTTGACCGGCAGACTGATGTTTTTGCGCTGGGCGCGATTCTGTATGAGATGGTTACCGGGAAGCGCGCCTTTCCCGGCAAGACGCCCCTCAGCGTAATTTCCGCGATACTCGAGAGAAAACCCGCCCCAATACGATCGATCAAACCAGCGATGCCAGCGGCACTCGATCACCTCATCGACTCGTGCCTGGCAAAAGATCAGGAGAAGCGTTGGCAAACTGCACATGATGTCGGTCTCGAGTTGCGATGGATTGCGCAGCGTGATTTCGACGAAGGCCTGCCGGTTCAACACACTGGCTCGTCGAAAATCCGAGAGCGGCTGGCATGGATAATCGCAGCCGCGGTGCTTTTGCTGTGCATCGCGATGGGCATTGCTTTTCTAGATCGATCGTCGCGATTCGCGCTCTTGGTGCGGTCTTCGCTTTTGCCCCCAACTGGATCGGCATTCTTGCCATACAACTTTGCCATCGCTCCGAATGGAGACCGGCTCGCTTTTGTGGCGCTCGGTCCAGACGGTAAGACCGCCCTTTGGATCCGCGGACTCGCTTCGTCGAACGCGCAGCAACTGAGTGGCACAGAGGGTGCGATTCATCCCTTCTGGTCGCCCGACAGTTTTCACATTGGATTTTTCGCGGATGGACGACTGAAGTCTTTGGACCTTGTGAATTCTGCCGTACAGACGATTTGCGATTCTGCCGGAGGCTTCGGCGGAACCTGGAATCAGGACGGCGTCATCGTATTCTCCCCTGCGATCACGGGACCCCTGTATCGAGTTTCGGCGACGGGAGGAACTCCTGAAGCAGTGACCAAGATCCCACCGGGTAGCGGCGAATCTCAACACTGGCCGTTCTTCCTTCCGGACGGAAAGCATTTTTTGTATCTGGTCAACTGGAGTGGACCGGCCAAGACACGACACGACGGCCTTTACGTGGGGTCTCTCACAAATGAGCCACCCGTACTGATTTCTTCTGACATTGATGGCAATGTTCTGTTCGCGTCATCGCATTTACTGTACGTGCGCGACCGAACTATCGTCGCGCAGCCTTTCGATACGTCCCAGCTCCGCATTACAGGTCCTGCGGTGCCCCTCACGCAACCGGAAGTCGACAAGTTCTTCGACTTCTGGCAATCCGGATTTGCCGTTTCCGGAGACGGCAAGTTGATCTTCCAGTCAGCGGCGGACGTTCCGTCGCGATTGGTTTGGTATGATCCGACGGGGAAGGAACTTGGTCAGATTCCTGAGGTGGGCTATGAAGGGCCGCAGTTTTCACCCGACGGCGAAACCATCGCTGTATATGCCGACGATGAGCACAATGGAAAACATTTTATCCGGCTCTACGATGTCAAACGAGGACTAAGTTCCCGCATCACAGAGGGTGGACACGAAAGCAACGCGATATGGTCTCGGGACGGAAAGACGATTGCATTTCGAGACGTGAACCTGAACATTGAAGCATCCCCTATCGACGGATCTGCGCCACCTACGCAACTTGTGAGCGGAGCGAACGTCGTGAACGTGATCCCCTGCGACTGGTCGCCGGACGGCCATTTGATTTACATGAGCATCGGAACAGGCAGACCTTTCCCCAGTCTGGAGGTCTACTCAGTTGTGGATCAGAAGTCCTCTGAGTTTGCGGCGGCTGGTGCGGAACCCCAGTTTTCACCAGACGGGAAATGGGTCGCCTTCATCAATTTGCCATCTCGTCAAATCGTGGTTCAGCGGTTTCCAGGTCCCGGCACACGAATCCCAATTTCCAGTTTGTTTGGATCGTCGCAGCCGCGCTGGAGCCATGACGGGCGGAGACTCTTTTTCGTGCAGCCGGATCGCAAGATCATGGTGGCAGCTTTCGATGCCGCGAAGGCAACTGCCGGGCCAGCTCAGATCTTCGCCCAGACTCGTATTGTCGTCACCATGTTCGGCTGGTTTCAGTTTGCTGTCTCGCCGGACGATCACCTGCTCGTAAATTCGCTGCCGTCCAACACTTCTGCTCCCCTCACGCTACTTTCGGGATGGCAGTCCCAACTAGGTCATCACTAAGTCCGACACCATCCCGTTAGATTGGTCGCCGTTCTCGGCAAAATGGCTATTGTCGAAAAATCCCATAGCACTCAAAACCCCAAGCCTTGCACTTCCACAATGGCTTTGTGGGCGAATGTGGTTGGACCGCGGCATTACGCCCATCATGGATCAATGAGTGCTAACGCCCGTTATTGTCAGCCACCTCGGATGTTTCCGTGAGCTAATCGGCGGATTCACCATATGCGCGCACGTTGGAAGATTTTTCTGTTGACTGCTGTCTTGATTTAGCGATATTGTCTCCGCCCGTCCGTAGGGCCCCATCAAATTCCTGGAGGATCTATGCGAAAGCAAGCTTCATCGCAGGCGAAAAATCCTGCCCTTCCCGGGACCGCGGAACATGGTTTGAGGTGGTACTCTCTAGCTGCTGCTGCGGCTTCCGTAAGTGCCATGGCTTTGCTGCAACCGGCTGAAGGCGAAATCATCATCAAGAATAAGACGATTCCCATCCCCGCGAATTCGGGGGTATTGCTCGACCTCAACGGGGATGGAGTAGCTGACTTCGAACTTTTCTTCAGCAATTACTCTCTCGAGCAGTACAGCGTCAATCACTTCTCTATGCAGCCTTTAGGCGTGTCAACTCCGTCGAAAAACCAGGTTATCGGTAGAAGTTACCTGGCTTCGGCGCTGCTTCGCGGAGCCACGATCGGTCTCGGCGGTCCGTTCATCCACACCTTTGTGGACTATGGCATTCCGATCGAACAGTCAACGCTGTGCACCCAGAATTGCGGCGGGAAGACGGGCTACAGCTTTGATCAGGTCCTTCGAGGAAAATGGGGAGGCGGCCATCCGAACCGATTCATCGGGGTAAAGTTCCAGATCAACGGGAAGACACACTACGGATGGATCCGCATGACCATCACGGTGAAGCACAAAGGGACTGGCAAGGGTCCGACGGGATCATTCTCCGTGACGATCACCGAATACGGGTACGAGTCGGTCGCAAACAAATCCTGTGGAGCAGGCTTAGCAGGCGCGGCCGCATCTGACGCTGTTCACACCAGCGAGAAACCTGAACAGGAAAGCGCCCGGAAAACCTCGCCAGCCCTAGGCATGCTGGCGCTGGGCGCGGAAGCGATGCCGCTGTGGAGGCGCGAGGACTAGGATGGTTGGCGTAACATCCGATTACACTCATCGTCTTTCGAAACCTCAGCCATCTACGATGACACTTATCAGCGGCGTTAGCCGCTAAGGTTAGTCCGTGTCGGAGAACTGTCTGCTATCTGATTAGAAATCTTCCAACGTAACCCCCGTACATCCCCTTCAGTACCGTGGCAAACCCGTGCCAGACGCGGGAAGATAATCATCTCAAGTCATACAGCCAGTGCCGGAAGTCTCCTTCCCCCAAGGCACGGAAGAACAAGGACTTGGCAGGCGCTTTCACTTCGATACCCATGGCCGATCTGCAAAATTCCGACTCCGCTCCGAGCGACCCTGACCCTAAGGTCGAGGTCCCTCAGGAAGAATGCACCGTTTCCAAGAGCTTTAACGAAGTCATCCAGGCTGTGCTCGGAGTTCTTCTACTTGCCGGCGCACTGACGATGGTCTTTCACTACGCACCCTTGGCAGTCCAGGGCGTACCTCCGGACGACCTGCAGAAAGAGGTCCACGATCTCACGGCGCAGGTCGAGCAACTCAAGCAAGAGCAGGCTATGCCTGCCATGGTTCTCAACCGCTATCGCAACTCGATCGGGTACATCAACGGCATTTATCAAGTCGGATTTCCTGGCCAGCATCCGGACATCCGTGCCCGCGTTTCCGGCACGGGATTCCTTGTGGGCAACAACCTCATTGCTACGAACCGTCATGTCGCGCAGCCCTGGTATGGAGATTCCGAAGCTCAGAAGCTGATCGATCAGGGCGCCGTCCCGACCTTGGAAAGTTTGGTGATCTTCTTTCCCGGATCTCCCACGCCGCTGTCCCTTTCTCCGGCATCGGCTTCAAAGACGGCCGATCTCGCGGTTCTTCGCATCGATGACCCGAAATCCATTCACGGTCTGTCTGTGCTTCCGTTGGCGAAATCCGCCGGATCGCCTGGGCAACTCGTCACCGTAATCGGATATCCGATGGGGATCGCCGGAATGGTCGCAAAGTCGCCAACCGGAATTTACGAACGTCTCGCGTATCGGCGCAACGACATCAGCGCCGCCAGCGAACTTGCCGCGCTCTCTCTCATCCGTCCTTCCACGACCTGCGGACACCTTGGTGACGTAGTTGGTGACAAACTCATCTACGACGCCCCTACCGCCCATGGCGGAAGCGGCGGACCAGTGTTCAATATCCAGGGAGAAGTCATCGGGGTGAACTCCGCTTACATGGATGGCTTCACCGGCGGCACCCTCGGTGTCTCCGTCGACTCCCTGCGCCCGCTTCTTCAAGAAGCCCAAAAGTAGCGCCAGCTTTCCGTCGCGCACGTGCCCCAATCGCAAAGAAGAAAACGCGCATGTGCCCAATAGCAGCGAAGAAAAGAAAGAAGGGGAAGGGCACGACTTCAGTCGTGCCAATCAGCTGCAATTTCGTGCGGCTTTAGCCGCTGGGGTTTGCTTTCTCTGTGAAACTCTGTGTCCTCCGGGGTGAGTGCTTTTCACGTGGGACTAAAAGCTGCCGATGCCCGTCGATCCCACTTCGCGTAAAGTATTCCAATGCGCCGGACCGTCGTCCTGATCTTCCTCTCCCTGTTTGCCGCAGCTCAGGCTCCCCAACAATCCACCCCGTACTGGGCTTACGCCGTCAATCCCGCTGCCCCCGCGAATTCCAAGCCGCCGGACTCCAGCGCCCGCCACGTTCCCAACAGCAACGCTACATTCACTGACGAGCAAATTCACAACCTTTACGAAGTGCCCGACTGGCATCCCGCGGACCATCCGCCCATGACGGGAGTCGTTGTGCATGGCCGGAAGCCCAACCTTTATGCCTGCGCATATTGTCATCTTCCCAATGGCGAAGGCCGGCCCGAGAATTCCACCATCGCCGGACTGCCCGCCAGCTACATCGTCCGTCAAATGCAAGATTTCAAATCAGGTGCTCGCAAATGTTCCGAACCTCTTTTCCTGCCGGCGGCAAATATGCCAAAGATCGCCGCCGCTGCGACAGACAAGGAGATTCAGGCTGCCGCGAAGTATTTCTCCAAACTGCCGCGAAGGCCTTGGATTCGCGTGGTCGAGACCAACACTGTTCCCACCACGCATGTCTCAGGATGGATGCTCGTCTCCTCAACTCCATCTTCCACCGAACCGATCGGCCACCGCATCATCGAAATGCCGGAGAATCTCGAGCGCACGGAATTGCGTGACGATACCTCGGGGTTCGTCGCTTACGTTCCCGAAGGCAGCCTCAAAACAGGGAAGTGGCTGGTCACGAGCGGGGGCAACGGCAAGACAGTCGCCTGCGCAAAATGCCACGGCCCCGGACTTCGAGGCCGCGGCAGTGTCCCTCCCATCGCGGGGACCTCACCCAGTTACATCGTCCGCCAGTTGTATGACATTCAATCCGGCGCTCGATCCGGATTCGCCTCGGGACAAATGCGTGCCCCAGTGGGTAAGTTGGACCTGGACGACATGATCGCCATTGCGGCGTTCGTGTCGTCCTTACGCCCATAACGACAAAAGCTCACCGATCGTGAGTGGCCATCGGTGAGCTCTCGCGCTGACTCAAATTTAAAAGTAGCAAGGGGCTACCACAAAGCTGCCTCCCCCTTTAGGTGCAACTTCTAGCACCCTTGCTAAAAGTGAATTTATGTTAGGGCTTTTGGCCTAGACCGCGCACTAGGGTGAATTCTGTAGTCGGCCGAATGTCGCTACCTGAGCGGGTTTTAGCCCTCATGAGTGCAACCTGTACATGAACGAACAATAGACTTCCCATCTCCGCGCTATGAAGGATGTTTTCTCCCCAGATAGGCGACATGATCCCGGCGTACGAGTGAGCATTGGACCCCAAAAGCAGATGTCCCAATTCGTGCGCAGCCACCGCCCCTAGCAGCCTGCTCAGGTTTGCGCCACCCAGAGATTCTTCTCGCTCAATTCGTTTGAAAAACACGTCAGCATATTTCCCGTTTCCATCGGGATCGAGAAAGGCCACACCGTACGCTTGATCTGAGCATCCTTTCCCGTCTGCAACGATGCTGAGGACAAACTCGTTCGGTCCCGGAGCGTGATGACAGTCATGCGTGCTCGAGCAGTCGTTCCACGAAACTCCGATGCCCGCCACGCCAAAGATCCTGCTGGCTTCCCCCTCGGCCCGTCGCAAAAGCTCTTGTGGGACTCCCGCTCTGTTTTGCAGCATCACCGTGATTCCGGAATTCGCCGATTGCTTCTTGCCAAAACCGGCGCCGACACAAAACAAGACAAACACTGCAGCAACCCACTTGTGATTGAACCCCATCGCCTGCTCCCCCGTATTTCAAGTAAAGGTGGTGTAAGCAGACGGGTGCCTCAAGGCTTTGTGTATGACACTGCGGTGAAATGTGGGTAACGAGCTAAGGTCTCATCCGTCAAATGCTTACCGGACTGGGTAACATGGGGAACAAACCGGCTTCAGCCTTACAATCCGGATTCATTGTGACTCCGAACGCGACGGCCAACGACACGCGACGCTTCGGCGTGTTCGAAGTCGATCTTCGCGCTGGCGAATTGCGGCGGCAGGGAACGAAGATCAAGCTGCAGGAGCAGCCCTTTCAGATTCTCGCTCACTTGCTCGAGCGCCCAGGAGAGATCGTCACTCGCGAAGAGCTGCGCCAGCGTCTCTGGCCGTCGGACACTTTCGTTGATTTCGATCACAGCCTGAACGCCGCTGTCCGGCGTCTTCGCGATGCCCTTGATGACTCGGCCGAGAATCCTCGCTTCGTGGAGACCGTGGCCCGCCGTGGATATCGTTTCCTCGCTCCAGTTACCGTTGGGATGAACGGCAGCGGACTGCATGAAGTCCCCGCCTCGATCGTTGCTCTGTCCACACCGCGTCGCCAATATCGCTGGTGGATTGCCGCCGCCTTGTCGGCCATCGTCCTCACCGTTGCCGGACTCGTGGCTGGGATTACGCTCACCTGGCACGCGACGCGGCCGCTCCGTGTCACGCAGGTCACGGCCAATCCTTTAGACGATCCAGTCCGCGCCGCCGCTATCTCGCCCGACGGACGATATCTGGCCTTCGCCGACGATTACGGTTTGTACCTCCGCCAGATCGACACGGGAGAAACCCATCCTGTTTCTCTGCCCGACGGTCTCTGGACTGATTCCATCAGTTGGTTCTCCGACAGTTCCCACATGGTCGTCCGTCTCAGCGGTTTGAATCAGAGTGCAGGAATCTGGGAGCTCTCCACCATGGGAGGCAATGCGCGCAAACTGGTCGATGATGGCCGGAATCCCGCAGTTTCTCCCGATGGAAAACTCATCGCTTTCATCGCGGGTGACTGGGCCCATCAAAAAGTCATCCTGGTTGGCAGAAACGGTGAGCAGCCGCGCGACGTAGCCGGAGGAGGCGGAGACCTGATCGGCGATCTCACCTGGTCTCCGGATGGCCAACGCATCGCGTACACGGCCGCCAAGGCAACCTATGGCTACGGCGCGCAAGGATCAATCGCTGTCGTCGATGTAAACGGATCAGACTCCAATCGCAAATCTTCCGCGCCCCACTTGCTTCTCACGCAAGCAGGTCTCGAGGCGCCGGTCACGTGGGCGCATGACGGACGAATCATCTTCGCGCTTGAGGAGCCGCGGCCGCGCCAGATCGATTCCAATCTTTGGGCGATTCACACCGACGGCCGAAAACAGCTTGGACCTCAGCTTCGCCTTAGCAATGACTCAGGCTCCGTCCACAGTCTGGCGGCCTCCGCTGACGGCAAGCGCATCGTCTATGTGAAGAGAGTTCCCGAGCCGGACGTCTATGTTGCAAATGTGAATCCCTCCGGCACCATCAGCGAGCCCGAGCGCCTCACGCTGGATGACCATCAGGATCTTCCCTACGACTGGACTCCCGACAACAAGCAAGTCATCTTCATGTCCGATCGCACGGGCACCTTCGACATCTATAAGCAGGGTTTCGGTCAGATCGTTCCTGATCTTCTGGTTTCCGGCATGCAGGAGTCAGTCATTGCTCGCCTTTCTCCTGACGGAAGCCAGATTCTGTACGCCGTCTACCCGAGTGAAGGCGATCCAAATTACAAAGTCCCGCTCATGCGCGTACCTCTTTCCGGCGGGCCGCCGAAAGAAGTTGTTCGCGAAGACTGGATCAGCAATCACCAGTGCGCGCGCTCGCCCGCAACCCTGTGCATCTACAGCGTGGCGACGAATACAAACCTTACGTTTTTCACTTTTGATCTGGTTCAGGGGACGAAGGCCAAAGTTCTTCAAATCAAAGACGACCTACCCGCTCTCTACAACTGGAGCCTTTCCCCAGACGGCACGACGCTTGCCATCGCCAAAGGGAAGTGGGGTGGGGAATTACCGCGAATCCACCTCGTCTCGCTGGTGGGTGCTCCAGATCGGTGGTTGAGCATCGACGGCTGGCCGGGTATCCGCTCGATCGACTGGGCCGCAGACAGCAAAGGCATCTGGGCTTCAACCACCGGCGACAAGGAAAATACCCTCCTCCACGTCGATTTGCGCGGAACCGCCCGCGCCGTGTGGACTCCGAAGAACCGTCACGTCGAATGGGCCATCCCATCCCGCGACGGAAAACACCTCGCCCTCCACGTCCACAGCGTCAGCGCCAACGCCTGGCTGCTCGAAAAGCCATAAATCGCCGCAGGTACCGTTCCAGTGAGCCGCGAATCGGCGGCAGAATGCAGCCCACGGCGCAAGCCGTGGGTTAGGTAAAAGTATTAGTGCTCAGCCCCGGAGGGGCGAAAGAACTCCGAGCCGTTAAGAACAAGCGGGGTGCATTTCTCGCCGGTTTTGCGAGAAGTGGGGATACTCGGTGCGTGCACTCGAGCCCAGATACCACCTACGAAAAAAAGCCGGGAGACTAAGTCTCCCGGCCGCGATCAACCCATCCTTCTAGAATCCCCAACGCAACGAGAACTGAATCAACCGCGGATTGCCCACCGTCTGCACGATCTTGCCAAACGGTCCATTCGGAATTCCCGCCGTCTCCACGTCGGTGACGGCTGGATTTCCAAAGTTGGTATGGTTCCACAGGTTGAAGAAATCCGCCGCGAAGCGGATGTCATTCCGCTCTCCCAGCTTGAAGTGCTTCAGGACGGAGAAGTCCCAGTTCTGCTGGAAGGGCCCGCGATAGATATTGCGACCAAGATCGCCGAACCCCGTCGTACAGAAATTCGGATCGCTGGCGCAATCGGTCGGATCCACCAACGGTGCCGGTGCGAAGGCTGCCGGATTTAAGTATCCATTGGCAACACGGCTCCTCAGGCTTCCGCTCGAAAGTCCGCTTGCAATCGTAGCTCCCGGGGCCAGGCTGGCGCCCAGCAGGGGTGTGCTACCTTGCCCCAGAAACGCCGTTCCTGCACTCGAATCGAAGATTGAGAAGGGAACACCATTCTGGAAAATGGATACGCCGCTAATCTGCCAACCGCCGAGAGCGCCGCCCTTGAGGCCCTGCGCGTGCCGGAAGAATGGCAGATCGTACGCGTAGCTGACCGATAAACGATTCGGCCGGTTAAAATCTGATATTCCCCGCGAAGCATTGATGTTGCTCTGATCGTTGTACGCCGTGTTGAACGCCGTATTCCCCGTCGACGTCGCATCAATGTTCTTCGAGAACGTATATGCCGCCTGCAGGTAGCTCGATCCCCACCGCCGCGAAACTGTTGCCTGGAATGCGTGGTAGATCGAGTACGCATCATTCGCAAAGATCTGATAACCGCTATAGCCATTCAAACCTGGCGTCGGAGTGCGGGCAATCGCGTTTGCGAACGTATCCGTCGTGATCGTATACGGATTCCCCAGATTATCAGTCACAGTGAAGGGAGTCTTCATCGCATCGACCGACTGGATCGCATCGCGTGTCTCGCGCAGGTGAATTCCGCGCGTGCCCACGTACCCGACTTCAACCACCCAGCTCCTACCGAATTCTCGCTGTAATGTCAGGTTCCACTGCTGCGTATTCGGAACTACGAAATGGCGAGGCACTTCGAGCACGAAGAGATTCTGAGTGCTGTTCACTCCCGGGCCCGAGCAACCACCGTAAGTCGCTGCGCCATTCGTGTCCGGGAAGCTTGTAAGCTGCGCCAGGCATGGCAGCCACAGGTTCGAAATTTGTCCCGCGGTCGGTACCGCATTCGCATTTACTGAAGGTGTGTCGTTGAAGAAGTTTGTAAGGTTATAACCCGGAGTTGTTCCGAAGAACACGATCGGAATAAACGGCGACTGGAAGCTCAACTGATCCACAGCGCCCACGTCTTCACGCACATAGTAGATTCCGTAGCCGCCGCGCAGCGTGGTGGTGTGCTTGCCGAATACATCCCACGAGAAGCCGAAGCGTGGTCCCCAGCCGGTCGAGATGCTGTTCTTGAAGGTCGATCCCGCTGCGTTGCCCGTCAATCCAGAGACCCCCAGTTTGTTCACGCAGCTGGGATAGATGAACGGATACGTTCCCGACTTCGTCAGGTCCGACTCGATGTTACCGATATGGCAATCCCCGTCCGTCCACGCGCCCAGGAACTCTGTGCGCAATCCGGCATTAAACGTGAGTGTCGATGTTGCCTTCCAGTCGTCCTGCAGGAACAACGCCGAGTTGCTCTGCTTGTAGGCGTGGTTGTAAACGCCGCCACCGCCAAAGCTGAACTCCGGCGTGCCGCCGACGAAGTTTCCAAAGTCTGTCGTCGCTCCAGTATTCGTAAAGAACAGCTGCCCGTTGAACACCTGCGGAAATAACTTGTCCAGCCGCACGCGCGTGTACTGTCCGCCCACCGTGAACGTATGCTGCCCGTGTACCCAGCTCAGGTTGTCGACGATGTTGTAGTTATTCTGTGATTGGGCCTGGTTCGCCTGCGGCGTCGGCCCAAACTGAAATCCTGATGTCAGGAAAGTGAACTTGTAAATGCTGGACGTCAGATTGTCCGTCGGACGCGTGATTCCCGCATCTCCTACCGTCACCGGATTCACATTCACCGCTGTGTTGTTGATGTGCACGAGCCCAAACCGGATATCATTCACCAGCGTCGGAGAAAACACGTGCGTTTCCGACACGATGAACAGCCGGTCGTGAATCGGCAGTTGATACGGGAAGTTCAAATCGGTTCCGCTGGCAGCCGCTCCCAGCGAAGCTTGTAATCCCCCTGCTCCGAATGGAATATCCTGCTCTGAGTTGGAGTAGAAGAATCTGGCTGCCACCGAGTCTTTCGAATCCCGGAATTCTTTATCCCAGTTCGCAGTCAGCTGATCGTCTGTGAATTTTCCCGGCTTGCTCACAGTGAACTGCACCGGTGTTCCCGGCAACGTTCCTGCCGCCGCATTCGGGAGCGGAAACAGGTATCCATTCGCGGGAGCCCCAAACTGGCTGCTCTGAAACGCCAACAGACTTACCGCGACCGGATCTGCGCTCGTCACGCCAAAGTCCGTAGCAAGTTGTGCCGCATTCGCTGTGCCGCGATCCGACAACGGTACATAGGGAACGAACGTGCTGATCAATGTTCCCGGAGAATCGCCGCTCCTCTGCCGCGTTCCCTGGTAGTTAACGAAGAAGAATCCCATCTTCCCGCCCGGACTCACCGGGCCGCCCAGGCTGCCGCCGAAAATATTCTGCTGAATCACCGGACGCGGCGATCCTGTCTGCTTCAGGAAGTATTCGTTCGCATCCATCTTCGTGTTGCGGAAGAACTCATACACATCGCCGTGGAATGTGTTCGTGCCCGACTTCAAAATCGCATTGATGTTCCCTCCGCCATTGCGCCCCTGGCTGGCGTCATAGAGCGAAGTCTGTACCTTGAATTCCTGCACCACGTCCGGATTCGGCAGCGGCGTATTCGTCAATTCCGCTACGTTGTAATCCGTTACGCTGATGCCTTCGATCAGATAGTTATTGTTATCTTCACGCTGCCCGTTCACCTGGATTCGAACGTTTCCTCGCCCCAGCTGCGCGGCCGCGTTCAGATCGCTTTGTGCGCCGGTTGACAGCGTTAGTAACTGTTGAAAGTTCTGCGTTGCCAGCGGTAGTGCCCGGATCGTCGTACTGTCGATTGCCTGCCCAGTCGTCGCATCGCTCGTGTCGACCGTCTGCACTTCCGCCTGTACTTCGATCTTCTGCTGCACCGATTGCGGCGACACCTTCGCGCTCATGTGTGTCGTTTCGGTCACGCGCACCGCGATGTCCGTAAACTTCGCTTCCCCAAAGCCACTCGCCACAATGGTCACCGTGTACGTTCCTACCGGCAGCAGCGGAGCCGTGAAGTTGCCATCCGCGCCCGTCTTCACCGAGCGCTCCAGAACACCTGTGTCCTGATTCGTGATGTGAACGTCCGCATTCGCCACCACCGCACCGCTCGGATCCGCCACCGTACCGGTGATTGCTCCCGTAGCGCCTCCTTGCGCGAACGCCTGTGCCACCAGCGTCAACGTGAGCACACTAAGAGTGATCAACCTCATTGAAGTTCTCGACATGGTCTCTTCCTTCATCTGGAATAGCTGGAAATTTGTTTCTTGCGTTTATTGAGGCATCACGAACGAGAGGCATCGACAACAACACAGGGAGCCGGGCATGGCAAGGAGGTGCGCTGGCCGCTTCCAGGCGCGACGTCCCTCAGTGAACACTTGTTCTTTCGCCATAACCCCTATGGGTACAGCTCACCCAGTCTTTGCCTTCGTGGAGTGGCAAAAGACTATCGAAAGAAGCCAGCGACTTTCAAGTGGATAACGCGCACGAACGTAACGCTGACGCTACATCATCAACACAAGACCGCCTATTTCCTGAACGATTCCATGAAAAATCGGTTTTGCATCTTTACCTGGCTTGTCATTCCGAGACGGCGTCAGCCGTCGAGGAATCTGCTGTTGGCAGCGTCTGCACGGTGCGTTCCGCAACGAAGCAAGTGGAATAGCGGCCCTTCAGGGCCACGTCCATCGCGCTCATGAAACCGGGCTTTAGCCCGAGGTTCATCCCTCCCCAAACTCCCGGTACCTCTCTAGCACATCCCGCTGCGTGATCACCCCATCCAACTGCCGGAAATCCGCCCGGCTCACCACAGGAACCACGGGCCACCTGTCTACATAACGCAACGCCGTCTCCAGCGGATGATCCGGATGCAGATACGGAATCATCTTCGACGGCAACAACGACACCAGCTTCGACGCTCCTTTTCCTTCTGACAACAGGGTTCGCAGCTGTTGTCTCGTCACCAGGCTCCATCCGCTCGGGCTCATCCTCACCAGCATCTCTTCACCCTCGCTCGCATCCGCACGGACCAGCGCTTCGCTCAGCGTTTCCTCCGCATCCAGCACCGGATTCTCCGGTCTCTGCATCGCGTCCTCCACATGCAGGACGCCCTCTTCGCGCTGCTCTTCCATCGACGGCAACTCGAGCCCATCCTGCCGAGTCAACAGATCAAAGATCGCTGTCGGTTGCAGAGCTCGCGCAATCAGGTACGCAAATGTGTTTGCCACCAATACCGGCACGATGATCGAGTAGTTTCCGCTGACCTCCAGCACCATGAATACCGATGTCATCGGAGCCCTCAGAAATCCGGCGAACAGCACTCCCATGCCGACCAAAGCATATGTGCCCATCGATCCGGTCAATTGTGGCAACAGCGCATGCTGTGCGCCGCCGACCGCCGCTCCCAGCATCGCTCCTATAAACAACGTTGGCGCGAACATTCCGCCTGGCGTTCCGCTGATGAATGACAACAACGTCGCGATGATCTTCAGCCCCGCGAGAATCGCAAGAAACTCCCAGGTGAATTGCCCGTGCATTGCCTGATCGATGTACTCATATCCCGCGCCCATCACCTGCGGCGCGCCCATTACCGCAATCACTCCGATCAACAGCCCTGCAATCGCGGGCTGCAGATATTGCGTCCACCGCGGCAGCGCTTTGCACATCGGCCGCAATGTCGCGATCCCGCTGGAGAATGCCACCGACGCCAATCCTCCGACCACTCCCAGGATCGCGTATGCCAACAACTCCGAAGGACGCTTCAACTCCACCGCCGGAATGCGGAATAGCGACTCCGATCCCAGGAACCATCGCATCACCACCACACTCGATACAGCCGACAGCACCACCGACCCGAGAATTCCCGCGGTCCATCGCCCAATGACTTCTTCAATGACAAACAGCACCGCCGAAATCGGAGCGTTAAATGCCGCTGCCAGTCCTGCCGCGGCTCCGACGGGTGCGATCAGCCGCATGCGGTCCCGCGACAGCCGCATCTTCCGGCCCATCACCGACGCCAGGCACGCTCCAATCTGCAGCGACGGATCTTCCGGCCCCAGCGAATGCCCTGAGCCGATCGCCAAGGCCGCCGTAATAAACTTTCCCACCGCTGTTCGGAATGGTATGTGGCCGTTGTAGATGAACAGCGCTGCCTTGGTCTGATTTACGCCACTGCCGCGCGTTGTAGGGAAAAAGTGAATCACCAGTGCGCCAATCACCAGCCCGGCAATCGTCGGCGCCAGCAGCAACCGCATCGGTGTCAGAACGAATCCGGTGCCCAGCAAGTACAGTCGCGCCCAGTCAATCGCGAATCGGAAGCACACCACCGCCAGCCCAGCGAACACTCCGATGAAAACCGATAAAACGAGGAAGAATCGGTCTTCTCGAAACACTGTTCGCCACAATGCTCGTCGTGCCGCCCCGGGCAGGTTCGCAGCCTGTTCCACCCGGCTATCGCCAGTCGTAATTTCTGTCGTCGTAATTGGTTCCAAGTCCACTTACATTCCTTCGTGCAGCTTTGCGATCAGAAGCAGCGCCAGGTCGTCTCCCGTGGGAGGTCCGCAAACAGCGCTCGTTTGCCGTTCAATCCGGAACACCAGTTCCATGGTCGAGTCGATCAAGTCAGGATTTCCGCGCAGCCTTTCTTTTGTCACTTTCGGTTTTGCCGTTGCCCACTCCTCGCTGAGATTTTCAGATGGAGGCCCGCCGGGCGTTGGCGTGCTCGTCGGAAGCGCGCATCGATTCAATCTCTGCCCCGCGACGTCAAACGCCCGCTTCACGATTCGGCTGCGCTGCTCGCCTGTAATCGCTCGCCGGTAAGGATCCATTTGAAGCACCTGCTCGGTTGTCGCTAGCAGCTGCGTGCTCGTCTTGTCCTTGGGATCTTCCGTGACTGCCATCTCGAGATAGTGCTGCGCCTGCGAATAGGCGCCGAGTTGAAAAGCAGCATATCCCGCTCCCGCCAGGGCTGCCCCACTCCGCCGGTCCGACTTCAAACTGATTCGGTATGCCCCCAACGCCCGCTCGTAATCCCGCGCCCGGATAAACATCTCCCCAATGCGTTCCTGCTGTGTCGGATCTTCCCCCACATTCTCCGACATGGCGATCAGTTCTGCCTGGGCCTGTGCCCGGTCATTCGTGCGCAACAACAATTCGATTAGCTCGATCCGCGCATCCCTCCTGTGCCACTCCTTGCCGGTCGGCCATGTCGCATATACCGCATCGTGGTAATACCGTACCGCTTCCTTGATTCTTCCTTGCTGCGCTGCTACACGCGCCAGTTCGAGATTGACGAGTCCATTGTCCGGTTCCCGGTCCCACAAATTGAGCAGGTAGGCCGATGCTTCTCCCGTATGTCTGAGACCCATCAGCGCTTCCGCAAGACCGAGCTGATAATCGAAGTCATCCCGCGAATACAGCAGTGCACCCCTGAACTCCGTCACCGCCGCTGTGAACCGACTCCCATTCAAATCCGCCACGCCGCGGTTGAACCACCGGCTTCCCAATCCCTGGCGTTGCGCGTAGTAGATCCGCGAAAGTCCGGTCACGAATACAAAGAAACCCACCACCAGCACGAACAGCACGGAGAGCATCACCGGCTGCTGCCGTAAATAAAAGCGAAGCTGGAAGTGTCGAGGGGGTGTCACTTCTTCTCCGTACGCTCCAAACACGCGAGACTCCTCGATACTATGCGCAGAGTTAAAAGGGAAATTCAATCAGCCGGAATCGAGTGGGATACGAGAGCCATGCCTTCTCGATTCACCAGATGCTTGCGTGCGACAAAGTCGCCACACGCTTTCTCCGACGGATCTCAAGATTTTGAGTGGAAAGAAATCAGCAGCGCAGGGTGCAATTGCAATCGAAAGAAGAAAGGCAAAACAGGGTTTCGCCCAGGAAGATTCTCAACCACGAAACTGAAGAAGCCGCAACGCCAAGCCACACGGGAAGTATGCCAATACCTGCGAATATGATAGCCATCCGCAGTCCCGCTGCCGCCCGCGCCGACAAAAGTGCGGTTACCGGCCCATGAACCGCCGAATACGGCCCCTCAATCGCGTGAAAGAAGAACACCGCCAGCACGCATAAGACGGCAAGCACAGCTAGAAAAGACGCGATTCGTCGAGTAGGCACAGCGTTTCTTCCTACGTTAACTATACGCTTTGCTATGGGTGCCCCATTTCTGGCTGGTGTTGCCAGAAGTGGGGATTTTGACTTGCGTGACGGTGAAAGAGCGCTCACGTCTTTACGCCCCGTCCTCGACCCCATCCGCTGGACGTCTCCGCCACAACCGCGCTGGCTCCGACAATTCCTGCAGATGCTCCCAATCCTTCGCTTTCAAAAGATCGAATGCGGTCAGGATTCCCGCCAACTCCCCTGTCTTCCGGTCGATAACTGGGCACCGTCCCAATTCCTCTTGGACAAATCGCAGCGCGATATCATGCACAACCTCGTCGGCGTACACCACCGGAAACTCCCGATGCGCGAGATCCTCTGCCTTCGCTTCCGGCTTAGCCGACAACAGATCGCTCCTCCGCAACATTCCGATCAGATGTCCTTTGTCGTCTACAACCGGTACGGACCCGTGGTTCATCACCTCGGCCAGGAACTCTGAAACTTTCTGCTTTCCCGTTACCGTATCCACGTCCGCGTTCATCACGTCGCGCACCCGTAACAGCTTCATCGGATCAACCGTGTAGGCGTCGGGTACGAGCGTGCCTCGTCTTACCAGTCGCTCCGTATTGATCGTTGTCCGCATGAAGTAGTGCACCGCCAGGTCTGCCACCACCGCAACCAGGAACACCGGCAGGAACGCGTTATATGCTCCGGTCACTTCCAGCATGAAAAGAATCGCGCTCGGCGTCGCCCGGTACACGCTGCCAAAAAGCGCTGCCGTCGCAACCATGCCGTACAGTCCGATCGCGGAAGAATTTGGCAGTACCATATGTACAAGCCCGCCGAACGCTGCTCCCAGGCTCCCGCCGATCATCAACGCCGGAGCGAACGTTCCACCGGATGCGCCCGACCCCAACGCCACTGCAAACGCCCCGAGTTTCGCCAACCCAATTCCGAGCAGCTTATGCAACGGTTGTGGCGCCGCCAGCACATTCGCGATGACGTTGTATCCGGTTCCCAACACTTCCGGATAAAACTTCCCGAGAATCCCTACAAACAATCCACCCAGCGCTGGAATCAACGGAAACCATATCTTCAGTTCTTCGAAGAATTCTTCGCAGAGGTACAGCGCTCGCGTCATCACCCAGGCCAGGCCAGCGCAGCCCACGCCCAACAGGACGAAGAAGGGTAGTTCTGCCGCATGAAAGTGATAGTTCGTCTCCAGAGGAAAAACTGGCAAACCGCCGCGGAAACCCATCGCCACCATGGTTCCCGTCGCCGAGGCGAGCGCAATTGGAATGAACGACCGCGCGCGGAACTCAAACACCAACAACTCGATCGCCATCATCACCCCGGCGAACGGCGTCTTGAACACTCCCGCCAACCCTGCGGCAGCGCCGCATGCCAGCAGGATCCGCCGCTCGGACGGCGAGGATGGAATCAGTTGCCCGATGATCGATCCAATCGCCGCACCCGTCTGGATGATCGGGCCTTCTGCGCCGAACGGACCGCCTGTTCCCACAGTGATTGCGGCACTCAGCGGCTTGAAGAAACTAACCCGCGGTTTGACGATGCTGCCCTTGGTCAGCACCACCGCCATTGCTTCCGGAATTCCGTCGCCCTTGATCTCGGGAGAGAAGTACTGCACCAGCAGCCCGACACCCAGCCCACCCAACGCGGGCAGAATGATGAGCCACCAGTGGCGCGGCGCCACGCTCGGAGGAAGATACGCGCTGCTCCACTTGCCGTAGAAGAAAAGGTCGGTAAGGAAGTTGATGGCGCGCAGCAGAAACTCCGCCACCAATCCGCCGATGACGCCGACCAGGATGCCCAGCAGCGAGATCACCAGCAGCCGATCGCGCGGGCCTGAATGTTTTTTTTCGCCGTTCAGCCGCAGTGCGCTGTCTTTCATGCGAACTCCCGGCCGCAACCCAAACTTGAATCAGTAGCTCTACGCTCGCCCCAGGTCCAGATTCCTTCCCACATCCATATCGTCATTTCTTCGTCTGTCTCTTCCTCTTGGATTCGCTCGATTGCCGGGTCCCATCCAGATGTAACCCCTGTAGTGCGCCGATCAGTCTTGGACCCGCCGTCCGTAGTTCTTCGCGGTGATGGTGTACCAGTTCCGCCAGCAAGTTTTCCCCTTTCGGCGTCAGTCCCACCAGCACTTCTCTCCGGTCACTTTGACCTCGCTCCCGTCGCACGAAGCCCCTGGCTTCCATACGATTGACCAGTTCCACTGCGCTGTGGTGCTGGATCTGCATCCGGTTGGCGAGTTCACGGATCAGCGGACGCACTCCCTCCGGCATCCCTTTGATCGCCAGCATGAACTGGTATTGCTGTTTCTCCATGCCGGCTTGTTGGACGGCTTCCTCGCTGAAATGCAAGAACTGCCGGATCTGATACCGGAACTCGGCAAGCGCCTGATAATCGGCCAGGGTGAGCTTTCTCATGCGCCCATTGTATCGTGCCCCGATAGTCTCTTGTTATTATATCGTGAAACGATATAATAGGGAAACCAATGCGCGCACGTCGCGGCTGCCAGAGGGGGCCGCCGCGGATTGCCCCATTTCCCGCATCTTTTCACCGGGAAGTGGGGCTCTTTTTTTCTCTGTATAACCCTGTGTCCTCGGAGGCGAATGGGCTAGGTTGTTCCTTCGTGAACCTTCGTGTCCTTCGTGGTTAACGCCTTTTGTCCGTCCGCCCAAATTTCATACGACTCGAATGGATTGTCGACGCCACGTGGGATTCCCACCCTCCGCGGATCATCGACGCTACTATGGATTCCAGACGTCATGCACCATCGACACCGCCGGATTCTCGATGCCGCTATGAAATTCTGCCAGCCACCGTGGAAGAGCGGCCCTTTAGGGCCGCGTTGAGCGCCGCAGAGCAGTCGCCCTTTAGGGCCTGTGGTCGCCCTAGCCCCACCCGCGCGCTCCCATATAGAATCCTCTGTCCACCACTAGACGAGGAGACTACCCGTGATCCCGCGCTATACCCGGCCCGAGATGGCCCGCATCTGGAGCGACGAAAACCGCTTCCGCACCTGGCTCGCCGTCGAAGTTGCCGCCACAGAAACCCTCTCCGAGGCCGGCCTCGTTCCCAAGGAGGCCGCCAAGGCCATCAAGGAGCGCGCCGACTTTCGCGTCGAGCGCATCCATGAAATCGAAGCCGAAGTCCGTCATGACGTCATCGCCTTCACCACGGCTGTCGCCGAGATCGTAGGCCCGCACGCCCGTTGGTTCCACTACGGCCTCACCTCCAACGACGTCGTCGACACTGCCCAGGCCCTGCTTATCCTCCAGGCGTCGCAGGTCGTCGCACAGGATCTCCAGCGCCTCTCAGACGTCCTGGAACGTCGCGCATGGGAATTCAAGGACACGCCCATGATCGGGCGCACGCACGGCATTCACGCTGAGCCCATCACCTTCGGATTCAAAATCGCCAACTGGTATTCCGAGACGCAGCGCAACATAGCGCGCTTCATGGCTGCTGCCGAAGACATGCGCGTAGGAAAGTTCTCAGGCGCAGTTGGAATTTTTGCCCACCTCACCCCTGAACTGGAAGAGAAGATCTGCGCACGCCTCGGGCTGAAAGCCGCAGCCGTGTCATCGCAGGTGATCCAGAGGGACCGCCACGCGAACTATCTCGCCACACTCGCCGTGATCGCGTCCACTCTCGACAAGATCGCGACTGAAATCCGCCACCTGCAACGCACGGAAGTGCGCGAGGCCGAGGAATTCTTCAGCGAAAAGCAAAAGGGATCATCTGCCATGCCGCACAAGCGCAATCCCGTCACGTGTGAGCAGATCAGCGGCCTCGCCCGTGTCGTGCGCTCCAATGCTCAGGCTGGATTCGAAAACGTTGCCCTCTGGCATGAGCGTGACATCTCGCATTCTTCTGTCGAGCGCGTGATCCTGCCTGACTCAACAACGCTCTCGGATTACATGCTCAACAAAACGACGCACATCATCGACACGATGTTCGTCTATCCCGAGCGCATGCGCGCGAATCTCGAGAGCACGCGCGGCCTCATCTTCAGTGGACAGCTTCTTCTTGACCTGGTCGAGAATGGAATGACCCGCGAAGACGCATATCGTCTTGTGCAAGGTCACGCGATGCGTTCGTGGAAAGAAGGCCTCAACTTCCACGACGAGATCCTGGCGGACAAAGAAATCACGGCCAAGGTGCCGCGCAAGCAGATCGAATACGCATTTGACCTGCAGCGCCAACTGAAGAACGTCGGCAAGATTTTCGCCCGCGTGTTCGGCAACCCGGGCAAGCCCGCTGCAAAGAAAAAGTCGCCGAGGAAACAGTGACTCCAATGCAGAACTAAGTACTCTACGTGACGACGGGCTCGAGTTCTCTGTGGAACTCTGTGCTCTCTGTGGTGAGAGTCTGGTGGTCTGTATACGTAATCTCAGGTGAATCTGCTGAAGTGTCGGCTCTACCGTGAGCTATCGTAGCGAACTGGCGCACATGTAGCACCAGGGTGTCCTGAGCGCCATGGCAGCACCGGATTCATCACACTCAACTGTCGATACAACACTCGACATCGGACGCTACACTGGACTGGCGATTTCACTCTGAATTGTCGACGCCATTCTGAACTGTTGATGTCCACGATCGTCGAGGCACCGTGGAAGAGCGGCCCTTCAGGGCCGCGTTGAGGGCCGGAGAGGAAGGCCCTTTAGGGCCCGTGGTCGTCCAAGCGGGACTCGCACACGATCGTGTCACTCAATCGAGCAACGGCCGCGCGGATCCTCCCAACAACGACGTATTCATGTTGAAGATATTGTGATGTCCTTCCGGACCGCCCCACGCGAACATCATCGACACCATCGGGAAGCCTCCCGCGCGAAGTGTGATTCCGGCGGCGTAGCTATGTCGCAGATGGCTGAATCCCAGATCTCCACGCGTCACTGCGACGCGGCCTTGATCAGCCTGGAACTTCACTCCAAACGGCCCCCAGATCGAATGCTCAAAGTTCTCCTGCAGCAAAAGAAGGTTGGGCGCTCGAAACCGGTAATCCTGATAACTCGGAAGGGTGAGGTTGCTGTCGATGTCCTGCCCTCCCAGCGTCGGCTGAAAATAGAACGGAACCTTAGACGCCGAATTCATCGACTCCGTAAGCAGCAACCGCACTCCGACCGACCCGTTCAGATTTCTCGAATGCGAAACCGTGGGACAACTCTGTCCCGACGGCGCACATTCGTCAGGACCGGTCATCGTGCTGGTCTTCGGTCCCGACTCGGTATAGCCGTAAAGATAAAACGTGTGGTTGAGATCGACGGTCCAACGTTCAAACGTATTCTGTGAACTGGACGGCGCGACGAACTCCTCGAATTTGCCCGCGTAGTTCAGTTCCAGGCGATCCCCAATCACAGGCTTGATACGCAGACCCTCTGCGAACTGCAGAAATCCCGGCTGGCTGCTGAGGCCGGGAGCCGTCACGTCGTCGTAGAGAACTTGAATCGACGGAACCGACTGCCCGCCTTCTCCCCGGATGTTCGCGAAGCGCCCGTTCATTTCGCCAAACAGCGACAAGTTGAGCGAACTGATCGAAGGCAGTTCAAAGACAGGCTTCGTCACATTTGCACCAACGATCGTCTGCGACATTCCGAAAACGGATGCGCCGGGGAGGGAGGAATCGTTGCCCAATCCAAAATAGTTCAGCTTGTTAAGCGAGATCGTCTGCGCGTACAAGTTGTACACCGTGAACGGATGGACCTTTACCTCGTGCTTCTTCGGCTGCGCAGGCGCTGCTCCGGGCGAGGGTGTAGTTGGAATACTTACGTGAATCGTCTGAGCAGGTGTGTGAACCAGCTTCAGGTATCCACCTGCGCGCCACGCTCCGCTGGTCGCGCCCATCGCATCGAGGTCCCAACTCAATCGCCAGTTCTCTGTATTGCGCGAAGCCACATACGCAAGCCCCAGACCGAATCCATTCTGCGGAGGCATGCTGCCCGCTGCGATATGCATGGGATGATCCGTAAACAGCGTGTAGGCGCAATTCCCGACGCTCATGAAACTGTGGAAGCTGCACGCGTCAGCGACGCGCTCTCCTTCCCGCCGGAAATCGGCGTGGACCCAACTCTCCTGCCCCACCGCAAGACTCGACATCAGGCATAAAATCACGAATGCAATCCACTGCATACAACGCCTCCGACCCTGTTATTCCTTCCGCTTCTTTGCGCCCGTGCTCTTCGGTGATTTCTTTGCAGCCCGCTTAGGCGCTGGTTTCTGTCTCCGTCTGCTACGCTCGTCGGCATAAGCTGCAATCTCGATCACTCCTTTGCGCTTCGAAGGTTTGCGAACGCTTCGCGCCTTTCCTGCGTCCCGGTGTGCGCGGTGAATCGCCTCAGTGACATCTCGGATATATTGCGCAGCTTCGCCCTCGGTCCGGATCGCCTTCGAGTAAATCTTGCTGCAGTACTCCAACGGAAGCTTGCTTTCCGCTTCCTGCAAGTGATCGACCTGCGATTGCAGCAGCGATGACATGGGACGATTGGGGTCATATGCGCTCTTGGGTGGTTTCGGCACGTGAATGAGGGCCATGATCTTTTTCCTTTCCGGCGCTTTGCGCCGAGCGGCTAGACGTCGAAGTCCGGACAATCCGTCCGCATCGTGCCTAACGAAAGCACGTTCCGTGCAGGATCGACCGCGCCTCCCTGCGGCTCAATGAAAATATCGGCGCTGGTTTCACGCGGCGAACGCGGCGACCAATCTCCGATGAAAAACTTCGTGACCGTGGCAGGAATCGATGCGTGATCGAACACGCGGTCGACAGTTGCTCCTTTCGGTATCCACGGAGAAACGAGAATCGTCGGCACGCGCACGCCCAGCCGATCGAATTGAAACGGCACGCCCGTTCCCGTGGCGTTGCCGTCCGCGGTGAAAATGTCCTTTGGGCACGTCGGAGGAGGCACGTGGTCAAAAATTCCGCCGTGTTCGTCGTAAGTGATCAGCAGCGCCGTGCTTTCCCAAAGCTCCGGATTGTTCTTGATCGCCTGGTAGATCGACGCCATGAACACCTCGCCCGCTTGCACGTTGTGGTCGGGATGCTGATCGTTCGCCACTTCCTCGCCGCTATCGCCCTGATGGTCGTTGTAGTTCGGCTCGATGAATGAGTAATCTGGCAGGTCGCCGTTCTTGCAGTCATCGAGAAACTGGCTGTACGTTCCGAATAGCTCCGGCTGATTCTGCAGCAGGTTCGCCACTTCCATCGTCGAACTGGTCGTGTCGTAGTAATAGACCTTCGCCGTCCGCTTCGGGTTCGCGCTGATCATGCGCGTGTAGACGCTCTTGATCGTCTCTGGCGGATAAATCGGATTCAAGTCCACTCGCCCGAACGACGTTCCGTAATGGGCGAAGGCGCGATTGCAAATCGTCGGCCCGGGAATCGACGCGAACCACCGGTTGAACACGGCGAACTCGAGCGCCAGCGTCGTCAGCACCGGCAGTTTCGCCTGCGGGAAGTAGTACATGATCATCTGCGAGTGAGCGACATCCCGCTGCTGGTTGAAGTAGCTCTTCACGAATCCCTGCATGTTGGGCTGGCGGGCGGCGCTGGTGTCTCCGCCAAATATCTGCAAGTCGACGGCAGGGAAATGATGGTCGGGGTCGGGTTGAAGCTGCGCCTGAAACTGCGCATTCGGCTGCGCCTTGACCGCGTTTCCGTTGCTGTCGGGATTCGTAAACGAATTGGCATCGAGGCCATCGATCTGAGAATTTACGGCTTTCAGGGAACCGAGCATGTGATCAAACGAACGGTTCTCCATCATCAACACAACAATGTGCTGGAGTTTGTCGAGTCCAGGCGGCATAGCACGCTCCAAGACAGATTTCTGTCAATGCGATTCGTGGATCTGTATGGGGAAGACTTCGAGGACGAGTGGCCCTTGCCTGTTGATCTCACTTTGCATGATGCGCAGGAGTTTTGCAACAGTGAGGCAAGATTTTTTACAAAATCAGAACAAGGGGAACCACGATAGTGATGACCCGTTTCAAGCGGGAACTTTCACCTCGGGCCAGTAGCGGAAATCCCGCAGCGTCGCTTTGCCCGCGCCACACGCGTAAATCGCTGGACGCACATCCAAAAATCCGCCGAGGACGTTGTGATCCATCCCTGCAATTTCCGCTGACTCCTGCATGCGCTGCCACGATTTCCCCGGCAGACGAAAATAGAAATCGACTTCCTGATTGTCATTGACGACTCGCAGCGTGGCCCGCATCGCGCCTTTCTCGAGATGGCTCGGCACGTATCCATTCGCGATCCTTACTCCGATTCCATCCGGGCTCAGCGAAATTCCCGTCGCATGATCCGGGTTGTAAAAGAGCAGCAGTCCTGACTCGCAACCCGGCTCGACTTCCACATCGACCTCGACGGTGTACGAATGTCCTCCAACAGGCGTCGAAAGCACCGGACTATCCGCCAGCGACTTCCCTCGCGCAGCCAGTGTGAGAGCACCTTTCCCCGTCGTGAACCGCGCCGGATCGTACTCGTGCCAAAACCCCCACTGCAAGCCGAGTTCGGGCGCCTTGAAATCGTCCGACGGATCCATCAGCGGCTGCTGCGTCGCACCCGTGACCGGCATGGCAATCGCCGACTCCGCCGTCACGCCCTCAGGCACCCGATACCATCCATCCGAAGTCCACTCCACCGGCAGCAAAAGCAACTGGCGTCCCAACGTGCGATATCCGTTCTCGTACGAGTGGACCGTCATGTACCACTTGCCGTCCGGAGTGTCGACGAGGCGGCCGTGTCCCACGCTCATCCAGCGATCGTCGCGCGAGCGCGTGCGCACGATCGGGTTGTACGGCGACAACTCCCACGGACCGTCCGCATGACGGCTGCGCGCGCTCACCACCGCATGACTCGTCGCCGGGCCGGCGGTGCCTCCTTCCGCGACGGTCAAATAAAAGTATCCGTTGCGCTGCAGCAGCTTCGGAGCCTCCAGGCACGTGCACTCCATACGCGGAGGCGTCGGCACCGGCCACGGCTCAAACACGACGCGCGGCGGAACTTTCACCGCGAGCCCGTCGGGCGTGAGTTCGGCCATCTGTCCTCCAGCCATATAAAGGAAGCGCCGTCCGTTCTCGGCGACGTGCGCGGGATCGATCGCGCTGATGCCGAGATCGACCGGATCGCTCCACGGCCCCGTCGGACGATCCGCATGCACCACGCGCAGCCGGTTGTCGGCAGGGAAGTAAATGTAGTAGCGCCGCTCGTGTTCGCACAAATAAGGAGCCCATACGCTGCCGTGATATCGATGCAGCGCGGCCGCCACCGGCCGCCAGTTAACCAGGTCGCGCGAGTGCCAGATCAAGAGCCCGGGCGCGTAATCAAAGCTCGAGTGCGTGAGATAAAAATCCTCGCCCACGCGAATGGGGCTCGCGTCCGGATGATCGCCTCCCAGGATTGGATTGCGGTAAGTCGCAGATCCCGCCTGCGCCAGCAGACGAGACGGCGCGATCGCAAGCGCGGCGGACACGGCAGCAGTGTTCTGAACAAAGCGGCGTCGGGTGATCATGACGCGCCAGTCTAGATTCGCGTGGGGTGGAAGTAAAGTGACGTGCCGAGGTTGGGAGAGATCGTTGTGTGTTTTTAGATCGGGACTCGCAAATTATTACGAAATAATGACTTATAGTACTCGATCCGCATTCGCGCTCGCAAAATATTGATTCTGCTTGGGTTGGAGTCAAAATATTGGATTTAAATGGTTTAGGTTAGCATTCCGATGTCGACGTCCCACATTCCTTCTCCGTGAGCGCTGCTCGTGTTTTTGGACCAAAGCGCGCAAAATATTGCGGAATAAGGGCTTAGATCCTGCGATCCTGCATTTGCTGCCGCAAAATATTGCATTCGTTGGACTTACACGCAAAATATTCTTTTCAAAGAACTTAGCTGATGGTGCCGAATTCGGCGCCCCAGGCCCTTGGGCTGGCTCATGATCTGACTTTTGGGCTGTGGATGACAAGGCCAGATGTCACAAGTGCGCTGTGGAAAAGGGCTGGAGATGTTCTGCAATAGTATTGTATTTTATCCATATTTATGGCATCATTAGTTTGATATTTTGGAGGTAATTTGGCCGTGGTTGCTGCGACCACACTTCCGCGTCCGGGGCTGGAAGCACATCGCGAGGCGATGTCTTTGCCATTTCCGGAGTTGGTTTCGCGCCTAACTGGTTACATTGGGCGCAAACTCGCCGCTTATGTTGGCGGTGTCAAAGACGTTCGCTCAGTCGATGGATGGATGAAAGGGAAGGCTCCATACGGGGATGCCGAAGCGCGACTGCGCCTCGCGTTTCAAGTAGTACGGACGTTGATCGACCACGATTCTCCGCGGATCGTGCAGGCCTGGTTGATGGGAGTGAATCCGGAACTGAACGACCGAATTCCCCTGCGGCTCATGCGCGAAGGCGACCTGAATGTCGTAGGTTCGGAAGTGATGGCGGCCGCGCGCGCCTTCATCGCTGGAGGCTAGCTTTCCGTGCTCGAAGGCAAGCGTCCCCCTGAGACGATCCATCGCATCGCCCGCAAGCCTGATCCGTGGCAGCCTCCTGACTGGTCTCGCGCCAATTCCGACGGAGCGTTCGGAAACCGCTTTGACGACCCCGAAGGCTATTACCGCGTGATCTACGCGGCTTCGCAGAAGCTGTCCTGCTATTTAGAAACCTTGGCGCGTTTTCGTGCGGATCTCTCGCTTATGCAGGAACTGAACGAGATCGAAGGCGAGAATGACTTTTTTCCCTTGGGAACAGTGCCGAGAGAGTGGTGTGAAGAACGGTTGCTAGGGTCGGCACACGCGGAAGGGAACTATGCCGACATCTACGGAGCGGAGTGGATCGCTCATCTTCGTCAGCGGCTGGCCGGAGAATGTTTGCGCCTGGGTCTGACTGATCTGGACGCATCCGTACTACAACGCAGCGCTCCACGACGGCTGACACAACTTGCGTCTCTGGAAGCGTGGAGCAAAAAGTTCGATGGTGTGTACTACCGCTCGAGACATGGGCATGACTTGGAGAATTGGGCGTTGTTTGAGCCGTTCCGGATTTCGCGCGCCAGTGCGGCAGAGATCACGACTCAGGATGAAACTTTTCTGGAAGCTTTGCGGATTTTTGGATTGAAGGTAGGATGATTGTCTCCTTCGTACTGCGCGAATGTAGGCGCTCAACCGTCCGAATGAAAATCTCAAGCGATCGGCAGCAGGGATGCCCACGCTTCGAACATCGCGAAGCGTGGGGCAGCCTGGCCCCCTTCACAGCTTGCGTCTACTCGACTGCTTTCAGTTGTTAACCTCAGCGGCTAAAGCCGGTTGAGGTTTGTTTCTTGTTTCGGCACGGCTGAAGCCGTGCCCTGATACGAATCACGGTCGTCCCAAATTCGGGGCTGATCTCGACAGCAGATTCCTCGTCGCAAACTTCGCGACTCGGAATAACAACCCTGTCGCAGACTTCGCGACTCGGGATGACAACTCTTGATACTGGGACTAGCGCGGCGGACGAATGCGTCCGCCGCTACACTTTTTTCTAGCTGCAGCCGCTGGTGCTGCCGCAACTCATGCAGCGGTAGCAGCTTCCGTTTCTGGTCATGATGCTGCCGCAGAAGCTGCAGCTTGGGGCATCGCCCAGGTCGACGATGCTTGAGAGTGCGTCGGCTGCATGGACTGAATTAGTCCCGAGTCCTGAGTCCCGAGTTGCGAGCAAACCTTGTGTGCTGGTCCCGGAAGCCTCAGTACTCAGGGCTCGGGGCTCAGGACTCGGCTTGAGACGCAGGTTTTCGAACAGCATTTGCTGCTGGCCGGTCAGGAAGCGCAACTGCATCCAGCGGAAGATGTAGTCCATGATGCTCTTGGCGTAGCCGATATCCGGATTGCCGCTCCAGCCGCTCGGTTCGAAGCGCGTGTGCGCGAACTTCTCGCAGAACGTCTTCAGCGGAACGCCGTACTGCAGAGCCAGCGAAACGGCGAGCGCGAAGCTGTCCATCAGTCCGGAGACCGTGGATCCTTCCTTCGCCATCTTCACGAACAGTTCGCCGGGATCTCCGTTGGGATAGAGGCCGACGGTGATGTATCCCTCGTGGTCCCCAACTTTGAATTTGTGCGTGATCGAGGCGCGCTCTTCCTGCAACTTGTGGCGGACGGATCGCGGAGGAGCATTGAGATCGGCTTCTTCGACTACGGCCTGGACGATTGCGGCCGCTGCTGCGTTGCCGGCTTGCGCGGTCTTGGTTCCGGCGGCGCTGAGAGGCTGCGACTTCTTGCATCCGTCACGATAGATTGCGACGGCCTTCAGGCCGAGCTTCCAGGCCTGGAGGTAGGCGTCCATGATGTCTTCGATCGAGGCGTTCTCAGGAAGATTGACGGTCTTCGAGATCGCGCCGGAGATGAAGGGCTGAGCGGCGGCCATCATGCGTAGATGTCCGGTGTAGTGGATGGAGCGCGTACCCTTCGCCGGCTTGAACGAGCAATCGAACACCGCGAGATCGTCTTCTTTAATATGCGGCGCGCCTTCGATGGTGCCGGTCGCGTCGATGTAGCTGACGATGGCGTCGGCTTGCTCGTGCGTGTATCCGAGCTTGAAGAGCGCGGTGGGCACGGTGTTGTTCACGATCTTGATCATGCCTCCGCCGACGAGCTTCTTGTATTTCACCAGCGCGAGGTCAGGCTCGATGCCGGTAGTGTCGCAGTCCATCATGAAGCCGATGGTGCCTGTTGGCGCTAGAACTGTGACCTGGCTGTTGCGGTAGCCGTGCTTCTCGCCGTGCTGCAGGGCTTCGTCCCAGCATTGCTTGCTGGCTTCGTAGAGATTGGTTGGGACGTTTCCTTTGTTGATGCCATTCACGCTCGCGCGGTGCATGCGGATGACATCGAGGAATGGTTCGCGGTTGATGTACCAGCCGGGGCAAGCTCCACCGGGCATGACGTTGGAACCGAGATTCGTCTCCGACAGATTCTTCCTCGTCGGTTCGGTGGCCGGGCTCAGAGGCTCACATTGTTCGGCGATGCGGCTGGATTGGAGATAGGCTTCGCCGCACATGATGGCGGTGACGCAGGCGGCATAGTCGCGTCCGCCGTCGCTGTCGTAAGGAAGGCCAGTGGCCATCAGCAGAGCGCCGAGGTTGGCGTAGCCGAGTCCGAGCGGGCGATAGTCGTGCGAGTTGGCCATGATCGCTTGCGTGGGATATCCGGCGTTATCGACCAGAATTTCCTGCGCAGTGATCAGGATGTCGACGGCATGGCGATATGCGTCAACGTCGAACGTGCCGTTGGGCGCGAACTTCAGCAGGTTGAGGCTGGCCAGATTGCAGGCGCTGTCATCGAGGAACATGTATTCGCTGCAAGGATTCGAAGCATTGATGCGAGCCGTGTTCTTCGACGTGTGCCAACGGTTGACCGTCGTGTCGTACTGCATGCCGGGATCGCCGCAGTGCCAGGTGGCTTCCGAAATTTTGTGCAGCAGTTCTTTTGCTTTGTAGGTCTTGACGATCGAATGATCGGTGACGCTGCGCGTGGAGAAATCGGTGTCGCGAACGACGGCATACATGAAGTCGTCTGTGACTCGAACGCTGTTGTTGGCGTTCTGGAAGAAGATGGAGCTGTATGCGTCGGAGTCAGGATGGGAGCCGTCGTATCCCACGGAGACGAGCGCGTGGGCCTTGGCTTCTTCTTTCATCTTGCACTCGACGAAATCCATGATGTCCGGATGGTCGACGTTGAGGATGACCATCTTGGCAGCGCGGCGAGTCTTGCCGCCGGACTTGATGACGCCGGCGAAGGCGTCGAATCCTTTCATGAAGCTGAGCGGGCCGCTGGCAGTGCCGCCGCCGGAGAGAGTTTCGGTGGATCCGCGCAGAGGAGACAGATTCGTGCCGGTGCCTGATCCCCACTTGAAGAGCATGCCTTCGGTTTTCGCGAGCGTCAGGATCGAATCCAGAGAGTCCTTCACCGAGTTGATGAAGCAGGCAGAGCACTGCGGCTTGCGATATCCGGTGACGCCGAATTCGACTTGCTGCGTCTGGGCGTTCCAGTGCCAGTTCTGTCCGTCGGAGTTGGGCTCGATGCGATCGCACCCGACGTTGAACCAGACGGGCGAGTTGAAGGCCGCATACTGGCGGACGAGGATGTGCACGAGTTCATCGTGGAAAGTGGCAGCGTCTTCTTGGGAGCGGAAGTAGCCCTGTGCGTGACCCCAGTCGCGAATGGTTTCGGCAACGCGGGAGACGAGTTGGCGAACGCCGGTTTCACGCTCGGGTGTGTTGAGCTTGCCGTGGAGATACTTGGAGGCGACGATATTCGTCGCGGTCATTGACCAGTCCTTGGGGACTTCGACGTCTTTCTGCTCGAAGATCGGAGTGCCCTGGGCGTCGGTGATTTGAGCGGTACGGAGTTCCCATTCGACTTCGTCGTAGGGAGAGACGCCCGGCTTCGTGAAGAGGCGGCGGAAGGAGAGGCCGGGGGCCTTCTTCTTTTGGGGCGCGCTCGGTACGGCAGTCGACGGTGTGGCGGCGGTTTGAGTTACGGTTCTTACTTCAGGCATCAGGAGCTCTCCTTATTAGATTCTATGGCTCGTCCGCCCGGTTCAGGGTCATGGAAGACGGAGAAACGGGGTAAAGCGTTATGAGTGCGTGATTTAAAGAGCGGTTCTTACGCCCCTACGGGGCTCGGTTTTCAGCAGATTTCTACCCACGGCTTGCGCCGTGGGCTGCATTCTTTCGCCGCTTCGCGGCTTATCTTTGCCCGCTTTGCGGTGTGCAGCCCCTTTTCCCGCAGCTAGAAGCCGGAGGGAAACGGGGATGGACTATTAATGTTGGTGGCGGCTCCGGAGTTTGGCTGCGGGGCTGTCGTGGAGATGGTGCCGGCGAGTGTTGATGCCAGGCTCCCCTTCGCTTCGCTAAGGGATCGCTGGACAGCCGAGGCGGCTGTCCCCACATCAGTTTGTTCCGATGAAGGCGTCAGTTCCAGGGAACTGGCGAAATGGGATCCGATGCCGGTGGCTCTTTCCGCCGAGGATGAGATCCATTGATTCAGGGCGCTGGCGATGCTGCGGCGCTGAGTGTGATCTTCGATGACGACATAGCGGACGAAATAACGTCCGGAGGCCAGGCGCGCGCGCATCGGGTTTTGATACGAGAGCATGCGATCGAGGACGAAGGCCATGTCGTCGGCCTCGAAAAACTGGGAGACGGCCAGCATTCGGGCGGTGTCGGGCGCCTGCCCCTCAGCGGCTAAAGCCGCACGATCCAAAGGGAGCTTTTCGGCACGACTAAAGTCGTGCCCTTCCCGGTTGGGCTCGGACAGATTCATCACTTCTTCCGCGAGGGCGAAGACGCCTGGTTGGCTGGGAACGAACAGGAGGCTATGAGGAGACTCGCAGCGGAACCAGCGGGACCATTTGAGACGGCGATAGTCGAGAGGACGATCGAAGCCGTGGCGCGCCAACGATTCAGAAACGAGACGGGTCAGACCTTCCATTTGGGCTCCTGGGACCGCTACCCGCTTTAAAGAAAAAGGAGGTTCCCTTTATCTGCTCGCGGGCAGAATTTGTAATGATCTACGGCGACTTACTGGCTGTCGTATCCCGGGGGAGGGACGGGTTACGGCCACCGCGGTGTTGCCAGCTTCGGGCCTCCGACCGGCGGAGGACCTGAAGGTCTAAGTGCATTGTTGTCTTAGGTTTGGGGCGCCGAGCCTACGGATCGGAAGCCGAGCGCCTTGACCTTTCTCTCCCGCAGCAGCCGCCAAGTCACCTCTGGCTGGACGGCAACCGCCGGACCTGCTTTATGGTGAATCCGTCCCATTCCCGTGAGTCGGATTCTCGTGCTTGGGATTGCAAAGTTACTCCCGCCAATTGTGCCTGTCAAGAGGGAAACACAATAGGTTGTATCCCCAGCAATGACGGCCTAGATGCGGGGTATGGGGACTTTTTTCCACATGAGCTTCAACAAAACAGGTTTCAAGGTTTCAAAGTTTCAGGGTTTCAAAGTTCAAACGGCGGCTGTTCCTGGCAACCTTAAAACCTCTGAAACCTGCTTTTGCTTACATCAAACTCGCTCGCGCGGCTGGGTCGCGAACCGGCTGGGGTGATTTGCGGCGAACGCGAGAAGAGACTGATTGGTCTCTGGAAAGCGTGGTGCCGGGCTGGAAGGTGAATCTGGCGTCGGGAATTTTCTCAACGCGGAGTTCCTCGACACGAAGGTGGCTGAGATCCTGGGAGGCGTTTTTCAGGATGCCATTTGGCGCGATGGAATTGCTCGCCGACATCTGTACATAGATGTCTTCAAAGATGTGCCGAGGAGCGATGCTGAGAACGCCCTCGCAAGATTCGACCAGATAATCACCTTTGCGTCCGCAATGCTGCCGGCCGAGGTGATCGGTGAAACTGAGAGTGGAAGTGAGTTGCTTGGCCTTGACTAGGAAACGAGTGCGATACGTCTTCCATTCCTGCGATTTCATAATGCTCTGACCTGGATATTCGTTCTTAGAGGGCGACGGATGCCGTTGTCCAAGACTGCCTTGGGACTCGAACAGCGACTGATGAATGCGTGAAGGCGAAGGAAAATTTACGAGCGAAATGCGGCGGGGTCAATTCAATATTTTTGGTGCAACTGAGGAAAAAGCCCGCCACG